>Ga0160421_1000055_pt1 | contig 103890 bp, 96 predicted proteins | sample TAMARWmetagpilot_FD_108195 | JGI IMG/M metagenome (GOLD analysis project Ga0160421, IMG submission 108195) | Phycosphere-associated microbial communities from TAMU algal ponds, Corpus Christi, Texas, USA - TAMU ARW-7 10/27 metagenome pilot | ecosystem: Engineered > Artificial ecosystem >... | reverse complement strand
GCGCCGGCGCAGGATGAGGAATTCGTGCTCTCGCACTGCGACAACGTGCAGGCCACCGGGTTCGTCGAGCATCTCAAGCTGCCGCATTACGTCGATTTCCAGGCGGAACTCGATCTGGTTCGCCGGATGCGGGCGGAGCACGCCGCAAAGACCGCCGCAGATCAGACGGACAGCGCCGGTGGCGGCGCAAACAAGGAGGCGGCGGAATGAACGCGCCATTGACACAGGAACCGACCGAGACGCTGGCCCGATACAATTTCGCCTATCTGGATGAACAGACAAAGCGGATGATCCGCCGCGCCATCCTCAAGGGCATCGCCATCCCCGGCTACCAGGTGCCGTTCGCCAGCCGCGAAATGCCGATGCCCTATGGCTGGGGCACGGGCGGGGTGCAGGTGACGGCCTCGATCATCGGTCCGGACGACGTTCTCAAGGTGATCGACCAGGGCGCCGACGACACGACGAATGCCGTTTCGATCCGGGCCTTCTTTGCCAAGACCGCGAGTGTCGAAACAACGACGGTCACGACCGACGCCTCGATCATCCAGACCCGCCACCGCATTCCGGAAACACCGCTTCAGGAGGGGCAGATCCTGGTCTACCAGGTGCCGATTCCCGAGCCGCTGCGGTTTCTGGAGCCGCGTGAAACCGAAACCCGGAAAATGCACGCGCTCGAGGAATACGGCCTGATGCATGTGAAGCTCTACGAGGACATTGCGCGCAACGGCCATATCGCGACAACCTACGCCTATCCGGTCAAGGTCGAGGGACGCTACGTGATGGATCCGTCGCCGACGCCGAAATTCGACAATCCGAAAATGCACCGTTCCGCGGCGCTGCAGCTGTTCGGCGCAGGCCGTGAAAAGCGAATTTACGCGATCCCGCCGCATACCGACGTCGTCAGTCTCGATTTCGAGGATCATCCGTTCGAGATCCAGCATTTCGAGCAGCCTTGTGCTCTGTGTGGCGCCGAGCAGGTCTATCTCGACGAGGTGGTGCTCGATGACCGCGGGGGACGGATGTTCGTGTGTTCAGACACCGATCACTGCGAAACCCGCCGGGCCGGGGGCCATCGCGGCACAATGCTTGGCGACCCGTTTCTTGCCGAAGAGAAGGAGGTTTCGTGATGCAGAGCGCTCAAGAACAGGACAGCGCCCGGATGCAGACCTCCGGCGTCGCGGAACATCCGCTGCTCGCGGTGGAAGGCATCACCCGGGTCTATGGCGAGCGCATCGGCTGCGCCGATGTCAGTTTCGAGCTCTTTGCCGGTGAGGTTCTCGCGATCGTGGGCGAGTCCGGGTCGGGCAAGACGACGTTGCTCAACTGCATTTCCTCCCGGCTGAGCCCGACATGTGGACGCGTCTCCTACCGGATGCGCGATGGCCAGACTGCCGACATCTACAAGATGGCAGAAGCCGAGCGGCGGCATCTGATGCGCACCGATTGGGGCTTTGTGCACCAGAACCCGATTGACGGGCTGAGAATGACCGTGTCGGCCGGCGCCAATGTGGGCGAGCGCCTGATGGCCATCGGCGACCGGCACTACGGAAACATCCGCAATTCCGCGATCGAATGGCTGGAGCGGGTCGAGATCGCCGCCGACCGGGTCGATGATCAGCCGCGCGCGTTTTCAGGCGGCATGCGCCAGCGCCTTCAGATCGCGCGCAATCTGGTGACCGAACCGCGCCTGGTGTTCATGGACGAACCCACCGGCGGACTTGACGTGTCGGTACAGGCGCGCCTGCTCGATCTGCTGCGCGGACTGGTGTCCGATCTTGGGCTGGCGGTGGTCGTGGTCACCCACGATCTTGCCGTCGCGCGTCTGTTGTCGGACCGGATGATCGTGATGAAAGACGGCAGGGTGATCGAAGCGGGCTTGACCGACCGAGTGCTCGACGATCCGCGAGCCCCCTACACCCAGCTCCTCGTGTCCTCGATCCTGCAGGTCTAATGCGATGAATTCCCTCCTGATTGCTTCCGAAGTCCACAAGACCTTCATCATGCACATGCGCGGCGGCGTGGAGTTGCCTGTAGTTGCCAATGTGTCCTTTGCGTTGAAGGCCGGGGAATGTTCCGTCCTCGGCGGCCCTTCGGGCGTGGGCAAGAGTTCGATCCTGAAAATGCTCTATGGCAATTACGGCTGCGATGGTGGTCAGCTCTTGGTGCTGCACCACGGAAAGCATGTTGACATTGCCGCCGCAGGCCCGCGCAAGGTGCTAGAGATCCGCCGCGACACGATCGGCTATGTGAGCCAGTTCCTGCGGGCCGTTCCGCGTGTCTCCGCGCTTGATGTCGCCGCAGAACCGCTTCTCGCGCGGGGTGTTGCTCGTGAGGAAGCGCATGAGCGGGCACGCGTGCTGTTCACCCGGCTCAATCTTCCGGAGCGGCTCTGGTCGCTGCCGCCCGCCACTTTTTCCGGTGGCGAGCAGCAGCGGGTGAACATTGCGCGGGGCTTCATCACCGATCATCCGGTCCTGCTTCTCGACGAGCCGACAGCATCGCTAGACGCAGCCAATCGCCAGGTCGTTATCGACCTGATCGCGGGCAAGAAGGCGCAAGGCGTGGCGTTGCTGGGGATCTTCCATGACCACGATGTGAGACATGCCGTGGCGGATCAGATCATCGATGTTTCCGCCTTCGCAGCCGGCAGGTCGGCTGCATGACGCGGCTTTCCGATACGCCGCTGGTGCATCCGACAGCCAAGATCGTCGAAAGCACATTGGGCCGCTATACGGAGGTCGGAGCCGGTTGCACCGTGGCGCATTCCGAGATCGGGGACTATTCCTACTGCGTCGAGAACACCCAGATCGCCTTTGCGAAAATCGGCAAGTTCGCGAACATTGCGAGCCATGTGCGCATCTATGCCAGCATGCACCCGATGGAGCGGGCTTCGCAGCACCATTTCAGCTATCGTTCCTCGTGGTATTTCGACGGTGAAAGCGACCATCAGGAGTTTTTCGACTGGCGTGCCGGGCAGGGGATCTCGATCGGTCATGACACTTGGGTCGGCCACGGCGCGGTGATCATGCCGGGGGTGCGCATCGGCAATGGTGCAATTGTCGGCGCCAATGCCGTGGTGACAAAGGATGTCGCGGCTTTCGCGGTTGCTGTCGGGGTTCCGGCGCGCACGATCAGGCAGCGGTTTTCCGACGACATCGCAAGCCGCATCGATGCGCTTGGCTGGTGGGACTGGGAGCATGAGCGGCTGCATGCCGCGCTCGCGGATTTCCGGTCGCTGCCGGTTGAAGCGTTCCTCGCCCGTTACGGCTGACCGGAGCTATCGAGCTCCGGTTTGTGGTGGAGATCATCACGTTTTCGGCGACTGAGGCCCCACAGACATTTCCACACTCCTATTTAGCCGGCCCGACCTGCAGTTCAGGCGGCGAAGCCGTGCCTTTTCATTGAAGACAGAATGGTTGGCGAGGCTTGAAAAACCCTTGGAAACTCTGGGTTTCGCGTCCTGTCCCCAGGGTGCTGTGGATCGTTACAAAACTGACATCAAACCGACATTGCAGCTTCACACGCCTCCGATAGTCCAGCTTGCAGAGACTTCCAAATCCGGATGATCGCAAGGGACATTGATTATGCTTGAGCTGACCGAAGTGACGCGCCGTTTCGGCGCCAACACCGCAGTCGACGCCGTGAGCCTGTCCATTCCCGAAGGACAGATGGTCGGCATCATCGGTCGCTCGGGTGCGGGAAAGTCCACGCTGCTGCGCATGATCAACCGGCTGACGGGCGTCAGCGACGGAGTGATCGCGCACTCCGGACGCGTGGTTTCGACCTTGACCGGCCGTGAACTCAGGAACTGGCAGCGCGATTGCGCGATGATCTTTCAGCAGTTCAACCTGGTGCCACGGTTGGACGTGGTGTCGAATGTCCTTCACGGCACGCTCAACATGCGCTCGACTTTCTCGACCATGTTCAATCTGTTCCCCCGCGAAGATATCCTGAGGGCGATCTCAATTCTCGAGCGTCTTGGCGTTGCCGAGAATGCGCCCAAGCGCGCCGAGGCGCTGTCGGGCGGGCAGCAGCAGCGTGTCGCCATCGCCCGCGCGCTGATGCAGTCACCGAAGCTGATCCTCGCCGACGAGCCGATCGCTTCGCTTGATCCGCTCAATGCGCAGATCGTGATGGACGCCCTCAGGGACATCAACCGAGATGAAGGCATCACGGTGGTGACCAACCTGCACACGCTCGATACCGCGCGCAACTATTGTGAGCGCATCATCGGCATGGCGCAGGGCAAGGTGGTCTTCGACGGCAAGCCCGATGCGCTGACCACCGAAGCCGTTCGCGCCATCTACGGATCGGGCGCCGATGGCGAGGAAATTTCCGAATCCATGACCTCTACGAGCCTGCGGACCCAAGGCCGCCCCGCCGATGTCAAGGCGCGAACCAATGCGTCCGGCAAATTGGTCCTGGAGACAACCTGACTCCGAAGGTTCGCCGGCTCGGCCAGCGGACCTTGTTGAGCATCAACCCTTTCGCCTGCCCATTCTACCAACCCTTGAACGGAGACAAGCCTATGATGAAAACAATCCTCGTTGCGGCAACCGCCGCACTGCTGTCCACCAGCGCCTTTGCCCAGGACTCGATCAGCGAATTCCGCATCGGCATCCTCGGCGGCGAGAACGCCCAGGACCGCCTGACGTCGAACGAGTGCCTGCGCGCCTACGCCGAGGAAGCTCTCGGCGTGCCGGTCAAGCTGTTCACCCCTGCCGACTATGACGGCGTGATCCAGGGCATGCTCGGCGGTTCGATCGACATGGCGTGGCTCGGCGCGTCCTCCTACGCCAAGGCTTATCTGACGGATCCGGAGTCGGTCGAGCCGGTGCTCGTCAAGACCAACCTCGACGGTTCGTTCAGCTATCACTCGATCGGGTTTGCCCGCAAGGACAGCGGCATTACGTCGCTGGAAGACATGAAGGGCAAGACCTTCGGTTTCGGTGACCCGAACTCGACCTCCGGCTATCTCATTCCATCGATCGAAATTCCGCAGGCAACCGGCGCTTCCATGGAAAGCGGCGATTACTTCGGTGAAGTCAAGTTCACTGGCGGCCACGAGCAGACCATCGTAGCCGTTGCCAATGGTGAAATCGACGCCGGCGTAACCTGGGCAGACGGTCAGGGCAACTGGGAAGACGGCTACAATTCCGGCGCCCTTCGCAAGGCCTCGGATTCCGGCGTTGTCGACATGAACGAAATCGTCGAAATCTGGAAGTCGAAGCCGATCCCTGAAGGTCCGGTTACCCTGCGCAAGGCGCTTCCGCAGGATGTCAAGGACACGATGATCGAACTGGTCGGCTCCATGCATGAAAAGGATCCGCAGTGCGCCTACAACATCGCCGCCGGCGAGACCGCAGGCTTCAAGCCGATCACCCATGAGGCCTACGAAACCATCGTGGCCGTGCGCGAAGCGAAGACCAACTAAGGTACTTTTCCACACCTTTGGCGGGGAGCCATCCGGCTCCCCGCTTTCCATTCGTGAAGGATGCCGCCGATGAGCGACATGACCGCGCAGCAAGACAGCTCGGCCGCTTCCAAGGCCATCCGCGAAAACTATCTGGAGATGACCCGCCGGAAGCAGATGTATGGCGGCATATTTCTCATCATCTTCATCGCCCTGCTGGTCTCCGGGTTCAGGCTTGCGGATGCCCGCAATGCCGGCGGCTTCTGGGACGGCATAACCCAGATCTTCGAATTTCCTTCCGAAGTCCTCGCCGAGGGCATCGAGAAGGCTGCCCTGCTTCCCGCGCTGTTGCTGGAATTTCTGCCGTCGCTGATCGAGACGCTGAATATCGCGGCCGTCTCGACGCTTCTCGGTGCGGCAGCCGCCATCGTACTGGCGCTTCTGTCGACCCGGGGGCTGGCGCTTTGGCCACGGATGATCCCGGTGTTCAGGCGTATGATGGACGGCATGCGCGCGATCCCGGAAATCGTGATCGCGCTCGTCCTGATCTTCATTCTTGGCGGTGGGCCGGTTCCCGCGATGATCGCGATTGCCATTCACACCGCGGGCGCGCTTGGCAAACTGTTCTCGGAGGTTTCGGAGAATGCCGATCTGAAGCCGGTCGAGGGGCTTTCATCGGTCGGTGCAAGCTGGAGCCAGAAGATGTGGCTCGGGGTCCTGCCCCAGGTTGCCCCGAACTGGTTCTCCTACGGGCTGCTGCGGTTCGAGATCAACATTCGCGCCTCTGCAATTCTCGGCTTCGTGGGATCGGGTGGTATCGGGCACGATCTGCGGCTCGCCATGCAGTGGGGCCAGGGGCGCTATGACGAAGTTGTGGCGATCTTCATTCTTCTGTTCGCCACGATTGTCTTCTTCGACCAGCTGTCGAGCCATTACCGCAACCACCTCGTCAAGGGACACTGACATGAGCTCTCTCGATACCAGCCTGCTTTCGGGCGAGGAACTGCGCAATCAGGTCCTGAAAGGGTTCAGCCGAAAGCAGAAGCTGGCCTTTGCCGTGCCCGCCGTGATCCTGCTGTATCTGGTCTACGTGTTTTTCGCCTTTGACATTCCGGGCATCGCGGCGCGCGCGCGGCTCGACAATGCGGCAATTCTGGTGTCGGACTTCTGGACGCACAAGACCCATGTGACCCGGGACAACCGCAACAATGAGGTGACCGTATCGATCGAGGGCGAAACCAAGGGCCGCTATCCGGAAGGGATGCTGCCGGATTGGGTCGCGATGGAAAACGGGGTGACGCGGATCGATCTCGATCAGGGACATGTCGTGGTCTTCGACGACGATGGCGCCCGCTACACCGTGCCCGGCTACGGCGTGATCGACATCTCTCCGGAGGTTGGTGGGCTGAACCTTTCGGTGCCGGAGGGCGAAATGCCGGACTGGATCAGCGCCTCGAGAACGCGCGTGGCGGTGACAACGCCTCAGGGACGTTTCAGCTATACCCGCAACAGGACCGAAGTTTTCAGGTATGAGGCGGGATGGGAGCTCTTCTTCTTCACGCTCGACAGCCCGTTTTACGGCAAGTCGGCTCTCGAGCTTGTCAAACTTGCAACCGTCGGCGAGCGGCTCGATCCGGCCTTGCCCAACCTGTTTGCCATGGTCCGGGACTTCTGGACCAATGCGATGTGGCGGCATGGCGATGTGGCATGGGCGTTGTTCGAAACCATCCTGATGGCGTTTCTTGGCACGATGGGCGCCGCCCTGATCGCATTGCCGCTGGCATTCCTGGCCGCCGGAAACTTCTCGCCTTCGCGGCCAATTCTCTTTCTGTTGCGCCGTGTCTTTGATTTTCTGCGTGGTGTCGACGGGCTTATCTGGACCATCATTCTGTCCAGGGCCTTTGGGCCCGGTCCGATGACCGGTGCGCTGGCGATCCTGCTCACCGATACCGGGACCTTCGGCAAGACGTTCTCCGAGGCCCTGGAAAACATCGACGGAAAGCAGGTCGAGGGCGTTCAGTCGACAGGTGCATCGCGCATCCAGCAGGCCCGGTTCGGCGTCATTCCTCAAGTTACGCCTGTGCTTTTGAGCCAGGTCCTGTACTTTCTCGAATCGAACACCCGCAGTGCGACGGTGATTGGCGCGATCGTTGGCGGCGGCATCGGTTTGTTGCTGACACAGGCCATCGCCACCCAGAAGGACTGGGAAGAAGTGAGCTATTACATAATCCTGATCATCCTCATGGTGATGGCGATGGATACATTGTCTGGCTGGCTCAGAAGCCGCCTGATCGGACGGACGTCATAGATATGAGATATGCACTCTACTTCACGCCGGAAGCCGGCACGGAGCTCGCAACGCTCGGCGACACCTGGCTTGGACGCAGTGCCGCGACAGGCAGAACGATCGAGCAGCCGGACTTCCCCGGGCTTCCTGGAAGCGAACTCGCCAGCTTTACCGGTCCAGCGCGGCGCTACGGGTTTCACGGCACGCTCAAGGCGCCTTTTCGTCTGACGGAGGGCGCAAGCGAAGCCGGGCTTCTGGAGGCGATGCGGTCCTTTGCATCCGAGACGCCCGCCTTCGAGATTGCCGCCCTGAAGGTCGATCTGCTGGAGGGATTCCTGGCTCTGACGCCGGACGGCTCCGCCGATGAACTCAACAGCTTTGCCAATCGTGTGGTGGAGCATTTCGAACCCTTTCGCGACGAGCTTACCGAAAGCGAAATCGAGCGCCGGAACCCGGACAGGCTCTCCTCTGCCGAACTGAAGAACCTGCTGCGTTGGGGCTATCCCTACGTCTTCGATCTGTTCCGGTTCCACATGACGCTCAGCAGCCGGCTGCCCGGCTCCGATGCGCCGCGCGTCATGAGCGCCGCGACCCGGTATTTTGCGCCCGCGCTCAATGGCCCCGTTCCCGTCAGAACGCTTGCGCTCTTTGTCGAACCGGAGCCGGGTGCGCCGTTTCGAATCCATAGCCGGATGCCTCTTGCAACCGGCCAACAACACAGAAAGACAGCTTGAATGAACACCGAGACAGTTCTGACCAATGCACGCCTGGTCTTGAAGGATGAGATCATATCCGGCGCCGTGGTCGTTCGTGACGGCGTGATTGCCGAGATTTCCGAAGGCCATTCCGGCAGCGGTGTGGACATGGAAGGCGATTACCTGATGCCGGGCCTCGTCGAGCTGCATACCGACCATCTCGAGGCGCATTATTCGCCACGTCCCGGGGTTCGCTGGAACGCCATATCGGCGATCCAGTCGCACGATGCGCAGATTGCGTCTTCCGGCATTACCACGGTGTTTGACTGCCTCCGCCTGGGTTCGGATGAGGATGACGGTTTCAAGGTCGGCGAAATGCGGGCGATTGCCGATGCGCTTGAAGCGGCGCGGTCGGAGAACCGGCTGCGGGCCGATCACCTGATACACCTGCGCTGCGAAGTGTCGGCTGCCGATGTGCTCGATCATTTCGCCGATTTCCGGACCGACGGACAGGTGCGGCTGGCATCGCTGATGGATCACGCCCCGGGGCAGCGTCAGTTCCAGACCATGGACCAATATACGCTCTACTACAAAACCAAGCGCGGGCTGTCCGATGAAGCCTTCGCCCACTTCGTCGCCCGGCGGCAGGAGTCGTCCGCGCGCTATTCGGATCAGCATCGCAAGGCGATCGCCGATGCCTGCGCCGAACGGGGCATCACCGTCGCCAGCCATGATGATGCAACACTCGATCATGTCGCGGAAGCCGCCGGATTTGGCGTGCGGCTCGCCGAGTTCCCGACCAGTGTCGAAGCCGCGCGAGCCTCGCACGACGCGGGCATGAGTGTTCTCATGGGCGCGCCGAACGTGGTCCGGGGTGGATCGCATTCGGGCAATATTGCCGCTTCAGATCTTGCCAGGAATGGGGTTCTCGACGTTCTCTCATCGGATTATGTGCCGTTCAGTCTCATTCACGCGCCTTTCGTTCTGGCCGATGAAATTGAAGACATCGATCTTGCCTCGGCGATCCGGCTGGTGACGGCCACACCGGCGGAAACGGTCGGTCTTGATGATCGTGGGAGCCTTGAGGCCGGCAAGCGCGCCGACATCGTTCGGGTTCGTCGCGACACCGGCGTCCCGATTGTGCGTTCTGTCTGGCGGCAGGGCGAACGGGTCGCCTGATGATGAACGCATCGGTCGACTGTAGTCGGACCCCGGCAGCGGATTGCGGCCGCCTCATCGTGGTGCTCGGGCCCAGCGGGTCAGGCAAGGATACCTTGATGTCGCATGCCCGCCTGGCGCTCGGGCAACATGCTTCGGTGCTGTTCGTGCGCCGCGCCATCACCCGGCCGGCCGATGCCGGTTCCGAAGATCATGTTCCGATGAGTGAGGCGGAATTCGACACGGCCCTCGATGCCGGAGACTTCTCGCTGACCTGGTCGGCCAACGGTCTGAGATATGGCCTGCCTCGCGAGATGGTCGATCATCTTGCTCAAGGGAATGTGGCTGTCGTCAACGGGTCGCGTGCTGTCTGGGAGACCATCCGCAGCGTCTTTCCCACGGCTTTCGCCGTGGAAATCAGGGTTGACCGCGATGTTCTGGCGCAAAGGCTCGAGGCGCGGGGCCGTGAAAGCCGGTCCGAGATTGCAGCGAGGCTGGAACGGGCAGGGGCGCTGGAGCACAGTTTCGAGGCCGACCATGTGATCGACAATTCGGGACCTGCGGATGTCGCCGGGTCCGAACTGGTCAGCGTGATCCGTTCTGCGCTTGCGACGGGCGCTTGAACCTTGCGGGAAGTGCTCGCCGAACCTTCTGTTCACGCGTCGTCTGGTCGCCGAAAGCCTTCTGGCTGAGCCGGTCTATTCGTCGTCTTCGTCGGAATCCGGACCGCCATCGAGCCTGTGTTTGATGGCAAGCGCATAGATGACATTGAGGACATTGCGATCCTGCACATCGGGATCGCTCAGCGCCAGCAGCGAGGCGCGAACCAGACGTTTGCTGGTGGCCTTGGGACAATGCTTGAAGACATAGTCGTGAAGTTCCACATCGGACAGCCCCATGTAGGCGCCTTCGATCAATGCGTCGTAGACCTTCCGGATCTTCTTCTTCGGCATTTGCGCCCCCTGCTTGCCGCGATATAGGCAGTTGCCGGTCCCCGATCGGCTGACTGGTCCGGCCAGCCACAACATTTCAATCATGGATATGAAGCCCGAATGTCTTGTCGGAGCCCCAATCCAGACAATGAATAGGCGGGACGCTTGTCACAAACAACCGCTGTTGCGGTCCTTCCAGATCCGAATTTTCGCCTTTCGGAGCACAAGATCAACCAGCGCTATGCGCCAAGTTTCTGTAACGCTAAATTAACATAAACTAAACTTTAAGGGGCAAATATAAGGGGGTGGATCAAAGGTCTGCGTGAGCGTCGAACCTGATCGTCGACGCATGCTGGAATGAACGAGTTTTTGGGAACCACTTGAGTTCCGTGGGGGGAATGAGATTGAACTCTGATATCAACCAGTCGCAGAAGACGGGCACCTTCAAGCAGGGGATCACCCGAAAAATCGCGATTACAGTTATTCTCGTCAACATTCTCGGTCTGGCGGTGACCAGTTTTGCGATCTCGCAAATGGCCGGAGCTGACCATATCGAATCTGCACAACGAAACTGGATCAAAGACACGGTCCAGATCGGCGATCAGGCGGCAGGAGGGGTTAAGTGGGGAAAGACCGAAGTCGTGCGATCGGCATATCAGGTGTTTCAGGATGATCCACAACTCGCACTCATCGGGTTTGCGGCCTTCAACCAGGCCGGTGATCAGGTTGACCTTTGGAGCCGTGCGGAAACACCGTCTCAAACCTTGAACAATCTGCTCAACACTGACCCGGGTCCGCTAACAGAAACTGTCTTGAGCGAGGGCGAAAACGCGATTGTCATATCGGCCCCTCTGCCGGCGGGAAAGGACGGCGTATCCATCGGACAGATCCGTACGGTATGGACCACCGCTGATATCACTGCGTCGTCGCGAGAGTTCGCGTTGAAAGCGATGGGATGGCAGATCGCTGTTCTTCTACTTGTTGTCGCGGTTCTGCTGTTTGCAATGCGACGATTTGTTGGCCGTCCGCTGGCCCTGGTCAACGAGCGGATTGGGTCGTTGCAGGCCGGTGATTATGAAAGCGCGATCCCGCATGCGACAAAGGACGACGAGATCGGCGTCGTCGCACGTGCGCTTGCGCATTTCTGCGATGCATCTCGTGCGAAGCTGGATTCCGACGCAGAAATGGCACGTCAACGTGAAGCGCTCGATGCCGAGCGGGAAGCAAACATGAGCCAGGCCGAGAAATCGGCATCCGTGCAACGCCACGTGGTTGACGAACTTGGCCGCGCGCTTGAAAAACTCGCCGCCGGCGATCTCACCGCCCGGGTGCCGGATCTCGGCGGGGAGTTCTCCCAGCTTCAGGAAAACTTCAATCGCGCGTCTGCCTCACTTGAGAAAACGATCGGGACAATTGGCAGCGCCCAACAGTCCGTGCGTGAAGCTTCCGACAGCCTGGGGACATCCACCGACGAATTGGCCCGCCGCACCGAGCAGCAGGCGGCGGCATTGGAGCAAACCGCGGCTTCGCTCGACGAAATCACGGGTACGGTCAAGGATTCATCGACGCAGGCAACCGAAGCGGGCGAACTGGTCGGATCGACGCGATCGACCGCGGCAAGCTCCGTCAGCGTTGTCCGTTCGGCGATCGAAGCAATGAGCCTCATCGAGGAATCTTCTTCCAGGATTGCCAAGATTTTGAAGGTTATCGACGATATTGCTTTCCAGACCAACTTGCTGGCCTTGAACGCAGGCGTCGAGGCCGCCCGCGCCGGAGAGGCGGGGAAAGGGTTTGCGGTGGTTGCACAGGAAGTGCGCGAACTCGCCGGCAGGTCCGCAGGTGCGGCAAAGGAAATCAAGGAACTGATCGAGCAAAGCGGGGCTCAGGTGAGCACCGGCGTCGAACTGGTCAACAAGAGCGGCGATTCGATGACGATGATCGAGGAGCAGATTGCCCAGGTTGCCTCGAAGATCGAAGTGATTGTGCGGTCAGCCCGGGAGCAAGCGGGCAGTCTTTCGCAGATCAACACCGCCATCAATGAAATGGACACGATGACGCAGAAAAACGCGGCCATGGTTCAGGACAGCAACACCTCATCGCAGAAGCTGGCCATTGAATGCGAACGCCTGGCTGAAGTCGTTCGATCCTTCAATTTGACCGGAAATACAGCCGAAACGGTTGCTGCGAAACCGGTCAGTGCCCGTATGGCCACGCGCAAATCACCACCTGCTGCCCCGGTCTTGAGAACAAACGGCAATGCCGCGCTCGCCCAGGCGGAGGCTTGGGAGGAATTCTGATCAGGTCTTGCATGAACAACGCATCTTGTACCGGCCGTGCGCCAAACCTTCAAAACCGAGGAGAAACTCCGATGAAATCCAACCGAATCCTGACTGCCCTGCTTGTTTCCACCGTTTGCGCTCTTGCGCCGGCAACTGTTCTTGCGGAAGAGGCCCATATAGCGCCGATCAAAGCCTTCATCAGCGAGAATGTTGAGGGATGGTTGACGGATCCCGTGATCATAAGCGCAATCAAGGAGCAAAATGCCGAGACCGGCGATCTCTCACAGTCAGGGATCGACGAACTCGACAAGGAATGGCGGGCGCAGGCAACGGCGGCTGACAAGCCGTTCGTGGACGAAGTGCTTGCCCGCGAGATCTCCCAGTTCCTGATGGAAAAGAAGGATGCTGCCGGCGGTATGATCACCGAAATGTTTGTCATGGACGCAAAGGGTCTCAATGTCGGCCAGAGCGACGTCACGTCGGATTACTGGCAGGGCGATGAAGCCAAATGGCAAAACACCTATGGCGAAGGCGCCGGAGCCGTCTTTGTCGACGGGGTCGAGGAAGATGAATCCACCCAGGCCTTGCAGTCCCAGGCCAGCATGACGATCTCCGATCCGGACAGTGGCGAACCGATCGGTGCGATCACGGTTGGCATCAACCTCGACATGCTCTGATACCCGGCCCACCATGTCCCGTTGCCGGGACCGGCAACGGAGGACGCAATATCGACGCCGTGCAACGGCTCTGTGAAGACCTCACGGGCTCGTTGCGCGGCAGAAACCTGTTTGCGTCCCGAAACGTCTCCGGAATTCCCTCGAGACGAGCTGTTCCCGCAAGCACAGTTTTTTGCTGTTGTCACAATCGACTGGCATCCTTGCCTGATCGTCGATGACGCCTGCTTGCCGGAGGATTGCCCAAATGAAGCTCGTCCACATTTCGGATATACACCTCAACCCCCATCCCATTCTCGACCTCGATCCGATCGCAAATTTCAAATCCTGTCTGGCCTATGTGGAAGATCATGACCTCGATGCCGGGAGAATTGTGATTACGGGCGACCTGACCCATTTCGGCGACCGGGAAAGCTACCGCGAACTGAAGCACATCCTTGCCGACAGCAAGTTGCAGGGTCCGCTCGCTCCGCGGCTGTTGATTGGCAATCACGACGATCGCGAGATGTTCGCCAAGGTTTTCAATGAGACCGCGATCGACGAAAGCGGTTTCGTGCAATGGACCGAGGAAACCCCGGCGGGTCTGTTCGTCTACCTCGACACGGTCGATCAGGGCCGCCACGGCGGCCGCTATTGCGAGGCGCGGATGGAATGGCTCGCGCGCGTGCTGGACGGTGTGCGCGGGAAAGGCACGCGTGCCTATCTGTTCATGCATCACAATCCGGTGCGCGTGCATGTGGCGAATGCGGACATCATCGGCCTCATCAATGAGCGCGAGTTTCAGGCGCTGCTGCGATCCTACAATGACGTGATCGCCCACATGTTTTTCGGCCACTGCCACTACACGCTGAGTGGGGCATTTGCAGGAATTCCCTATTCGGCGCCGCGGTCGACAAACCATGCCTGCTGGCCGGATTTCTCCGGACAGATCAACCGGATGGGCCACGGCGACCTTTCTCCAAACTACAATGTCTGCTTCCTCGATGGCGACAGCACGGTGGTGCACACGATCGACTTTCTCGATGCGGATAAGGTTCAATGGGAGGTCGAAACCGACGAATCGCTGGCGCAGTTGAACCTTTAGTCGGGTCAATCCAGCACAGAAATTATACAAAAGACAATGCCATTGACATTTGTATAGTGACGCGCGATTGTCTCGCCAAAAGGGAGACCATCGTGCGCAACAAACGTTCGACCGAAGATGTGGCAATGGGAATTCGCAGACGGGTGTTCGAGCACTCCATGCGCAACAATGGCGGCTATCTCAGCCAGGCCTGTTCCGCCGCCGAACAACTTGCCTTTCTTTACAACGAGGCGCTCAATCTGGGTGAACCAACATTGCCCGCCGTTCCCAAGCCCTTTGCCGGCGTGCCCTCCGCGGACAATCCGGACTACGTGACTGGCGCAGGCTACAATGGTCCTTTTGAACCGCAATATGACCGCCTTTTCATTGCCCCGGCACATTACGCGCTCGTCGCCTATGCGACGCTGATTGAAACCGGCCGCATGGATGCCGAAGGCCTTGAGATGTTCAACAAGGACGGCTCCTCGGTCGAGATGATCGGAGCGGAACACTCTCCAGGCATGGAAGTGCACAACGGTACGCTGGGCATAGGCCTTTCGACCGGCGCAGGGCTCGCTTGGGGCCGCAAACGCCGCGGCGAGAAGGGGCAGACCTGTGTCTTCATGTCCGATGGAGAAGTGCAGGAAGGCCAGACCTGGGAGGCCGTCCAGGCCGCCGCCCACCACGGTATCGACAATCTCTGGGCATTGATGGACGTCAACGACCAGCAGTGCGATGGCGCGATGAGCTCTGTGATGGAGGTCCGCGATATTGCCGCCAAGTTCAGGGCCTTCGGCGCAGTGTGCGTTGAAATCGACGCGCATGATCTCGATGCGATGCGTCAGGCAAAGGCGGAGCCGCATGAGGGCAGGCCGCTGATCATCCTGGCCCGTTCGTCACCGACCAAGGGAATGAGCTTCCTGCAGCGGCGCTTCCCGCGTCTGCATTACGTGCGCTTCAAATCAGAGGAAGAGCGGGCCGAAATGAACCAAGCCATCGCCGCCGAACTCGGCATAGACCCCGTAGAACTGGAGACGCACTGATGGTTGAGATGGTCAATCGCCCTTACGCCTCTGCATTTGAGGCCTTTGCGGTCAAGAACCCCGATGTGCTGTGCCTGTCGGCCGACCTGACCTCGTCCTGCGAGATCGACGGCTTTCGTGACCGTCATCCCGATCAGTTCCTGTCCCTCGGCATGGCCGAGCAGAACATGATGAGCTTCGCAGGCGGCCTCGGGCTCGCCGGCTACCGGCCGTTTCTGCATTCCTTCGGCGTGTTCCTGTACCGGCGCCCGTATGATCAGCTGATGGCTTCTGTCGCCTATCCGCGCCGCAAGGTGCGTCTTATGGGGTTCCTGCCGGGGATCACCACGCCTGGCGGCATGACGCACCAGGCGATCGAGGATGTGGCGGTGATGCGGTCAATCCCGAACATGTCGATCCTGGAGACCGGGGATGCGACGGAGGTCGAGAGCATCTGCGAGGCGGCCGATTCAATCGACGGTCCGGTCTATTGCCGGGTCCTGCGCGGTTCGGTGCCGCGGCTGTTCGACACGCCGATCAAGGTGGGCGAAATGCGCGAACTCGCTTTGGGTGAAGACGTGCTCGTGGTCACTTCGGGCATTGCCACGGAAGAGGCGCTGCGCGCCCGCGATGCCTTGTCGAATGCTGGGGTGTCAATCCGGCATCTTCACATCAACACCATCAAGCCGTTCGGCGAAGAGGCATTGCTCGACCACATCGGCTCGGTCTCCAAGGGGGTGGTTGTGCTTGAAAACCATGTGGTGGCCGGCGGTGTCGGTTCGCTGGTGGCCGAGATCATGGCGGAGAACGGCGTTGGCAAGCCGCTGGTGCGTTTGGGCCTTCAGGACACCTATGCCCATGGCGGGTCGCGGGGTTACCTGATGAAGCATTACGGGCTTGATGCCGGTGCGCTGGTGCGCGGTATCGAGAAGGTGATGGGGATTTCAACCGGGATCGACGAAGCCGCACTCGCGAGCGCCCGTGTCGACGCGGTCCATTCCGCGGTCAAGGCCGAGGCGCTGTAATCATGCAAGGCGACGATCGTTTCCGGGTCCGCTACAGGCTCAAGGCTGAGGACGGACGTGACGCGGAAATCCGCGCCACAGGCATCGCGCTTGAACAGACGGTGGAAATCCCGGGCGATATCGTACCGGAAGGCTATATCAGCGACGAGATCGTCGGCCGGATCGAGGATATTCGTGAAACCGGCGGTGACTGGTACGAGACAACCATCTCCTACAGTCCCGACAGCGCCGGCGATGAGGTTATCCAGCTCATCAACGTGATCTTCGGAAACTCGTCGATCCAGCAGAATATCCGCGTTGTCGGGTTTGAGCCGGGTGATGCGATCCGTTCCCGTTTCCAAGGCGCACGTTTTGGTGTCGAAGGGATCCGCGAGCTTGTCAGCCGCGATGCCGGAGGTCTGATTTCGCCCGTGATCAAGCCGCAGGGTTCAAGCGTGGCGCAACTGGCCGACATTGCGCGTCGGTGCGTTCTGGGCGGGGCCGACATCATCAAGGATGATCACGGGCTGGCCAACCAGAAGATGGCGCCGTTTCGCGAACGGGTGACGGCGATCAGCGAAGCGGTGGCGGAAGCCAACGCGAAATGCGGCGGATCGGCGCGGTATTTCGTCAACGTGACCGGTCATACGGGATATCCGGTGGACGAGGCGTTTCAGGCCAAGGAAGCCGGGGCGGGCGGAGTGCTGCTGATGCCCGGCCTGATGGGGTTCGGCGTCGTTCAGGCACTGTCGCGCGACAGGTCCTTCGGTCTTCCGATCATGACCCATCCGAGTTTTACGGGTCCATTTGTGCTGACGCCGGAAACCGGGGTCGAGCATGCGCTGATGTATGGCGTGTTTCAACGTCTGGCGGGATCGGACATTTCGGTGTTCCCGAATGTCGGCGGCCGGTTCGGCTTCAGCGTCGAGGAATGCCGCTCGATCGCTGACGCGTGCCGTGACCCGAACGGTATCGGAAAGCCGATGATGCCGAGCCCGGGCGGCGGAATGAGTGTCGAGCGCGCCCACGACATGGTGTCGATGTACGGACCCGACGTCGTCTACCTTCTCGGCGGCAGTCTCCTGCGTGCCGGTGACAAGATCGGAGAGGCGGTGCGCGCCATGCGTGACGCTGTCGACCGGGCCGCCGCCATCTGATCATCCTCAATCTTAATCTCGACTGACAGAAAAGGCGGCTTGATGGCCGCCTTTTCTGTGTTCGATGGATGCATCACGCAATGCACGCAATCGGCTTCCTCCCGACATGAAAAAGGGCCGCATCCAGGGGATACGGCCCAAGTCGGTCCTTGGAGACCTTTCTCAAATGCTCCTAGCGCGGGGGCAGGGGCATCCATTCGGTCATGGCGACATCGGCATGGGCGAACTGCGGCATGTTGGCCGACAGGTCTTCCATGTTCTTGATGTCGTTTTCATTCAGGAAGTCCTGGGTGATCAGCGTCGGCGGAACGACAACCTGCGCGCCCGGATCACCGCCGGTGAGCATGATGGCGAGCGCGCGCACCGAAACCTCGCCGACAACGGCCGGGTTGGTTGCAACAGTCGCCGCCCAGGCGCTGTCAGGCTCGCGCATGGCCGAGATGTCGGCCGTCGAGACGTCCGCCGAGTAGATCTTGACGTCCTGCGACAGGCCGGCTTCGTCGACGGCGATCTTCACACCCTTGGCGAATTCGTCATAGGGAGCGAAGAAGACCGAGATGTCGGGATTGGCCTGCAGGACAGAACGGGCCTGGTTGGCGTTCGAGTTTGCAATCGGGTTGTCGAGGGTGCCCATCTGTGCGGCTTCGACGATGCCCGGATTGGCTTCCTTGACCTCTTCCCAGGCCACGTGACGGCGATCCAGCGGAGCAATGCCGGGCACGTAGACGTAGCCGGCCTTCCACTCGGTGCCGTTGTCGGCAATCGCCTGTTCGAGAGCGAGCTTGCCCAGGAGATAGTCCGACTGTTCGATCTGCGGGATGGCGTCGTTTTCGACGTTGACGTCAAAGGCGACAACCTTGATGCCCGCATCCACGGCGCGCTGGGCTGCTTCCTTCATGGATTCCGTCAGGCCGTGCTGGATGATGATGCCATCCACGCCAAGCGCGATGGCCTGATCGACCATGTCGGCCTGAAGGGCGGCGTCCTGACGGCTGTCGAACACGCGAAGGTCCACGCCAAGCGCCTTGGACTGTGCCTCGACACCGGACAAATAGGCCTGGAAGAAGTCGCCGGTCGAAAGATAGCGCACCAGCGCAATCTTGACGTCACCGGGATTGTCGAGCGGCGCCGGCATGTCCTGCGCCTGGGCGATGGCGCCGAGCGGCAGGGCTGCCGCGGCGGCGAGACCGGCAAACAGTGCCAGTGCTTTTCTGCGTATCAGTTTCATTTCGTTTCCTCCGTTTGTATTTGCTTCTGGTCAGTGGCTCCCGGCTTTGCGGGCCGACAGCGAGAACGTGAAGATAAGCGCCAGGACGAGCACGAAGCCCTTGATGAAGTCCTGCGTATAGTAGGGTGCATTCATCATCGTGAGGCCCTGCAGCAGAATGCCGACGAACAAGGCGCCCATGGCGGTTCCGAAGGCGTTGGGCTTGGCAGCACCCAGAACCGCAAAACCGATAAGGGCCGCAGCCACGGCATCAAGCAGCAGGTTGGTGCCTGACGCGATGTCGCCCCGGCCGAGCCGGGCTGCAAGCAGCATACCGCCTACCGATGCGAGCACGCCGGAGATCATGTAGGCCATGATCTTGTAGTTGTTGACGTTGGTTCCGGTGAGGCTTGCGGCGCGCTCGTTCGAGCCGATGGCGTACATCAGCCGGCCGTGACGGGTGAGTTCGAGGAACCCCCAGACCAGAATGCCGATGACGATCAGAAAGATCACCGGAGCGGGCAGGAGGTTTTCCAGCATGAAATCGAACCTGTGGCGACCGAGCGACAGGAACAACGGCGAAAAAGCGCCTTCGGCGGTCGAGCCGTCGGGCAGGGTCATGCCAACGGCAATCGAGCGGCCTTCGGTGGGAATGCGCTGCAGGCCCACCAGCAGGAACATCATTCCCAGTGTTGCAAGCAGATCCGGGATCTTGGTCTTGACGATCAGCAGACCGTTGATCAGGCCGATAAATGCCCCCATTGCCAGGCAAGCGATGATCGCCACGAAGGCGGATTGCTCAAGCACCACCATCATGTAGGCAGACAGCATCATCGAAGACGTGGCCACGGACCCGATCGACAGATCGAAACCGCCGACCACCAGGGTGCAGGTCACGCCAAGTGCGAGAATGCCGGTAATCGCCACCGACTGAAAGATGAAGACGGCGCTGCGCGGTCCGGCGAAACCGTTGGCGAAGACCGAGAAGAAGATCACCAGACCCAGCAGCAGCGCAAGAAACCCGTAGCGGATGGCAAGATCGATGGCGCTCGAGGAACGGGGCGCGGGCCTTGCGGGCCGGGATGCCGCGCTTGCGTCCGGTTGGGTCTGATCGGGATGGATGCTCATGCGAATGCTGCCTCTTCGGGTTGCCCGGCTTGTTCCGGCGCAGACCCTGTTACCGCTGTCAGGATCTCGTTGAGATCCACGTTCTGATTGATGAATTCCGCTGTGATCGAGTGCTCTGTCATGACCACGATCCGGTCAGCCACCTCAAGCGCCTCGTCGAGTTCTGAGACGAAGACGAGGGTTGCGCGATTGGCGGCGGTCTCGCGGATCTTTCGGCCGATGTCCCGGCGTGCACGGATGTCGACTCCCTGGAAGGGTTCATCGAGCAGGAGAAGCCGGCACTCTTCGGCGAGCCAGCGCGCGAGCATGATCTTCTGCTGGTTGCCCCCAGACAGCGTGTTGATCCCGTCGGCTTCACCCTGGCAGACCACGGACAGATCCCGGATCATGGTGTCGGCGGTCTCGCGCTCCTTTCGACGGTTGACAAAGGAGAGCCGCGAATAGCGCGACAGGAACGGGAGGGTGATGTTGCGGGTCAGGTTGAAATCGGCGATCACCGCATTGTTGGCCCGGTCCTTGGGCGACATGAACACCCCGCGGGCAATCGCCGCCTTGGGGCTCGACGGCGCATAATGCGTGCCGTCCAGCTTCATGCTGCCGCTTTCAGGCTGACCAAGGCCAAAGAGACACTGGGCGAGGGCGGTCTTGCCGCTTCCCAGAAGCCCGGTGACGGCAACAACCTCGTTCTCGGCCAGTTTCAGATCGAGCGGGCGGCTGCGGGGCAAAAGCTTCAGCGCGCTGACATCGAGAACCTGCTTGCCACGCTCGCCGATCCTGATGTCGGCATCGGTCATCTGGTGACCGAGCATGGCATTGACCGCGCCCTCGTAGTCGAGCGTTTCCCCTTCGAATACACCGGAAATCTCGCCGTCGCGCATGGAAACGATACGATCGGCGATCCGGCGAATGTCCGACATGCGGTGAGAGATATAAAGAACGGCAACGCCTTTGGCGGACAGTCTCTCGACCAGCGCAAACAGCCGTTCGGCCTCGGATGCGGAGAGCGAAGACGTGGGTTCATCGAGGATCAGCAATTGCGGATTGTGGGCCATGGCCCGCGCAATGGCGATCAGCTGCCGGTCGGCGATGCCAAGTTCGGAAACGGGTTGGCGGACATTCAGGGCAAGACCCATCTGGCTGGCAATGCGCTCGGCTTCGGCGTTGTTCTGGCGGCGCTTGAGCACAAAGCCGTAGCCGGGCTCGGCCATCCGGTCGATCAGAAGGTTCGAGGCGACATCGAGGTCGGGAATCACGCCGTCATTGATGTTCTGGTGCACGGTCACGACCCCGGCCCGGATCGCCTCGGCGGGGTTCGACGGACGGAATGGTTTTCCAACAAGCGTGACCGATCCGGAATCCAGTGCGTGGACACCGCTGAGGATCTTGACCAATGTGGACTTTCCGGCGCCATTGGCTCCCATCAGCACGGTCACCGCGCCGGCGGGCAGCGACAGGTTCAGACCCTTCAGGACACGATTGTCGCCAAAGGATTTTTCCACGCCCACGAGATCGCAAAGAGTTTCGGTCATTCTGTCCTCCGAAAAGGATGAAAACAGCAGCGGTGACAAAAGTCAACATATATTGACAAATGAGTGAAATGGGCTTTAGGCTGCACGTTATTGCGGTCGTGAATGCCCGTCGGGAGGTTTCAATTGAATAACGAATACAAAGCCTTGTCGCCTGAAACGCTGGGTGAGCGTCTGGGTGAGCTTGACATCATGAAGCAGGCTGTCGGCAGCAATACGGCAAGCTGGACAGTGCGTGAAGTGGGCGACGGCAACCTCAATCTGGTCTTCATCGTCGAAGGCGAGGCTGGGAGCGTGATCGTCAAGCAGGCGCTTCCCTATGTGCGTCTGGTGGGCGACAGCTGGCCGCTGCCGCTCAAGCGGGCGTTCTTTGAATATCATGCCCTGACACGGCAGGAAGCGCGAGATCCGGGCAGCGTGCCGAAGGTGCTCTATTTCAGTGAAGAGCAGGCGCTGATCGTGATGGAACGGTTGCAGCCGCACATCATCCTGAGGCAGCAGACGATGGAAGGCCGCAAGGTCGAGGGGTTGGGCAAGCGCATGGGCCTGTTTGCCGCGCGCACGGCCTTTCGCGGCTCGGACCTGTCCATGGCGGCGCCGGACAAGAAGGCCGACACCGCGCTGTTCGCCGGAAATGTCGAACTTTGCGACATCACCGAGTCGCTGGTCTTTACCGATCCTTACTACGACGCGGAAATGAACCGGCACACGACTCCGCAGCTCGACGGTGTCGTCGCCGAGCTTCGCGCCGACGAGGCGCTCAAGGTCGAGGTTCAGCACATGAAGCGGGCGTTCACCTCCCGCGGCGAAACCATGTGCCATGGCGACCTCCACGCGGGATCGATCATGGTCACATCCGACGAAGCGCGCGTGATCGATCCCGAGTTCGCCTTTTACGGTCCCTTCGGCTTCGACATCGGCATGCTGATCGGCAACTATCTGATGGCCTACCACGCCATGCCTGCGCATATTTCCGATGCAGAGGCCTGCAAGGACTATCAGGAATGGATCCTGTCGGTGATCGAGGAAACCTGGTCGGTCTATTGTGCCGAGTTCCTCAGATTGTGGCGCACCGAACGCACAGGCATTCTGTATCCCGCAGCGCTCTACGAGGATCAGGGGCACCATTTTGCATCGGAAGCCGCGGCCCAGCAGCTGCTTGGCGAGATCTTTCGCGATCTCGTCGGCATCGCCGGCATCGAGATGCATCGCCGCATCCTGGGACTCGCCCATGTCGCGGAACTCGACACGATCGAGGACGAGGACCTGCGGGCGAAATGCGAGACCAAGTGCCTGAAACTCGGGCAGCTTCTTGTCATGAGCAGGAACCGTCTCACTGGAATGGACGCCGTCATCGCGGCGGCACGGCACACCGAATCCGGAGCAATGGCATGAAGGTTGGCGACACACACTATCAGTCGATCTGGTTTGACGGCGAAGCGGGCCGGGTCAAGATCATCGATCAGCGCTGGCTTCCGCACGAGTTCCGCGTCGTCGAGATCAACAGTCTGGACGAGTTCGCCACCGCGATCCGCGACATGTGGGTGCGCGGCGCTCCGCTGATCGGAGCAACGGCCGCTTACGGCATCGCGCTTGAAATGCAGCGCAACCCGTCCGATACGGCGCTCAATTCAGCATGGGACCTGCTGCACGAGACCAGGCCCACTGCCATTAACCTGCGCTGGGCGCTCGACGAAATGCGTCAGGTTCTCGCGCCCTTGCCAGAGGGCGAGCGGGCGGCAACCGCCTTCCGCAAGGCTGCGGAGATCTGCGAGGCCGATGTCGAAACAAACCGGATGATCGGCGTGCACGGGCTCGAGATCGTCAAGAAGATTGCGGCCACCAAGAAGCCCGGTGAGTCCGTCAACATTCTCACCCATTGCAATGCGGGCTGGCTCGCGACCGTCGACTGGGGAACAGCGACATCGCCAATGTATCACGCGGTCGAAGCGGGAATTCCGATCCATGTCTGGGTCGATGAAACCCGGCCGCGCAACCAGGGCGCCCAACTGACGGCCTGGGAAATGAACAGCCACGGAATTCCGCATCACTTGGTCACGGACAATGCCGGGGGACATCTGATGCAGCACGGCCAGGTCGATATGGTGATTGTCGGCACCGACCGGACGACGTCATCGGGCGATGTCTGCAACAAGATCGGCACCTATCTCAAGGCGCTGGCCGCGCATGACAACAATGTGCCGTTCTATGTGGCGCTGCCATCCTCGACCATCGACTGGACGGTGGATGACGGCGTGCGGGAAATCCCGATCGAGGAGCGCGACGACCGCGAGGTTACCCACGTGTTCGGACGCTTGGAAGACGGAACGGTGACTTCCGTGCAGATCTCCCCTGACGGTACACCCGGCGGCAATCCGGCCTTTGATGTCACACCGGCACGTCTTGTGACCGGACTGATCACCGAGCGTGGTGTCGCCAAGGCGAGCCCCGAAGGGTTGCTGGAGCTGTTCCCCGAGCGCCGCAGCGCCGCGTAATTATGTTTTTGGAAACCGGCCGGTTTTTCCGGCCGGTATCTGGGCCGCTTAGGCGAGTTCCATCATGGCGGCGGCGCAGCTTTGGCTCGTCACCATGTGGGTCGCGTATCCGCCGCGCATCGCAGCGACGGCGGCCGCGACCCGGTCCTGTCCGACCGAAACGAGTATGCCCATGTCGCGATGGCGCAATTGATCGAGTTCGATGCCCATCATCCGGTCATCGAGGGGCCCGCCGACAGGATCGCCTTTTTCGTCGATGAACCGCCCGCACAGAACGCCGACTGCGCCATTGGCGATGTAATCCTGCAGTTCCTTCTGGCTCGCCACACCGCTTGAGGCGACATGGCTGTTGGGTAGGCAGGAGCCGACCGCAAAGAGCGTCTTGTTGCAATGGTTTATGGCATCGAGCTGGTTCGCGATCAGGGTTTCGGCGCGCAGCGTTTCGGCTATCTCCGCTGTACTCAGAATGGCGGGGACGTGCAGGTTGATGCAGTTGGCCGAGAATTTTCGCGCCACGTTGGATGAGCAGACATCGGCGGAAAAGCCGTAGGGCGTTGCCATCGATCCGACCAGCTGCAGGACGGTCAGGTCCGGAATGACGGTCTGCTCCAGCTGCTCGGCGACGTCATAGATTGTCTTCCCCCAAGCCACACCCAAACGGTCACCCGGCTCCAGCAGGCTCGGCAGCCAGTCGGCCGCGCCGCGGATGATGCGGCTTGCTTGGTCGTCGGCGGTACCGCTGCCATCGGGCAGTATATAGGCGGCCTTCAGGCCGAAGCGTTCGCAAAGGGTGATCGCGGCGCGATGGGTGTTGAAGGCTTCGGGAGAGAGCTTGGTGTGGATATAGCCGCGCTCACGGGCTTCTTGGAGATAATTGACGACCGTGGCGCGGGAGACCTTCAGCCGGTTTGCAATGTCGCTCTGGTTGAGCCCGTCGTGATAATAAAGCCAGGCGGTTTCGACGACGATGTCCTCGCCGCTGATCTGTTTGGTGGAGCGCCTGGTCGAGTTTTGCGGCATTGCTTCCCATCACTGCTTTATATACATTTGACAGCAGCATCTGACTTTTGTCAAATGCGTCAAGTTCAAGGCAGGAGAAGGTAATGCGGCAAAACAGATGGAATGACAAGGAAGCCGAGGCGAGGCTGCGCGATGCGAGCAATCATCCGGCCGATCAGGCGTTGGCGCTCCGGGTCTATTCCTCGCGGCTGATCGGGGCTGATCCGGATCTCGTCATGCATGGCGGTGGCAACACCTCGGTCAAGGTGGAGCGCGAAGACCTGTTCGGTCAGAGCCAGCGTGTCCTTCATGTCAAGGGAAGCGGCTGGGATCTCGATACGCTCGAGGCGCCCGGGCTGCCCGGTGTGCGGCTTGATCCGCTTCTGAAGATGCGCGAACTCGGCGCGCTGTCGGACGAGGACATGGTCAACCTGCAGCGCTCCAATCTGCTGGATTCAGGTGCGCCAAATCCATCTGTCGAGACATTGCTGCATGCGTTTCTGCCGCACAAATACATCGACCACACCCACGCCACCGCGTTTCTGGCGCTTGCGAACCTTCCCGAGGCGGAGGCGGCGATTGCCGAGATCTTCGGGGATCGGCTGGCGATCGTTCCCTACATCATGCCGGGCTTTGCGCTCGCAAAGAAGGCTGCCGAAGTGTTTGAAGCCAATCCCGAGGTCGAGGGGCTGGTGCTGCTCAAGCACGGGCATTTCACCTTCGGCGAGACGGCCCGGGAAAGCTATGACAGGGTTATCGAGCACACCAACCTCGTCGAGGAATGGCTTGCAAAGCGGAGCGGCGGGCGCCGGTTCGAAACCACGGTCAAACGGAAGCGGGATGTTGCGGAAAGCGAAATTGCGTCAAAGGTCCTGCCGGTGCTGCGGGGCGCAGTCGGCCGTATTCGCGGAGCCCATCACGGTTTGCCAAGCAAGCCCGTGGTGATGGATGTCCGCACCGGCCCCGAGATCGATGCGTTTTTGAGCCGGACCGATCTTGATGAACTGGCCGTGCGGGGCGTTGCTTCCCCGGACCACGTGATCCGCACCAAGGGCCAGCGCCTCGTACTGACGCGCGACGACATCGCCGCCGGTGATGGACGGATCGCCGAGAAGGTGGAGGCGTTTGCCAATGCCTACAAAGTGCTGTTCGAGCGTCAGAACGAACGTGTGGGCGGGACCAAGGTGCTGCTTGAGCCGCACCCTTGCGTCGCCTGGATCGAGGGGCTGGGCATCGCCGGGATCGGCAAGGATGCCGCCGCCGCATCCGCGGCCTCGGACATTTCGGAGCAGACCGTGGAGGTCATGAGCCAGGGAGAGGCGGCTGGCGGCTTTCATCCAATCGGCGAAGACGATCTCTTCGACATGGAATACTGGTCGCTCGAACAGGCCAAGCTTGCCAAGGCGGCGGACAAGCCGTTCGGCGGCCGGATCGTGGCGGTAACCGGCGGCGCGGGCGCCATCGGTCTGGCAACTGCAAAGGCATTCGCCCGCGAAGGGGCCGCCGTTGCATTGATCGATTTTGACCGCGAGGCCTGCGAGAAGGCGGCTGCGTCCATCGGAGGCAATTGCCTGGCGGTGGTGGCGGATCTCACGGCAAAGGGAGCTGCGGACGCGGCAATCCGTTCGGTGACCGAACGCTTTGGCGGGCTCGACCTGCTTGTCTCCAATGCGGGCGCCGCTGTTCAGGGCAATCTTCTCGAACTCAACGAGGAAAAGCTGCGGTCGAGCTTCGAGCTGAACTTCTTCTCGCACCTCGCCATGGCGCGGGCTGCGGCGGGCGTGTTCAGGCTTCAAGGGCACGGCGGGCAGATGCTCTTCAACGTGTCGAAGCAGGCGGTCAATCCGGGCAAGGGGTTTGGCGCCTACGGCCTGCCCAAGGCCGCGACTTTCTTCCTTGTCCGGCAGCTGGCGCTCGAACTGGGCGGCGAGGGCATCCGCGTCAATGGCGTCAATGCCGATCGGATCCGCTCCGGGTTGCTCACAGATGATTTCATTTCCACCCGCGCCCAGGCCCGTGGAGTGACCGCGAGCGACTACATGGCCGGCAACCTGCTCAAGTTGGAGGTCGAGGCCCATCACGTCGCCGATGCCTTTGTTGCGCTCGCAAGGTCCGAGCGCACGACGGCACATGTCATCACCGTGGATGGCGGGAATATCGAGGCGGCCTTGCGCTAGGTTCCGGCCAGGCTGTCAGTTCTTTTCCCGGTCGTCGAAGGCGACCGGGCCGCCCTGCCTTTTCCAGTCACTGAATCCGTTCTTCAGGTGGGTGGCCTCGAAGCCCATGTCATTGAGCGTTGCCGTCGTAAGCGCCGAGCGCCAGCCCGAGGCGCAATGGAAGACGAAGGTCTTCGGCTCGCCAAAGATCTCCTTGAAATACGGGCTTTGCGGATCGACCCAGAATTCGGCCATCCCGCGCGGACAGTGAAAGCTGCCGGGGATGAAGCCGTCGCGAACGCGTTCGCGAACATCGCGCAGATCGACGATAACGACATCCGGATCGTCGAGCATGGCGATTGCGTCAGTGGTTTCGATCTCCCTGATCCGCGCGCGGGCGGCCGCGACGAGATCGGCAACGGGTGTGATTGTTCGGGCCATGGCGGTTCCTGTTGCGGCGACAGATGCTCGTGTGCGCCATGATTGACGGAAACGGGCGCATCGTACAACAGTTCCAACGAGCTGCTTGCGCCAATTCGGACTCGCAAGCAAGCGGTGCCGGATGGAGCATGCATGATGGGCGAGTCGGGAGTATCATTGTGGGACGCTACCGCGCGGGAGACCGATCCGGGTTTGCCGCTGGAAGGCGACGTCACGGTCGATGTCGCCGTGGTCGGTGGCGGATACACCGGGCTGTCAACGGCGCTCCATGCCGCCGAAAAGGGGCTGAGCGTCTGCGTTCTGGAAGCGCGGCAGATCGGCCATGGTGGTTCGGGCCGCAATGTGGGGCTGCTCAATGCCGGGCTCTGGCTGCCGCCTCAGGACGTGCGTGCGCAGCTTGGTGAACGGCAAGGGGCAAGGCTGGTCGACATTCTGGGCGAGGCGCCGGCCTATGTCATGTCACTGATCGAGCGCCACCAGATCCGGTGCGAGTTGACCCGCAGCGGCACCATTCATGCGGCGCATTCGCCCAAGGGCCTGACAGATCTGCAACGGCGGGTCAGGGAATGGGAACGGCTCGGCGCTCCGGTGCGGCTGTTGTCCAAGGACGAAGCTTCCAATCTTATCGGTTCCGACGCCTTCTTCGGCGGCCTTCTGGACGCCAGAGCCGGAACGCTCAACCCGATGGGCTATGTGCGCGGCCTGGCGCGAGCGGCGAAGGCTGCTGGTGCCCGGATATTCACCGGCACTGAAGTGTCAGGGCTTCGCCAGCAAGCAAACGGCTGGACCGTGGAAACGCCGAATGGAAGCGTGACCGCCGGCAAGGTGGTTCTGGCAACCAATGCCTATTCGGGCAACCTCTGGCCGGGTCTGAATGCGAGTTTCGTCCCCATCGATTTCTTTCAGGTTGCCACCCGTCCGCTCGACGAACGTGTTGCCGGAATCCTTCCTGAGCGGCAAGGGCTCTGGGATACCGGCACAATCATGTTTTCCTTGCGCAGGGACGCGGAAAACCGGTTGATCATCGGCTCCATGGGATCGCTGATCGGCGGCTCCGGCGGGCTCTCGCAACGATGGGCCGCGCGCCAGCTTTCACGTCTGTTTCCGTCGCTGGGAGCGGTCGAATTCGAGACGGCCTGGCACGGCCAGATCGCCATGAATGCCGAGCACATGCCGCGCATTCACCGGCTCGAGCAGGGGCTCTATACTCCCATCGGCTACAATGGCCGCGGGATTGCGCCCGGAACCGTTTTCGGAAAGGCGATCGCCGATCTGATTGCCGGCGGAGACGAAGCGGATCTGCCGATGCCGGTGACCGGCGCAAAGCGCGAACGGATGCCCGGCCTCAAAGCCGGTTTCTACCGTGCGGTGTTTTCCGCCAACCAGGTCATCAAGAGCATCTGAGTCTTCCGTAATTGCGATGTGGGGACTGGCACCGGCGTCAGGATTGGTGTCGACACGGGCGGGATAATGTGGTCCCGTTCCCCGCAGGGTCCGGCGTCATTCGCGGAAGGGCCCGCAAGATTTGCAAATGACGGGCAAGTGAGGAGGCCTGTCTGAGGGGGTGGCAAATGGGTATTGTGGTTGGCGTGGTGCTGCCGCTGGGACTGGCCTTCATCATGTTTTCGCTGGGGCTTGGTCTCACCGTTTCGGATTTCGTCAGGATCGTCAAACAGCCCTTCGCCTTCGTGGTCGGTGCAGTCAACCAGGTGCTGCTTCTGCCTGTCGTCACCTTCGCACTGGTGCTGGCATTCGGTGTCGGTCCCGAGCTCGCGATCGGTTTCATGATCCTGGCATTTTGCCCGGGCGGGGTGACCAGCAACATCCTGAGCCGGCTGGCCCGCGGTGATGTCGCGCTCTCGGTATCGCTGACCGCGGTCATCAGCCTGTTGAGCATGATCACTGTCCCACCCTTGCTGGCGCTGGCGATGGGCTTCTTCAGCGGAGGGACCGCCGAACCGGTCAGCATTGGCGGTATCGCAGTTCAGCTGTTTCTACTGACGACCGTGCCGATTCTGCTGGGGCTTGCGCTTCGCCATTTCGCGCCGGCCACGACCAACAGGATTTCGCCGGTGATCGCACATCTGGCGAACGGCCTGTTCGTGTTCATCGTCGGCTTGGCGCTCGTGGCCAACTGGAGTGTCTTTGTCGAGAACCTTCCGATCCTGGCGCCGTCGATCATCAGTCTGCTGATCCTGCTGCTCGGGACAGGCTTTGCGGTGGCTCGACTGTTCGGCTTGCCGGTTAGCCAGATCAAGACAATTTCCATCGAGACCGGGGTTCAAAATTCCACGCTCGGGATTGCCGTTGCCGCGATGCTGAGCGGCCAAGAGGCGGGATTCTCGATCTACGCGCTGCCGGCGGCGGTGTACGGCATCCTCATGTATGTGGTGGCGGCGCCGGTGATCGCGTGGTTTCGCGGGCTTGAAGCCACCATCAAAGACAAAGTCTAGGAGAATGGCAGGGAAATGGACAATTTCGATGTGATCATCGTGGGGGGCGGGCTGGCCGGTCTGGTGGCGGCAGCAGAGCTTGGCGACCGGGGCAAGCGTGTGGCCCTGATCGATCAGGAGCCTGGACACTTCCTGGGTGGTCAGGCCTTCTGGTCGCTGGGTGGTCTGTTCCTCGTCGACACCCCGGAACAGCGCCGGATGGGGATCCACGACAGCCGTGAACTTGCGTTGAACGACTGGATGGGATCGGCCCGGTTCGACCGCAAGCAGGATTACTGGCCGCGCAAATGGGCCGAGGCCTATGTGGATTTTGCCGCGGGGGAAATGCGCTCCTGGCTGCATGGTATGGGCATGCGCTGGTTTCCGGTTGTCGGTTGGGCCGAGAGGGGCGGTTCATTTGCCAACGGCCACGGCAACTCGGTTCCGAGATTCCATCTGACATGGGGTGTAGGGCCGGGCGTTGTCGAACCCTTCGAGGCGCGCGTTCGCGACCATGCCGCAACGGGCCGCATCCAATTGAAGTTTCGCCACCGTTGTTCGGCGATCCTGACCGAAAACGGGGCCGCTACGGGCGTTGCCGGGGAAATACTCGCCGACGATCTGAGCCTTCGCGGCCAGTCCACCAACCGTGATGTTGTCGGTGATTTCGAATTGCGCGCGCCAAGCGTGCTCGTCACGTCCGGCGGCATCGGCGGAAATCAGGATCTGGTCCGGCAGGCCTGGCCAAGGGACCGGTTGGGCGAACCGCCCGAGCGCATGATTTCAGGTGTTCCGGCGCATGTCGACGGGCGCATGATCGCCATCGCCCAGGCCGCAGGCGCCAGAACGATCAACACGGACCGGATGTGGCACTACACCGAAGGTATCCGGAACTGGGATCCGATCTGGCCCGACCACGGGATCCGGATCTTGCCCGGTCCCTCGTCGATGTGGTTCGACGCCGAGGGCAATCGGCTGGCTCCGCCCTGCATGCCCGGCTTCGACACGCTTTCAACGCTGCGGGAGATCGTGGCGACCGGTCACCACTACTCCTGGTTCGTGATGACCCAGAAAATTCTCAAGAAGGAGGTTGCGCTCTCCGGGTCGGAGCAGAACCCGGATTTCGCCTCCAAGCGCTGGCTTGAAGTGATCCGGCAAAGGGTGCTGAACCGAAAGGCCACGCCTGCGGTGGAGGCGTTCAAGGAGCATGGCGAGGATTTCGTCGTCGCCGACACACTCGAGGACCTTGTGGAAGGCATGAACCGGCTCGGGACCGTTCCGGTCGACCTCGAGAAACTGAATGCCCAGATCGTGGCGCGCGACAGTCAAGTGGACAACCCGTTCACCAAGGATGCGCAGTTGATGGCGGTTCACGCCGCGCGAAATTATCGCGGGGACCGGTTGATGCGCACAGCGAAGCCGCACCGTATTCTCGATCCGAAAAACGGGCCACTGATTGCCGTCAGGCTCAGCATTATCACCCGCAAGACGCTGGGCGGACTGGAAACCGATATGAACGGCCAGGTGTTCAACCCGTCGGGCGAGTTGGTTCCTGGCTTGTTTGCGGCGGGAGAGGTGAGCGGATTTGGCGGTGGCGGATACCACGGTTACAATGCGCTTGAAGGAAGTTTTCTCGGAGGCTGCATCTATTCGGGCCGGCAGGCGGGACGTGCGACCTCCATCGCCTGAAACGGCGTTCTGCCGTCAGGTCAAACAATCGATCATGCGCCGGCTGCGCCCGGTCCAAGCCCCCTGGAAAGAGGAGAGACGCCATGGCCGCTGTTCCCCCGCTTTGCGACTTTGGCTGGAAACCGTTCGACGAACGCCTTCCGGGCGTTGATGGCGGTACCCACAGCATACTGGATCAGGCCGGAGAAAACGGGCTGGTGGTTGCGTTCATTTGCAATCACTGTCCGTATGTGAAAGCTGTGATCGACCGGATCGTGCGTGATGCGAACGACTTGTCCGCGTTGGGTGTGGGCTTTGTCGCGATCTCGTCGAATGATCCTTCAGCCTATCCGGAGGATTCGTTCGACAACATGAAGCGCTTTGCCGAGGACCATGACTTCCGGTTTCCCTACCTTTTCGACGAGACGCAATCGGTCGCGCGCGGCTGGGGGGCCGTCTGCACACCGGATTTCTTCGGTTTCAATGCGAAGCTCGAACTGCAGTATCGCGGCCGGTTGGATGCTTCGCGCCGGAAGGCGGGACCAGCCGGATTGAGAAGAGACCTCTACCAGGCCATGCGCCAGATCATCGAAACCGGCCAAGGGCCAAGGGAGCAAATCGCCTCGATGGGGTGTTCGATCAAATGGAAAGATGCCGCGTGAGCACCGATCATGAACAGTCCGGTTGACGTTTCCTGCCTTTGCGGAAAATGCGACAATTGCGTGATCCTCAATCACAGCCTTTGCAATGCGGGCAGCGCGGAGGCCATGGCCCAGCTCAACCGGATTTCGCACCGGCGGAGCTATCCGCGCGGCAGCATCATCCAGGCGCAGGGCGAACCGGGCGATCTTGTCGGTAACGTGGTCAAAGGCGTGGTCAAACTCTCGAGCATGTCGGTCAATGGTGACGGCCATATTGTAGGCCTGCTGTTCCCGTCAGACTTTTTCGGGCGACTTTTTTCCGACGAGTCGCGGTTTTCCTACGAGGCGGCAACCGACGTCACACTGTGCGCGATCAACCGGCTGGCCTTTGAGCGGTTTCTTGCCGACCATCCGGCCGTCGAGCATGAAATGCACAAGGCGAAGCTTGATGAACTCGACGCCGTCCGCGAATGGGCCGCCATCATCAACGGCCACACCACCATGCAGCGGGTCTCGACACTGATCTATGTGTTTTCGCGACGCTCGGAGAACCAGCTTCCGAAAAGGGGCGCAAACGAAGCCCCGATCATTCATATTCCGCTTGGCCGCAGCGACATCGCCGATTTTCTCGGAACCACGCCCGAGACGCTCAGCCGCAACATTCAAATCCTGGCACGGTCCGGCATCATCCGGATCATGGACTCAAGGCACTTCGAGCTTCTCGATGTGGCCGAATTGATCCGCTGCTCGGGAGAAGCCCGTGAGGATCTCAATCGCATCGCCGCCATCTGATGCGGGGCGCGCGGACCGACGGGAATGCGAAGGGGCGTGGATTGGTCGGCAGCTCCCTTGCGTGCCCCCGGCCGAATGGGTTCCAGCCTCGCGCTTCCAGGGTTCAGTTCTGCAGGGCGGCATTGTCCTGCCCCGCGAAGGAGCGAACCGTCTTCAGAGCGCCTTCGAGTTGTTCGCCCTTTTCGTCGGCCAGGGCTGCTTCGCGCAGAAGATTGCACCAGTGCGCGGCGTCGTCACGGCCGGCAAGCAGGGCGACACCGTCCATCACACGGTCGAACTTGGACAGCCCGCGTGCATGGGTGTCCGAATAGCCCTTGACGAGGCGCCGATTGCGAAGCGTTTCCACCCCGAGCGCATAGTCGATCCTGCGGTATTTCAAGGCGAGATCAAGCCAACTCTCCATATGCTCTTTCTCGATCGCATGGCGCAGAGTGCCGCGCCGGTACTTTCGCAGCCCCCCCAGGACGTAAAGCTGGGCGAACGGCAGCAGCCGGTCCGTGCGCAAACGCCTGCCCTTGTTGACAACGCGGTCGATCATTTTTGTGGCGCGCTCGCTCTGCGATAGCCTGCGCCCCAGCCTTTCCGGCATCATGCCGATGATTTCCTCCGCGCGGGGATGCATGAATTCGGTGAGCTTCATCCGTGCGCCATCGACCGGCGAGATTTCCTTTCGCACCCGTTCGAAACGGCTGCCGCGCGTCTTGAGATCGGCGACACGGAAGACGTCGTCATAGGCCATGGCCTTGGCGACGTATTTCGCGGCTTCGCGGGTGAATTCATAACCTTTCGAAGGGTCGTCCTGATCAAGAATTGCCTCAAGCCGGTCGAGATACTCCACGCCGTAGTCAAGATCCTGGAAGTCGACGACTGCCTTGAGGCCGGTCAGCGCCATTTCACGCGCAGGTTCCGGAAAGGCCTCGGCCCGGGATTCCAGGGCCTGCCAGCGTTCAATGAGTTTTTGCGGGCCCTTTGGCTTTGGCGCACCCGCGGCGTGTTCGACCGTGGATCGAGCCTGTGCCGTCGATTCGATGACGCCTTTCCCCGCCGCCTCGCAAGCGGCGGCAAAGGCGCGCAGGCTTGCCTTGACGCCACGTCCCGACGCCTTGATCGCGTCCTCGTAGCTTTCGCGCGGGAAGGGGAGTGCGCCCGAGCCCGCCAGCGCGCCGAACAGGCTCGATGAAATCACCGAACCGGCGTCGAGCGCCATCCTCTCCATGTCGAACAGGATGAACCGCTGGGCCGCGACTTCGGCAGCCGCAATGACCTCCTCCGAACTGGCAATGCCATCGCCCGGGGTCATCTTCTCCGACACAGCCAGCGCCCGATGGGCCGATGCAATCAGCGTGGTGCGGTCCGGCGTGACGAAGCCGCGCATGATGGCGCGTCCGGCTTCCATCATTTCCGCGGCGACCAGGATGTCGACGTCACCGGCAGCGGGCAACAGCGAGAAGACCGGTGCCCGGTCTCCCTTCGGCGCCATTTCGATATAGTAGATCGTCGCTCCGGTCCGCTGTGCCACCCCGGCAACGGAAGTGGCCTGCACGGCATAGCCGTTGCGATGAGCGGTGTCCTCGATCCAGTTGGTCAACACACCGCCGCCCTGGCCGCCAACGGCCATGACGGCGATCTTGATGACCTGATCGAGCGCCGGGTCGTGTGCTCGTGCGGCGAGGGCGGACTTGGTACGGCTTGCCATGCGATCAACTCCGCGCAAATTCGAGGCGACCGCGCGAGCGGCGGTCCTGAAGCCACTGGATGACCCGGCTGGTAAAATTGCCGACCATGCGCTCGAAGCGGCCCGGATTGTGCACCACATCCGCCCGGTAGAATGACGGGCAGAGGACGGCTGCATCGGCGACCTCACCGCAGTTGCCGCAACCGACACAGCTCTGGTCGATGCTCGCCACAGGATCGTCGCGAAGCGGATCATCGAGCTTCTTGAGTGAAAGCGACGGGCAGCCGGAAAGCCTGATACAGGCGTGGTCGCCGGTACAGACATCCTCGTCCACTCCGAAGCGGGGCTTTTCAACCCGGCGGCCTTCCGAAATCGCCTTGTTCATCAGCGGCTTTTCGCGACGCTGTTTGTTGAGCATGCATTCGGACGATGCGACGATGACTTTCGGGCCGACATGATCGGTGGTCAGCGCGTCGTTGAGGATCTCACGCATCTTGGGGACGTCATAGGTGCGATCGATCTGGCGCACCCATTTCACACCCACGCCCTTGACCGCATCGGCGATCGGATGCCCGGTCGCCTTGGTGGCGTTGTCTGCGCGCGAGGACAGGATGTCCTGTCCGCCGGTCGCGGCTGAATAGAAATTGTCGACGATGACGATCACGCCATCGGACTTGTTGTAGACGGCGTTTCCGATCGATGAGGACAGGCCGTTGTGCCAGAAGCCGCCATCGCCAAGGATCGAGATCGAGCGCTTGTCGCCGCCACCGTCAAATGCCGCATTGGATGCAGGCCCGAGGCCGTACCCCATCGTCGAGCCACCGATCTCGAAGGGTGGCAGGGTTGCGAACAGGTGACAACCGATATCGCCTGCGATCTGGTGCTTGCCGCGTTCCATTTCGGTCATCTTGATGGCCGCGAAGATCGGGCGCTCCGGGCAACCTGTGCAGAAGCCGGGCGGACGGATCGGTACGGTTTTCGACAGATCGGGAAGTGCGGGCTTCTGCTCGCTGTTGGGCGCACGGAGGCGGGCAGGGAGCAGATCGGGCGCGGCCTTCTTCAGGAAAGCCTCAAGCCCGTCGAGCATCACCTGACCGGTGTATTCGCCGGCCATCGGCAGCATGTCCTTGCCGTGAAGCTCGACAGAACTGCCGGCGCGATAAAGCATGGAGCCGAGCGCCTGCTCGATGAATTCCGGCTGGCCTTCCTCCACTACCAATATGGAGGATTTGCCTTCGCAGAACTCCAGAAACTCGTCATTGACGAGCGGATAGGTAACATTGAGCACATAAAGCGGGATGTCGGTGTCGCCGTGGATATCGGCGAGGCCGAGCCGCTGCAACGCGCGAATGACGCCGTTGTACATGCCGCCCTGCATCACGATACCAACCGGCGCCTCATCAGGGCCGAAGAACTCGTTGAGCCCGTGCTCGCGAATGTAGGACTGCGCCGCGGGCCAGCGATTTTTGATCTTGTCCTGCTCCTGCATGTAGGACATGGGCGGCAGCACCACGCGGGAATAGTCGCTGCGCGGATTGGCGAGCGCATCCTTGACCGTGAATGGCGGGCGCTCGTTGTCCTTTGCGGTAAAGCTTCCGGTGACGTGGCAGGAGCGGATCCGGACCATCAGCATGACGGGCGTGTTGGTCGCTTCCGACAGTTCGAAACCCTGATGAACGGATTGCACGATCGAGGGCAGGTTGGGACGCGGGTCGAGCAGCCACATCTGCGATTTCATCGCAAACGCATGGCTGCGCTCCTGCATGATCGAGGAGCCTTCTCCATAGTCCTCGCCGATGATGACGAGCGCGCCGCCGGTCACGCCCGAAGACGACAGGTTCGCCAGCGCATCGGACGCCACGTTGACGCCCACGGCTCCCTTGAAGGTCACCGCGCCGCGGATCGGGTAATGGACGGAGGCTGCCAGCATGGCAGCGGCCGCGGCTTCGGATGCGTTGGCCTCGTAGCGGACGCCGAGTTCGCCGAGGATTTCCTCGGCGTCGGCGAGAACATCCATAAGATGGCTGATCGGCGCGCCCTGGTAGCCGCCGACATATCCGACGCCGGCCTCAAGAAGCGCCTTTGTCAATGCCAGAATGCCCTCGCCGGAAAAGGTTTCGCCCTCTCCGATCTTGAGTTTCTGGACTTCCTTGGCGAATGAGCGTTCAGCCATCTGATACCCTTAAATTCTCGTGTTTTTACTTGGCGGGGTCGGTGTTGGACCAGAGAACCGGTCCGCCATCTTTTTCGTAGGCCATGCCTTCAGGAAACGAGATTGCTTCCATCTGCAGGCCCCATGGCGCGAAGAAATAGATAATGGCCTGACCGGCGGCAGGCCCCTCATTGACCGGGAAGGGGCCCATCAGGGTCCGGATGCCCTTGTCCTTGAAGTAGGCCGCGGCAGCTTCGATGTCGTCGACATAAAATGCGATGTGATGACCGCCGATGTCGCTGTTGCGTGGCCGGACGGTTTCCTGGTCGGGCGCATCATAGCTGAAAAGCTCGATGTTGCTTCCGAAGCCGCAGCGCATCAGCGTGATCTGGTTGACCACGGCGCGAGGGTCGACATCCAGAAGATCCTGCATGAAAGTGCCGGTATCATCCCGGAACGGACCGAAGGACGTGGCTTTTTCGCAGCCAAGGACGTCGGTGAAAAAAGTCTCCGCCTCGGCGATGTCCGGGACGGTCAACCCGATGTGATTGACGCCGCGAACTCCCGGCAGTGTCTCTGCCTGCGCGGAGAACGTGCCTGCGGTCAATGCAAGTGCGGCGGCGGCTGAAACACTCTTTTTCATTCACTTTCTCCGGGTTGATACATTTCGAATAGACAATGGATGAGCCCGAATTCGCGGCTCCGGCGGTTAAAAATCGTGCTTTCGAATGTTGGCGAGCATTTTTTGCAGTGTGGCGACGAAAGCCTGCCGCTCCTCGGGCGATATGCCCTGAAACATCTGTGAGTAGATCCGGGACATCGTCGGCCAGAGTTGATCGTAGGCGGCGCGTCCGGCCTCGGTTATGGCGATGCGGGTGACGCGGCTGTCATTGGGGTCGGGATCGCGTCGGACCAGCCCATCGGCGGTGAGTTGTTCAAGCGCGCGGCTCAAGGTGGATTGCTCAACCACCGCATAGACCGCGAGTTCGCTGATCGGCAGCGTATCGATCACCGAAAGCACGGCGAGTGCGCGCATTTTCGGTGTGGTCAGGCCGAGGCCGCTCATCTCCTGCCGGAGATCGGCATTGTAGCGGCCCATGATGCGGTTCATCAGGTAGGGCGCGAAATTCGACAGGCCGATCTCGCCGAGCCTCGGCAACGGTTCGGATCTCGAACTTGCGCCGGGTTTGATCTCGTTCATGCCCCGAGCCTCTTGGCCAGCAGGAAACCGGAGCCACCGCCGAGACCCGGTCCGGGGTGGGTGGATGCACCAATGTGGTGCAGGTTCGAAATGGCGGTCGAGTTGTTGACGCTTCCCGCGAACGGCCGCCAGATGAAGAACTGGTCCAGTGCGCAGGCTCCGCCATAGGGATCGCCGCCGACCAAATTGATGTTCATGGTTTCCAGATCCGTGGGCGAATAGGCCTTGCGTGCCAGAACGCTTTCCCTGAACCCGGTGATGTGGCTTGCGAGAATCTCCTCGATCCGGTCGGCAAAAGCCTCGCGTGTGGCTTCGTCCCAGCCGCCGCTGGTGGCAATCCTGCCGGCTGCATCGCCCTTGACAGTGCGGGGCGCATCGGGGATCTGCAGCCAGAGGATCGACTTTCCATCGGGACACCGCGACGGGTCGAGCCGGTGGGGCTGGCCAACGCAAATGGTCGGCATCTCCGGCAGCATTCCGCGCTCGGCTTCGTTCGAGGATTTTGAAACGGAATCGATGCCATCGGCCAGATGGATCAGCGCCACATCCTCCAGACCTTCCGACTTCCAGCGGATCGGGCCGTCGATGGCGTAGTGCAGCTGGAAATTGCCGCGGCCATGGCGGAATGTGTTCAGGTCCCGGCCTGTGCTGTCGGGCAGATCGGACGCCTGCTCGCGCAACAGGCGACGGTAAAGCTGACCAGGAGCGACCGAGCAGATGACGTTTTCAGCTGAAATCGTGCTGCCATCCGCCAGCCGCACCCCGGTGGCGCGGCCGTTTTCGACCAGGATCTGGTCGACATCGCAGTTGGAACGCAGTTCTCCGCCGTTGTTCTCGATCAGCGACTTGAAGGCGGCCGCCGCCTGACCCGCGCCGCCCTTGACCACCGGCGCGCCGGCTGCTTCCAGGGCGAAGGCAATGACCTTGCCCATCTGGCCGCCATAGCTTGCTTCGGTGGTCAGTCCGGTGTGGAGCACCCAAGGCGCATAAAGCGCCCGGACCAACTCCGACTGGTAGCCGCTCTCAAGCCAGGCGCGCATGGGACGCAGCGCTTCGCCGATCCATGCGGCAAGTCCGCGAAGGCCGCGTTTCCATGCCTGACCGGCCAGCAGTTTTGCCGTCGGCCAGCTCCAGAGCTCGCCGCCGAGCAGGCCGAACAGGAAGGGCGCATCGGCCTCGATTGCGCCGACATCGGCGGCATGGCGGTCACCATCGCCGCTCGCGACAGCGTTGAAGGCCTTGACGTTCGTTTCCCGGTCGGTGGTCAGCCTCAGCGAGGAGCCGTCAGGCCTCAAAACCGCAGTTGGATGCGGCGTGTGGCAGAATTCGAGCCCATGCCGCGCCAGATCTTCTCCGAGTGCGGCATGGGCGGGTGAGGTGAGGAAAAGCACGAAGGTTGCCGCCATCACGTCATGATGGAAGCCCGGCAGCGTGATCTCGTCAGTGCGCATGCAGCCGCCGAAGCGATCTCCGCGCTCGAGCACCAGCACACGCTTGCCCTTGGCCGACAGCATTGCGGCTGCGACGAGCGCGTTTATGCCACTGCCGACAATGATGTGATCATGGTCTGCCATGTCCTCCGAGCCTCCCGGTCGTGTTCGCCCCGGATTACGAGTGCGGAACCAGAGCCATGGCGCGGATCGGGCTGCCGGTGCCCTTGACGATCTTGAGAGGTGCCGCGATCAGTACCGCGCCCTTGGGCGGGAGCTTGCTCAGATTGGCCAGCGAAGCGAGGCCGTACTTGTTGGCGGCATGCAGAAGGTTGTGAGCCGGGTAGGGCGGCTCCATGCCTCCGGCCTGTCCGGCATCCGTGCCGATGCACTGGGTGCCCCAGCCGATCGCGCCCTTGGAAAGAATGTACTGGATGCAGTCGACCGTCGGGCCAGGCGAATGAGGGCCGGTCTCGTCTGCATTGAGATAGGCTGCTTCATCGTTGACGCGGGAATCCCAGTCGCTGCGCATCACCACCCACTCGCCGGGTTTGATGTCGCCGTGCTTTTCTTCCCAAGTCTTGACGCCTGCGGCATCGAGCAGGAAATCCGGGTTTTCGGCCACTTCGGCGGAGCAGTCGATCACGTTGACCGGAGCGACGAAATTCTGCGGCGGGATCGAGTCTGTGTAGCCGTCGGCATAGTCCTTGCCGGTGATCCAATGATGCGGGGCATCGAAATGGGTGCCGGAATGTTCGCCCAGCTTGAGCCAGTTCCAGGCGAAGAACGGACCGTCGCTGTCATATTCCGAGATCTTGTGGATCTCGATTTTCGGCGTGTTCTTGGCAAAATCTTCCGGCAGCTGCAGCAGCGGGGTGTCCGGTCCCAGAGGGCTTGAGAGGTCGACTACCTCGACTTTTCCCTCAAGCAACAGTGTGGCGAGGTTTCCAAGTGCATCGGTGGCGTTCATCATTCTCACTCCCCTGACAGGCTTTTGGCGACGTTATGGCGAAGCGGCTGCGCGCTCCTGACTTGAACTTACGAAATAGATGCTAGACAGAATAATATGCATTTGCAATTATAAATCGCGAGCAGAGGGGTGTCGCTGTGCGATCGGACTACGACGCAATTATTATCGGGACTGGTATCAACAGCCTTGCATGCGCTGTGCACCTGTGCGCCAAGGGATGGCGTGTCGGACTATTCGAACAGGCGCAAACGCCGGGCGGGGCGGTCAAGACACTTGAATTGACCGAGCCCGGGTTCCGTCATGACTGGGCGGCCATGAACCTCAGCCTTTTGGCCGGATCCGGGTTTTTCAAGGCTTATGGTGAGGATCTGGCTTCTCGCGGTCTCGAGTTTGCCCCCGCGTCGCATTGCTTTGCCAGTGTGTTTGAAGATGGAAAATGGTTCGGCGTCAGCACCGGACCGGGCGAGACCCGCGCGCGCATCGCGGCGTTCTCCGAAGCCGACGCAAAGGCGTGGGACAAGCTTTGCGGCGAGTTTCCTGGCACGGCCGAGCATGTGTTCGCGCTTCTGGGAAGTCCCATGCAAATGCATATACAAGGCAAGGTTTTTCTGAAGGCACTTTATCGCAAAGGTTTTACCTGGACCGCCGAACTGGTGCGCCTGCTGCTCTCTTCGCCGCGCAAATTTCTCACCGAAACATTCGAAAGCGATCACATCCGCGCGACGCTGGCCGCCTGGGGCATGCATCTCGACTTCGCCCCCGACATGGCAGGTGGGGCGGTGTTTCCGTATCTCGAATCCATGGCCAACCAACATTTCGGCATGGTGATCGGAAAGGGCGGCGCTGACACGGTCACGCGCGCAATGATTTCCAGGATCGAGGACTCGGGTGGCGAGGTGTACTGCGGCCGTCGTGTCGCGAAGGTGCTGCGCTCGGACGGCAAGGCCAGCGGCATCGCGCTCGAAGACGGCACAGAGATCAAGGCGGGCCGGGCGGTCATTGCAAATGTGGCTCCGGGCGGTCTCATGGAACTGCTCGAAGGCAGATCCGGTGACGGCGCATTCGACGGCAAGATGCGCAAATTCGAGCATGCGCCTGGCACCATGATGATCCATCTGGCTGTCGATGCGCTGCCCGACTGGGCTGCCGGCGAAGAGCTCAAGACATTTGCCTATGTTCATATCGCGCCATCGCTTGACCAGATGGCCCGGACCTACCAGCAGGCCAAGGCCGGTCTCCTGCCGGATCAGCCCGTGCTGGTGGTGGGCCAGCCGACCGTTGTCGATCCGAGCCGTGCACCCGAGGGCAAGCATGTGCTCTGGGTGCAGGTGCGCATGGTTCCCGGCGAAATTGCCGGAGATGCCGCCGGCGAAATCTCGGAGACGGACTGGAATGCCGTCAAGGATCTCTATGCGGAGCGCGCTCTCGATATCATCGAGCGTCACGCGCCGGGCTTCAAATCGAAGATCCGTTCGCGCGCGGTGATTTCGCCGCTCGATCTGCAGGCTGACAATCCCAATCTGGTTGGTGGAGACCAGGTCGCGGGCAGTCATCACCTGTCACAGAATTTCCTGTTCCGGCCTGCGTTGGGCCACGCCACGGGAAAAACCCCCGTCGACCGATTGCATCTCACCGGCGCCAGCGTCTGGCCGGGTGCGGGCACGGGCGCGGGCTCCGGATACATGCTTGCCCAGAAACTGGGCGGCAAGTGAACACAATAACAGGGAGAACAGCATGACAAAGGTTTCTCGTCGCACGATGCTCAAGGGCTCGGTCGCGGCCCTGGCGCTTACCGCCTTTGCCGGACCTTCGCTCGCACAGGGCATCGAAGAACTCGTAATCGCATACAACGTGAATTTGCCCTCTTGGGACCCCACCGTCGGACCGTCCGCCGTCAACCCGACGATCCAGGGAATCTACCAGTCGGTTTTCGACCAGTTCATCCTGCAGCAGCCCGATCTTTCTCCGGCACCCGGCCTGCTCACCGAATGGGGCTGGAACGAAGACAAGACCAAGGTGATGATGAAGGTGCGCGAAGGCGTGACCTGGCACGACGGCTCGCCGTTCACCGCCGAGGATGTCGCCTGGTCGCTGACCCGCGCCGCCGACGAGGCCACCGGCAACCCGATCCAGTTCATCTGGTCGACGCTTGCCAACGTCAAGGCGGAAGGCAACATGGTGACCGCCGACGTCGCCCGGTTCGAACCCACCATCTTCAAGTGGATGTACTTCCTGACCGGATACGTTCTGCCCAAGGACTACTATGAGAAGGTTGGTCCGGAAGGCTTCGAGGAAGCCCCGATCGGCACCGGCCCCTACATGGTCGATCGCTTCGAGCGCAACGCATTCGTTCGCCTGAAAGCCAACCCGAACTACTGGGGCGGCAAGCCCGATTTCGAAACCGTGACCATCAAGTTCGTTACCGATGCGGCGAGCCGTGTCGCCGAGATCGAATCTGGCAATTCCCACGTCACGCTGGAAATGCCCTATGAGGAGTATGACCGGCTCAAGAGCGGCGACAACATCTCGGGCACGGATGCGCCGATCTCCGATATCGGCATGATCTTCATCAATGATGTCGACGTCATGCTGGACCCGAACGTGCGCATGGCCGCGGCCATGGCGATCGACAAGCAGACCATCATCGACCGGCTGCTTTCGGGCTATGGCGTGGCCATCGACACGCTTCAGACCCCGGAATACATCGCCTATGATCCCTCAATTTCGGTTCCCTACGACCCGGAAAAGGCGAAGGAACTGCTGGCCGCTTCCGGCTACTCGCCGGAGAACCCGGTCAAGTTCAAGATCCAGACGACGCGCGGCTTCAAGCCGAAGGACTACGAGATGGTCCAGGCGATCGTCGGGCTCTGGCGCCGGGTCGGCATCGAGGCGGAGATCGAGGTCTACGAGATCGCCAAGCACTACGAATTGCGTGCCGCTGACGAACTCGCGCCCGCGGCATTCTACAACTGGGGCAACTCGGTCGCGGATCCGACCACTTCGACCGGTTTTGCCATGTTCGGTCCGTCACCGCACTCGGTGTGGGATGGCGAGGACCTGGTCAACATGATCGGGCCGCTCTGGGGAGAAGCCGATGAGGACAAGCGCATTGCCGGCTGGAAGGACGTGGACAAGTACATCGCTGACAACGCGCTGGTGATCCCGCTTCTGCAGTATGTTCAGCCGATCCTGCATGTGCCGGGTGTCTCGGTCACGCCGCATGCCTCGGGCGCGCTGCTGCCGCATTTGATGAAGCGGGCCTGACCCTTCGCCATGACGCGGCCGCTGTCCAATGAGGACGGCGGCCGCTTATTTTCGGGATTTTGTTGTTTTGAACCTGTTGCGTGCGATCCTGCTGCGCCTGGCGACCATGTCGGTAACCCTCATCGGGGCTGCCGTCGTGGTGTTTTTCGTCATCCGCGTGGTGCCCGGCAATCCGATCGCGATGATGCTGCCGCCGGGCGCATCCGAAGATGACATTGCGCGGCTGACCGCGCTTTACGGTTTGGACAAGTCGATTTTCGAGCAGTTCGTGATCTGGCTCGGCGGCGTGTTCCAGGGTGATTTCGGCACATCGATCTCGCTGCGCCAGCCGGTCATGCCATTGGTGCTGGGACGGTTGCCGGCGACGCTCGAGCTTGCCATCTTCGCGTTGGTGATCGCGGTTGTGATCGGCGGGGCGCTGGCGCTTGCGGGTGTGCGCTACCGTGCGACCCGGGCTGAAACGGCGATCGATGTCACCAACGGTATCGGTTTGTCGATCCCGGATTTCCTTTGGGCGCTGATCCTGATCGTGCTGTTCGGGGTGTTGATGCCGGTGTTTCATATTTCCGGACGCATTTCACCCTCGCTCGATCTCCCCTTCGTCACCCAGTTCTATGTCTTCGAGAGCATTCTGCGGCTCAGGTTCGATCTGTGGTGGGATCTTCTCAAGCACATGTTCATGCCGGCGCTGGCGCTGGCGATTCCGCTCGCCGCAATCATCAGCCAGTTGCTCAAACAATCCCTCAAGGAGACCATGCATCTCGATTACGTGACCTTGTCGCGAACAAAGGGCTACGGCGAAAACCATGTCATCGTGTCCGAAGCCTTGCCGAATGCAGTGCTTCCCACGCTGACGCTGATCGGCGTGCAGTTTACCTTCCTCATCGGCGGCACGGTGATCATCGAGCGTCTTTTTTCCTATGAGGGGCTCGGCAACATGGCGATCGACGCCGTGATCAACCGGGACTTGCCGCTTATCCAGGGGATCGTCATCGTCTTTGCGCTTCTGTTTACAGTGATCAACCTGATCGTCGACATGACCTACGCGCTTTTGAATCCGAGGCTGCGCCATGCTTGACGGACGCAGTACGATCAAACGCCGCGCCGGTGCAAGGCTGTGGCTTTCCGGGCTCTGGCTCGGTGTGATGGCGCTGGTGGCGCTTTTCGCCCCGATGATCAGTCCGCACGATCCTCTCGCACAGGACCTGTTTGCCGGACGCCTGCCGCCATTCTGGATCGACGGCGCGGATCCGGCTTATCTGCTGGGGACCGACAGCCTGGGCAGGGACGTGCTTTCTCGGATCATGCACGGCGCCCGGATTGCCTTTTCGGTGGCGCTGGTGGCGGGACTTGCCACCGCAATCACGGGCTCGCTGCTCGGTTTGCTGGCCGGTTATCTGCGCGGCTGGTTCGACCTGGTCATTTCCCGGCTCGTCGATATCTGGATGGCGTTTCCGCCGGTGCTGTTCGCCATTCTTCTGATTGCGGTGCTTGGTACCGGTCTCACCTCGATCATCATCGCCATCGTCGTGATCGACTGGACCCGGTTCTGCCGGGTGGTGCGTGCGGAAGCGATGAACCAGTCGGCCATGGATTACGTTTCCAGCGCGGTTGTGGCGGGAAGGCCGAGGATGCACATCCTGTGGCGTGAAATCCTGCCAAATGTGCTGCCCACCATTGTTGCGCTGCTGACGCTGGAAATGGGCATCGCGGTCATCGTCGAGGCGATCCTCTCCTTCGTCAATCTTTCGATTTCTTCGGATGCGCCGACCTGGGGAGGGATGATCGCCGAGGGCCGAACGTCCATCTATCAGGCCTGGTGGGTGCTTGCCTTCCCGCTCGGTGTTCTTTTCCTGACGGTCCTGTCCTTCAGCCAGTTCGGTGAAGGTCTCAAGGACCGGTTCGATCCGGTGCTGCGATGAGTGCGTTTCTGACCGTCGACAATCTCTCCGCCATCCTGGACGGAAGCGACCATCGCGTCCTCAGATCTGTGTCGTTTTCCATAGACACCGGTGAAGTGCTCGGCTTGGTCGGCGAAAGTGGCGCCGGAAAGAGCATGATCGGCAAGGCCGTGCTTGGCATTCTTCCGTCAGCCATCAGGATCGTCGAGGGTGAAATCCAGCTCGACGGACACAATCTGACCAAAATGAAATCGGCCGATAGGCGCCGGCTGATCGGCGCCACCGCGGCGCTGATCCCGCAGGACCCTCTGACGGCGCTGAACCCGTCGCGCCGGATCGAGCCGCAGATCACCAACCGCCTGGTCGATATTCTGGGCTGGACGAAGTTTGATGCCCGCGTGCGGGCACTCGAATTGCTCAACGAGGTGCATATCGACAATCCGGAGCGGGTGATGGCGAGCTATCCGCACGAATTGTCCGGCGGAATGCGGCAACGCGTGCTGATCGCATCCGCCTTCGCGGCGAACCCCAAGCTTGTGGTGGCCGACGAGCCCACGACCGCGCTCGATGTCACCGTGCAGAAGCAGATCCTTCGGCTGATTCGAGAATTGCAGGCGCGTCATTCCACGGCGATGGTGTTCGTAACGCACGATCTGGGCGTCGTCTCCAAGGTCTGCCAGAGGCTCGCTGTTCTGTATGGCGGCATGGTCGTCGAGAAATCCACGGTTCCCGATTTTTTCGAAGGCCCGAAGCATGTCTACTCGCGGTCGCTGCTGGCGGCGACGCCAAAATACACCGATCCGGACGCATCCCTGCTTCCTGTCGACGAGGGGGTGATCGAGCAGGTCGCGGCTCAGGTTCGGGCGGCGGACCGGGAGTGGCGACCATGAATCCTGATACCAAAGCCCCGGCTGAGGCCCTGTTCTCCGTGGCCGGACTTGAGGTGGCGTTGCCGGACATGGCCGCAAAACCTGCTTTTGGCCGGGCGCCGATGATCCAGATTCTTAAGGGAATCGATCTCGAGATCACGCGCGGCGCGGTGCTTGGCATCGTCGGCGGATCCGGGTCCGGAAAGTCCACATTCGGCAGGGCGCTCCTCAGACTCATCGAACCCAGCGCCGGGACCATCCAGTTCGACGGTCGCGACATCACCCATCTCGATGAGGATACGCTCAGACCGATCCGCAGGCGCATGCAGATGATCTTCCAGGACCCCATGTCCTCGCTCAATCCGCGCCGCCGCGTAGGGGCGATCATTGCCGACCCGCTCTCCCTGCATGGGTTCGATGCGATCAGTCGACGGGTGGACGATGCGCTCGATCATGTCGGCCTGCCACGATCATTCCGGCAGCGCTATCCCCACGAATTGTCCGGCGGTCAGCGACAACGGGTCGGCATCGCGCGGGCAATCGCATTGGAACCCGAATTCATTCTGGCTGACGAAATCGTCTCGGGGCTTGATGTGTCCTCGCAGGCGCAGGTGCTCAATGTCTTGGGTTCACTGGTCAAGGAACTGGGATTGACGCTCGCCTTCATCAGCCATGATCTGTCAGTGATCCGGCGGCTTTGCGACCAGGTGATGGTATTGCAAAGGGGCGTGGTTGCCGAATATGCGGAGACGGACCGGCTGTTCTCCGCGCCGCAGTCGGACTACACACGCGAACTGATGGACGCCATTCCGCTGCCAGATCCGAACCAGGCCAACTGGTAGAAAAAAGATCTCGCGCCCCGTATCGGGCGCAACAACAGTTATATCATTCGATTGAGGAGACGAGGATGACAACGAACGCAACACCTGTCGGTCAGGATGGGTCCGGTTATCTTCTCTATCATTCGATCGGCCAGTATCCCGGCAAGGCTGAGGCCATGGCGGCGGCGCTTGGCGAGTTTGCCCAGTGCTGGGGCACGCCCAATGATGCGCAATGGGGCTATGCGCTCGGTCAGCGGCAGCGTTTCATCGAGCTGTGGAGCCGGTTGCTCAACGCGCCCGAGGCCTCGCTGACCACCACGGAGAATGTCACGACGGCGCTGGCGGCGCTGATCATGGCGCTGCCGAAGGAAGAGCTCGAAGGCAAGGTCGTTCTGGTGGCGGGCGATTGTTTTCCGAGCCTGCATTTTCTGCTTACGGGTATGGCGGACCGCTATGGCTTCACGCTCAGGACCGTGCCGCTGCGCGAGGGCGCCTACTGGGTCGAGGACGAGGATGTCATCGGAGCCTGGGGACCCGAAGTCGGACTGGCGCTTCTCACCTGGGTCAGTTCCACTTCTTCGCATCGCTGCGACCTTGAGACACTGGTTGCGCACGGGCGGCGGCAGGGATCGGTGATCGGGGTCGATATCACACAGGCTGCCGGCCTGATCGGTTATGACGCCCCGGCGGTTGGTGCTGACTTTGCCGTCTCGACGAGCCTCAAATGGATGTGCGGATCGCCCGGCGGCGGCATCCTGCAGGTGATGCCCGACGTGATCGCCCGATGCCGCCCAAGTCTACGCGGCTGGTTCAGCCAGGACAACATCTTCTCCTGGGACATCAATGCGTTTTCCTATGCACCGGATATCCGTCGCTTCGACAACGGCACGCCTGCAGTGATGGCTTGCGTGGCCAGCGTTCCCGCGCTGGAATGGCATGCTGCGCAGGACTGGGATGCCGAACTGGCCAAGAACCGGTCGAGGGTCGACAGGATCATCGAGGCTGTCGACGCGGCGGGTTTCACGCTTGCCTCGCCGCGCGAGGCTCAAAACCGTGGCGGCAGCGTCATGATCCGGCTCCCCGATGCGGTCGACCCATCCGCCATGCTGGAACGCTTGCGTGAGAAATCGGTCTTCGCCGATGCACGCGGTCCGATCCTGCGATGTTCACCCGGTGTGATGACGACAGATGCCGGCATTGACCGGCTCACCAGCGTCCTTTCGGGAGCTTTCTGAGCTACCTCGGCGCCTGAAGCCAGAGCGCCGTTTCCGCAGTCCGCGAGGCTCGGGTGGGATGGCTGTGGGTTTCTTGTGGCATAAACATTTTATGCTTGAAATAAAGTTCGTTGCGCGTAGGATTGGTCGGGTAGAAAAACAATCTGGAGGCGCGGACTATGAAAATCGCATGTTTGGGCGGCGGCCCGGCCGGTCTCTATTTTGCGATCTCGATGAAGCTTCGCGACCCTTCGCACGAGGTCGTGGTGATCGAGCGCAACCGCGCCGACGACACTTTCGGCTGGGGTGTGGTTCTGTCGGATGAGACGCTGGACAATCTTGCCGAAAACGATGTGAAGAGCGCTGAAGCCATCCGGGCGCATTTTGCCTATTGGGATGACATCGCCGTCGTCCACAAGGGCACGAAGACGGTGTCCACCGGTCACGGGTTCTGCGGCATCGGGCGCAAGAAACTGTTGCTGCTGCTTCAGGAGCGGGCACGGGAACTCGGTGTGGATCTGCGCTTCGAAACGGAATTCGAAAGCACTGCCGACTATGCAAGGGACTACGATCTGGTCGTTGCGTCCGACGGATTGAATTCGCGCGTGCGCACCGAACTGGCGGACAAGTTCCGACCTGAAATCGATGTGCGCAAATGCCAGTTCGTCTGGCTCGGTACACACCAGAAATTCGACGACGCCTTCACCTTCATTTTCGAGGAAACCGAGAAGGGGTGGCTGTGGGCGCATGCCTATCAGTTCGATGACGAGACGGCGACGTTCATCGTCGAGTGCACCCAGGAAACCTTTGACAATTTCGGCTTCGCCGACATGAGCCAGCAGGAATCCATCGCTGTCTGCGAGAAGGTCTTTGCCGACCATCTGGGCGGCCACAGCCTGATGACCAATGCCAACCACATCCGTGGTTCGGCCTGGATCAAGTTTCCGCGTGTCCTGTGCGAACGCTGGAGCCATGAGAACATCGTGCTCATGGGGGATGCTGCCGCGACGGCGCATTTTTCCATCGGTTCCGGCTCCAAGCTGGCGCTCGAAAGCGCGATTGCCCTTGCGAACTATCTCCACTCAGAACCCTCGATGGCCAAGGCCTTCGAGAAATACGAGGACGAGAGGCGGCTTGAAGTGCTGCGGCTGCAGTCGGCTGCGCGCAACAGCCTCGAATGGTTCGAGGAAGTGGAGCGCTACCTGGATCTGGACCCTGTCCAGTTCAACTATTCGCTTCTGACGCGCTCGCAGCGCATCAGCCACGAAAATCTCCGGCTCCGTGATTCCGATTGGCTTGAAAGTGCCGAGCGCTGGTTCCAGACGCAGGCAGGTGTTCCGGGCAATGCCCCGGTCCGCCGACCCATGTTCGCGCCCTACAAGATGCGCGAGATGGAACTGAAAAACCGTATCGTTGTCTCGCCGATGGCTCAGTACAAGGCTGTTAATGGTTGTCCGACCGACTGGCACCTGGTGCATTACGGGGAGCGGGCGAAGGGCGGTGCGGGTCTCGTCTACACCGAGATGACCTGTGTTTCGCCGGAGGGCCGCATAACGCCGGGCTGCCCCGGGACTTATGCGCCAGAGCATGAGGCCGCTTGGCGGCGGATCGTCGATTTCATCCACACCGAAACCGATGCCAAGGTCTGTTTGCAGATCGGTCATGCGGGCGCGAAGGGATCAACCCAGCTCGGCTGGGAAATCATGGACGCGCCGCTCAAGGACGGCAACTGGCCGATCATGTCGGCATCGGATGTGGCCTGGTCGAAGGACAACCAGGCGCCCAAGGCCATGACCCGTGAGGACATGGATCTTGTGCGCGAGCAATTCGTTGCCGCAACCGAGATGGCCGATCGCGCCGGCTTTGACATGGTCGAAGTCCACATGGCCCATGGATATCTGCTCTCTTCCTTCATCACGCCGCTGACCAATCGGCGCGACGATGAGTATGGCGGCAGCCTCGAAAACCGGATGCGCTATCCGCTCGAGGTCTATCACGCCATGCGCGAGGTCTGGCCCAAGCACAAGCCGATGGCGGTGCGTATCTCGGCCAATGACTGGGTCGGTGAGGACGGCGTCACTCCGTCCGAGGCGGTGGAGATTGCCCGCATGCTCAAGCAGGCGGGCGTGGATATCTGCGATGTTTCAGCAGGCCAGACGTCGAAGCAGGCCAGGCCGGTTTACGGCCGCATGTTCCAGACGCCTTTTGCGGACCAGATCCGCAACGAGGCGGAAATGGCGACGATGGCGGTGGGCAACATCTACGAGCCGGATCATGTCAATTCGATCCTGATGGCGGGCCGCGCCGATCTGGTCTGCCTGGCGCGTCCGCATCTTTCCAATCCCTACTGGACGCTGCATGCGGCAAGCGCGCTGGGCGACCGTGACGAGAAGTGGCCCGATCCCTACCAGCCTGGCCGTGACCAGATGTGGCGGCTTGCCGAACGCGCGGACGTTACTTTGGGCAAGGTGTGACGATGTCGGACATGATCGGGCAGCACGTGGTGGTCACAGGCGCCGGCTCAGGCGCCGGTGAAGCCATTGCGCTTGCATTCGCGGAGCGTGGCGCGAGCGTGACCGCGCTTGGACGCCGGATCGAACCGCTGCAAGCGCTTGCGGCACAGAACGACCGGATTTTTCCTTTGTCAGCGGATGTCACCGATCCGGCAAGCATGGCGGCAGCAATAGGTTTTGCGTGTGAAAAGCACGGTGCGCCAACCATCGTGATCGCCAATGCCGGTGCCGCCGAGAGCGCGCCCTTTCTGAAAACTCCTCCGGAATTGTTCCAGGCGATGCTCGATGTCAATTTGACTGGTGTTTTCAATACTTTCCAAGCGTGTCTTGCCCGGATGAATCGGGAGCAGCCGGGGCGGCTCATCGCCATTGCTTCGACGGCTGGATTGAAGGGCTATGGATATGTCAGCGCCTACTGCGCCGCCAAGCACGGCGTGATCGGACTTGTCAAAAGTCTCGGACAAGAGCTTGTTCGCACGGCAATAACCGTCAATGCTGTGTGCCCGGGCTTTACGGACACGCCGATGCTTCGAAAGTCCATCGACAACATTGTGGAGAAGACCGGCAGAAGCCGGGAAGAAGCCGAGGCTTCCCTGCGGAACGTCAATCCACAGGGGCGCTTCATCCAGCCCGACGAGATCGCGGAGACGGCGATCTGGCTGAGCAGCGATGCGGCGGCTTCCATAACCGGCCAGGCGATCTCACTCTCGGGAGGGGAGACATGAGCGATACCCAGGCGGGTCAGACCGGTGAAGACGATCACGGTCATCCGGCAGCGTCGAAGGCGCGGCTTCGACTCTGGCTGAAGCTGCTCAAGGCCACAAAGCATGTCGAGGCCGAGTTACGCGAAAATCTGCGCACGGCATTCGACACCACGTTGCCGCGTTTCGATGTGATGGCGGCTCTCTACAGGGCGGAGTCCGGCCTGAAGATGAGCGAACTGTCGAGCGTGCTGAGGGTCTCCAACGGCAATGTCACAGGCATCGTCGACCGCCTTGTCGATGACGGGGTACTGGTTCGGGTTCCTGTCGATCACGACCGGCGGGCAACCACCGTCCGTCTCACCAATGCCGGCCGGGAGCAGTTTGCTGCAATGGCGGCGCGGCACGAAGCCTGGATCGACGAGATGCTGGGCGGCATCGACACCAGCGAAATCCGCGCGATGACAGACCAGCTCGAACGGATTGCAAGCACCAACGCAAAGAGGGAAGGTTGAGCGGATGACGGAGCAGACGCCTAAGCATTTCCGCCTTGAAATCAACGACGGCATCGCGGAAGTTTCGCTTGACCGTCCGGAGAAGAAGAACCCGCTCACTTTCGAAAGTTATGCAGAACTGCGCGACTGGTTCCGCGGGCTGGCGTACCGGGACGATGTCAAGGTCGTGATCTTCGGTTCGAACGGCGGCAATTTCTGTTCGGGCGGAGACGTGTTCGAGATCATCGGACCGCTGATCGACAAGGACATGAAGGGGCTTCTGGAGTTCACCCGGATGACGGGCGATCTGGTCAAGGCGATCGTCGGATGCGGCAAGCCGGTGATCGCTGCGGTTGAGGGTGTCTGCGCCGGTGCGGGTGCGATCATCGCCATGTGCAGCGATCTCCGCATTGCCACACCGGAGACAAAGACAGCCTTTCTGTTCAATCGTGTCGGGTTGGCCGGCTGCGACATGGGCGCCTGCGCCATTCTTCCGCGGATCATCGGTCAGGGCAGGGCGGCCGACCTGCTCTACACCGGGCGTTCCATGAATGCCGAGGAAGGCGAACGCTGGGGCTTTTACAACAGGGTTGTTTCCGCCGAAGAGATCAGTGCGGAGGCGCAGAAGCTGGCGCGCCGCATCGCCGACGGCCCGACCTTCGCCAACATGATGACCAAGACCATGCTGGCGCAGGAATGGAACATGGGGATCGCGCAGGCCATCGAGGCCGAGGCGCAGGCCCAGGCGATCTGCATGCAGACCCAGGATTTCCGCCGCGCTTACGAGGCGTTTGCCGCCAAGCAGAAACCTGTTTTCGAGGGCAATTGATGGCTGACCGAAGCTTTCTGGAATGGCCGTTCTTTGACGATGCGCACCGGGACCTGGCGGGCCGGGTCGACACATGGGCCGAGAAGACACTGGCCGATATCGATCATTCAAATCTGGATGCGACCTGCAAGACGCTGGTTTCGGCCCTGGGAGAGGCAGGTTGGCTCAGGCTGACAGCAGTCGATCCGGATGATCCGGATTCGCGGATCGATGTGCGCAGCCTGTGCCTGATGCGTGAAACGCTTGCGCGGCATGACGGGCTCGCTGACTTCGCCTTTGCCATGCAGGGGCTCGGAACCGGGGCGATCTCGCTTTTCGGAACGCCGGAACAGAAGTCGCGATGGCTGAGCCTGACGCGTGAAGGGCGGGCCCTTTCAGCTTTTGCACTGAGCGAGCCCGCGTCGGGTTCGGATGTCGCCAACATGGCGATGACCGCAACGCGGGATGGCGACCACTACGTGCTGGACGGCGAGAAAACCTGGATCTCGAACGGCGGTATCGCAGATGTCTACACGGTCTTCGCGCGCACCGGTGAAGCACCGGGCGCTAAGGGGCTTTCAGCCTTCATCGTGCCTGCTGATACACCGGGATTGAAGGTTGCCGAACGGCTCGATGTCGTCGCGCCGCATCCTTTGGCGCGGTTGAGTTTCGATGACTGCCGTGTGCCGGTTTCCGCGATGATCGGCGAGCCCGGCGCCGGGTTCCGCATCGCCATGTCTGTGCTTGACGTGTTCCGCTCCACTGTCGCCGCCGCCGCGCTCGGCTTCGCCCGGCGCGCGCTTGAGGAGAGCCTCAAGCGGGTCGCGGAGCGGGAGCTCTTCGGCGCGCCGATGAGCGATCTGCAGATGGTGCAGGGTCACATCGCCGACATGGCGCTCGATGTGGATGCGTCGGCGCTTCTGGTTTACCGGGCCGCCTGGCTCAAGGACCAGGGCGCGCCTCGGGTGAGCCGCGAAGCGGCGATGGCGAAGCTTTACGCGACCGATCATGCCCAGGACGTCATCGACAAGGCCGTTCAGCTTCATGGTGGCGACGGTGTCCGCAAGGGGCATATCGTCGAAAGCCTGTATCGCGAGATCCGCGCGCTGAGAATTTACGAAGGCGCTTCGGATGTTCAGAAAGTGGTGATCGCCAGGCAGACGCTGGCCAACGCCAAGGGAGAGTAAAGTGCTGGGACCGTCGGGCCATACAGATACTTTCACGCGGGACAACCTGCCGCCGGCCGAGCAATGGCCGGATTTTCTGATTGAGGGGCACGACTATCCGGAGTGGCTCAATTGCGGTTACGAGATGACTGACGCGATGGTGGCCAAGGGCTTCGGCGACCACACCGCGCTGATCGGCAATGGCCGGATCCGCACCTACAAGGAACTGACCGATTGGACCAATCGCATCGCCCACGTGCTGGTCGAGGATTACGGCGTCAAGCCGGGTAACCGGGTTCTGATCCGCTCGGCCAACAACCCTGCCATGGTGGCGGTGTGGCTGGCTGCGACGAAAGCCGGCGCCGTGGTGGTCAACACCATGCCGATGCTGCGGGCGGCCGAACTGGGCAAGATCGTCGACAAGGCCGAGATCGCGCTGGCGCTCTGCGACACCCGCCTGATGGACGAGATGGTGGCCTGTGCGAAGGACAGCAGCCATCTCGACAAGGTGGTGGGCTTTGACGGCACCGCCAATCACGATGCAGAACTCGACCGTCTGGCGCTGTCCAAGCCGGTCCGCTTCGAGACCGTGAAAACCGGGCGCGATGATGTGGCGCTGCTTGGCTTTACCTCCGGCACAACCGGTAAGCCGAAGGCGACGATGCATTTCCATCGCGACATGCTTCTCATCGCGGATTGCTACGCCAAGGAAGTGCTCGGCGTCACACCTGAAGATGTCTTCGTCGGCTCGCCGCCGCTGGCCTTTACCTTCGGGCTTGGCGGTCTTGCCGTCTTTCCCTTGCGCTTTGGTGCTGCAGCAGCCCTTCTGGAGCAGGCCACGCCTGCCAACATGGTCGAGATCATCCAGACCCACAAGGCGACCGTCTGCTTCACCGCGCCGACCGCCTATCGCGCGATGCTGGCGGCAATGGAGGAGGGGGCCGACCTTTCTTCCCTGCGCGCAGCCGTTTCGGCAGGCGAAACGCTGCCGGGACCGGTCTACAAGCAGTGGATGGCCAAGACGGGCAAGCCCATGCTTGACGGGATCGGCGCGACCGAGATGCTGCATATCTTCATCTCCAACCGGTTCGAGAATTCGCAGCCCGCATGCACCGGTCTGCCGGTGACCGGCTACGAGGCGCGGATCGTTGACGAGGCCATGAACGAGATGCCGCGCGGCGAGGTCGGACGTCTTGCGGTGCGCGGCCCGACCGGCTGCCGCTATCTCGACGACCCGGAGCAGCAGACAAAATATGTGCGCGATGGCTGGAACCTGACCGGCGATTCCTTCACCCAGGATGCCGACGGGTTCTTCCACTTCGCCGCGCGCAGCGACGACATGATCATTTCCGCCGGCTACAACATTGCAGGCCCCGAGGTCGAGGCCGCCCTGCTTGCCCATGCCGACGTCGCAGAATGCGCGGTGATTGGCGTTGCCGATGAGGCGCGCGGCCAGATCGTTCAGGCGCATGTGGTGCTCAAGGACGGTGTTGCGCCGGACGAGGCGACCAGCAAGCGGCTTCAGGACCACGTCAAGGCGGTGATCGCGCCGTACAAGTATCCCCGCTCGGTCATCTTCACCGATGCGTTGCCAAAGACCCAGACCGGCAAGATCCAGCGGTTCCGTCTTCGCGGCGCTGATGGTGTCTGACCGCCGCACGTATTTTAGTCCATTTTACGACAAGGACCCCTATTCATGATCGAAGCTGTCAATCCGCCGGACTGGGAAAAGCCCAAGGGCTATGCCAACGGCATGCTCGTGGACGGTGAGCGTCTTTACACGGGCGGCCAGATCGGCTGGAACAAGGATCAGGTTTTCGAACACCATGATTTCATCGGTCAACTGGAACAGACACTCGCAAACATTGCGGCCATCGTGCGCGCCGCCGGCGGCGAGGTGACCGACATCGTCCGGCTGACCTGGTTCATCACCGACAAGAAGGAATACATGGCCAAGCAGAAGGAGGTGGGCGCTGCCTATCGCCGAGTTCTCGGCCGCCATTTCCCCGCGATGTCGGTGGTTGTCGTTGCCGGGCTGATAGAAGACGAAGCGCTGGTCGAGATAGAGGCCACGGCCGAGATCGGCAAGTCCCGCAAGGAAGGCTAAGGCATGAGCAGCTTCACATCGCGTCGCCACATGTTTCATATCCCCGAGGGGATCACCTATCTTGACGGCAACTCGCTCGGTCCCATGCCCCTGGCAGCGGCGGAACGGGCGAATTCAGCGATCACTGACGAATGGGGTCCGATGCTGATCACCGGCTGGAACAAGGCCGGCTGGATGCACCTCCCGGCACGCTTGGGTGATCGCATCGGCCGGTTGATCGGCGCGCCTGAGGGCAGCACGGTGGTTGGCGACACACTGTCGATCAAGGTCTATCAGGCCGTTGCCTCCGCACTGGAACTCCGCCCCGGACGGAAGGTCGTGCTGTCGGACAACGGCAACTTCCCGAGCGATCTCTACATGGCTGACGGGCTTCTCAAGAGCCTGGGACAGGGGCATGAACTCAAGGTCGTCGATCCCGAAGCAGTGCGCGACCACATCACCGAAGATGTTGCTGCGGTCATGCTCACCCATGTCGATTACCGGACCGGGCGGGTTCACGACATGAAGGCGATCACTGAGAAGACCCACGACGCGGGCGCGATCATGATCTGGGATCTTGCCCATTCCGCCGGTGCGGTGCCGGTCGACCTGACCGCCTGCAATGCCGACATTGCGGTTGGCTGCACCTACAAGTACCTCAATGGCGGACCCGGCGCTCCGGCCTTCATTCACGTTCGCCCCGATCTGATCGAAGAGGTCCGCCCGGCGCTGTCGGGCTGGCTTGGTCATGCCGCACCCTTCGCCTTCGATCTCGATTACCGTCCCGGCGAAGGCATCAGCCGCATGCGGGTCGGAACGCCTCCGGTGCTGCAGATGGCGGTGCTCGACACCGCGCTTGACGCCTTCGACGGCATCGAGATGGCCGATATCCGCAAGCAATCGAGCAAGCTATCGGAGCAGTTCATCGCGGAAGTGGAGGCGAGCTGCAAGAATGTGGAGCTCGCAAGCCCGCGCGATCCCGAGGCCCGTGGAAGCCAGGTTTCGTTCCGCTTCCATGAGGGCTATGCGGCAATGCAGGCGCTGATCGCGCGCGGGGTGATTGGTGATTTCCGCGCGCCGGACATCATGCGCTTCGGGTTTTGTCCGCTCTACAACACCGAAGAGGACGTGAGCCGTGCGGCCGGCGCACTGGCCGAAATCATCGCCACCGACGCGTGGGACAAGCCCGAGTTCAAGGCACGGAAAGCCGTCACATGAGCGAGGAGCGAGACTACGATCCATCGTCCGAAGGCGCGACGATGGATTTCGACGGCCGGATGTCCTATGGCGACTACCTGTGTCTCGACGGTGTTCTTGGCGCCCAGAACCCCCGCACCGACGCCCATGACGAGATGCTGTTCATCATCCAGCATCAGACGTCGGAATTGTGGATGAAGCTTGCGATCCATGAGATCAGCGCCGCACGGGCCGCGATCCGGAATGATCAGTTGCAGCCCGCAATGAAGACGCTTGCCCGTGTCTCGCGGATTTTCGAGCAGCTCAATTCGGCATGGGACGTGCTCAGGACCATGACGCCGGCCGATTACACCCATTTCCGCCGAAAGCTCGGTCAGTCGTCCGGCTTTCAGTCCTGGCAGTACCGGATGATCGAGTATGCGCTGGGAAATCGCAACCACGCCATGATCAGGCCGCATGCCCATGTGCCGGGCATCCTTTCGAAGCTCGAGACTGAACTGGAACAACCGAGCCTTTACGATGAAGCCCTTCGGCTTGCTCATCGCAGGGGTGTCGAGATGCCTGAAGTCGTGCTCGGCCGCGATGTTCGACAAACCCACGAACTGCATGAAGGTGTGATTGCCGGATGGAAGGTCATTTATGAAGCGCCCGAGGAATATTGGGCGCTTTACGAAGTGGCTGAGAAGCTGGTCGATCTCGAGGACTATTTCCGGCGCTGGCGCTTCAACCACGTGACCACGGTCGAGCGCGTGATCGGCCTCAAGCGGGGCACCGGTGGCACAGGCGGAACGAGCTATCTCAAGCGGATGCTCGAAGTCGAGCTGTTTCCGGAATTGTGGCGTGTCCGTACCGAACTGTAGATGCATTACAGGCCTAGATATTTTAGCCTTGAACTATTTGATGCTCTCGATATTCTGGGCTTTGGGAGCGCAGGTTCCAGGCATGTCGAGCCAAGCGGTCTCTCCATGAACAATCGGTGGAGGGACTTGGACGGAACTGCGGAGGCAGGTCGAAGTTCGGTGTGAAACCGGGCAGCTGTCTTTGGAATTGACCGGGAGTGATCGGGGTGGAAATACGCGCGGAAATCAGATTGCCCACGCAGGAATTGCGGGATGATTTGCCCTTTTATACCAAGACGCTGAAAATGCGGCTGGATATGATCTACCCTGCGGACGATCCGGAGGTCGCTGTCCTGTCAGGTCACGGCCTGCGGCTTCGCATCGAAAAGGGAGCGCCGGAAGCGCCCGGGACCCTGCGCATTCTGACGGAAAATCCGGATGAATTCGCCGATGGCAAACGCGAACTGATTGCGCCCAATGGCACCCGTATCGAGATCGATGAGCTCAACCCGCCGCTGGTGATGCCGGCAACCGAGCATGCATTCGTCGTCCGGCGGCTGGCCGATCAGGCGCCATGGGTGATCGGACGTGCCGGCATGGAGTACCGCGACCTGGTGCCTTCGCGCCTGGGCGGTGCCATGATTGCCTCGCACATTCGCGTGCCGGACGGACCCGTGCCGGACATGGTGCATTTCCACAAGGTGGGCTTCCAACTGATCTTCTGCATCAATGGCTGGGTCGATGTTCTCTATGAGGATCAGGGCGGTCCGCGACGGCTTCACGCCGGCGATTGCTTCATCCAGCCGCCGACGATCCGTCACAAGGTGCTTCACGCGGCAGACGGGATCGAGGTCATCGAAATCGGCGTTCCGGCGGAACATGTGACCGAGATCGATCACACGATGGATCTTCCCACTCCTCACGAACGGCCCAACCGTGAATGGGAGGGGCAGCGCTTTGTCCACAGCCTGGCCAAGGACGGGGTTTTTGAACCTTTCCGGATACCGGGTTTCGAGGCGCGCGATACCACGATCAATGAAAACACCAAGGGTGTTGCTTCGGTGATGGTGGCGCGGCCGACGGGAGATGCCGATCCTGTCTGGACACGGCACGAGGGAGACATCCTCTTCAATTTCGTCATGTCCGGGACCATGCTGCTCGAAGGCGAGGGCAAGGAGCCGTACCGGCTTGAAAAAGGCGATGCATTTGTCATTCCGCCACGGATGGCGACACGCTACAGTGAGCCGAGCGGTGATCTTCAATTGCTTGAGGTCACGCTGCCCGGCCCGTTCAAGACCGAGGTGGTGGAAACATTTTGAGCGTTGTTCAAACCTGCCCGACAGCGCTCATCTCAAACAGGGCAATAAAACAACTGGGAGCAAGAATGATGAGAAAAACAACCTATGCACTGGCGATCGCGGCCCTGCTTGCATCAAGCGCGGCCAGCCTTGCCGAAGATACCAAGATCGGCGTTCTCATGGACATTACCGGTCCGATCGCAAGCTTCATTCCGCCACTTCAGAACGCCGCAAACCTGGCGGTCAAGCACGTCAATGACAATGGCGGACTGCTCGACGGACAGGCGGTCGCCGTCTATGGCGACACCACCGGTTCATCGCAGGGCGCGGTCGACGCCGCGGGCAAGCTGATCAACGTCGAGAACGTTCCGATCATCATGGGCGCGCTGATGTCGGGAACCACCATTGCCGCCGCCGAGGCAGCTGCAATTCCGGCCGGTGTCGTGCAGATCTCACCGACGGCCACCGCGCCGGCGATGACCGACATCAACGACAATGACCTGCTTTACCGGATCGTCCCGTCGGACAACTTCCAGGGCAAGGTTCTGGCCGACATGGTGCTTGAGGAAGGCATCAACAAGGTTGCCGTGACCTATGTGAACAATGACTACGGCGTCGGCATCGGCAGCACCTTCGTGGAGGCGTTCAAGGCCGCAGGCGGTGAAGTGGTTGCCGAAGTCAAGCACGAGGAAAAGAAGAACTCCTACCGCTCTGAACTGGCAACGCTTTCGAAGGCTGGCGGCGATGCGCTCGTGGTGATCGCCTATGCGGGCGACTCCGGCTCAAAGATCGTCAAGCAGTCGATCGAGGGCGGCCTGTTCACCAAGTTCATCGGCACGGACGGTCTTCGCGACGAAGCCCTGATCGCCGACATCGGCGCGGAAGCGCTGGCGACATCGTTCTTCTCGGCGCCGACTTCGCCGGACGACAACCCGAACCAGGCCATGCTGCATGACGCTTACACCGCCGAATACAATGAGCCGGCCGACAAACCGTTTGTGGATCAGACCTATGACGCCACGTTCATGACCCTTCTGGCGGTCGAGGCCGCCGGTTCTGCCGATCGCACCAAGATGGCCGAGGCACTGCGTGCCATCGCATCCGCGCCGGGCGAGAAGGTTGGACCAGGCGAATGGGCCAAGGCCAAGGCGCTCCTCGCCGAAGGCAAGGACATCGACTATGACGGTGCCGGCGGTTCCTACGACTTCGATGAAGCCGGCGACGTTGCAGGCGCCATCGGCAAGTTCGTCGTGGACGGCGACACCTACAAGCAAATCAAGATCTACCAGTAACAGGGCGGATCTTCATTGATCGGGTCCCTCGCTTGAATAGGCGAGGGACCCTTCTTCCAGACAGCAAGCGGCCAACGTCACCGGCTTTCGCCGGTTGGCAAAGGCCAACGCGAACCGGGGTTCCGGCCGCGGCAAAGGGCGGACATGATTTCAGTCGAACATGTGAAGGTGAGTTACGGCGGTCCGTATGTCGTCGACGACGTCAGCTTCGAAATTCCGGCAGGCCGGATCACCGGGCTGATCGGTCCCAATGGCGCGGGCAAGACGACGATGTTCAACGCAATTGCAGGGCACGTCCAGCCGGCGGGCGGACGTATCCTGCTCGAGGGCAAGGACATTACCGGGCTTGAGCCGCACCAGCGGGCTGAACGCGGGCTCGCCCGGACGTTCCAGATCCCGCACGAGTTTTCACAACTGACGGTGATCGAGAATTTCATGGCGGCAGCGGCCACACCGATCGGCGAGAATGTGTTCAACGTGATCTTCAGGCGGGCCAGGTTCGAGGCCGAGGAAGAGCGCACCTACCGCGCCGCACGCGACATGGTGGACTTTCTCGAGATCGCCCACGTCAAGGACGAGAAGGCCGGCAATCTCTCCGGCGGACAGAAGAAACTCCTGGAATTGGGCCGGGCGCTGATGCGCAAGCCCAAGATCATTCTGCTCGACGAGATTGGCGCCGGTATCAACCGGACCCTGCTGGCCAAGATATCGGACAAGATCCTGCATTTGAACAAGGAGCAGGGCCTCACATTCTGCCTGATCGAGCACGATCTCGACTATGTCTCCAAACTCTGCGATGGCGTTATCGTGATGGCGCAGGGGCAGTTGCTGACCCGTGGCTCCGTGGACGAGGTGCGGCAGGATGCACGTGTCATCGAGGCTTATTTCGGCGGCGGGAAATACGAGGCCCAGGCATGAGCGCGCTTTTGTCCGTCGCCGGTCTGACCGCCGGCTATGGCGGGGTTCCGATCATCGAGGACGTCAATCTCGATGTGGCGGAGCACGAGATCGCCGTGATCATCGGTCCGAACGGCGCCGGCAAGTCGACTTTGCTCAAGACCGTCTTTGCGCTGACCAGCAGAAGTTCGGGCGCGGTGACGTTTTCAGGCCGCGACATCTCCGGTTTGCGGACCGCGCAACTGGTGCCGCTCGGCATCTCGATGGTACCGCAAAGCCGCAATGTCTTTCCGACGCTGACCGTCGATGAAAACCTCGATGTGGGGACCTATGCCGCGCCGCCGGGCGACAAGGATGCCGTTCGGGAGAGTGTGCTGTCGCTGTTTCCGGATCTCAGGGACAAGCTTGCGCAGCCGGCGGGCGAGCTTTCCGGTGGTCAGCGCCAGATGGTGGCAATGGGCAGGGCGCTGATGAGCGAGCCGAAATTGCTGTTGCTCGACGAGCCGACAGCGGGGCTTTCGCCGGCCTATCTCGAGATCATTTTCGATCTGCTGCTCAACATTCGCAAGCGCGGGGTCACCATCCTGATGGTCGAGCAGAATGCCAAGCAGGCGCTTCGCATCGCCGACACGGGCCACGTGCTGGTGGGCGGCAAGAATTTTGTCTCAGGAACAGGAGAGACCTTGCTCGCCGATGATTCCGTGCGGCGTTCGTTTCTCGGGGGTGCTTCGGCGTGATCGACTTCATCAATCTCTATCTCGTTCCGGGACTGACCATCGGCAGCGTCTATGCGCTTGGCGCGGTCGGCATCTCGATGATTTTCGGGATCCTGCGGTTCGCGCATTTCGCCCATGGCGACCTGATGACCATCGGCGGCTACGGGGTGCTCACTGCGGTCTGGTTCATTCCGATCCATCCGCTGCTGCTGCTGCCGTTCGGCATGGCGCTGGCCATTGTTGCGGCCCTGGCGGTCGACCGCTTTTTCTACAGACCGCTGAGGCAGTTGCCGACGATCTACACGGTGATCGCCTCCTTCGGCGTCGCGCTGATCTTCCGGTCGCTGGCCCAGCTGTTCTGGAGCTCGGGCAACCAGGTGTTCGTCCCGGGTGTCCGGCCACCGGTGGTGCTGTTCGACACGTTTCGCATTTCGGCGCTGCACGCGCAGGTGATCATTCTCACACTGATCATTGCGGTTGCGCTCCATTTCTTCCTGACCAGATCCAAGCTCGGTCGCGCCATGCGCGCGGTTTCGGACGAGCCGGAACTGGCGTCGGTTGCGGGACTTGATACCGAACGCGTGGTTCGCTGGACCTGGGTCATCGGGGCCGCTCTGGCCGCCGCCGCCGGCGTGTTTGCCGGCATGGATACGAGCATGCATCCAAATCTAGGCTGGAACCTGTTGCTCGCCATGTTCGCCGCTGCCGTTCTCGGTGGTATCGGCAAGCCCATGGGGGCGATCGCAGGCGGCTTGATCATCGGCATCGCCGAGGAAACCGTAACCTATACATGGTTCGGCGGTGAGCCTTTGATATCCCCCTCCTACAAATCCGCCGTGGCCTTCTTCATCATGGTCGCATTGCTGCTGTTCAGACCGCAGGGCCTGTTCAAGGGGAGGCTTCTGTAATGGAAATGACCGGACTTCTTTTCTACCTCGTCAGTATTCTGATTGCCGGCGGCATCTATGCCATTCTGTGTCTTGCATTGAACGTGCAATGGGGCATGGGCGGGTTGTTCAATGCCGGTATCGCAGGCTTCTTCGCGGTGGGGGCATACACGTCCGCGATCGTGACGACCGCGGTCAGCAACCGTCATCTTGGCGGCTTCGATTTGCCCATACCGTTCGGACTTCTGGCCGCGATGCTGGTGGCCGGGGTCACCGGTTGGGCAGTGGCAAAGATCTGCGTGCGGCTCAAGAGCGACTACCTGGCGATGGCTTCGGTGGGCATTGCCGAGATCCTGCGGCTGGTGATTGTCAATGAAGCCTGGCTGACCAATGGCAGCCTCGGCATTTCGGGAATTCCGCGGCCGTTCGGCGACTTGGTGCAGGGACGCGGGGCGGATCTGGTCTATCTGGCCATGGTCTGGTTGTGCGTGCTCTTGGTCTATGTTCTGTGTCAGCGGCTTTATGTGAGCCCGTGGGGCCGTACGCTGCGCGCGATCCGGGACAACGAGGACTCCGCACGTGCGGCCGGGAAGGACGTCGACTGGTTCCGGCTCCAGACCTTCGTGATCGGCTGCGCGATCATGGGCCTCGCCGGCGCGCTGTCGGCCCATTATTTCAAGTTCCTGTCGCCTTCGGCCACGGAGCCGCTGCTTGTGACCTTCCTCGTCTGGGTCATGCTGATGGCCGGCGGATCGGGCAACAACAAGGGCGCCATCGCAGGCGCGATCCTGATCTGGTTCATATGGTCGGCGACCGAAATCCTGACCGGACGCCTGCCGCCGGAATGGATCACGCGGTCCTCCTACATCCGCATGCTTCTGGTCGGACTTCTTCTGCAGTTCGTGCTGCAGCGCTACCGTTCGGGCCTGATCCCGGAGAAATCGCCGAAGCTGAGGTCCGACTGACGCGCGACGGCGCGGCTGCATCCGCGGAACCAGTCGTTTGCGCGCCGGGCGAGCCATGAGCTCCGGTCGTGTCAGTCGCCGCCGTCTTTGGGCAGGAAGGAAACAAGCTTTGCGCGGACATCGTCCGGCCACGGCATCGACGTGTGCTTGTCGAGCCAGCTTGCCGCCAGCACCTGCTTTCCGGACCAGCGATGTTCATCGCCGCAGATCACCTTGTGTTCGACCGTCATCGAAGATTTGCCGACTTTCGTGACCGTGAGTTCGAAGGTGAGCTTGTCGCCGAAGAAGGACGGTTTGGAGAAGTCGCAGGTCAGATGCACGGTGGGCGTGCCCCACCGTTCGTTCCAGATGATCTCATGCCACGGATATCCGATTGCAGACCAGAACTCCTCGATCACACCGTTGAGAAGATTGAGATAGGACGGATAATAGGCGGTCCCGGAGATGTCGCAGTCCCCGAAATGCAGCATGCGGTCCGTTGAATAGCTGGCAGTCATGATCCCCTCCCGGTCTTGTTCAAGGCCGGTTTCGCACGGGATCACCGGTGAGGCAACCGGGAGCACCCCAATGCTCTCGAGCGGGAGAGCCTGACGGGCAGCGTCGATCGGGTTGCCAACTGGCAAGCAGACGCCAAAAAAAGACCGGACGTTCCCGCCCGGTCCTGAGTGGATTTCCACCAACAATGTTGATCGGTCACATCGCCGACTGAATGGATCGTTCGATCTCGCTGGTCGTGCTGTTGACCAGGGTCTTGGGCATTTCAAGAATGATCTTGTCGGTCACCGAGCTGTGCAACAAGGGCCGTGCCTCACCCAGCGTGTCGGGGTCGAGGGCAAGGATCAGTTTTTCGAACTTGTGATCCTGGGCAAGATCGTAAAGGTGCCGGGTGAGGATCTTGGCGAATGTCGCTTCCATCGATTCCTGGGGCGAGGTATCGGGTGGCTCCTTGCCGGAAGGCCCCTGATCGGCGAGGTCGCCGGGCTCGAGATCCTTGGCGTGCTGAAGCTTCAGCTCGCCGTTCTTGCCGGCGTTGCGGTAGAATTTTGCGCCTTCACCGGTGCCGGTGACGATGAGTGTTTTGTGCGGGACGGGTAAATGGGACATTCTTCCACCTGCTTTTGGTCTGTAGATTGATCACAGCGCGCTTGCGCAGCGACGTGGCCGGAGCTTGACCGGACCCTCAAGAAGGCACGGGCGCCCGCACTTAAGCGGGCCCCCGAACGTTCGGGTCAGGCGGCGTTGGCGGAGTCGCGGTGATGTTCACCCTCGCGGACTTCCTCGATGATCTTGTCGACGAAAGCCGGAAGATCCTTCGGGGAGCGGCTGGTGATGATGCCATTGTCGATGGCGACTTCACTGTCTTCCCATTTCGCGCCGGCATTTTCCATGTCGGTGCGAATGGAGGGATAGGACGTCGCTTCGCGGCCCTTGATCACGCCGGCTTCGATCAGAAGCCATGGAGCATGGCAGATGGCAGCGACGATCTTGTCGCCGGTGACGAAGTCCCGGACCAGTTGAACCGCATCCTTGTCGACGCGCAGCAGGTCGGGATTGATCTGGCCGCCGGGCAGCACCAAGGCGATGTAGTCATCGACCTTGACGTCGGAGATCTTGAGGTCGGCGTCAACCGTGCCGCCCCAGTCATCCTTGTCCCAGCCCTTGACCGCATTGCCATCGGGTGTGGCGACATGAACGGTGGCGCCAGCCTGCTTGAGATGCTCGAGCGGATATTCGAGTTCGGACTGTTCGAAGCCGTTGGCGGACATGATGAGGATCTTGGCATTCTCCAGTTTTGGCATGGATGTGCCTCCTTTTGCGTTGGAAACCGTGTGTCTGAATCTGACATGGTCCCAACGCGGTTGAGCCGCCTGAGTTCCGTCCTGTGGTGCCCAAGCCGTATGCCAAACCGATCCGGGGCTTCGGGCGTGGCGCGTCAGTAGGTTGCCCGGCCACCGGAGAGATCGAATACGCCCGAGGTTGTGAAGCTGTTTTCACGGCTGCACAGCCAAGCAATCATTTCCGCGGCTTCGCTGGTTTCAAGGAAACGGCCGCGCGGGATCTTGGAGAGCATGTAGTCGATATGGGTTTGCGCCATCTGGTCGAAGATGCGGGTGCGGGCGGCCGCGGGCGTGACGCAATTGACCGAGATGTCGAGCCCCGCCAGTTCCTTTCCGAGCGATTTCGTAAAGCCGATGACACCGGCCTTTGAGGCGGAATAGGCCGAGGCATTCGGATTGCCTTCCTTTCCGGCGACCGATGCGATGTTGACGATGCGACCGAATTTCTGCGCCTTCATCGTCGGCACAACCGCGCGGTTGACGTGGAATGTCCCATTCAGGTTCACGGCGATGATATGCGCGAATTCCTCGACGGAGTATTCGTCCACCGGCGCATTGGAGCCGGCGATACCGGCCGAGTTGACGGCGATATCGACGCGCCCGAAGACCTCGAGCGTCTTCGCGCAGGCGGCCTGGACGCTTTGCCAGTCGGACACGTCGACCTGAATTGCAACCGCGTCCGGGAGCGTTTTGGCGGTGCGTTCGGCGAGATCAGCGTCCATGTCCCACAGGGCGATTTTTGCGCCGCCCTTGTGAAGACGTTGCGCGACCGCTTCGCCAATGCCCTGTGCGCCGCCGGTGACCACGGCGATCATGCCGTCAAATTGTCTGGTATCCATCTGTCTCTCCCGTACTTTCAACTGATGCAATCGTCATCCTCAGCCGGAATCTGATGCAGCCGCGGGGGCATCGTGCTTCGGTTCTTCCGAAACCTCCACTCGACGGGGTGAAAAAAGAGACGCTGGGGTATGGCGACCAACAAGAGGTCATCGTGCCCGGGGCTCAGGCTGCTAACCTTCCGGCAGTTGCCGTAAAATCATGCAGGCGGCGGGACGGTGACAATGGGAGTGGTTTCCGCGCTTGCTCAGGGAGGAATACCATGAAGAAGGCACTATTAGCTTCAGTTGCGACCTGTTTCCTGCTTCCAGCGGGGACCATGGCGCAAGATGGCACAGTCAAGATCGGCGTGCTTGTGGCGCTTGAAGGCGTGTTTGCCGCAGGCGGTGCAGATGGCGTGCGCAACGTCGAACTGGCAGTTCAGCAGGCCGGCGGTACGGCCGGCGGCAAGGAAATAGAGATCGTTGTTGCGCCGAGCGACACGACACCTGACACAGCCGTGCGCCAGGCGCGCAAGCTGATCGAACAGGATGGTGTGGACATCATCATCGGCCCGCTTTCGGGCTCGGAAGGCATCGCCATGCGCGACTACGCCAAGACCGTGCCTGACAAGACCATCATCAACGGCATTTCGGGCGCGCTCGAAACCACCTGGGTGGATCCGGCTGAAAACTTCTTCCGCTTCAATCTCGACGGTTCGCAGTGGGGCGCCGGTCTGGGCACCTATGTCGTTGAGGAAAAAGGCTGGAACAAGGTTGCGACAGTGGCTGCCGACTACTCGTTCGGCTACACCAACTTCCTCGGCTTCGCAGTCGATTTCTGTCGCGCCGGCGGTGAAATTGTCGAGCGCTTCTGGGTGCCGCTCGGGTCCTCCGATTTCGGTGGCGTGATTGCGGCCATGCCGGATGACATCGACGCGATCTACCTCGGTGTCGGTGGTACCGACGCGATCAACTTCCTCAACCAGTATGAGCAGGCCGGTGCGGAAACCAACCTGATCGGCGGAACCATCATGGCCGACCAGACGGTTCTCACCTCGAAGGGTCGCGCAAAGGACGCCCTGGTCGGAACGCCGACATCCGGTGCGCTCGCCGAGGACAATCCGGATCCGGCATGGACCGAATATGTCGCGGCCTATCAGGAAGCTTTCCCGGAAGACGAGCGCTTCCCGACGCCTTCGCTGTTCGGTGTGGGCTACTACGTTGCCACGCTGGCGGCGATCGATGCGCTCAACGAAATCGACGGCGACCTGTCTGACGGCCAGGCCAAGTTCCGCGAGGCACTTGCCGATGACCCGCTCGAGACACCGCTGGGCTCGGTCTCGCTGAACGAGAACCGTCAGGCCACCGGAACGGTCTTCATCAACGAGGTGCAGGAAGATGACTCGGGCGGACTGAAGAACGTCATGGTCGGCAAGGTCGAGGACGTGAACCAGACGCTCGGCATGAGCGCCGAGGAGTTCCGCGCCATGGGTCTTCCCTCGCGTGACACCCCGGACTGCGCCGCTCTCGGCGGCAAGGGCTGACCGTAACGTCACCTTCCTGGGCCGGCGCAAAGAGTTGCGCCGGCCCAGGACACTCTCGCGTTCCGGGCCGCTGCGGCGGTCGCGGTCTGTGTGAAGGTACGGGTTGATGTCGTTGATCTCCTTCGTCACACGCATCCATTTTGCCGACCGTGTTCTTGAGGACGCGCTGCCGGAGGAAATGGAAAAGCTCGGCATCCACCGGCCCCTGGTCGTCACAGACGAGGCCGGAGAGCGCGACGATTGCCTCGACCGCCTGTTCGATTCCCTGCCTGCGCTCTGCGAACCGATCCACCTGAACGGATTCCGTCCGAAGGTGATGACCGGGCAAATACGAGCCGTTTCAAGGTTTTATTCAAAAAACCGGTGTGACGGGGTCATCGGCTTCGGGGGCGCCGTGGCGCTGGACCTTTCAAGACTGATCGATGCACGCTCGCAGCTGATCACGATCCCGACGACGACAGAGAGTGTCGGCCTCGGACCGGTGGGAGGCGCCTTCGCCGCCACCGAAATCTGCAATCCGCGCAGTCCTTCGGTGGTGCTTTGCGACGCGACGCTCACCGTCGGTTCGAGCGCCTATGCGACCGCGATCGCGGGAATGGATACGCTGACCCATTGTCTTGAAGCCTATCTCGGCACCGCATTCAATCCGCCGGCCGACGGAATTGCGCTTGAAGGTCTGCGCCGGGCGATGCAGCATCTGTCGCGAGCCGTGCAGAATGGCAATGACCTTGAATCCCGGCGGGAAATGCTGGCCGCCGCTCTCAACGCAGGTCTGGCAGCGCGCAAGGGGCTCGGCGGGATTGACGCCGCGGCAAAGGCGCTTGAGGCCCAGGCCGGTTTGTGGGGCCGTCACGGCGCCCTCAATGCAGCGCTTCTTCCGCATGTGCTGGCGTTCAACACGCCGGCTGTGGGTGACCGGCTTCCGGTGATCCGCGAGGCGCTTGGCGTGCCGTCCGGCGGCGACGTCGCTTCGGTGATCGCCGAGCTCGGGGCGCGCCTGGGATTGCCTGGCCGGATCGGTTCACTCGGGCTCGGCCGCGCGGATCTGCGGAGGGCGGCGAAGGCCGCGGCGGCGGATCCGGCCAACCAGACAAATCCGCGGCTTGCCACCGCCGATGACTATCTTCGCCTGTTGCAGGAGGCATGCTAGCGGCTTCTTGCAGATTAGCGGAGCATAAAACCACGCAAACACAAGTGTTTACGGTTTCATGTTTCTGCGCTATCGTTTGAAACCAATGCATCACAAGAATGCATGAGGGAGGAAAATGAGCACAGCGTTGGCCGTGTTTCATGGTGCTTTCGGGAGAGTTTGCCTCTATTTGATGGATCGAGGCATGGTGCCCCACGGGCACAGGGAAGGACACCTTATATTCCATCTGCAGGGACCTCCTGCGGAGATGGTTGTCAACGACCGTGCGTTTCCGATGGCGCCCGGTCAGGCCGTCGCCGTCAGCCCCTGGCAGACTCACTACTTCAGGCCCCTTCACGAAAGCGCACCCACTCTGGGGCTCGTGCTCTATATTCGACCGGCCTGGTTTCTGGAGGCGTCGCGACGAGCGACTGCCTCACTGAGTTTCGGCCGGGTCGGTATCGAGGTCACCGATCAGGTGGCGCGCCTGGTCTTCGGAACCACCCAGTCGATGATGGATCCGGAAAAGGAAGACCCGCTCCTCGAGGATCGCATCTGCTCACTGACCCAGCTGGCATTCGACCAGTCCTGGCAATGGACCAGCCGTGGCGACAGTTTCACCGGACCGATGTTCGTCAAGCGTGACTACAGGATCCGCAATGCCTTGCGCGTCTTGCAGAAACGGGTCGGCGAGGCGCTGGCGCTCGATGCCGTCGCACGGGAGGTCGGCCTGTCGCGGCCGCATTTCTACAAGCTGTTTCGCGAGCAGATCGGGCTGACCCCCAATCTCTATCTGAACGCCCTGCGCATGGAACGGGCGATCGATCGGCTGGCGGTCAGTCAGGAGGCGGTGTCCGACATCGGCTTTGACCTTGGGTTTTCGAGTCAGGCCAGTTTCTCGCGCTTCTTCATCGCAAACGGTGTGGTCCCGCCATCGGCGTATCGCCGCAGCATCCACGTTTCATTGCCGCAATAGTGGTTTTCCCGACGTCGGGGGCAACGAAAAGACTGTCGGGTATAAGGTTAAGGCCCGGGCCGGGCTAGTGTTTTATCCACGGCTCGTGGAGGACGAGCCGGGATGGCAGGCTGATGGGACAGGCTGACGGGATGGGAAATTTCTACAGGCGCAGACCGATCTGGTCGTTGATCATCGCAATTGCGGTGGCCATCGTGCTGTGGATGATCTTCGCGCCATGGCCCGAAGGCCTGGTGGATGCGCTCGGACGCAAGAAGATTTTCCTCAATGCGGTGTTCGGCGGGATCACGCTCGGCGCGCTCTATTTTCTGGTGGCCTCCGGCTTCACGCTCATTTTTGGCCTGATGCGGAACGTCAATCTGGCCCATGGCTCGCTTTATCTTCTTGGAGGATACATCGGCTACGAAGTGTCGGACGCGACCGGATCATGGCTGCTCGCCTTTCCCGTCGTCTTTGTCCTCGTTGCCGGGCTTGGCCTGATTCTGCAAAACCAGGTGTTCCGCCGGATGGAAGGCGAGGAACTGCGTCAGACGATGGTGACGATCGGGCTGTCGGTCGTCATTGCAGACATCATGCTGTGGATCTGGGGTGGCCAGTCCTACACCATCTTGTCGCCCGAATGGCTGAGCGGCCCGACCGAGCTCCCGATTGTGTCCTCGATCAAATCAAACGGTGAGACCGTCTATCTCCGCTATCCCGCGGTCCGTATCGCAATTCTGGTCGCAGCCATTGTCATAGGGCTGGCGATGTGGCTGGTGCTGAACAAGTCGAGGCTAGGCATGCTGATCCGCGCGGGCGTTGACGATCGCGAGATGCTTGCCGCCTCCGGTGTGCGCATTCAGTATGTCTTCCTCGCCGTTTTCGCCTTTGGCGCCGGACTGGCCGGGATGGCCGGAATTGTCGGCGGGACGTTCCAGTCGCTGTCGCCGGGCGAGGATACGCGTTTTCTTCTGGCGAGCCTCGTGGTCGTGATCGTCGGTGGCATGGGCTCCATTCCGGGCGCTGCCATCGGGGCGCTTATTATCGGATTGTCCGAGCAGATCGGGCTGGTCTACGCGCCAACCTATTCGGTTGTCTTCACGTTCTTGATCATGGCGGCAGTGCTGGCTTTCCGGCCCCAGGGCCTTCTGGGAACGGTGCGATGAGGGGGTATCATGGCGCTGGTTGAACGCTCAACGCCCTATCAGGCTTCGTGGTTCGAACGGATTCCGACCCAGTGGTGGGTGGTCGGTCTGCTGCTTTTGATCATGCCCGCAATCGCCAACGACTTCATCCTGTTCCAGGTGTTCGGCTGGACGTTCCTGCTCGGCATGATCGCTCTGAGCCTGATGTTTCTTGCGGGTTATGGCGGAATGGTCAGCCTGATCCAGATGTCGGTGGCAGCCCTCGGGGGCTACATGGTTGCCATCTTCGGCACATCCGGCGTCGAATCGATCAGCATGGGTCTTCCGTGGTGGCTCTACATTCCGATTGCGGTGATCATCGCAGCCATCTTCGGGACGATCGTGGGGGCGCTCGCGGTGCGGACCGAAGGCATCTATACGATCATGATCACGCTCGCGATCGCTTCGGCCTTCTTCTACTTCACGCGGCAGAATTACGGTATCTTCAACGGCTATTCCGGCTTCAACCTCGTGGTGCCGCCGCAATTGTTCGGCGTGGACTGGCGCCAGTCGGTTCCCTTCTACTACCTGACGCTCGGGTGCGCGACGCTGTCCTATCTTGCCGTGGTCTATGTGTCGCGGTCGCCCTTCGGGCTGGCGCTCCAGGGCGTGCGTGACAATCCGCGCCGGATGGCGGCTCTCGGCTTCAATGTGACTGCGCATCGGATTGCGGCCTACACGTTCGCCTCGGTGATCGCGGCTTTCGGCGGTATTCTGCTGGTCTGGCAGAATGCGCAGATTTCGCCGGGGACGGCGGGCATTCCGGCGGTGATCGACATTCTGGTGATTGCCGTGGTCGGTGGCGTTCGACGCCCCATCGGGCCGTTCATCGGCGCGCTCATCTATACAGTCCTGCGCACCTTTTCTCCCGATATCCTGACCGGGCTGGGGATGTCGGGCGAACGCTTCAAACTCTTGATCGGGCTTGGCTTCCTCGCCGTGGTGTTCTTTTCACCGGATGGTGTTCTGGGGCTGTGGGAGCGCTGGCGTGCGCGCAGGGGCAGCAACCGCGATCCGCTGACGGGGGACTCGAAATGACGCTGGCCGAATCCCCCAACGCAACCGAGGGTCTTGGCTCTGTAAGCTCCGGCAACGCGCTGGAACTGCGCGGCGTGACGAAAATGTTCGGCGCGCTGGCCGCGATCGAGGACATTACCCTGTCGGTACGTCCGGGCGAGCGCCGCGCGGTGCTGGGATCGAATGGCGCTGGAAAGACGACGCTTTTCAATTGTGTCACGGGTGACTTCCTGCCCACATCCGGCACGATCCGCCTGTTCGGGGAGGATGTCACCACATTTCCGGCCTATGAGCGGATCCGCAGAGGACTGCGCAGAACCTATCAGATCAGCCTGCTGTTTGGCGGGTTGACCGTCACCGACAATGTCTATCTTGCCTGCCGCGGCGTCTCGCGCGGCCGGTTTTCCCTGATCAGGCCCCGCAAGGGCGATCCGCTGCTCACAAGAACCGCCGAACTGATCGAGGCGGTCAACATGACGGCGGCTGGCGACACACCGGTTTCCGAGTTGAGTTACGGACAGCAACGGCAGCTCGAGATCGCGCTTGCACTGGCGGGCGCACCCCGTTTCATCCTGTTTGACGAACCGGCGGCCGGGCTTTCGCCGACGGAGCGCTCGGAGCTGATCTCCATCCTGACGGGCCTGCCGTCGCATATCGGCTTCATCATCATCGAGCATGACATGGACGTGGCCCTGCGCGTGGCCGAGAGCGTGACGATGATGCACAACGGCAAGATCTTCAAGGAAGGTACGCCGGAGGAGATCGAGAACGATCCGGAAGTCCAGGAACTCTATCTGGGGGACGGTCATGGTTGAACGCAGCCGCGCTCCCGCTCTGGAGGTCAAGGACCTGAATGTGTTCTACGGCGCATCCCATGCGTTGCAGGGCGTCGATCTCAAACTCGAGGGCGGCGTCTTGTCGGTGGTTGGCCGCAACGGCATGGGCAAGACCACGCTGTGCAAGGCCATCATGGGCATGGTGCCGGTTGCCTCCGGAACCATCAATTTCTCCGGACAGTCGCTGGTGGGCAAGACGCCTGCCGAGATCGCCCGGATCGGAATTGGATATGTCCCCCAGGGCCGCCGGTTGTGGCGCTCGCTTTCGGTCGACGAACATCTCAAGATGGTCGCCTCTAAGAGTGGCGCCTGGACCGTTGAACGGATCTATTCCACGTTTCCGCGTCTGGCCGAGCGAAAGAACAATGGCGGCGGACAGCTGTCGGGCGGTGAGCAGCAGATGCTGGCGATCTCGCGCGCGCTGCTGTCCAATCCGAAACTCCTGGTGATGGACGAACCCACCGAAGGCCTTGCCCCGGTCATCGTTGCCCAAGTCGAGGAGATGCTGCTTCGGCTCGCCGATGAAGGCGACATGGAAGTGCTGGTGATCGAGCAGAACATCGGCGTTGCCTGCGGCATTTCCGACAATGTGGCCATCATGGTCAACGGTCGCATCAACCGGATCGCTCCCGCCGTGGAACTGGCCGGTGACCGGGAACTCCAGCAGCGCCTGCTCGGTGTGGGTCGGCACAGTCATGACGATACGCCCGCGCAACCTGCAAAGCCGGAAGGTTCCTCGGCTGCTCAGGGTGAGAACGGCGAGGCGGAAGCGCGGACCTCCGGCACGGTCAAGATCTATCAGTCGAACCCGACCCCGCCGACGCGCTGGTCGCAGCCCGTACCCGTTGCCCAGCTTGAACGGTCGGCGCGCGTGGTGACCGCCGGTCCGGCGAGCCGTGCCGGCGCGGAACAGGCGGAGATCCGTCAACTGGCTAGCCCGGGTGATAGCGTCGTGCTCGTGGCCGGAACGCTCGACACCAAGGGTGACGAGTTGCGGTTCATCCGTGACCAGATCCGTGCGGCCGGACTTCCCGTGCGGATGGTCGATCTTTCGACGTCCGGTGAGCACTCGGGCGCGGAAATTCCGGCCAACCAGATCGCAGCCTTCCATCCGCGCGGCTCCGCCGGCGTGTTCACCGGAGACCGTGGGAAATCGGTGGCAGGCATGACGCTGGCATTCGAGCGCTGGATCGCCCGCCAGCAGGGGGTCGGCGGCATCATTTCGGCGGGCGGATCCGGCGGAACTGCAATCGTGGCACCTGCGATGCGCTCGCTGCCGGTGGGCGTTCCGAAACTCATCGTTTCCACCGTGGCCTCGGGTGAGGTGAGCAAATATGTCGGCCCGTCGGACATCACGATGATGCATTCGGTTGCGGATGTTCAGGGTCTCAACACGATCACCCGGGAGGTGCTTTCGAATGCCGCCCAGGCGATGGCCGGGATGGTCAAGGCACGGCGCGGAGCGAGCGAGGCGGCGCCGGGCAAGCCCGCGGTGGGCCTGACCATGTTCGGCGTCACCACCACGTGCGTGCGTCAGATCGTCGACCTGCTGGACGATACCCATGACTGCCTGGTCTTCCACGCCACGGGAATCGGCGGGCAATCGATGGAGAAGCTGGTCGATTCCGGCAAGATTACCGGTGTGATCGACATCACGACGACCGAAGTCTGTGACATGATGATGGGCGGAGTGTTTCCGGCGACCGAGGATCGTTTCGGCGCGGTCATCCGGATGCGCATGCCGTATATCGGCTCGGTTGGCGCGCTCGACATGGTCAATTTCGCAGCGCCCGAGACGGTTCCGGAGAAATACAAGGACCGGACCTTCTACAACCACAATCCGCAAGTGACCCTGATGCGCACCACCCCCGAGGAGTGTGCGAAAATGGGCCGCTGGATCGGCGAGCGGCTGAACCAGATGGAGGGGCAGGTGCGGTTTTTCCTGCCCGAGGGCGGGGTTTCGGCGCTCGACGCGCCCGGTCAGGCTTTTCATGACCCGAAAGCGCGCGCAGCGCTTTACGACGCGCTCGATTCCACCTTGCGGCAGACGTCCAACCGGCAACTGATCCGTCTGCCCCATCACATCAATGATCCCGCGTTCGCCGCAGCCGTCGTGGGCGCTTTCCGGGCGCTGCATGGCGGAGGACGGCCTGTGCGTAAGAGAGAGGCCCGGAGATGATCGACAGAAAGACCATTCTTGAAAAATTCCGCAGCATGATCGCCGCCGGCGAGCCGATCGTTGGCGGCGGCGCCGGAACAGGTCTCTCGGCCAAGTGCGAGGAGGCCGGCGGCATCGATCTGATCGTGATCTACAATTCCGGCCGCTACCGGATGGCGGGTCGCGGAAGCCTGGCAGGACTGATGCCCTATGGCGATGCCAATGCGATCGTGGTCGAGATGGCCGGTGAAGTGCTGCCGGTGATCAAGCATACGCCGGTTCTGGCGGGGGTCTGCGCCACCGACCCGTTCCGTCTGATGGACGTCTTTCTCGATGACCTCAAGCGGATCGGGTTTTCCGGCGTCCAGAACTTTCCGACCGTCGGCCTCATCGACGGCACCTTCCGGGCCAATCTGGAAGAAACCGGAATGTCCTACGGGCTTGAGGTGGACATGATCGCCAAAGCCCGGGCCAAGAACATGCTGACCACGCCCTATGTGTTTTCCGCCGAGGATGCCGAAGCCATGGCCAAGGCCGGTGCGGACATCATCGTCTGCCATCTCGGCCTGACCACCGGCGGATCCATCGGGGCGGAAACGGCGCTCACTCTGGCGGATTGTCCGGCGCTAGTCGACAGCTGGGCGGAAGCGGCGCTGAAGGTGAACAAGGATGCGATCATCCTGGTGCATGGCGGACCGGTCGCCATGCCTGAGGACGCCGAATACGTCTTGAAGAACACGTCAATCTGCCACGGATTTTACGGCGCTTCCTCGATGGAGCGGCTGCCGACGGAAGTGGCTTTGACCGAACAGACCCGCGCATTCAAGCGCATTGCAGGCAAGTAACTGGCATTACGCCAGGGGGAGGAAGAGATGACGGGACAGATCATCGGAGAACTGATCTTGTGGCTTATCCTGGCGGTGGTGGTGATTGCCATCATCTACTGGGTGATGCAGTGGCTTTACCGGCGCTCAACCAAGGAGATCGCTTTCGTACGAACCGGTTTCCTGGGCGAAAAGGTGGTGATCGACGGGGGCGCTTTCGTCTGGCCGATCATCCACGAGATCACCCCGGTCAACATGAACACCCTGCCGCTTGCCGTGGCCCGCAAAAACGAGACCGCGCTGATCACCAAGGACCGGATGCGGGTGGATGTCGAGGCGGAGTTCTATGTCCGCGTCAATCCGTCAAAGGAGTCGGTCTCGATGGCGGCCTCGACGCTCGGCCGGCGGACGCTCGAAGCCAGCAATCTGCATGGTCTGCTGTCGGGCAAGTTCGAAAGCGCGATGCGCGCGATCGCAGCCGAAATGACCATGGGCGAGATGCACGAGAACCGCTCGACCTATGTGGCGCGGTTGCGTGAGGTCGCCCAGGAAGACCTGACCAAGAACGGTCTTGAACTCGAAAGCGTCGCCATCATCGATGTCGACCAGACGCCGCTCGAATATTTCAATCCCTCCAACCGGTTCGATGCGGAAGGTCTGACGGACCTGATCAAGGACATCGAGGCGCGGCGCAAACTGCGCAACGACATCGAGCAGGATTCGATGATCCAGATCCGCACCCGCAACCTCGAAGCCGAGAAGCAGGCGCTTGAGATCGAGCGTGAAAGCGAAGAGGCCCGGCTCGACCAGGAACGTGAAGTCGAGTTCCGTCGCGCGCAACAGCGCGCTCTGCTGGCGCGTGAACGCGCCGAGCGGGAAACCGAGGCGGAAGCCGCGCAGATTACAGCGCGCGAGATGGTGGAGAAGGCCCGGATCACCCACGAGAGCAGGGTGGCCGAAGCCCGCATCAGCTCCGAGCGCGAAATCCGCGCTCGCGAGATTGCACGGACATCCGCCGACGAGGCGGAGGAAATTGCGGCCCGCGAGGCCATCGAAACCGCTCGCATCCGCCAGGAGCGGGCCGTTTCCGAGGCTCGTATCACGAACGAGCAGGATACGCGTGCGCGCGAAATCGAACGGCAGAAGGCGCTCGAAGAGGCCGAGATTACCGCTCGCGAAATCACGGAGAAGGCGCGCATCGCCCAGGAACGGGCCGTGACCGAAGCCAGGATCGCCAAGGAGAAGGAAACCCAGGCGCTGGAAATCGAGCGGCAGCGCACGATCGAGCAGGCCGAAATCAAGGCGCACGAGGAAACCGAGCGCGCCCGGATGGCCCAGAATCTCATCATCGCCCAGACACGGATCAAGGGTGAGGAGGATATCCGCCGCCGCGAGATTGCACGGCAGCAGGGGCTTGAGGAAGCCGAGATCATCGCCCGCGAAACGGTCGAGCGGATCCGCATCCTTCAGACCGCGGAAGTCAACGAGGCAAGGATCGCCGAGGATCAGCGGATCCGTGAGCTGGAAATCTCACGTCAGCAGGCTGTGGACGAGGCGGAAATCGCTGCCGGAGAGGCGATCGACGCGGCAAGAATCTCGCGCGAGAAACAGGTCGCGGCCACGCGCATCGCTGCCGAGGAGGAAACCCAGAACCGCGAGATCACCCGCAACCGGATCATCGACGAGGCGAGGGTTGCTGCCGAGGAGGCGGTCGAACAGGCCCGCATCGCCCAGAGAAAGGCCATCGAGGCAGAGAAGATCGCGGCGGAACAGGAAGTCCGCGTCCGCGAGATCGCCAAGCAGGAAGAACTCGAAGCAGCCGACATCGCGCGGCGTGAAAAGGTCGAGAAGAAGCGCGTAGCCACAGAGCTGACGCTCGAGAAGGACCGGATCGCAAGCCAGAAGACGCGCGAAGTCACCGAGATCGATCGGAAACGGTCGGTCGAGGAAGCCGAACAGAAGAGCATCGTCGCGCTGTCGGATTCCCGAAGCGAGCGTGTGGCTGCGGAGGCTTCTGTGCAACGCTCCGAAATTGCTGCGAAACGCGATGTCGAAGCCGCCGAAGTGGAGCGCGAACGGGCGCTGGAAGCGGCACGGCTGGAGCGTCGCAGGTCCATCGAACAGCTCGAAATCGCCCGCGTGCAGGCGCTGCGCGAGGCGGAGATCGAAAGCCGCGAGGACATCGAGCGGTCACGGATCGCATCCGAGCGTGGTCTCGACGAGATCCGCATCAGCCACGAAACCGAACGCCGCCGGCTGGAGGTCGAGCGCGAGCGCGAGGTCGAGACCGTGCAGATCGAAAAGGCCATTTCGCTGTCGCAGAAAAGCCTTGAGGAAAGCGCCGCCCGCGCCAAGGCCGATGCTGCCAGAGCGCAGGCCGCCGAGGCCGAGGAGAAGGTCAAGACAGTCCGCGAGACCGAAGCCGCGAACCGGCGCAAGTCGATCGATGTGCTGATGGCGGAAAAAGCCGCCGCGGAGGCCCAGGCAATCGCCGAGGGCGAACGGGTCCGGCTTGCCGTGCAGGCGGAAGCACAGCGTCTCATCAACGAGGCCGAGAACGTGCTTACCGATCCGGCGCGTGCATCGCTGTTCCGCCGCAAGCTGCTCGAGCACGTCGAGGGCATCGTTTCGGCCAGCGTCAAGCCGCTCGAGAAGATTCAGGACATCCGGATCATGCAGCTCGACGGCATCCATGGCGGTGGCTCGGGCCGGGGCGTCGATGGCGGAAGTCCCACCGACGAGGTGATCAATTCGGCGCTCAGATACAGGGTTCAGGCGCCGCTGATCGACAGCCTTCTCAACGACATCGGCATCGACGGGGCCAATCTGTCCAAGCAGGGCGGCCTGATCCGCGAGGCCAGCGACATGCAGCGCGTCGCCAATGAGGCGAAAAAGGGCTCTGCATCGAAATCCGGTGGCGGCAAGGGCGATGAGGCCCAATCGGATGCGGCCAAGTCCGGCGAGAAGGAGAAGAAGTAGATGCCTCGCGTATACATTTCTTCCGTGATCGACGCGCCGGCCGCCAAGGTCTGGGAACGGGTGCGGGATTTCAACGGGCTGCCCCGGTGGCATCCGCGCATCCGTGACAGCCGGATCGAGAACGGGGAGCCATCGGACCGCGTCGGCTGCGTGCGCGATTTCCATCTCCAGAACGGCGACCGGATCCGGGAAAAGCTTCTGGGACTGTCGGACTATGACATGTTCTGCACCTACGCGATCCTGGAAAGCCCGATGCCTCTGACCGATTACGTGGCGACGCTGCGATTGACCCCGGTCACGGATGGAGACCGCACCTTCGCCGAATGGTCGGCGGAGTTCGAGTGTTCCGTGGATGATGCGGAGGATCTGGTGTCCGGGATCGGCGGGAATGTGTTCCAGGCCGGGTTCGATGCCCTCAAGCGGCAGATGATGGGCTAGCGCGATGGTCCGGGTGGTGAAAAGCACAATACTCGACGTGCCGGTGGAAACGGCATGGGATGTGCTGCGCGATTTCAACGGCCATGATGAATGGCATCCGGTGGTCGCGGATTCCACCATCGAACGCGGATACGCATCCGACAGGGTCGGGTGTGTTCGCCGGTTTCATCTCGTGGACGGGTCCGAGCTTCGCGAGAAGCTGTTGACCTTCTCGGATGCCGAGATGGCGTTTTCCTATTGCCTGCTCGATACGCCCGTGCCGCTGCTCAACTACGTGGCCCATGTGCGGCTGTCGCCGGTGACAGACGGCGACCGCACGTTCTGGCACTGGGAGTCGCGCTTCGACACACCGCCCGGTCGGGAGGACGAACTCGCCCAGATGGTGGGCGAAAACATTTATCAGGGCGGAATCGACGCCATTCGTGCGCTTTTGGAGGAACAGGCCCAATGACTTCCACGGTTCTAACCGTCGCAACGATGGGAGAAGCGGCCCGTGCCGTGGCGCAAGGCGCGACCTTTTTCGGCGGCGGCACCATCGTCATGCGCGATGTCAACGCCGGCACGGCGGCCGCCAGCATCGTTCGCACCACCGATCCGTCGTTGAAGGACATCCGGATCAGCGGTGACACGGTCACGCTTGGTGCAGGGGTCACGATGGCCAGTGTTCTGGCCAACCGGGATCTCGAGTTCCTGCATCCCGTCGCGCGCCTGGTGGGCGGACCCCAGATTCGCAACATGGGAACAGTGGGCGGCAACCTGTTTGCGCCCCATCCTTACGGGGATTTCGCTGTTGCGCTTCTCGCACTGGGCGCACGCGTCGTGATGGCCGGGCAAGGCGGTGCGCGGCCGATCGACGATCTCTTGCGCGACCGGTCGCGCTCACCGGGGCTGGTGGCGGCGATTGAATTCGCAAGGCCGCGGCCAGGCACTTTCGGCTTCCTCAAGGTGAGCAGGATCAAGCCCAAGGGCGTTTCCGTGCTCAGCGTATCGGCCCTGCTTCCACGCGAAGGTGGGCGGATACGCGGCGCGCGGGTGGCATGGGGCGCGATGGGGGCCGGGCCTCAACGCGGTTCTTCAGCGGAGCGGGCGCTCGAGGGCCAGTCCCTGAATGCGGAGACGATAGGCCGCGCCGCTGCGACGGCAGCCGAAGGTCTCAATCCGGCGACCGATGCGATTGCGACCGACTGGTACCGCCGCGAGGTGGCGGGCGTGCATCTCAAGCGCATGCTGGAACAGATGGAGCGCGGATGATGGCTAAGACACCTGTCAATTTCACACTCAATGGCAACGATCGTGCGGCGTTTGCCGAGGACGGGCAGAACCTGCTTGAGTTCTTGAGGCGCGGCGTGGGCGACATGTCTCCAAAATACGGATGCGGGCAGGGCACCTGCGGCGCGTGCACGGTTCTGGTCGATGGCGAGACGCATCTTTCCTGCCTTGTGCTTGCCGAGACGGTTGACGGCAAGGAAGTCCGTACCGCGAGCGGGCTGTCCTCGCCGGCGCTCGATCCCCTGCAGACGGCGTTCATGGAGCACTTCGCAGCCCAGTGCGGGTACTGCACGCCGGGCATGCTGGTGTCCGCTCGCGCGCTTCTCGACCGCAATCCGCGGCCCAGCCGGGAAGAGGTGATCGAGGCAATATCAGGCAATCTGTGCCGCTGCACCGGCTATGAGCCGATCATCCAGGCGATCCTGGCGGTTGCCGAGGGGAGGGCCCGGGCATGATCGAGTTCCGCAAGGAGTTTTTCGCAGACGAGCGCGACGACGATCTCAACGAGATCGGCAAGCCGACACGGCGTCAGGACATTCTCGGTCATGTCACCGGACGCTCGCCGTTCTTCGACGATCACCAGTTTGACGGGCTTTTGCACCTGCGCTGCGTGCGCAGTCCGCATCACCATGCCCGAATCCGGCGCGTCGACACTTCCCAGGCCGAAAAGATGCCCGGTGTGGTCCGGGTGCTCACCGGAAAGGACGTGCCCACCAATCTCAACACGCTTTTGAGCCTGCTCGATTTCGGCATCGACGACGAACCGATCCTGTCGGACAAGAAGGTGGCCTATCGCGGCGAGCCGGTGGCGGCTGTCATCGCTGCGACGGAGGCTCAGGCACGGGCAGCGGTCAAGGCCGTGCGCGTGGACTGGGAAGTGCTCCCGCATGTGCTCGATGTCGAGGAGGCGATCAAGCCCGGCGCGCCCAAGGTGCTGGATATCTACCCCAACAACAAGTTCATCTATCACGGCAAGTATGATCACCAGAAGCTCCGGTTCGGTGACGTCGAGGCGGCTTTTGCTTCGGCCGATCACATTGTCGAGGGGCGCTACCAGATGTCGCCCATCGAGCAGGCGCCGATCGAGACATGCGGCGCAATCGCCGCGCCGGAACAGAATGATCGCTATGTCTGCTATACCTCGACGCAGGCGTTGTTCTTCTCGCTCGGCACCGCGGCCAAGGTCCTGCAGACGCCATCCTCGAAGCTGCATTTCGTTGGCGGCACCGTGGGCGGCGGGTTTGGCGGCAAGGTCGATTCGATCCACGAACCGCTGGCAATCCTCGGCGCAATGCTGACCGGAAGGCCGGTCAAATACGCATGGGACCGCGAGGAGGAGATGCAGGTTGGCGCGCCGCGCGGCGCCGAGCGCTGGTACATCAAGGACGCGGTCAACCGTGACGGCCGGATCACCGCGCGCAAGTTCATCGGCTATTTCGACAGCGGCGCCTACACCCGGCTGTCCTCCTACGCGATCATCAAGGGCGTGGGCCATCTGCCCGGGCCCTACACCATCCCGAACGTCTATGCCGACGTTTACTGCGTCTACACCAACCGGACCCCGGCCACGGCGATGCGCGGCTTCGGCATTACCGGCGTGGATTTCGCCATCGAAACCCACATGGACAAGGTTGCCGAAACGGTAGGTCTCAATCCGATCGAATTGCGCATCCTCAACAGCTACCGCGACGGCGACATGAAAGCCCACCGGCGCGAAGCGAAGAACTGCGCGCTTGTGGAATGCTGCCAGGTTGTGGCGGAAAAAGCCGGCATAACATTGTCCGCGGAGGCAAGGGCGGCCACATCGCTGACCGGCGGTGGCGGTGAACGCGCGCGCATCCCGAATTACACCGCCACCGACCAGAACGGTCGCGTGGAGGGTTTCGACACCGGTTCATATGCCCGAAAGAGCGGATCGGGGCCGGCGGCTGCGACCGCACAACCGTCAACCGCCCAGCCGGCAAGGGCGCCACAACCGGGATCCCAGCCGGCAAGCCGGCCCGCGTCTGCCTCGCGTCCCGAGCAAGCGCCACCTCGCGCCGATCCTCCGGCAAAACCACCGGAATCAAGGCCCGCGGCGTCGCGCAGCGGGGCGATGCGTTTTTCATCTCTTTCCGGATTCAGGAGGCGATAATGGCGACCCACCGTGGCCGCGGTTTCGCGGCAATCAACTATCCTATCGGCATGAACCTCGGTGGCGATCCGAGCCAGGCTCTGGTCCATTCCAATCCTGACGGCAAGTTCACGGTTGCGCTTTCGGCCATCGACCTGGGGCAGGGCATGAAGTCTGTCACCCGCCAGATCGCGGCGGAAACGCTGGGCGTGCCGATCGAGGATGTCTATGTCGACACCGCCGACAGCGACACCGGTCCGCACGACATGGGCTCGTTTGCCTCGCGCGGGACGCACCGGATGGGCAATGCCGTGATCCAGGCATCGAACGAGGCGCGCTCGGTGATGCTGGAAGCGGCAGCCGAGGAACTTGAGGTGGATGCGGCGGATCTCGTCACCGACGGCAAGGGCAACATCCACGTCAAGGGTGCGCCGTCGCGCTCGATCACCACGATGGCTGCCGCGCAGGCCGCACAGTTCAAGCAGGGCCGGACCATTGCTGGTCGGGGCATCTTTCTCATACCGCTTTCCGAGGTCGACCCCGACACCGGGGAGATGACCCCTGTCTCCTGCTTCGCCCACGCCGCGATGCTGGTCGATGTGGAGGTCGACGACGAGACCGGCGAAGTTGCCGTCATCGACATGCAGTCTGCCTATGAGGTCGGGCGCGCGCTCAACCCGAAACTCGTCGAGCAGCAATTGCGCGGGGGCGCCTGGATGGGCATGAGCCATGCGATCTGGGAGACGACCGAACCCTATTATCCCTCGCGCGAGCATGGTCCGGAGGATTTCAATTCCTATCTGATGCCCGGTCCGGGCGATCTCGCGCCGCACCATATTTCCGTTCTCGAACGGCCGGCTCCCGACGGCCCCTATGGCGGCAAGGGACCCGGTGAAATGTGCGCCAATCCGGTGCTTCCGGCGGTCGTCAATGCGGTTTATGACGCGATCGGCGTGCGGATCGATGATCTGCCGGTGACCCCGGAAAAGGTCTTGCGCGGGCTCAAGGCTCAGGGCGGCGCCAAACCGCGCAGGATGCTCTGATGGCAGTGCGGTCCAGCATTCTCGGCATTGATGGCCCCGAGCCCCTGGCTCTGGGCCTGCGCGACGCGCAATATATTGCCGATGAAAGCCTGGCGACCGCCGCCTATCTGGCCCTTGCGCTCGGCAAGCCGCTGCTCCTGGAAGGCGCACCCGGCGTGGGCAAAACGGAAGCCGCCAAGGCCATCGCCTCGGTGCTCGGCCGGGAGCTGGTGCGGCTGCAATGCTATGAGGGCATCGATGCCGCAGCCGCGATGTACGAGTGGAATTTCCCGCGGCAGATGCTTGCGATCCGCCAGGCGGGCGACGAGCACATCAATCTCTATGCGGATGACTACCTGATCGCGCGCCCCATCCTGCTTGCGCTGCAGGCGCCGCGCCAGCGCGTGTTGCTGATAGACGAGATCGACCGCGCCGATCACGAGTTCGAAGCCTTTTTGCTCGAATTCCTGTCGGACTTCACAGTCTCCATTCCCGAGCGCGGCACCATCCGTGCGGGAGAGCCGCCGGTGGTGATCCTGACGTCGAACCGGACGCGGGAACTGCACGAGGCGCTCAGGCGTCGCTGTGTCTACCACTGGATCGATTATCCGGCGCCTGAACTGGAAGCCGAGATCGTGATGATGCGGGCCTCGACCGTGGCACAGGAGACCGCCCGCAAGGTAGTGGCCGCCGTCGGCGGATTGCGTGCCGAGCCGCTTGCGAAGCCGCCTGGCGTTGCCGAGACGGTCGAGTGGGCGCAGGCTGCAACGCTGCTCAACTCGCAAGGCGCGCCTTGGCCGCGCGCCTTTGCCCGCGCCATCGGCGTGGCGCTGAAGGACCAGGACGATCTCGAATTCATGGCGCCGCGGCTCGATGCCCTGCTGCAGGAGGCCGTGGTGTGACCGGACAGCCCCAAACACAGCCTCTGCCTCGCGCGCTTGAGCCGTTTCTCGAATTTGCCTCCGCATTGCGCGAGGCCGGGATCCCTGCGGCGCCCGAACAGGCGCAGGCTTTCGTGACGGGCGTCGGGCTGCTGGGACCACGTTCGATCAGGGATATCCGTCGGGCAGCCCATGCGACGTTCGGGCCCGGCCCCGACCGCGCGGAGGAATTCGACGCGATCTTTGATGCGATTTTTCTGGGTCGCTCGATCGCGGCGCCGGCAATGGGTGAAGCTGAGGATATGCCGGAGGCCTTCGACGCCGGCGATTTCGACCTGATGCCGGAGGGGCCGGAGGAAGATCCGTCCGGCGCGGACGCGACGGTGGCCGAGCGGCTTTTTGCACGGCTGCTGACGCCGGGGGACGAGGATGCTGCTCTGAGGAGTTTCGCGCGCGCCGCGCCGGCAGCGTTGCCGCGGCGGCGATCGCGCCGGACCGCGCCCGGAAAAGGCCGTCAGGCCGATCCGCGCAGGGCTTTCCGTGAAATGCTCAGGCGCGATGGCGAGATCATGGAATTGCCGGCGCGGCACAGGCGGACGCGGCAGCGGCGCATTCTGGTTCTGGTCGATGTTTCGGGCTCCATGAAGGCGGGAACCGAAGGCGCGCTTCGTTTGAGCCATGCACTGATGCAGGCCGGCGAACGCGTGGAAATCTTCACTTTGGGAACCCGCCTCACACGGGTGACCCGCGCGCTCAGGCACCGCAACCGGGAGCAGGCGCTGACGCTTGCCTCCGGCCTCGTGGCGGACTGGGACGGCGGCACGCGCCTTGGCGAAGCCCTCTCGGTGTTCCTGTCAGTACCGCGGTTCGCGTCCTTTGCACGCGGTGCGCTTGCGATCGTGGTTTCCGACGGCCTGGAGCGCGGCGGACCCGAGGCGCTGACCTCGGCCATGCACAAGCTCGACGGACTTGCCTGGTCGGTGCTGTGGCTTTCGCCGCTTGCCGCCGATCCGGCCTACCGGCCTGAAACAGGCGCGATGCGGGCCATTCTGCCAATGATCGACAGGCTTGGCGACGGGTCCAATCCCGTTTCGCTGGCCCGTGAAATCCTGGCGTTTTCAAAGGGGGCGCGCGCATGAAGGTGGTCGATTCTCATTTCCATGTCTGGCGCCAGGCAGATCTGCCGTGGCTGTCCGGTCCGATGCAGCCGCGAATCTTCGGACCCTACGAGCCGATCCGGCGTGATTACCCGATGTCCGAGTATCTTGAAGATATCTCCGGCACCGGCGTCGAAAAGGCCGTGTATGTTCAGGCCAACTGGCCGCCCGAAAAGGCGGAGGACGAGGTTGCCTGGCTGCAGGAGGTAGCGTCCGAGACCGGATGGCCGCATGGCGTGGTCGGATATGCCGACATGACGGTGGACGATGTGCGTCCGGCACTCGAACGCCTGGCGCGCCACCCGCTGATGCGCGGCGTCCGTCAGCAGTTTCACTGGCATGAAAACCCGCTCTACCGGTTTGCTGCGGACCCGGACCTGTGCCGGAACTCGGTGGTCCAGCGCAATGTCGCGGCACTTGCCGAGCATGGATGGAGTTTCGATCTGCAGGTCTTTGCCGGCCAGATGCCCGGGGCATGTGAACTGGCACGGAGCTGTCCGGACGTCACGTTCGTTCTCCAGCATGCCGGGATGCTGGAAAACCTTGAGGAGGAGGGCCGGGAGGAATGGCGGACCAATCTCAAGGCGCTCGCCGCGGAGCCCAATGTCGTGTGCAAGCTCTCGGGCTTCGGCACTTTCGTTCATCGCAACGACGCGCAGCACATCGCCTGGCTGGTCGAGGAGGCGGTTGCCCTTTTTGGCGCTGAGCGCTGCCTATGGGGATCCAATTTCCCCATCGAGAAACTCTGGACCGGTTACGGCGATCTTCTGGGAGCGCACATGGCGGCGGCCGAAAATTTGAGCGACACGCAGAAACAAGAGATTTTTTCCGGCACTGCCTGCCGGGTCTACAAGGTCTGAAGGGGAGGACACGCAGATGGCTTTGGAAATCAAGATTCTGGATTACGGTGATATCGAGCTTGAATCGAGCTTTCTCGTCCTCGGACGAGATTGCGGCCGGGTCAGAAGAGTGCCGGTCTATGGCTTCCTGATCCTTGGCGGTCAGTATCCCGTCGTTGTCGACACCGGTTATCGTGACAACGCGATCATGGAAACGCTGGGCATGCGCGGGCTTCAGTTCCACGAGAACATGATCGAGCGGCAACTGGCGAACCACGGCGTCAAGCCGGGCGATGTCCGCTACGTGCTGCACACGCATCTTCACATCGATCATGCCGGCAAGGACGACCACTTCTCGATGAACACCACCGTGGTGATCAACCGCCGGGAGCTCGAATATTCCGTTTCGGGGCTGATGCATCCGCAGTACCCCAAGCCCGACATCATCCATTTGATCGAGCGTCTGCATCATCCAGGTGCACTTCGGCTCGAGGATCTCGAGATTTCGGGGCCGGTGGAATTGATCCCCGGCGTGTTCCTGGAAGCTGCGGGCGCTCACACCGAAGGCTCGATGAACGTGCATGTGGACACCGCCGAAGGCCGGGCAACGATCTGCGGCGACGTGATCTACGATTTCAACGATCAGGTGATCGATCCCGTGCGCACCTTCGGTCCCGAGGAATACCAGGTGACCGGCAACCACGGCGGCTCCAAGCGCGGCGAAAAGGGGGCCATTCGCAAACTCATGTATTCCGGCGCGAAATTCCTGCTGCCGATTCACGACAAGCCGGCCATGGTCGAGCATGGACAGGTGGTTGGCCGGCTCGACATGCAGATACCGGGGCCCGTCAGCCAGTCCGTGCCGAAACGCAATTGGTTCGCAGCATAACCATAACGGGAGGTTAGAATGGCTCACCAGGCAGTGGATCCCGATTTCCGGCGTTTGATCGAAGAACATGCGCCGGTGCGTCAGCCCGGCAGCGGCTTCACCTTCACCGAAGGCCCGATCTGGCATCCGGTGGAGCATTACCTTCTGTTCTCCGACATGCCCGGAGATGTGAGGCGCCGCTTCGACAAGAGCGGCGTGCGGGAGGAAATGCGCCCGTCCAACATGGGCAACGGAATGACCTATGACCGCGACCTCAACCTGCTGGTCTGCGAGCATTCGACATCCTGCGTGGCGCGGTTTCGGCCCGATGGCCGGCGTGAGGTTCTGGCAAGTCATTACGAGGGGCGGGAGCTCAACTCGCCCAACGACATTTGCGTCAAATCAGACGGGTCGATCTGGTTTACCGATCCCTGGTACGGTCGCATGCCGGTCTTCGGCGTCGAGCGGCCGCGTGATCTTGGCTGGCAGGGTGTGTTCCGGCTTCCACCGGACCACAAGCCGGGTGCGGAGCCGCAACTGGTCGTCGAACGCTATATGTTCACCATGCCGAACGGGCTTTGTTTCTCGCCCGATGAAAGCCTGCTCTACATCAACGACACCGAGCAGGCGAATATCCGCGTGTTCGACGTTCAGTCCGACGGCAAGCTCAGGAACGGGCGGATCTTCGCCTCCGGAATCCGTGACAGCCTGCTGCCGGGTGTGCCCGATGGCATGAAATGCGATGCGGAGGGCAATGTCTGGTGCACCGCGCCGGGTGGATTGTGGGTTTACAACCCGTCCGGCAAGCTGATCGGCAAGGTTTCCATCCCCGAGCTTCCCGCCAATTTCCACTGGGGCGGACCGGACTGGCGCACCCTCTACGTCTGTGCCTCGACCTCGCTCTATGCGGTCGATGTGAAAGTGGGGCCGCGCAACGAGCCGTTCATGCGGACGAAGGGAGGTGGCGCGACCGCCCGTTCAGAGACTTCGGCTGCAGCATCATCGGGAGCGGACGAGCCGCTCCGGCTTGATGCGCGCCGCTGCGCGCTCATCATCCAGGATATGCAGAACGACGTGGTCATGGATGGCGGCGCCTTCGCCGACTCCGGATCGCCGCAGCACTGCCGCGAGCAGAATGCCATCGCCAACATTGCACGGCTGGCGGACAGGTGCCGGGCGCTCGGGATCCCGGTGATCCATGTCCATTTTGTCGTCCCGCCCGGAGCAAAGGGGCTGACGCTGAACGCCCCGCTGTTCGAAGGTGTGATCGACAACGCGGCCCTGGTGCGGGGAACCTGGGGAGGATCGCCCGTTGACGGGCTTGTTCCTCAAGACGGCGATTTCGTGGTTGAAAAGATGCGCATGTCGGCGTGGGAAGGCTCGACACTCGAAACCGTCCTGAAGGCCGAGGGAAGGGACATGATCATCGAGACCGGTGCCTGGACCAACATGTCAATCGAGCACACGGCGCGCACCGGCGCGGACAAGGGCTATGTGATGATCATTCCCGAGGACGGCTGCTCGACAATGAATGCGGACTGGCACAACGCCTCTATAAACTACGCGCTGCAGAATGTTTCGCTTGTGACGAAGACCGATGAGGTGATTGCGGCGCTCGGTTGAGCGGTTACGGGCGGAACGGCTTCACATATTCGAGTTTCGGCGCCGCGCATCCGGGTGGATGTGCGGCGCTTTCATGCTGGAAGGATGTACTCTCGCGCACCGACAGCTGATCCGGATCAGCGCGTGCCGGATTACCGGATATTCGGGTCCACAGCCGGGTCGGCGGAGAACCCGTCCTGTGCAAGCTGGTTGATGGCGCGGTCCAGTTCATCGACGAGAGCCGCGATATCGCCACCGAAATCGGCATGGTTGCGAGCCTCGAGCTCGCCACGCATGTTCTTGAGCGTTTCCATGCGTTGCTCGACCGGTTCGGGCGACATGAGCACCGACTGAATGTCGTCGAGGGTCAGTGTCTGGGCAATTCCGTCGATGTCGGCGTCGCCACCGACCTGGGCGTCGACTGGATCTACGGATGAATCGTTTTTCATGGTTGGCATAGGATGCTCCTTGTCAGGCAAGGGAAACGTCGCAGGCCGAAACTGGTTCCGCTGACAGGGATGTTCAGATGTCGAAAAAGACCGTCTCATTGTCACCCTGGATGCGGATGTCAAAGCGATAGACGGGTTTGCCATCTCGGTCTGACCGGCGGGCGATCAGCGTTGGACGCCGGATTTCCCATTCGATAAGATTGAGGACCGGATCCTTCGCATTGGCATCCGCCTCGTCATCGAAATAAGCCCGCGTGTTCAGGCCGATATTGATCCCGCGCGCGACGATCCAGAGATTGATATGCGGCGCCTGCACGGTTCCGTTCCGACCGGGAACCGGACCCGGCTTGATGGTGTCGAAGCCCCATTCTCCGGTTTCGAAATCCGTGATCACGCGGCCCCAGCCGCGAAAACCGTCCTCGACAGTGCCCTTGCTTTCGGGATGGGCATAGTGACCGGCGGCATTTGCCTGCCAAGCCTCCAGCATCACATCCTTTATCGGGCTGCCGGTCCCGTCAATGACCAGGCCCTCGACGCGGATGCATTCGCCCAGGGCGTTCGGACCGGCAATGTCGCGGCCCAGTTCCTCGTCATATATGTCGAAACCGGCAGCTCCCGGCGCAAGCCCGATATGGACATAGGGACCGGCGGTTTGTGACGGGGTTTCGCGCAGATAGTCGAGCCGCTGCATCTCAATTGCCCTCCAGCCGGTTTTCAAACATGGTCGAACGTCTCCCACGCAACACGATGTCGAACCGGTAGGCGATGCTGTCGAGCGGGATGGTGGCGTTCATGTCGAGCTTTGCGGTCAATTGCCCGACTGCATCCTGATCGGGCAGCGTCTGGATGATCGGGCACAGCGGAATGAGCGGGTCGCCCTCGAAATAGAGCTGGGTGATCAGGCGCTGGCTGAAGGCGCTGCCGAAGACGCTCAGATGAATATGGGCAGGTCGCCAGCTGTTGACGTAATTGCGCCAGGGATAGGCGCCGGGTTTGACGGTGCGGAAGAAATAGTTGCCATTTTCGTCGCTCAGCGTGCGTCCGCAGCCGCCAAAATTGGGGTCGACCGGCGCGAGGTAGGTGTCCTTCTTATGCCGGTAACGTCCACCCGCATTGGCCTGCCAGATCTCGATGAGCGTGTTGGGAACCGGCCTCGCGTTCTCATCGAGAACACGGCCATGAACAATGATGCGTTCGCCGATCGGATCGCCATCCTTGGCATAGTTTCGGATAAGGTCGTGATCGAGTTCGCCGAGGTCACCATGGCCGAAGACGGGGCCGGTGATTTCGCTCCTGGTTTGCTCGAGGCTGATCAGCGGCAGTCGAGGGGAGCGGGCGACCGATGTTTTGTAGCCGGGCGTGTAAGCAGCCGGGTGGCGGTTCCTGTCGCGTTGAAAATATTCCGCAGGCCCGGTCATGCGTCATTCTCCATTTCGGAATAGGTCTTCTTTGCGAGCTTTATGGCGTGGTTGGCTTTCGGAACCCCGGCATAGACGGCGACATGCATGAAGGCCTGGATGACATCTTCCCGGCTTGCGCCGGTGTTTGCCGTGGCGCGGATATGCATCGGTATCTCCTCGAAATTGCCGGTGGCTGCGAGCAAGGCCAGTGTCAACATCGAGCGTTCGCGGCGGGTGATCGTATCGTCCGACCAGAGCGTGCCCCAGGCGCCTTCGGTGATGAATGTCTGGAAGGTCTCGTCAAAACCGGTTTTCTGCGCCTCTGCCCGGTCGACATGTGCATCGCCCAGCACGGCCCTGCGTGTCTTCATTCCCTGATCAAAACGTTCGGACATGCAAATGCTCCTTCAGTACGGCAACCCGACATAGTTCTGGGCCATCGCGGTTTGCGCCGCCTTGTTGGAACGCAGGAAATCCAGCTCGGAGATCTGCATCTTGAGGTCGAAACTCGATTGCTCGGGATAGCGATGCATGAGTGAAGAGAACCACCAGGAAAAGCGCTCCGCCTTCCAGATCCGGTTGAGGGCCCGTTCGGAATAGGCGTCGATGCCATTGCTCGATCCTGCCTTGTAGAACTCACACAGACCTTCATAAAGATAGTGCACATCGGATGCTGCGGTGTTGAGCCCCTTGGCGCCTGTCGGCGGCACGATATGGGCCGCATCTCCGCACAGGAACAGTCGTCCCCAGCGCATCGGCTCGGTGACGAAGGATCTCAGAGGGGCGATGCTCTTCTCTATAGAGGGGCCGGTAACCAGCTTGTCGGCCATGGGGCCGGGAATGCGGCGCTTGAGTTCCTGCCAGAAGGCCTCGTCGGTCCAGTCGTTGACGCTGTCGGAGAGCGAGCACTGGATGTAGTATCGGCTGAGCTTCGAATTGCGCATCGAGCAGAGAGCGAAACCGCGTTCCGAATTGGCGTATATCAGCTCGTCGTGCACTGGCGGAGTTTCGCTGAGGATGCCAAGCCATCCGAACGGATAGACCTTTTCGTACTCCGTGCGCACCGACAGCGGGATGGCCTGACGGCTCACACCGTGAAAACCGTCGCAACCGGCTATGAAATCGCAGTCGATGCGCCGGGCCTCTCCACCGACCGTATAGGTCACGTGTGGCGCATCGCTGTCGGCGCCGAGGATCGTCACATCATCCACCTCGAACTCGATGCTGCCGCCGGCCTTTTCGCGCGCGTCGTAAAGATCCCGGGTCAGCTCGGTCTGTCCGTAAACGATCACGGGTGTGCCGGTCAGTTCCGTGAAATCGATCCGGAACATGTCGTCGCCATGGGAGACCAGCGTGCCGTCATGGACGATGCCCTCGGCGTGAAGGCGGTCGGCGCAGCCAGCCTCCTCCATGAGGCCGACGAGACCGCGCTCAAGAACACCGGCGCGTATGCGGCCGAGCACATACTCCTTCGTCTTGCGCTCGAGCACCACACTCTCGATGCCGCGCCTGTCCAGCAATTGTGACAGAAGCAGGCCGGATGGGCCTCCGCCAATGATGACGACCTGTGTCTTCATGGATGCTCCTTAGCTGTTGCAGCCATAATACATATTGACAGTGATATTGAAATTGAGTTCTCAATCAGTTTGATTAGCGAAATTGGTAATCATATGGACCGTCGCATCAAGTTCCGGCATCTCGATGCCTTCAGTGCCATATCGCGGGCGCGCAGCCTGAAGATTGCCGCCGAGCAGTTGCATCTTACGCAGCCCGCGATTTCGCGGACGCTGAAGGAACTGGAGGAGATTGTCGGCGTCACGCTGATGGAGCGCAGCCGGTCCGGCGTGAAGCTGACCGGCGTAGGCGAAGTTTTCCTGCAGTTCGCCGAGCAAAGCACGGCGGCGTTGCGGACAGGCCTGATGAGCGTTCGCGGCGTTTCGGCAGGCGGCGGACATCTCAGGATCGGTGCTTTGCCAAGCGTTGCCTCCGGGTTGCTGCCACCGGTGGTGCTGGAGTTCACCGACAGAAACCCCGGGACGCAACTCGAAGTTCACGAAGGTCCGCATTACGATCTGACCTCCCGGCTTCGCCGGACCGACCTCGATCTCGTCATAGGGCGGCTGGGCCGGCCACAGACAATGCAGGGGCTTAGTTTCCGGCAGCTTTATACCGAAGAGGTGGTGGTGGTGACCGTTGCAGGCGGCCCTGCGGCGGCGATCCGATCCTTTTCCGACCTTGAAGATTTTCGCATCCTTTATCCGCCACAGGATTCGGCCATTCGTCCCCTGGTCGCCCGGCTGCTGATTTCCAAGGGCGTGCCGTTGTTCGGCAACAGGATCGAATCCGCGTCATCCGCCTTCGGACGCGCGATCGTGCTCGCCGACCCTCGAACCGTCTGGTTCATCAGCCGCGGTGTCGTGGCAGGCGACATCGGCGCAGGACGGATGGTTCAACTCGATCTCGACATGGGCGTGACCGTCGGTGCAGTCGGGATCATGAGCCGTGCAGACGAAGTTCCCTCCGCGACCATGCGTGCATTCACGAGTGTTCTTTCCCGGTCAGTCGAGGATCCTGATGCACAGCACCGATAGGACCAAACCCGGCGAGACGTTCGGCGAAAAGGGAAAGCAAACGATCCTTGCTGATTTTTCCCGTGACTGCCCCGAAGCGTTTCAGCCTCTTTGATCAAAGAGGCGATTGAAGCTCATGTTCCAGGCTCGGTTCGTGCACGCTTGAAGACACCGCTGGCTGTCGCAATCAGGCGGCCGTCCTCGTCGTGCATATCGGCCGCGATGAACAGCAGCGAACGACCTCCTCCGGTGACCCTTGCAGCGGCCGTCACCCGGTTTCCGACATGGGCCGGCGCCAGAAACTGTGTTGACATCGAGATGGCAGCGTGCGCCGCCGACTTCAAGAACATAGCCCAGCGTTTCCTGTGCGCCGGTTTCGGCTTCGATCCGCTCGGTCATGCAGCCGACAGCCGGATGAAGCGTTCGAGATGGTAATCAGCATCGCCGAACCGGTGGTCGACCATCGTCAGCCGCTTGGCGAAGTGTCCGAGCGCGTATTCCTGCGTCATGCCGATGCCGCCATGCATCTGGATGGATTCCTCGACCACGAGGCGCGCGGTGCGGCCAATCAGGTTCTTGGCGGCAGACACATGAAGATCCCGCTGGGGGCCGTCCAGATTGCCGCAGAGATTGATGACCGCGCTGCGGGCCTGCTCGATCTCGATGAGCATATCGGCCATCCGGTGCTGCAGCGCCTGGAACTTGCCGATCGGCTGGCCGAACTGGCGACGGTGGCGCAGATAGTCGACGGTCAGTGCCTTGATGGTTTCCATCATGCCGAGAGCTTCGGCGCACTGGGCCGCACAGGCGCGGGCGTGCGCGGCCTCAATATGGCCCAACGCCTGTCCGGCCTCGCCGATGAGGGCGTCGTCCCGAACAGTGCAATCTAGCGTGACCTCGGCGGCCCGGCCGCCGCCATTGAGGGGGTAATCCCGTATCTCCATCTGATCGGAAGAGACCAGGAAAAGCGAAATGCCGTCGCGGTCCGTTTGCGAGCCGGAGGTGCGGGCGCCGACGACCATCCGGTCTGCTGCCGAAGCGTGATGGACAATCGCCTTGCTGCCCTTGATCTGCCAGCCGCCATCCGTCTTCTTGGCGATGGTCGCCACATGGTTCAGCTCATAACGGCTGCCTGGCTCGGCGTGGGCGAACGCGATGACCTCTCCGGCGATCATGGACTCGGCGATATCAGGACGGTTGGCGAGCACGGTTCCGGCTTGCAGGGCGGAGTCCATCAGCGGCGTCGGGATCCCGACGCGGCCGAGTTCCTCGAACACCACCATGATATCGAAGCCTGCGCCGCCGAAACCGCCCAGGTCCTCGCCGAACATCGCAGCCGGGAGTCCCATCTCTGTAAGGCCCTGCCAGACTTCGCCATCAAAACCCGTGGCGCTCTCTGTCGCCGCCGCAATCTTCTCGTGGGAAACACTGTCCGCCAGGAAGCGGCGCAGTCCGTCCTGGAGCATCTGGCGCTCTTCGGTCAGGTTGAAATTCACGTCACAGCTCCAGGATTGCCTTGGAAATGATCTGGCGCTGAACCTCGTTCGAGCCACCGTAGATCGACAGTTTCCGGTTGTTGAAATAGGTCTGGGTGACCGCCATGGACTCCTCCGGCCCAACCGGCTCGACGTTCGAGCCTTCATCAAGGCTTTCCGAGACGAATGGTGCGGCATAGGGGCCGACGGCCTGGCGTGCGAGATGGTTGATCTGCTGGCGGATGACCGTGCCCTTGATCTTCAGCATCGAACTTTCCGCGCCGGGCGCCTGGCCTGCCGCGGCCGCGGCCAGCGTGCGCAGATTGGTCGTCGCCATCGCCATGAGGTCGATCTCGACCTGCGCCACCTTTGCCGCGAAAACCGGGTTCTCGATCAGGGGGCGGCCGTTCTGCATCTGGTTCCGGGCAATCCGCTTGAGCGATGCCAGGCCAGCCGTGGCGAAGCCGACGCCTGCGATGTTGGTGCGTTCGTGGGTGAGCAGGTACTTGGCATAGGTCCAGCCCTTGTTTTCCTCGCCGACAAGGTTCTCGACCGGCACATGCACGTCGCTGAACCACACCTCGTTGACCTCGGGCTCGCCGTCGATGAGCACGATGGGACGAACTTCGATTCCCGGCGTGTTCATGTCGATGAGCAGGAAGGAGATGCCTTCCTGCGGCTTGCCCTCGCGTGAGGTACGCACCAGGCAGAAGATCCGGTTGGCGTGCTGTCCGAGCGTCGTCCAGGTCTTCTGGCCGTTGACGACATAGTGGTCGCCCTCGCGCACCGCAGTTGTCTTGACGCTGGCAAGATCGGATCCGGCGCCCGGTTCCGAATAGCCCTGGCACCACCAGTCCTCGCCGCTCAAGATGCGCGGCAGGTAATGGGCTTTCTGCTCCTCCGAGCCGAACGCCATGAGAACCGGGCCGAGCATGTTGAGGCCGAACGGGACGATCCGCGGAGCGTTGGCGGCTGTTGTCTCTTCCTCGAAGATGTGACGACTGACAGTGTCCCATCCGGTGCCGCCATGTTCTTCCGGCCAGTTGACGCCAAGCCAGCCGCGTTCGTTCAGGATGGCATGCCATTCCTCGTAATCGGACTTGGTGAGCCGTTTGCCGGCCGCCACCTTTTCGGCGAGCCTTTGGGGAAGCTTTTCGGCCAGAAAGGCGCGAACCTCGTTGCGGAAGGCGCGTTGTTCGTCCGTGTAGTTCAGGTCCATGAAAGGTTCTCCATCAGACTATTTCGACCAGGCCCGCAGCACCCTGACCGCCGCCCGCGCACATGGTCACGACACACGGTTTTGCGCCCCGTATCTTGCCCTCGAGAAGCAGATGGCGCGGGTCATTGCGCGGTCTCCTTGTTGAGATCGTTGAAATGGCGGCCTTCTGCGACGAGCTTCTCCAGAAGCGGTGCCGGCTGCCAGAAGTAGGGATCGGTTTTCGCCCAAGCGCGAATGTCCTCAAGGATCCCGGGAAGGCCCACGGTGTCGGCCCAGTGCATCGGTCCGCCGCGCCAACGGGGAAAGCCGTAGCCGTAGAGCAGGGTCACGTCGACATCAAGCGGCCGCCGGGCAATGCCTTCACCGACCACCTTCGCCGCCTCGTTGACCATGGCGGCCATATAGACGCGCTGGATCTCGTGCTGCGTGAAAGACCGCTGGGTGTGTCCGGCCCGGGCGTGCTCGATGAGCGGCGCGACGGCTTGGTTCGGCGTCCCCTTGCGGCCCTCATAGACATAATACCCTTGGCCGGTTTTCTGGCCGAGCCAGCCCTTGTGGTACATCTCGTCGGCCCATACCGGAACCACGTCGCGGTGATCCCGGGTCGCCGCCTTGCGCTGACGCGTCATGTATCCGATGTCGAGGCCGGCCAGATCGCTCATCTCGAACGGTCCCATGGGAAGGCCGAACGCCTTGATGGCCTCATCGATCTCCCAGGGGGAAGCGCCCTGCAGGATCATCCGGTCGGCGGCTCCGCGATAGGTCGCAAGAACCCGGTTGCCGATGAAACCGTCGCAGACACCGGCGCGCACCGCAATCTTGCCCAGACGCTTGGCCAGCGCAAAGGCAGTTGCCGTGACATCCGGCGCTGTGGCGTCTGCCACAACCACTTCGAGAAGCTTCATCACATGCGCCGGCGAGAAGAAGTGCAGCCCGATCACATCCTGCGGGCGCGATGTGGCAGCCGCGATCTCGTTGACGTCGAGATAGGAGGTGTTGGTTGCCAGGATGGCGCCCGGTTTCATGACCTTGTCCAGCTTTGAGAAGACATCGTGCTTGACGGCCATGTCTTCGAACACGGCTTCGATCGCGAGGTCGCAGTCGGCGAGGCCAGCATAGTCGGTCACGGCCGCAAGGTTTTCCAGCGTTGCATCGCGCTTGGGCGCATCGAGCTTGCCGCGCTTGACCGCCGCATCGAGGTTGGCAGTGATGGTGTCGCGGGCCTTGTTGGCCGCCGCTTCGTCGCGTTCGACGAGCGTAACCTGCAACCCCGAAAGCAGGCAGGCTGTTGCAATTCCGGCGCCCATGGTTCCGCCGCCGATCACGCCGACATTGTTGAGGCTGCGCGGCGGTACGCCCTCGATCTCGGGCAGCTTGGACACCCGCCGGTCGTTGAAGAAAGCGTGGATCAAACCCGCGCGCTGGGGTGTCTCCATAAGGCCCATGAAGATGCGGCGCTCCTCGCGGAGGCCTTCGTCGAAATCCATGCGGGTGGCAGCCTCAAGAGCCTCGATGGCCTGAAGCGGAGCGACTTCGCCCCGGGATTTCTTCTGCCAAAGGGCGCGTGCCGCATCCACAGCCTCGGCATCGGGCTCGGGACGGGGCAGGGCGCCGACCGCGCGAGGTCCTGCACCCTGATCGAGAAGCTCTTGCGCATAGGCCAGACCGGCTGCGCGGGGATCACCTTCGGAAAGTCTGTCGATCAGACCGATCTCGAGCGCTTCCTCGGCCGAAACCGACCCGCCTGCCGGGATCATGTCGAGAGCCGGGCCTATTCCGGTCAGCCTGGGCATCCGCTGAGTGCCTCCGGCGCCCGGAATGAGGCCAAGCTTGACTTCGGGAAAGCCGAAGCGTGCGCCCTCGACGGCAAGCCTGTAATGGGCCCCCAGCGCGACTTCGCAGCCGCCGCCGAGTGCCGGGCCATGGACCGCGGCAATGACGGGCTTTGCGCTGTTTTCGATATGTGTGCAAACATCGGGAAGGAGCGGTTCGGCTGGCGGCTTGCCGAATTCGGAAATGTCGGCGCCGCCGATAAAAAGACGCCCCTCGCCGACGATCAGCGCAATCTGTGCGTCATCTTCCTCAAGGCGTTCAATGGCTTGCCACAAACCCTGCCGCACGGGATGGCCAAGTGCATTGACCGGCGGGTTTGCCACCGTGATCACCGCAACCGCGCCTTCGCGTTCATATCTCACCGTATCGTTCATGCTGCTTCCTCGTGCGTGTACTGACTTTGAACCGACCGCTTGCCGGCCTTTCACTCATTCCCGGATCGTGATCGAAGGCGGCTGCCCCATGATCCGTTCCAGTTCCTTGACTGCCTCGTTCAGTTTCGGCCCGACCTGAGCTTCCATCCGCTCGACGGTCAAGTCATTCGGCATCGCTCCGCAGGTGAAGATCACCGGCTCGGAGAGATCGCGGGATTGAAAAGGCTTCGAGACCGCGTGAATGTTCGCAGTGAAATACTGGTCCGGCGGTGTGATGCTGTAGCCTCTGGTGATAAGTTGCGCATAGGAGCGTTGTCGCGCCTCGGCCGCGCCTTCGACCGTAAGGCCGCGATCGCCGGCGGCATTGGCAACGGTTTCATTGAAAAGATCTTCGGGCATTGTGGCCAGCAATGTGTGCCCGGATGAGGTGCCCTTGAGCGGCAGCCGGTGTCCTGCCTCCAGCCAGAGCGACGACACCCCGCGTGGCCGCCAGGTCTTGACGATGAGCAGCCTTGTGCCGTCGCGGACCAGCAGCAGAGACAAGGTCGCGGTTTCGTCGGCCAGCCGCTGCATGATCGGGCCGGCCAGATCGACAAAGGAGATCGACGCCTGGGCGACATTGCCCAGCGCCAGCAGTGCCGGTCCGGGGCGATACCGGTCCTGCCTTCGGGCGTGGGTCAGGTAGCCGAGACTTTGCAGCGTGAAGGTCAGGCGCGAGACCGTGCTCTTGGGGATGCCGGTGCGCTCGGAAATCTCGGCGTTGCCGAGCCCGTCGTCCGACGCGCGAAACGCCCGGAGCACGGAAAGTCCCCTTGCCAGGGTGGTGGCGAAGCGGCGGTCTCGGCTTTCGGGCAATTCGCTCATCAAGGGCCTCATATCGCGTTCGGAATCAGCAACGACAATCCGGGAAGGCGGTGATCAGCGCCAGCGCGATGACATCACTCGTCAGGAAACGCCCATGACCGCGCCGGAATCTGCCACGCTGTCCGTGAAGCCGTTGAGCGCAGCACGGGTGAAGGCTCCGAGCAGGATCGCCTTTGTCGAGAATTTTGGGGAATCCTCTCAAATTCTACCATGCGGAATTATATTCCATATATCAAACTCGACTCTGACTGTGAGTGCAACCCCATGAGTGGCGAATTCACTGCCGGAGCGTCAATTGATAGCCAGGAAAGATCTGCGGGAGCTTCTCGGCAGGCACAAAACTGACTGTCCAGATGCGCTCTTGGGCGCATTGATCCACTCCCATCGGTCGAGCGGGGGCCATCTTTGCGCGCGCCAATTGTTGTAAAGAGCAGCGAAACACGGCTAACTGCAGACTCAACCACGGAGAGACAGCGATGAGTGACGCCAAGGTCCGCAACATGGAAGAATTTGCCGCGCTGAGCGGACTCTCCCGGCCGACCGTGTCCAAGTATTTCAACGATCCGGAAAGCGTGCGACCCAGCACACGTGCGAGGATCGAAGAAGCGCTCGAGCGTTACGACTACAGGCCGAATATCTTCGCCATGAACCAGAACCGGAAGCTGACAAAGAATGTCGGCATCGTGGTGCCTTACCTGACGGATCCGTTCTTCGCGGAAATGGCCAGACTTCTCGAACAAAGGTGCATTGCGGAGGGATACCGGCCTACGCTTTACAGCGCGCACGGGCAGCAGTCGCTCGAGATCGATATTTTCGACAGCCTGCGTTCACTGAAACCGGCCGGGGTGCTGCTCGCGCCGCTGGGCCGGGCATCCGATCACGCGGAAGTCGAAAAATTCTGCCGCGATGTTCCGGCCGTGCTGTTCGACAGCAATATTGACGGGATGGGCGCGGCGTTTGTTGGCTCGGACAATTACAGCTTCGTCAACCAGACCGTCGAATACCTCACACGCATCGGTCCGCCGCCGGCATTTTTCGAGATGCGCACGCCGGCCAATCCCAACGCCAACAAACGCCGGCTTGCCTACATCGACATGATGGACAAGCTCGGGTTCGAACCCGATGTGGTGAGCGTCGAGGGGCAGGGCTGGGCATTCGAGGAGATCGGACGGAACGGAGCGCTCGAGGTTCTGACTTCCGGCCGGTTGTCGCGCAAGGCGGTTCTGTGCAGCAACGACCGGTTGGCGATCGGTTTTCTGTCTGCCTGCTTCGAGCTCGGGATTAGGGTCGGGCGGGGTGAGGATTGTACGTTGAGCGTGGCGTCAAATGATGATCATCCGTTTTCGAAATTCACATGTCCGCCACTGACAACGGCTGCTCATGATTATGACAACGTCGTAAATCGAAGTGTCGAGACTCTCATTCAACTTATTGAAAGCGGTGGGAAATTTCCCGACCGTAGCGAAACGCTTTTTCCTGCCCGTCTCATTCTCCGCAGCTCGGCGTAAAATTTACGCGCGAAAAAAATATATTGACCGCGCGATAATTTCGAGGTTACGGTCGCCTCGTAACATCCAGTTTAGGGAGGATTAGGATGTCCTTGAGGACCGCACTTTTTGCGGCATCGGCGCTCGCGCTTGTTTCAACCGCAGCCCATGCCGAAACCATCACCATCGCAACTGTGAACAACGGCGACATGATCCGCATGCAGGGTCTGACCGACGATTTCACCGAGAAAACGGGGCATACGGTCGAGTGGGTCACGCTTGAAGAAAATGTTCTCCGCCAGCGTGTCACGACCGACATCACCACCAAGGGCGGCCAGTTCGACATCCTGACCATCGGCATGTACGAAACCCCGATCTGGGGCGCCAACGGCTGGCTCGTGCCGCTCGACGACCTTTCCGACGACTACGATGCCGACGACATTCTGCCGGCAATGGCAGGCGGTCTGAGCCATGACGGCACGCTCTACGCCGCGCCGTTTTACGGCGAAAGCTCGATGATCATGTACCGCACCGATCTGATGGAAAAGGCCGGCCTGGAAATGCCGGAAGCGCCGACCTGGGAGTTCGTACGTGAGGCCGCAGCTGCGATGACCGATCGCGAGAACGACATCAACGGCATCTGCCTTCGCGGCAAGGCCGGCTGGGGTGAAGGCGGCGCCTTCATCACGGCAATGTCGAACTCCTTCGGAGCGCGCTGGTTCGACATGGACTGGAATGCACAGTTCGACACACAGCCCTGGGCCGATACGCTCAACTTCTTCGTCGGCATGATGAACGAGTCGGGTCCTGCGGGTTACGCAACCAACGGGTTCAACGAGAACCTGTCGCTGTTCCAGCAGGGCAAGTGCGGCATGTGGATCGACGCCACCGTGGCGGCGTCCTTCGTGACCAACCCCGAAGACTCGACCGTTGCCGACAGCGTGGGCTTTGCGCTTGCGCCGGACAACGGCCTGGGCAAGCGGTCCAACTGGCTCTGGGCCTGGGCGCTCGCCATTCCTGCAGGCACTCAGAAAGAGGAAGCCGCCAAGGAATTCATCGAATGGGCAACCTCGAAGGACTACATCGAACTGGTCGCCGAAAAGGAAGGCTGGGCCAATGTGCCTCCGGGCGCACGGACCTCGCTTTACGAGAACCCGAACTACCAGTCGGTTCCCTTCGCCCAGATGACGCTTGACTCGATCCTGTCGGCCGACCCGAACAATTCCACGGTTGAGCCGAGCCCCTATGTCGGGGTTCAGTTCGCGGCCATCCCGGAATTTGCGGGCATCGCGACCGAGGTGAGCCAGGAGTTCTCGGCTGTCTATGCAGGTCAGCAGACCGTCGAGGAAGCGCTTGAGAAAGCGCAGGCGATCACGAACGACGCCATGGAAGCAGCGGGTTACCGCTAAGTCTTCCTCCCGGGACCGGAGGGCGGTGCGAACCATCGCCTTCCGGTTCTTTCACCATCGAACAATTCTGATGATTTCGGTGTGAAGCGGGCTACAGCGCCCGGCCTTTAAGGAGTTGTGTCATGGCGACCCAGCATTCCCGATCCGCAGCTCGTTTCATGATGGCGCCGGCGGTCATTCTGCTTCTCGGCTGGATGCTCGTGCCGCTGACAATGACCCTCTGGTTCTCATTTCGCCGCTTTCTGCCGAACCGCCCCGATATCGTTCCGGGCTGGGTCGGGTTTGAAAACTACAGCCGCTTCGTCACCTCGAGTTCCTTCTGGCCGAGTGTCCAGACCACGCTGATCATCGTTGGCGGCGTCCTGCTGATCACCATCGTGCTGGGCGTGCTGCTGGCAATGCTCCTTGACCAGCCGATGTGGGGGCAGGGCGTCGTCCGCATCCTGGTGATCGCACCGTTTTTCGTCATGCCGACCGTATCTGCGCTGGTCTGGAAGAACATCTTCATGGATCCGGTCAATGGCCTGTTCTCGCACCTCTGGCGCTTCTTCGGCGCCGATCCGGTTGTCTGGTTGAGTGACGCGCCCCTGTTCTCGATCATTCTGATCGTGTCGTGGCAGTGGTTGCCTTTTGCGACGCTGATCCTGCTGACCGCAATCCAGTCGCTCGACAGTGAACAGCTCGAAGCCGCGGAGATGGACGGCGCGCCGCCATTGCAGCGCTTCTTCTTCATCATCCTGCCACATCTGAGCCGGGCGATCACCATCGTGATCCTGATCCAGACCATCTTCCTGTTGTCGATCTTCGCCGAAAT
>Ga0160421_1000054_pt1 | contig 105413 bp, 85 predicted proteins | sample TAMARWmetagpilot_FD_108195 | JGI IMG/M metagenome (GOLD analysis project Ga0160421, IMG submission 108195) | Phycosphere-associated microbial communities from TAMU algal ponds, Corpus Christi, Texas, USA - TAMU ARW-7 10/27 metagenome pilot | ecosystem: Engineered > Artificial ecosystem >... | reverse complement strand
TTGATCGCGGCGCTGCGGGCCTCCAATGCTCAGGTGCTGCTCGGGCCGCGCTTTGGCACGAAGACCCAAGGCTTTGCGATCCCGGTGCCGTTGCCGCCCGCGATCCCCGATCTGGATATCCAGGTGGCGCGGGTCGAAACGCTGCGCCCGGATATGCCGGTGCCTGTTGACGGCGGCGGAGCGATCACCTTGTGGCGGGAGGATTTGCTGGGCGGTGCCGAGGTTCTTGACCGCGATGCGAAGGGTCGACCGGTTTTGGTGCGGTCGGGCGCGGTGCATTATCTCGGCGGGTGGCCTGACCCAGACTATCTGGCGCGCGTGCTGACCCGAATGGCAGAGCGCGCCGACGTGTCGGTCATGGACTTGCCGCAAGACATCCGCCTGCGCCAATCAGGGACGACGCAGTATGTCTTCAATCACGGGCCTGAGGCTGTGACATTCGAGGGTCAGACAATCCCGCAAGCGGGTGTGTTGCGCCGCTAGCTCTTGGGCGCCGGTGCGTTATAGGTCACATCCAGACGCGATTGCAGATAGTCGGCTGCCCGAATGGCCGGATATTTCGGGGCTCCGGTGCCCGGCAAGGCCTCGACAATAACATCCGGGTTTGCCTCAACAAAAAATGCTACCGAGCGGCGTTGGTTTTTGGGGCGCAACACCCGATGCGGGGTCGAGACATAAATGTCGTTGGTCCATCGCATTAGGCAATCGCCGATATTGACCACATAGGCACCGGGAACATGCGGCACATCGATCCAATCTCCGCCGCGCGGTTTGACCTGCAACCCCGGCTCCCCATCCGTCATCAGCAGCGTGATCGCGCCATAATCTGTGTGGGCCCCAGCACCGATCTCGTTTTTGGCATCTCCGCCTGGCGGGTAATGCAACACGCGCAGCGCGGCCAGCGGGTCGATAAAGGCCGAGTCAAAATGGTGTTCGGGCAGTTCGAGATCCAGCGCGATGGCGCGATGCAGTTTGACCCCAAGCGCCAGCGCGGCATCGTAGTAGCGGAGCATTGTTTTGCGAAAGCCGGGCAGATCGGGCCATTGATTGACCCCGCGAAAGGGATCACCCGCCAGCACTCTGGGATCATCGGCGGCAAGGTCGAGCCCCATATTGAAGCTCTCCTTGCGATCCGCCATGCCGCTTGCCTCATCGAGCGACTCCAACCCGTCATAGGCCCAGCCCCGATAGTGCGGCGTCTTGAGGATTGAGATGCTCTCTTTCTCCGCAGGCGGCAGGGCGAAGAACTGATCCGCTTTGTCAAAGACCTCTCTTTGCAGGGCGGGATCGACCCCATGCCCTTTGAGCAGGAAGAAACCGGTCTGTCGGGCGGCGATGCCCAGATCAGCGACGAAACCATTGCGGTCTTGGCCGGAGGCAAACCGTTGCCAGTCGAGTATCGGGATCATATTGGCACCTCTGATAAGGGGAGCGCGCACCGTTCTGGCCGGTGAGCCGTGCCGTCTTTCTGCGGGCATTCTGTAGGCGTATTGGACACGCGCATCTCGAAAAGGTCTCTGGTATTTCGCCGATTTGGGCGGATGGAGTTTCAAACCGGCGATCCTTGGTCAGCGTTCAAGCTATCGTATCCGCCCTGCTGTGCAACCTGGTGACACGCCTCTTTACGGCACCGTCGGTTCGGATGCCATTGCCGCGCGATTTTGAGGTTGACGGAGGCGCGTCGCTGTCTTAGCACCGCGCACGGTCCGGCGGAGTAGCTCAGTTGGTTAGAGCAGCGGAATCATAATCCGCGTGTCGGGGGTTCAAGTCCCTCCTCCGCTACCAAAATTCCTTGATATATATGGCGAGTTTGTTCTGTGGTGACCAACATGGAACCACTCAGTTCAAGTAAAGTGATTCAATGCCATCAATGACTTAGGCTCAGAACACACAGCCAATATATGGCTATCGCCGTCAATGCGATGGCTGAAGGTCTTCCTCTCGGCTATCGCTCTCGCAGCCAATGTTCTGTTCTTGTTGTGAGTTAATCGGTTGAGAGTCGAGATATCGCTAAGTAGTCCTACAAACCGATATAAATCTCGTAAAACTGGTGTCGGGAGGCGAAAAACCACCGCCTCCCGACACCATTATGTGCCATTCGTCTCGATGAGCCGAAACATTACAACTCAGTTGCTGCTGGTTGAATATGTCAATTCACTACTACTGTTCCGGATGTACCGGACGTACCATCATCTCCAGCGGCAACGACAACCGCCAGCAAGAGTAAGCCACCGATGATCGCGCCGGCGGTTGCCCCTCCGGTTGCTCCCGCAAGGACTTCGCTGCCTGGAGTGCCGGCCGGCAACTCTTCGACAAGGCAAACAGCTTGACCTGCGGCATTCTGACCAACTGTTCCACCAAGTTCGGTAACGCAAGCGTCGGCTGTAACCTGGGCCATTGCAGGTACGGTCGACATGAGCGCAAGGGACGCAGCTGCAAGGAGATTGATACTGTGTTTCACGGCACCACCATTTGTTTGGGAATAGAGATTATTTTGTATCACGACCACAAGATCACATCAATGGCGCAACCAGTCTTTCTCTGGTCTTGGTAAAGTCTATCGAAACAGTCGTTCGATCTGGAAATACCCGAGCGACGGGCTCACATATTGGATGGATCGCCAAATAAACCCGTCGGACCCTATCCAATAGCTATTGCGAATCTCTTTATCACCTGACCGACACTCCTCGATAACCGCCGTGGTCGAAATGTCGCGGTCAAAGATCGTGATGACCTCGGGCCCGATATCCGAGAAACTACAGACCATTGATCGAGTGTAGTCGTCATCCTCGCCATCGAGAAACCGCATGACCCGCACTGCGATGGCTCCCTCGCCTATTCGTAATGCTTCAACGACTTCTTCAACATCGGAGCTGATGAGATCGTCGCCATAGCCACGGGTCGCCGTCAGGATCCCGTCATCCAGAAGGACAACTCCAGCCTGATCAAGACCGGCCCAGGAAGAATAGCGCCCAGCTCGACCGGTGGAGATCATCGTGCCTGAGCCAGACAATTGCAGTGTATCGACAAGGATAACGGGGGTTGCCGCGCGATCGATGATCTCACGGTTCAGAACGACACGCGGATCTTGGGGGGTAGCGTTGCCACCGACAGCGCCTGCCAGCAATCCGCGTGCAATTTGCAAGGGCTGTTGATTGTTGTCTGTGCCGCAGGCCGCAAGAAGGCCAAAGGACAGGAGCAAGACGAGTCTCGACAGAAGCTTCATCGCCAGAACCGTCCCCACTGATCATCAAGGCTGGGCGCATGGTAGTCGCGGACCACGTCACGCAAGCGGTTACGCACACTCAGGCGTGCGCCGCCATCCCGCAAGACCGGTCGGATGGTAAAGGCTTGCTCGGTACGGGTCGACTGGCCAGTGAACCACGACAACGGAACAGTCAGGCGGATGCCTTTGTCGAAAGACCCCTCGCCGAATTCTTCGGAACTCACATCCGTTAGCGTGGCGAAGGCACCAATGCGCCAGCCATTGTCGAAGGTCCGGTCGACGCTCAGCGTCGCTCCCCAATCGCCCGCGAGGTAGCGACCGACATCAATCTGTATGTCATAGTCATCTGCCAGCGAGAAATAGGCTGAGGCATGGCCTGTGGTGACGGAATAGTCTTGAAAGCCGAACCTCTGGTCGAAATCGCGCTGCTGAACATGGTTCACCTCGATCCCGACGCCAAACTGGCTGTTGACGGGCATCCAGAGCAGTTCAGCGGAGAGGCCGCCATACATCTCTTCGAGATAGCCGAAGGTGACACGAGAATAGAAGCCGGGTGCAGGGCGGCCAAAGTGTTCGAGGGTCAGGTGCCTGATCGCAACATCAGCCTCTCGGTCATAGAGATTTGAGTCTGACCTAACGCGCGGCAAGACGGAGTTCGAGGCTCGTGTCGATTCGTCCAGTGTTCCGAACGCTGCCCCACGGAGCGCGCCGGATAGGGTAAGACCGGGCCGGATGTCGTAGCTGGCGCCCAGTTCCACGCCGACATTGTAGCGAAGTGGGTCATCGGGGTCGAAAAGCGAGGTTTCGATATAGGGGCCAAGTGACCAGTCAAGCCGCGGATAGACGACTGTGTCGGTTTGCATGCCCGCGTCGCTAAGCCCGGACGCGTCGGTGATCGTTGCCCGACCGTATGAGAGAAAGGTTCCGTCTGGGTGATATTGTAGCTCTTCGAGATCGGACCTGTTCAAGATGGTCCGAGAGAGAGGGATGCCTTCGGCCAAGAACACAATCTCGAAGGTCTCGACGGAGGGGGGAAGCGTCGCGCTCATCGCGCGCGCGATTCGCCCGAGCGCCTGTGCCTCAGCATCATAGCGTTCGTTCACAACCGAGATGCGTGCGGTGCTGGCGTTCACAGATAGGCTCTCGACAGCGATGCCCTCGCCGACGAGCGCCCGCGAAAGGGTTGTGCGCAGCGTCGTCGCCGCATTGATGTCGGAGGCCCAAGCCGTCGCGTAAGGGAGCGCCGCCGGATCCCGCACTTCAACGGGTCTGGCCATTGGGTCGCGCCCACCGATGACTGGAGGGCGGGCCGGGTTTAGCGCAAAGGTCAGCGATAGGCCGAGCTCTGCGCCATGCATGTACCGTGCGCCCAAAACTGTACCATTCTCGAAACGATAGGTCAGGCCAAGATTGACCGGACTCTTCTCGGTGAAAACCCCGTCGGCCTGCTCGGCGCTATAGGTGTCAGAGGAGTACTCTAACTGAAAAGCCAGTCGGTCATTAACCTGCCATTCGATGCCGCCAAACACGGCCGCCTCCCCCCTGAACCATTGCCCGGTGTTGAACGTCCCGCCAAAGCCATCAAACCCAGGCCGAGTGTCGAACCGATTATCAATCGATCCAAGGGGGTTGGAAAATCCATTTCGGGTTCCAAGCCGCCCCCACCCCAGACCAAGCGTGACCGCGACTTGATCCTCAGGGCCAAAATGCCGGCTGGCCACGAGATATTCCGAACCATAGACGCCTGTCCCGCCAAAATCCCGCAGACCAATAGCGACGGCGGGCCATATGCCGTGTTCCTCCAAAAGGCTGAAATGCAGATCAAAACTGCGGTCATAGTAGGTGAAATCAGAGGTTGGCGTGATTGGTTCTGGCGAGAACCCCCGCAAGCCAGAGTAGCGGAAACTGCCTGTCAGACGCGGCGTAATCTGGAAGCTGAGCGTCCCCCGGGTCTGGCCGGCAAATGTCGAGACCGTCCCCGCAAGGTCGCCATCGGGCATGCGGAATGCACTGGGTATGTCGATCAACCCGGGCAAGCCATAGCTGTTCAGTGTTGTCCGAGCAGGCGTTTCCTGCGCCAAGGCGGCCGATCCAAGCGGGTTCCCGCCGAGCAGGCCCATCAGACAGGCCAGGATCATACCCGGCACCTTGTTCATTCGGGGTAGCTGCACGGTGATGTCTAATCCACTCGCAGAGTCATAGAGGGCATGCCGCCGCCGCCCAAAACGCAATGTGGCGACCGTGCATTCTCATAGATGTTTGTTACGGTGCCACCACATCACATCGCAGAGCGAGCGGCAACCGCGTTCCGAATAGCCAGCAGAGAGACGTAAATAAAAAGTTAACCAGCATCGCAATTTAAAATAACCAGCACTGCAAATGCCGCCTTTTTCCCGCTGATCGTATTCGCTAGTTAGAGGTACTTCTTTCCAGGATGTATCAGTAGTCATGAATCAGCAGTTTGTCCCGGCGCCTGACGCCGAGCCCGACGATGAAATAGACCTTTTGGCTTTGCTGGGAACGCTTTGGCGCGGCAAATGGATTGTGCTGATGGCTGCGGTTCTCAGCATGGTGCTTGGTGGTGTGTATGCCTTCAGATTGACCGTGCCGCTTTATCCGGCGACTGTCACAGTCGCGCTGAATGCTCAGCAGCAACAGGTTATAACAGATATTGAGAGTATTCTCGGTGGCGGAGCTTGGGACAACGTCGCGATTAATACAGAACTTGAGGTGCTCCGATCGCGCGAGCTGGTTGGACAATTGGTCGACCGGCTAGATCTGACATCGGATCCGGAGTTCAACGCGGCCCTACGAGTTCGGACGAGGTTCGATAACTTACGTGCTGCAGTGTTGGCTCCGCTTCAGGGCGGACCCGCCGAGGAGGTGACATCGTCGGTCAGGGATGAAGTCATCGACACGCTGCTGCAGCGGATCTCTGCAACCAGTGTGCGCTCGTCGCTCGCGCTGACGATCTCGGTAACTACGACAGAACCGGCGAAATCGGTGCGCATCGCCAATGCCTTGGCCGAAATTTACATTGAGAACCAGATATTGGTGAAGCTCGAGGCGCTTACGCGTGCGACCGCGTTCTTGTCCACCCGAACGGTGGAACTGCGCGAGAACTTGGAAGATGTGGAGGGGCAACTGGCGGCTTTTTCCGAGCAGGCAGAGATGATCAGCCCGGAGGTCCTGGTGGCGCAAGGTATCCAGTTGCGTGAATTACGGACGCGGATAAGAGAGCAAGAGGTCCGCGCGACGGATATGCGGGCCCGCCTGGAAACATTGCAAATGTTGCAGTCACAACAGGATGTGGAAGGCTTCATTCTTGCTGCTGATGAGTTTCGCCTAACGCGGTCCCTGACTCAGTTTCGCAATGGCCGTATCTCCGAGGCCGAACTCAATGCACAGTTGGATGATTATCTTGACCAGCTAGCCTCTGACGCTTTGCGCAACGAACAGCAGGTCGCGGCGCTGGAGAACGCTGAGCAGGAATTGTCGGCCCGGATTCAGCGTCAGTCTGAAGAGTTGATCGCGCTTCAGCAATTGGAGCGCGAGGCGGAGGCTGCGCGACTGCTTTATGAGAACTTCTTCACGCGCCTGCAGGAAACCAACGTGCAACAAGGGTTGGAAGTGGCCGACAGCCGGATCATTTCCGAAGCGGTTCCGCGACCGGCGTCGAGTCCCAGAAAAACGGTTATTGTTGCACTGTCGGCTCTCCTTGGCGTCATGCTCGGAGGCGGCTTTGTGTTGCTGCGAGAGATGCGTTTTGCTGGGTTCCGAACATCCGACGAGCTGCGCCAACATACGCATCGAACGGTTCTAGCTTCTGTGCCAGTGATACCGGCCAAGGATCGCCAGGCGACCTTGCGCTACCTCTCGGACAAACCGAACTCCATCGTCGCCGAGGCGATTCGCAACCTGCGCACATCGGTGCTTATGTCGGATATCGACGCGCCTCCTCGCGTCATAATGATCACCTCCTCAGTGCCAGGGGAAGGCAAGACGACGCTGGCTCTATCGCTGAGCCGCATCATGACGGGGATGGGCAAGAAGGTTTTACTTATCGAGGCGGATATCCGCCGTAGAACCTTTAAGGAGTATTTTGACACCGACGCGAGCGTGTCACTCCTCGATCTCTTATTGGGCAACGTCAAACCAGAAGACGTCGACCCGTTTGTCCCCGATGTCGGTTTTGACGTGCTGACCGGCAGTAAATCCGATGTGAATGCAACCGATTTGTTCACATCCGAAAAGTTTGCATCCCTAATGGCAGATCTCAGAACTGGCTACGACTACATCATCATCGATACGCCGCCGGTGCTGGCAGTTCCCGATGCGCGCGTGATCGGTTCCCATGCCGATGCAATTATCTACGGTGTGGCTTGGGACCGGACAACGAAGACTCAGGTGCGCCAAGGGCTAGACATGCTGGACAGTGTGGGGCTGACCATCACCGGCTTGGTGTTGTCGCAGGTCGATCAACGTAAGATGAGAGCCTACGGCTATGGCGGCCAATATGGCTACGATGCCGATGGGTCAAAGTACTATGATCAATGAAGGCCTGCGTTAGTTGGCCAGATTGTTTGACACATTCAGCGTTGGAATGACCTGCTGAAGCGCGCGGTTCCAGCGTGTGATAGGTTGTTCTGCCACGAAAATCACGTCTCCTCGCCGTAGTTCCAACCGGGTTGCCAACAAGAAGTTCACCGCGTTCGTCGCATCCAGATGCAAGGCAGTGATCGACGCGAAATCTCTGGGGTCCTGTGCCCCACGCAGGACATAGATCTGGCCTGGATTGCCTGTGGCTGGTGTCACCCCGCCATTTTCGAGCAACGCATCGGCGAGAACAGCCGTGTTGTTATAGGGTAAGGCAAATCTCGACTGGGTTCTCACCTCGCCGATCACATAGACATAGTCGCGACCTTCCGCCCCGAATTCTAATCTGTCGCGAAAATTGCTTCGTTGCTCCTCAAGGGCGTCGCGTCGGAGAGACATCTCGAATTGCAACTCTTGCAAAGCCTGTGTCCGCGCTTGCTGACGCACCTGGATCAACGTGATCTGCTCTTCGAAATAAGCTTCGGCAGCATCTAGATCGAAGGATGTGTCGACAAAAATACTGTCTCCATCGCGCAAGAGGACTCGTCGCAAGCCGCTTCCAGAATAGAGTTCGCTGGCAGGTATCTGGAACAGCGATCCATCGCGATAGAGTCGCACCGTCGCCCCATCGCGGGCACGAACCTCCACCCCACCGGCCCTGGCCAGCGCTTCTTCCAGATAGAGCGGTTGCAGCGTGATCGGTACGATACCGGGTGATGCGACCGCCCCTCCGACCGACACGCGGCGCGAATTGAACTCCGCCAGTTCAAGGCTGAAGGTCGGGTCGACCCGGTTTTCAACTAGACCCTGGAACACGGCATCTTCGGCCTCTTCAAGCGTCATGCCGCCGATTGAAATGCGCCCGACATCTGGAATGGAAATCGCACCGTCGTCTTGAACTGTGTATCCTTGCCGTCCGGTTTGTGCGGCCAGAAGACCTGAAAGCTCTTCGACGCTGGTGGCGGTCTGAGATGTCGAGAGGAGAACAACATCCCCCACGCCGATGGTGTAGGGTTCCGGTTGCGCAGGTGCCGGAAGCCGTGTCTCTAGCACCGCGGGCCGAGTTTCCGGGTCAAATACGGGGTCTGGCAGAGCGCCAACTCCGCGTGGCTGGTTCGGGCCGTCCGCAATGACCGAAAATGCGGCGGGAAGGCTTTGCGGATTGTAGCTCGATCGGTTCGCTGCAAGCACCGTTTCTGGCGTCACTGGGATCACACGAACATTGGCATCCGCGCTTTCTTGCACGTCCGAAGAGAAGTATGCCGCGCCGCAGCCAGACAGCGTAAGGAAAACAAATACTGCAGAAAAAAGAAATCTCATCAAGGCCTCATCGCGTCAGCAACGTCGTTGCACATTCCATCATTGCCGTGACCGATCCACCGCTTCCAGTCAAGGTCTGTTCAATTCCGCCGCACGGCTCGCTAGCCACCCGGCGTCGGCGGTGGGTCGACTTCTTGTCGCGGTCCCGGACCTCCCTCTTTATTGAGGGGGGCATTTCGTTTATCAAAGATTAAGGAGTGCGATTCTCCTAAAATACCCAAACTGGAGCAATAATCGATGGCGAGCCTAACTTTTAGGTAAGCTTTTCGGGCGTAAATCTGCGTCTATTTTTCATTGATAGGTTGACGATGTCCGCTCCCAGTCCTGAAGACAGCCCGGTTCGGGTTCTTAGGTACAGATACCACACTAGAAAAGCTGCCTTTCTATCCCACTATGAGACTTTGTCGACACGCCGCGCCTTATCGCGAGGCAGATTCACTAATGAGTCGATCGGAGGGCGGCGGGCATTCTGGGTGTTCAAGCGGGTCTTTGACATAATTTGGTCACTTTTCCTGCTTGGTCCCATGCTGCTGATCGCCGTGGCGTTGCTCTTGCTTAATCCGTTTTTCAATCCCGGGCCGCTGTTTTTCGTCCAGATCCGAATGGGTCGGGGGTGTCGCGCGTTTCATGTTTTGAAGTTTCGGACCATGGTTTCGAGGACGGCCACAAAGGAGAGCGCTCGGCGCGGCGCGGATGATCCAATCGATTGTCACCGGATCACGCCGCTGGGCAGGTGTCTCAGAAAGACGCGCATCGATGAATTGCCTCAGATAATCAATGTCTTGAAGGGGGACATGAGCCTGATCGGACCGCGTCCGGATTATTTTGCGCATGCCCGCGCCTATGTGCGTCAGATCCCTGGATACCGTGAGCGCCATATGATCCGCCCAGGTATCAGCGGCCTCGCACAGGTCGAGCATGGCTATGCCGAGGGTGTTGCCGCGACGCAAAGGAAAGCGGAGCTGGATCTGCAATATATACGTGATGCGGGCTTCAATCTCGATTGGCGCATCTTTGTGAAAACTTTGCGGACCGTCTTGATCCGAGATGGCAAATGATAGGTTACTGGCGCAGATAGGCCAAATCTCGCCGACGTTGAAATTGAAGACGATCAGTTCGACGTCATCTTAGGTGCTTATAAAGCTGACCGATCCATTCTGTCGGACTAGGGCGGCGGTTAAGCGGCTGGTATAGACGGCTCCGGTATCAACTGAAATCCTCTGATTCTCAGCAGATGCGTGCTCCATGATCGTGTGGCCATGAGCGACCCATTGCCCATCTGCTCGTCCGGATTTAAGAAAATCGCCATGCCCCCAAAGCAAGGCCTTCGCATTCTGCTCCGGCATTGGAGTTGCAGGATCAACGCCGGCGTGGACAACCCACAGAGTTCCACTGTTCCAAATCAATGGCCGGTGTCTTACCCAGGCCTCTAGGTCTTTGCCAATTCGGTCTCGCAACTCACCGGCTAGGTTGATGAAGACTTCTGGGGCAACAGTTTCGCCAACGCCTGCGGCGGAGACGAAAAAGCTAGCCAATGTCTGCAAGCCCCCATTCCGCAACCATCGCGGCCCATAGCGCGGTGGATTTTCGATGAAGTCCAGCATCATCCGCTCATGGTTTCCCATCAAGCAAACGACATTGTCGCCATGCGCCATCTCGAGTTCCCTCAAACGTCGAAGGACCTCGGCACTTTGTTCCCCCCGATCAATGTAGTCTCCTACAAAGACCAACTGCGGGCTTTCAATTGCCCTCTTTGTGAGGTCTGCGTCGATCGCCTCTAGCAGGCGCTCGAGAAGATCAAGCCGCCCATGGATATCGCCCACAACATAGACATCACGCTCGGGCACGGGAGGCTCCGTGCTCGTGCTGTGCGAGGTTACCCCCTCGGCGCTCGCTGTACGCCCCAAAAACCGGCGGATCACTTTCATATCTTTGCCTTTCGCGGGGGTGGTTTTAGGAGTGCCAGCTATGTATTGCCAGCCCGTTCTTTGCGCCAAAACTGGTGGCCAGAATCATCGCTGTTTGCACGCCGAACGCTGAATGATCCTAGCCGCCAACTTTGGTACGGTGTCTAACGTTAATATCTGCTGTGGAGGTGCCGAGAAGATGCGCGCTTTGGAAAACTGCGCTGCCGCTTCCAGGACGCTGCCGTTAGATGGTTCGTGCGGCATTTCGATTCTTTGACCAGGCATACTCTCTGGCTTCATGTGCCTGTTTCGTACGTGTCAAAGAACGGTCCAGAACCTATGTTCCGAACGCATACTCTTCATCGATGTCGGCTTCCGTCAGACCGATTGGGATCTCTTCGTCATCGCCCGACGGAATTGTGCCAACCAGCGGGTGATCAAGCCTGATCTCATTTGGCAGTTCGGTCGTGCCTTCCGTTTCATCCAACTTGGGAGTTTCGGTCTCGAAGGCCGATGCCGGGTCGAGTGCGCTGGCGTCATTTTCCGCGATGTGTGCCGACAGAATTTTCCCGTTGCCACCGCATGTTGGACAAAATGCTTCGCCATAGTTTTCGCAAGTGCACCTATCTCCGTCACAGAGACATACAACCCAACCAAAGCCGCTGCATTGCGGGCATCCATTCGGCGTATTCATTTTGTCCCTCGGAGTTCGTTCGTGACTTACGCCAAACGTCATACCCATTAATTTCGATTGCAACTATCTCTTCAGGTGTTTTTTCCTATCGGCCAGCAGAGACCTGATCGTTCTAACCAATGATTCTGACGTAGGAGGTTACAAAAGTGGTTGGATTCGGGGACGGCGCTTATTTCTCGGATCGCGCGAGGAGCGCATATTCAGAAATGCTTTGACGTTCGCCAAGCTTCAAAGATGCTGATCGCGGGCCGAAGCCGCTGTTCTAGCTGGGCATGCGATGCGGGAGAACACGGGTGGCCGCGCCCCGGATTGTCTCCACTTTGAAAGAACGGTTTCAACCTCCGCCAAACCATCGGGTTTCATCGCATGCGAATGTCGCTTCAGCTTCTAACGGCTGTGTACCCAGATATCGCGCGGAAGAGACGAGAGGATTTCTGCGCCGTCCGGGGTCACCGTTACAATGTCTTCCAATCGAATGCCGAAGCGCCCTGGCAGATAAATGCCGGGCTCGATCGAGAAGACGTTTCCTTCCCGCAAAACGGCTTCGGATGTGGCGGTGATATAGGGCGGTTCGTGCACATCGATACCCAGCCCATGGCCTGTCCGATGCACGAAATAGTCGCCATATCCGGCCGCGGTAATCACATCGCGCGCAGCGGCATCCACCTCTTTGGCCAGTATGCCCGGTCGAACGACGGCAAGCGCCGCTTGGACCGCCTCCTCGACCACGGCGGCTACCCGTAGGAACTCTGGGTCGGGCGTCGATCCGAACCAGCCGCAGCGGGTCATATCACTCGGGTATCCATTGATCCGACACCCGGTATCGATCAACACGGCCATGCCCTCGGCGAGGCGCGTATCGCCAGTGTGGTGATGCGGGAAGGCGCCGTTTGCGCCGAAGGCCACAATGGTGAATTCGGGCGTCGCGCCATTTGCCTTGTAATGATCGTGAATCACCTGTGCCACGTCATGTTCCGTCATGCCCTCGCGGAGTGCGGCAAACCCGGCCTGGCAGGCCGCGTCGTTCAGATGGGCGCAGTCCTGTAAGGTGGATATCTCGGCAGGGTCTTTCATGCCGCGCAGATGCCCGAGTGTGTCGTCTGAGAACCTGCGTTTGGGCGCGTCCAGCGCGTCGAGCAACAACAGCGCAAAATCGGCGCGCATCGCTTCATCCAAAGCGACGGTTTGATCTGCGCCAGTAACTTCGCAGTTTGCCAGCAACCGGTTCAAGGCCGCGCCCGGCCCCTGGTCATCGGCCCAGGTTTCGAAGGGCAAGTCCGTCACCTGTCGCACCGAGTTTGCGTTAAGCGCGGGCATCAAAAACCCGGCATGGGCCTGGCTCACCAACAGCACCACGGGCCGCTCATCCCCATGCGGATCTGCGCCCGAAAGCCAGCGCATATGGCTTGTGGGGCCAAGCGCCACCAGATCGGTGCCGGTCTCGGTCATCCGGGCGCGCAGTCGTGCAATACGGTCGTGATAGAGGGTCATGACGCTGTCCTTGGAACAAAGAACCGCCAGCCCCCGAAGGGGCCAGCGGCAGGGAGAGATCAGTTTTTGTCGACGAGACGATAGAACACGAAGTCAGACGTTGCGCCGTTCACGTAGCCCGACACGTTTTCCGCCATGGCCACCTGATAAGACGCCTGGAACATGATCACGATGGGCGAGCTTTCCTGCACCTGGCGCTGCAGTTCCAGGTACATCTCTTCGCGCGCCGCCGGATCGGTTTCGGTGAGCGCCGCCGTTGTCATCTCGTTCATCTCTGCGGGCACCGCCCAGGAGTTCCGCCAGGTCGTGGTCGCGGCATAGGCGTCCTGATCGTTGTTCGAGTTATAGGCGAAGGCTTTCGCGTTCGAATGCGGGTCCATGAAGTCCGGGCCCCAATAGAGCAGCATCGCCTCGTGGCTCCGCTCGCGATAGCGGGTGATCACCTGGCTGCCGGTGCCGGGCAGAATGTCGAAGTTGATCCCGGCTTCGGCGAAGCTCGCCTGGATCGACTGCGCCATATCGGTGAAGGGCGCGGCGTTGATCACGTCAAGCGACACGGTAATCGGCAGGTCCACACCAGCCTCTTCCAAAATCGCGCGAGCGCGGTCGGGGTCATAGCTGTAGGGCGTATCGGTCAGCGCACCTGGGAAGCCTTCGGGCCAGAACGCCTGATGCACTTCCATCTGACCGGCGATGATCGAGTTGGTCATGCCGTCATAATCGACCAGATAGCGGGCCGCTTCCCAAAACGCGGGAGGCGTCAGGCTATCAACAGCTTGGTTGAAGGAGAGGAAATGGACCGCCGCCTGCGGGAAGGTGTCGACCCGTAGGCCTTCGCCATCCAGCGAGGCCACTTGGTCCGGCGTCAAGTTCCGCGCCAAATCCACATCACCGGATTCCAGCAGGAGTTGTTGCGTGGCCGATTCCGCCACATGCCGAATGATCACGCCTTCGATGGCCGGGCCGCCGTTGAAATAGTCGGGATTGGCTTCCATCCGGATCAGCTCCGCCGGGCGGAAGGCAGTGAGCGCGAAGGGGCCGCTGCCCGCCGTATTGGCGTTCAACCAGGCATTGCCCATGTCGCCGTCCACCTCATTGGCCATGACGGTCACCTCATCGACGATGGAGGCAGGCCGCGCGGCCAGCACATTCATCACGAAGGCGGGTGAGAAGTCACCATCATAGCGCACGGTGATTGTGTTGCCCTCTGCCGTGACCATCTCGCCCACATTTTCGGGCGTCCAGCCGAGCTGTGTCAGAATGAACGCCGGAGTGAGGTTTAGTTGAACCACACGCGAGAAAGAAAACACCACATCTTCCGCACGCACCGGATTGCCGGAATGGAAAACAGCGCCGTCACGCAGTGTGAAGGTGATTGTTTTGTTCTCGGCGTCGATTTCCCAAGCGGTTGCGAGACCGGGGGCCAGTACCGTCGTGTCCTCGGCGTCATATTGGACCAGACGGTCATAGGTGTTGGTGACCAACTCGCCGGAGGTGAATTCATAGGCCTGGGCCGGGTCGATCGCGACGATATCGTCGATGTTCTGGGCCACGACCAGCAGTTCAGGGGGCGTGTCGGCATACGTGGCAGGCGCGGCCAGCGGCAGCGCCAGCACCGCCGCCAATAGGGCGGGTTTTAGCAGTTTCATTGGGATAAACCTCCGTTTCGGTCTTTAGCCATTGGTATTGGCCGGTGTCATTTCAGGCAGTTTGACCGCGCCTTTGCGCTGCAGAACCGACAAGGTGCCAGTCCACAGGATACGCGCGGGTGTCTTGGTCTGGTTCGACCAGGAATGAGGGGTTGAGCCGCTATAATGCAGACTGTCCCCGCGTTGGAGAATGAAGCTCTGACCGTCGAGCATCTGGGTGATTTCGCCATCGAGAAGGAAGATGATCTCCTCACCCTCGTGACTGACGGTCTCCGAGGCATAGCCGGGCGGGACATGCAGAATATAGGAAGACAGTTCCGCCCCGGGGAATTCTGCGCCAAGCGACTCGTAGATGATCGACGACCCATCAAGCGAAAACTGCGGGCGCGCTCCCGCGCGCGAGAGGCTATCGGCCGGTTTCGGGGTCGCGATGAAGTACTCCAACCCCACATCAAGACCTTGAGCGATCTGCGCCAATGTGCCGAGCGACGGCGTCGCATGACCCCGCTCCACCTGGCTGAGATAGCCGACCGAGAGGCCCGCATCATCGCAGAGCGCCTGCAACGTTAGGTCAAGCTGCTTCCGCCGCTTGCGGATCAGCGCACCTAAATTCGGGTCACTTTTAGGCTTTGGCCGCGCCATCAGACTCCCTCGGTTCATCATAATTTTTTTGATCTAAGCAAAACTATTTGCCAAAACCAAGAAAAATGTGGCACCTCCGCTGAAAGGATTGGACCATGCCGCGGGCGAGAAAGGCGAGAACCCCATGATCGCGCAGCCGAAAAGACAAATCGCGTTGGCCGGCCCGGTGGTCGCGCTCCTGCGCTTTGTGTTGGTTGTCGCGTTGACCTTTTTGGGCCTTTTGGCACTGACCTTTTTTATCGGTCGCGTGGTGCCGATTGACCCGGTTCTTGCCGTGGTCGGGGACCGGGCAACGACGGAGCAATATGAGGCTGCGCGCGTTGCCATGGGCCTGGATCGCCCGCTGATCGCGCAATTCGGCAGCTACGTTTGGGATGTGCTGAATTTCAACCTCGGCATGTCGGTCTCGACCAACCGCCCTGTTGCCGAAGACCTAGCCCGGGTCTTTCCCGCAACGCTAGAGATGGCCACGCTCGGGATCATCATCGGCGTGGGCCTCGGCATTCCCGCCGGTGTCTTGGCCGCGGCGCATCAGGGTCGCTGGATCGATCAAATCATCCGGGTTTTCGCCCTTCTGGGCTATTCCGTGCCAGCCTTCTGGCTCGGCCTGGTCGGCCTGGCGATCTTTTATGCGGCACTGGGCTGGGTCTCTGGCCCCGGGCGCGTCGACATCTTTTATGACGGGATCACGCCGACCGTGACGGGCCTGCTGACCGTGGACAGTCTGCTTGATGGCGATTGGGACGTGTTCCAAAGCGCGTTATCGCACATCATTTTGCCCGCCACGATCCTGGGCGTTTTCAGCCTCGCCTATATCGCGCGGATGACCCGCTCCTTCATGCTCGACCAGTTGAGCCAGGAATACATCACCACCGCGCGGGTCAAAGGCGTGCCAGAATGGCGGGTGATCTGGGTCCATGCCTTCGGTGCGATCCGGGTGCCGCTGATCACCGTGATTGGGCTCTCCTATGCCGGACTTCTGGAAGGCTCGGTCATGATCGAAACGGTATTCTCCTGGCCCGGGATTGGCAATTACCTCACCACAGCGCTTTTCAACGCCGATATGAATGCGGTTCTGGGTGCGACGCTGGTCATCGGGTCCGTCTTTATTCTCATCAACAAAGTGTCGGATGTGCTCTACCGCCTGCTCGACCCGAGGAGCCGATAGATGCGCGCCTGGTTACTCGATGATAGCCCCGCCTCACGCGGTCAGGCCGCCGCCGGTCGGGCCTATCGCATCGCCGGTGATCTGATGCGCAACCCGCTGGCCGTGGTGGGCAGTCTGATCATTCTTGCGCTGATCCTGACCGCGATCTTCGCATCCTGGATCGCACCGGAAAGTCCGGTTGGGCAGGACCTGTCAAACCGGCTCATGCCACCCTCGGCCGAGCATTGGATGGGGACAGACGAACTGGGCCGTGATATCTTCTCCCGGGTGGTTTATGGGGCGCGGATCACGCTTCTAATCGTGGGGCTTGTGGCGGTGATTTCCGCGCCTCTAGGTCTGCTGATCGGGGCGGTCTCGGGCTATTTCGGTGGTTGGACCGATCGGGTGCTGATGGGGTTGACCGATGTGTTCCTGTCGATGCCGAAACTGATCTTGGCGCTGGCCTTTGCCGCCGCGCTCGGGCCAGGGATCGAAAACGCGATAATCGCCATCGCCATCACCACGTGGCCCGCTTATGCCCGGATCGCGCGGGCGGAAACGCTCACCATCCGCAACTCGGAATTCGTCGCCGCCACACGTTTGCTCGGGGCCTCCCACACACGGCTGATCACTCGTCATGTCCTTCCGCTTTGCACCTCGTCGATGATCATCCGGGTTACGCTGGATATGGCGGGCATTATCCTGACGGCCGCGGGTCTTGGCTTCCTTGGCCTGGGCGCGCAGCCGCCGCTGCCGGAATGGGGCGCGATGATCTCGCGGGGGCGGAGTTTCATTCTTGATCAGTGGTGGGTCGCCACGATGCCCGGTTTCGCCATCATCGTCGTCTCGCTTGGCTTCTGTTTTCTGGGCGATGGCCTCCGCGACGTGCTTGACCCGAAATCGGAGGGCAAATCGTGACCCTGCTGTCTGTTGAGAACCTGGAGGTCAGCTTCCCCACGTCGCACGGTCGGGTGAAGGTCGTCGACGGGATATCCTTCGATCTGGGCCGCGAACGCCTTGGCATTGTCGGCGAAAGCGGGTCCGGCAAGTCGATGACGGGGCGTGCGATTCTTCGTTTGATCCGGTCTCCGGGGCGCGTCGCTGGACAGATCAGCTTCGAAGGCCGGGACCTGATGACCTTGTCCGAGCGTCAGATGCGGGCGCTACGCGGCGCGCGGATTTCGATGATCATGCAAGACCCGCGCTATTCGCTGAACCCGGTGATGACGGTCGGCACCCAAATTGAGGAAGCGCTGCGCGTTCACGAACGCCTACCGCGCAGCGAGATGCGCGCCCGGGTGCATGAGATGTTGGAAGCCGTGCGGATCGACGACCCGGACCGTGTCGCGGGCCTGTACCCTCATGAAGTGTCGGGTGGAATGGGGCAGCGCGTGATGATCGCGATGATGCTGATCCCGCGCCCGAGCCTGTTGATCGCCGATGAGCCGACCAGCGCGTTGGACGTGAGCGTCCAGGGCGATGTGCTGCGCCTGATCGATGATCTTGTAAAAGATCACGGCATGGGTCTGATCCTGATCAGTCACGACCTGCCGTTGGTGGCCCGCTATTGCGATCGGATTCTGGTCATGAATGCGGGCCGCGTGGTTGAGACCTGCAACGCCAGCGCGTTGCATGCCGCCAGCCACCCCTACACCAAGGGCCTTCTCGCCGCCGTGCCTCAGATGCGTGAAACGCGTGCTGAGCTTCCGGTGATTGACCGCAATGCGTGGGCCGGCACATGACAGCGATCTCGCTAAAGAACCTCGATATCGCCTATGACGGGCAACGTGTCGTGCATGGGGTCAGTTTCGACGTGGCTGAGGGCGAAAGCTTTGCGCTGGTCGGCGAAAGTGGGTCGGGTAAATCCACGGTGCTCAAGGCGATTGCCGGGTTGGCGCCAGAATGGACAGGCGAGATGCAAATCCTCGGCCGCCCGGGCAGTCACCGACCTGACCGGACATTGGCCAAGCACTGCCAGATGGTGTTCCAAGATCCTTATGGCTCGCTTCACCCGCGCAAGACCGTCGATGCGGTCTTGTCCGAGCCGCTGGCGATCCATGGGATTGGCAGGCAGGGCGCGAAGGTTGAACAGGCGCTGGCCGATGTTGGCCTCGACCGTCGGTTCCGGTTTCGCTATCCGCACCAACTCTCGGGCGGTCAGCGTCAGCGTGTGGCAATCGCGCGCGCGCTGATGCTGGAGCCCGAGGTGATGCTGCTTGATGAACCCACCAGCGCCCTCGATGTGAGCGTGCAGGCGGAGATATTGAATCTCTTGAAGCGCCTCCGGTCGGAGCGTGGGCTGACCTATCTGATGGTCACACACAACCTGCCGGTTGTCAGTTTCCTCTGCGAACGCATGGCGGTGATGAATAAGGGCCGGATTGTCGAAATCGCGCCAGCGACGGCGCTGCATGACGGCGCGTTTACAGACCCGTATGCGCAGGCGCTCTATGCCGCCAGCGGCGGGGCGTGATCTTACGAAAAAGGACCAACCAGTAATGCAATCTGATCGCCCCACGCCGCAAGCTGTGCAACGCCGCTTCGTTGCCGATATGGCCGCCGCCCGCACCGAGGATCAGGTGTTCGAGGCGCTTTACCGCCTCAGCACGGCGCGCGTTCCCGTGCGGCTTTGGACGGTCATGACAGTGGATATGGAGGCTGGTCTTGCGCGGCGCGCTTATTCCAACATGCCCGAGGCATATCCAACATCCGGAACGAAACCGATTGAGCGCAATGACTGGTTCGAGATTGTGCATGATCGGCATGAGAGTTTTATCGCCAATACGCTGGATGACATCGCCAAGGTATTTCCGGATTATGAGTTGATCGGCGCACTTGGCTGCGCGTCGGTGCTCAATCTGCCCGTGGTCAGCGGGGGCGAACTTCGTGCAACCGTAAACCTGTTGGACGATGAGGGTTATTTCACGCCTGAGCAAGTTGGCGAGATCACGGATGCCCTTACGTTGCCGGCTTTTGCGGCCGTGTTGGCCGCGCGGGCGTTGTGATGTGCCGCAAGGTCGCCGTTTCGCGACGGTAGGTTCCAAGATCCAAGACGCACGTTGCATAGGATGATTGGGCGGGGTTTGATCCGCGTCATCATGCGCAAATCTCGGCAGTCAGCCTCATAAGGTTTTGGGAACGTATTTGCCGAGGCTGTCATACGCGCCTGTGTAACTCACGTCTCGTGCGGTTTACCGTTTTTGCGGTCGGCTCCAGAAAAATTCCGTGTGCTTGAAAATTATTGGGAGCGTAAAATATATTCTTTACGCTTTATCTCTGGAGTCTTTTAAAACTCAAATCCATAAAATAGTTAGCTGATATTCTTATGGGTTCGATTATCATTGCTGTATATCGATTCTAGGGAGAGGTTTATGACGCGTGTTATTACTTGGAATATGGAAGGTGCGACCCACGACTCTAATAGCAAATGGGTCGATGGTGTGCAGCAATTGTTGACGAAGGCAGAGGCCGATATAGTCTGCTTGCAAGAGGCCGGGGCCGCCCCACCATCTTCAGTTGCCTATGCGCCACCCCCGCCGGCACCGACTTGGGCGGGAGGTATTGCACCTGCTGTGGCTTGGTCTTTTCTGACATGGCAACCAGGCGTTCCACTGTATTACGTCCTTTGGGTGCAAACGGATCCGGCGGGAAATAGGGTCAATCTGGCTGTTGTGACAAAGGATCTGCCAGATGAATTCCGCTATGTCGCGAATGCCGGAGGCAGGCCTGCAATCGGGGTGCGGTTCGGGACGGAAGAGACCTTTACACTCCATGCACAAAGTGGGGGCGGGGCGGATGCACCAACCTTGGTCACAAATGTTAATGCCGCCACAGCTGCGGGAAATTCATGGGACGCCGCAGGAGATTATAACCGACAGCCAGATGAATGGGGGGCAGGCGGCGTGCCAGCGGGTAATCTTTGCCCGCCAGACAAGGCAACGCGTTGGAAATCGGACAAAAAGCTCGACTATATGGTCCGCAGCGGTGCGGTGATTGAGGGATTTGTGATCGATACGTTGGTCTTGAGTGACCACTTCCCAGTGATCTTCGATGTCTAACGTAGCGTGTCTGGGTCGGGTTGGTGGATGCTGACCCGGCCAAGATCTGGTTTTCCAAACTTGCAATATATATCCGACGGTATATGCGCCATCGGCATAAATCAGCGCATGAATTGCGCGTCTCGGATGGAATTTGACCGTCTGAATGCGCGATAGAATATCTCGACGGTTCAGAATCTGTCAGGGTTTTCCGGTGCTTAGAGATTCACTTCTCTTTCAGTCATATCTGCTTACCAAAAATAGTTAATAAATCCTTATCTTCTTTGAATGACGTAAGGAACATTTTTATTGAATGGATTTAGAATCTGTGTGTTACTTAACGCGGTACATAAGCGGGAAAACAGAAAGTAATGCGTGTTCAAGGATTTGAATGCAGTGCGCTTGCGCATATATTCTTTTGTTGACCTAAATATAGAATATTGGTTGGAGGGCCTTCTGCTCCGATCTGTCTCGAGGAATTTCTTCGGGATCAATTGATGTGGCTTGGGGAATGCGTTTGCTTGCGGAATCTGATTTTAACGTCTTACGAATCCCGCCCCTTGCGCACTTCCTTTGGGTTTCCTTCCCATGATCATGGTTTTTAATATGACGTCGTCAGCGATGCGTCTTTACGTGAATCATGGACAGGTCCAGGCACCGGATAAAATCGTGCCAAGCACCGGCTTCAAGGCGTTCCCAAAAACAATCGGTTTGCAGAGGCGCCCTGAACCTCAGGTGTTCGGAATCGGGGAGAATACTGTGGCGCTGGACTATCGGGATTTCCTGCCGCCAATGCCATCCGGCGCGGAGTTCAGCCCAAACATTCCCGATGCCGTACTGTCCGACTTCATCCTCTATCTGTTCGGCAATGGCGCGCTGTTGATGCGGACCTCCGGCCAGCAGATCGAGCGATACAATTGGCCGCTCGTGCCCCCCGTCGCGACGGACGACCCTTTTTCCACCACCCAGAAGGAGTAAACCATGGCTGGCAATGTGTATTTGTTTAACGTGAACGCCGAAGAGATGAGCCGCGTCCAAGTGCGGAACTGGCCTGCGGATGAGACGATCGATGGCTGGAGCGAGGAGAAGGATGACAGGTATTCCCCGAATGCGCTCGCCGTCCCACGTGAGAAATTCCCGACGGATAGCTGCAGTTTTGCGCAGGGCGACAACTCGGTCAGCTTCAGTCGGCCGACCTTCAATGGCGCCTTTATCCTCACCATTGACCCGGCGATTTCCCTTTCCGACGATCTGATCTGCTATGTCACCCGCAGCAGTGCGCTGCTGATGCGGACCAATGGCGAGGTGATCAGCGAGGTAACATTCGCGCCCACGCTTATGGCTGACGAAGGCAGCTGAGGCCGAGGGCCGTGGCACCCGTATTCAAAAGGGTCGTTTTGCAAGACGACACGCTTGCGCTCTATCGGGCCAAGGTCTCTGACGAGACAGCACGAGGGCTGACGGCGGGACCACGTGCGCTTCACTTGCTCTATCTCGGCGCAGACCGGGGAGGTTGGTCCGCGCCGCCCGATGAACTGGATTACGCCGCGTCCTGGAAGGCTCGCGGCGTTTATCTTTTGAGCGATCCGTTTGAGGTCCAGGACCTTACGGCGCTGAAAGATGCCGTGCCTTTGAAAGGTCAGAACAAGAACAGAGGATTTGCCTGGGTGGATGACCCGGGCGGCACGCCGCAAGCGGTCCTGATGCCGATGACCTGGACCGGTGAGGAGGCCGGGCGCGTCGCGGAAACAACTGAGATCGCGTTCCTGAACGTTGCCTTGACCATGCAACAGGGTGTCGAGGTCGTGTTTGATTTCGGGGAGGCACCGAAGGCCGATCTGAAGGTCGGGCAATCAGGCACCGCACGGATCTTCCTCAACCGGGCCAAGACAATTGGGCCGGAGCCCACCGAGGAGACTGTGCAAATGCCGCTCGCGCCGGATGACGCCGGCTTGGGTCTGATTCGGTACCGCGCCGATTGGCAGGCGCGCGCGTTCTTCCGGCTGTTCGAAGACAACGAGTTTAACACCGACCCGGCTTGGGGCGGGGAGATTCGGTTCTTTCTGAAAACGACGGGGCAGAAGACGCCGCAGCAATTGGTCTTTCCGCTGTTCACCGCCCCAGAGCAGGGGGTCTCATATCCATTGGATGTCCGCATGGATCCACTGGCCCCCAATGATGCGAAGCGCACGGTCTTTGATATGCGCGACGAAGGCGGCGCGCTCGCCTTGCTGACCTCGCGGTTCTTGCGCACGACCGGCGGCGATGAGGTCCAGTTGACGCCGCAGCCGGGCGTTGGATTCTATCTGGGGCGGCGGCCTGGCCCGAGCTCAAGCGGCGGGGCCAATAGCTATCTGGCGACGAAGGGGCCGTTCTTGCTCGATCTGTTGGGCAAGGCAGATGCGCAGTTGATGTGCGGGCTCTCGGCGCAGGAATACGTCACCGTGGCCGATGGCGATCTCGTCGATCTGACCCCCAATCAGGCGGCCCTTGCCGATTTGGGGGACAAGGAACGGGGGCTTGTGGCCTTGGCCGACCAGGGCGACGCTCCGCTTCTGGAACCCGCATTCACAACCTCCTGGCTCTCGATCCGTCCCAGGCCGACGCGCCAAGCGGACGCGGTCGAGCCCTACTACTTCTCCCAATCGCAGCAGGGCACGAATTTCGACAAAAACGCGCTGGCAGGTACCACCTATGCCGGGGCCACAGCGTCGCGGATCACCCATTTGGGTGCGGCGGCCGTGGCGGGCTTGGATGGTGGTGCAATCTCCTTTCCCGTCGCCCCCTTCGGCGGGGTCTTCCCGCCCGACAGCGATATCGAGGGCTGGCCCAACAAGGATGTACCGGGCAAGGATTTCCAAACGTTAGAGGGCGGTGCCTTGGCCCCGTTCCGGTTCGGATCGCTTAGCTTGGCGGGGCCCGCGACCGGTCCGATTGTCTGCAATGCTGACGGGACGCCTCTGGATGGTGGGCGTAGTTCGACCCAACGTGGGGTTCTTTTGGAGATCGGCTCAGGCGTCGCTGCGGCAAGGGATGAACCCGCCCCACCGCAAGGCGGTTGGGCCCGTTTGGTTTTGGGGGAGAGCGACAAAGGCGAACTGGCGTTTAAGCCGACCGAAGCAGGCGTGGTCGACCCGAAGCTCGCGCAGGCCTTGCTCAACCCGCAGGCCTTCATCGTGATGAACAATTGGGACAGGTTCTCAGATTTCGACAGTGCGATCAGCGTACAGGGGATCGATGTGAACCTCTCGCCTGCCGAAGGGCAGGCCGATCCGTGGCAGACGATCCTGGTGTTCAAATATGCCGATACCGAGACACTCGAAGACCTCGTTGCGCGGGTCGATGCCTGGGATCGCCCGGAGTATTTTGTGGGCGATGCAGGTGCGGTCGCCCATGCGCGGGAGCTGCTCTTGGGCGCGATTGCGGAGGCCAAGGCGCAGAAAGACGCGCCCGGTCAGCCCTTCAAGTATTTTCTGGAGACGATCCTGGTCAGCAAGGAGTGGACCGGGTTTCTGACCTTCAACGCCCCAATTGATGGCCGTCAAATGCCGCCCGATTACCAGATGATCCTGGGCGGCATCGATGGGCAGTTGATGGCGCATCACTTTGGTGTGGAGACCAACCGTCTGACCCTTGATGACGACGGGCGACCGGTCATTCAAGGCACGGCCTTTGGAGGCGTCTTCTTCTATCTGGAGCCATCGGGTCGACCGGAACCCGAAGAGGCCTATGGCTATCGGACAACCAAGCTGATCATCGAGATCCGCAATGCGACGATCCAGCAATTCGCGTCCGAGGTTGCGGTCACGCTGAATGAGCTTTTTGAGCGGCCTGTGAGCGGGCAGGGCGGCAACCCCTCCGAACCGAACACGATCCGGATGGAGGGGGATTATCAGGTTGTCGAAGGGGTCGGACGGGTCATCTTTCAGGCCGCGCTCAGCCGGTCTTTCATCTTTCAGATCGCCGAGTCCGATATCCGCGTGCTGCGGCGGTTCATGTTGCGCGGCGCAGGGCTCAGCCCGATCTCGGCCGCCTCGAATGAGTTGCGCGATGCGGAGGAGGTCACCATCGCCGCGCGGTTCTCGATGGATGGCGAATTGGCTTTCGACAAAGCGCCATTCCCCAGCAATCCGGGTCAGGCGCCGCTCGACCTGTTCTCCTACGGCGTCACGATTGAGGAGCAGAAGCGCGGTTTGCCGATCAGCGGTCTGTCAATTGATCTTGAGTTCGACCTCGGCCCAACGGGGCGCACCGACCTGCGGCTCAAACCCAACTTCGCCAACATCATCGCGGCCGATAATCCCGATTTGAGGCGACCCGAGGGCCTTGTGTCGGGCTTGCCCATGCGGCTGACCGGGTTTTTGTCGGGGCAGGCTGCGCTTGATACGATCAAGCGCACGGGCAAGATCGTGAACATCCCCGATCTAATCCCTGATCAAAGCGTGGGCGAGGGGGATGACAGCGCCGATTTGAACCAAATTCCGGTGCTCGACGCGACGACACCCACCCCGAGCTTCGCGTTGGCCTTTGAGTTACCCCTTGGCTCGCTGGGCGATCTAGCTGAAACCGGAGTTGGTTTAACGGCCAATCTGATCCTCGGTTGGGGGCCCAGTGCGGCCATGCCGGAAGCTGACGGCGTGGCGGTCTATGTGCAATTGCCAGCCTTGGTTGGCGGTTTGGCGGGCTTCGATCTGCAGGGCTATCTGAAGACGACATTTGGCGACGCGAACCTGGCCCGTGTGATCTATCAGCCCAAGCCGACAGACCCAGAACGCGGGGTTTACGTTCTGCTGTTCAACAACGTGGCGATTTCGATCTTCGGGATCGCGCTGCCGCCTAAGGTCGTCACGGATTTCATCCTGTTCAGCGACCCTACCGCCCCAGGCGGAACCGACATCGCCTGGTCCCTGGCCGCGACGCAGGTGGAGGCGTCATGATCCGGAAGCCTGCCCCCGCCGCGGTCAAACTTGGCCCCATCACCGACGCCAAAACCATCGCGGAGTTCGTCGCGACGGCAAACCGAGATTTCGATCTCTACCTGCCCGAAAGCTGGCCGCCCGATACAGTCGCCGCCGATATCTGGGCGCTGGAGATCACCGTCGCGGAGGACCCTGAGCGCGGCAGCTACACCGCCACTGCCAAGATCAAATACCCGAATTTGGGCAAGGGTGACGCCAAGTTTGAAGGCCGAGTGAGCGCGGTTCTCACCCGCACAGGCAATTTCTACCTGCCCAATATGCTGGGTGACGATCCCCTAACCCCCGAAAATATAGACGATTTATTGAAGGAGAACTGACATGGTCAAAAAACCTAAGAACACAACCGTATTGGCGCCGGAGGAGGAAGCGAAGGCGACGTTTTCCTTTGGCATGGTGTTTGACATCAACGGCACCGCGGTTCCGATCTCCACCGCCGATATCGCGAAGATCAAAGAAGAGGGCGTGCAGTTCGAATTGCCGAAGCCGGTGGTTCTGGGATCATTCGCCAATCTGATCGAATGGCTCGACACGACCTTTGGGGTGAAGTTTCCCGATACCGCTGATCTGCCCGACTGGCTGAACGACATCGTAACCGCAATCATCAACATGGAATTCTCGGTGCTGGTCTTCAAACTGGATGTGCCGGGCAAGAAGCGGCCCAATGATCAGGTGCGCTATGCCCTTGAAATCGCCGGCACCTTTGTGGGTGAGCCGCTGACACCGATCCCCGGTTTCGACTTCTTGGGCATTCAGGGTGGCGTCTTCGGTGTCACGAATATCGCACCTGCCGTTGAATAGGTGATCGTGGCTTAACGGGAAGGCGCGCTCATGCCCCGGATCAATTTCGGCGTTGACCTTCAGCTTTTGCTGGAGGCCGAAAAGACCTTCAATCTCCAACTGCGCTTGGGCGCGGGGATGGGGCCAACCGCGCTGACCATTTCACCGGGCCCGACCGAAAAAGCCTTTAGCTTGGCGCAGGTTTTGGGCGCCTTGAGTAAACTCTTGGATCTGCCTGCGTTGCAAACTGTGGCGGACCTTGGCGACAAGGATAAGAACAGCTTCTGGTACAGGTTCTTTCAGGTCAGCATCCTGCCGGAGTTGACGGTTGTGGTCGCTCCCGAGGCAAGCTCGATCCAGGCGCGGTTGATGCTCTATACCGCGCCAACGCGGAACCCGGCTGATTATGGTATTCGGTTCGCCGATAAGCTGCCACCGTTTATCACCATCGAACCCGATATCACGCTGTACGATCTGGTGATCGGCTATTGGCAGAAGGACGGCCTCGACCTCAAAGCACGCGTCAAGATCTGGCCGCAGGAAAGCGAGAATGTGCTGACCGATAGCACGGTCTTGATGCCGCTGACCGAGGAGCAGAACGGCAAAACCGAGATCGTCAAATACCCGTTTCCCAACCCCAGCCAGGGGGGGCAGACATTCCGGGTCAACTACCTCGGTTTGGGACAGCGCTTTGGGCCGCCGACGGTCGGGCTCGAGTCCGACCCGATCGCGAAGATCTTCGAAGAGCTGAAAAACCTGCGCAGCAATGACCCGAAGACCGTGTTGAACGCGCTGGTGAAAGATTACTACCACCCGGACAGGAACTGGTTCTTCGGCGCGGATATCTATCTCAAAGGTTGGCGTGTGCAGGCGCTGTTCAACGACCCGGCGATTTACGGCATTCGCATCACGGCGGATCAGGGCGCGTTTGAGGGGTTTAAGTTCGAGATCTTGTATCAGAAGCTTGGGCCGGATCTGGGCGTCTATTATGGCGCGATTTCGATCCCCGAGAAGTACCGGCAGATCAATCTGGGGGCCGTGGCGCTCAAGCTGCCCAGCTTCGAGATTTGGATTTACACCAATGGTGATTTCAAGGTCTCCGTCGGCTGGCCGCTCGGGCCAAACTCCATCGGGTTTGAGATTTATATCTTCATCGGCGGCTGTGCGTTTTACTTCGCCAAACTGCGGTCTGGCTTCAATCCGCGCGCGCCAGAGCCAACGATCTATTATGATCCGATTATCGCCTTTGGCCTGGCAATCAAGATCGGGCTGGGCCGGTCGATCAATGCCGGTGTCTTCCGGGCGGAGTTGAGTCTGACGCTGCAAGGCGTGTTTCAGGGCATCCTGGCCTGGGAAGGCGTCAATCCCAAACTGCTGAATTCGCCGGATGCGGATGTCGTCCGCAATGCCCGCGCGGCGGTAAACGCGTCGAACGCGATCTCGGGGCCGCCAGATTATTTCTGGTTCTCCGCAACCGTCGGTATCGTCGGGCTGTTGCAGGGCGAGGTTGATCTGAAGATCATCAAGGTCTCGGTCAGCATTCGCCTGTCGATCACCACCGGTTTGGCATTCGAAACGGAGTATGGCGCGGTCGCGCGGGTGACGGCGCAGGTCAAGGCAAAGGCCACCGTCAAGATTCTGTTCGTGAAGATCAGCGCCAGCTTCTCCCTGACCCTGACCGAGACCTTCACGCTCAGCGAGGGGCCCAAAGGCGTGGCCAGTATCGAAGGCCCGCAAAACCCCAATTTCCAGGGCATCGTGCCCGGGGCGCTGACGGCGCGCGGCAAAGCTCTGATGGCGGTCTATGACCGCCGCGCTCTGATCCAAGATGCAGAGCCACTGTCGTTGCCAGTGACGATGCTGTTGCTGCCCGCCGCGCTCTATCGTGATGGGGCTGGGCAATCCAATCTGGTCGGCGTGCCGATGATCGCTCCGCCGAAAGGGCAGCCTGGCGCGACGCCGTATGACGATTTGCTGATCCGGTTGGGCTCCTGGCTTCTGCGGGATTTCGCGCCGGAAACCCATAGCTGGCCAGAGGTGTTGCAAACGCTTGGGCAGGGCCGAGATGCGCCGCCTGATGGGTTCTCGGACGCGCTTGATCGGTTCCTGGTCGAGGAGGTTTCCTTTGTTCTGTCCGGTATCGACCTGACCGTTGAGCGGTCGGATGATCTGGACCTTCTGCCGCTGCCGATGTTGCCGCCTTTGCAAATGGCGGTGCCGGGGCAGGACGATCCGATCGTTTTCGCCGGCAAGATCGTGCTGGATGGCTATGAGGCCTTCGTCCGGGAGTATTTCGCCGATCTCAGCTTGAGCGGCCTAAGCTCCAACCCCGAAACAAACAGCCGCGTTGGCGCGATGGAAGTGGTGGAGACCTCGTTCGCGCAGATGATGTTTGCCGATTTCTTCCTGATGTTGTCGCGCGATATGGCGCGCCGCTTGGCCGATCCGCCGGTTGACGGCTCCGATCTGCCCATCGGGGACGTGGCGCAAGACATTTCGGCCATCGCGACCCAATTGGCAGGTATGGCGGCGCGCACACTTTTGGGCGGGGTTGTCTTGCCGGTGCCCGCAGAGATGGAGCAGTTCGGGATTGACCCATTGGGCGTCGACCTTCTGGGCCTCTTTGAACTGAGCGCGCAGCAATTCCCGGCCGATACCAGCACCCCAACCAATGCGGTCACATTCAGCGTCGCAAATCCCGACGCCCCCCTGTCGGCCGCGATTTCCTTTGCCGAGGGGGAAAGTGCCGTCACGACCATCCCCGTGGCAGAGGCACCCCCCGCACCAAACCCAATTTGGCGGGATGCCGGGCTGCGGGCTGGTGTTGCCGATATCACGATCTCGCAAATGCCCTCAATCAACAGTGTCCGGCGGTGGTTTGCCAGCCGCGACCACGAGGCTTGGAGCGATTTGGAGACCGAGCGCCGTTTGCTCTTGCCGCCGCCAGAGTTGCTGGGCCTTACGGAGAGTGGGCCGCTGACTCTCTTTGGCCAGAAAGTGGAGCCCGATCCGACCGCCCCGCCGATCCCCGATTTCGAGATTTACCCGGCGCTGATGATCCAATTCCGGATTCGCAAGGTGGCGCTGCCCTCGACCGGACAGTTCACCGACGAGGGTGGCCCACTGCCGACCGAGTTGAAAGGCGTCTACGAAATCTCGACCACGAGTGATGAGACGCGGGCGCAAATCCGGATGCTGCTCGACAGTGCCGATATTGGGCAAACCAAGCTTGATTTGGTGCGCATCGATGGGGATGGAAATGACGACCGTGGCTATCGGACCTTGTCCAGTGCCGCGCCAGAGAACGCGGTTTACCTGTTCAAAACGAACCTTTCGACACTGACCCAGCCCGAAAACCTGTTCCGGCCCTTGGCGCTTGGGATGACGCGCGATGACACAGATCCCGATGATGCCGCGATCGGCGATGTGGCGGCCTTCCTGCGGCTGATCTGGCAGGCGAGCGTCGTCAATGCCACGGGCTTCTATTTGCATTATGGCGATGCCGAGCAGAACCCGCTGCCCGATGACATGTTCGACGATACAGGGTCGGCGACGCTGACGGTGATGGCCGCCGCGTCCGAACCGCGTCCGCTGCACACTTATGACAATGCGCTGATCCTGCCGGGCGACGTGAAGGATACCGCCTTCATTGCTGCCAATGATGCGGGGGGGACCGCCATCGAATTGCATCAGCCTGCTTATCAGGCTGGCTGCGTCGCGTTCGAGATCGATTGGACCACCGCCGCGGCCCTTAGCATTGGCGAGACGGATCAGCCGCCGCCCTTTGGCCCCGACACAATCGCCTCGCTCTACGATCTGATCCAATACCGCGTTCACGGTGATGAGCAGCCGACCGGGTTTGACCCGTCTCTCTGGAGCCTTCCCTTGTCGCGGGCGCAGGACACCAAGGATATCGAGCAAAATGACGATGGGCCCGGGCGCTATCGGCAGATCGTGCCCGCCTATAAGTTTGCCACCGGCGCGCATGACGACATCTATGGCGCTGTGGGGCGGACACCTGATTTGCAGTTCCGGCTGATCGATACCTATGGCAACGCGCTGGCCGAGGCGGCCCATACGGTGCAGTTCGACGCGCTTTATCACGACCCGCTGGTGCCGCTCGGGGAATGGCCCGGAACGCAGGCCACCTATCGCGTGGCCCGGAACGAAGCAGATCAGCCTTGCGTCTTCCTGACCCTCGATTTCCAACCCGATGAGATTGTCCGCAGCGATGTGCATCGCTTCATGGCTCTAGATCGCAACGGGTCTGGTGATGACAAAGCGCGCCAACAGGCCGAGATCGCCCGGTTCCGCTTTGCCCTGATCCATGCACAATTGAGTGATCCGAATGTAGAGGCCGATCTGCTGAGCACGTTCTTTGGGCCGCTCGCTCCGCTTGGCTCAAGCGATGCGTTGAAAACGGCCCTTAAGGTGGGCGCTGAGACGATCCTGACTGATCTGGATAAGTTCCTCTCCGATGGGACGCCGCTTCAACCGCACAAGACCGCCATTCCGGTGCCGTTCAATCCGCAGGACCTGACCAAACAGCCCGACACGATTTTCGCGATTACGGTTGAGGCGCAGTTGCGGCGGACGCAATTCGTCGATCCGCTAGCCGCCGAAAAACTCCCGTCTGCTGCCCAGACCCGCTGGACCGTGCCGCTAGATCTGTCGGTAACCGATCAGAACCCCATTGCAAAAGACGACCCAGAGCCCGCCGAGGTGGACCTGCGCAGCTTTGCCAACCATCTCGAGGATGCGTTCAAGGGTTATGACGGTGCCGATGGGCTGCTGAAATTGACAGTCCGCAACGGGGTTTCAGATTTCTCCGCACCTGAGACAGGGCCGGTCCTATGGGGCCTGAAATGGAGCGCGACCGCCGGGCTCGACGTGACGTTCGAGGCAGGGTCCGTCGCCTATTTCACCCTTGTTCCGATCAGCACGAAACTGGAAGGCCATGACGGGGTGCCCGTCACGATCTGGGACAAAGATCTGAACCCCGTCGAGGAAACCCGCGCCTTCTCCGAGATCGATGTCGATGCTTGGGCGCGGCAATTCCTGTCGACGATGGATCGGATCATGGGGCCAGCCGTGTCGAACATCATTGTCCAGAAGGGGCAAGACCGGTTCTCGGAATTCGCGACGGCCAAGCGGCTCTTGGCGGAGTGCCTGAAAGCCGGGGTGGAGCCGATCTTGGTGCCGAACGTTAGGACGGAAAGCCTGTCGTCCTTTGGCGGGCGCGAAGTTGTCGAGGGCGATCTTGGTAGCGCGCAGGATCGGTTTGAACAGCATGTGCTGACCCGGCTGGCGGCCGCTTATGACAGCTTGGTGGTCATGCAGATGGCCGCCGATGTGACCAATTCGCAAGCGCCAGGTCAGGGTGATGCGCCGCGCATCTTCGGCGGGGTCGAAGCCAAAGGGACGGCCGGCGATGCATCCGACACATTCTCGGTCTCCAACACCCGCATTCCAATCGAACCGCCGGCCGACGCCGGCCTGCGCTATGCCAATTTCCTGGTCTCTGCGGTCAATCCCAGTCGGCAAGCCAAGCTTGATATGAAGCTCACCTGGAATGTCGGCTTCGTGGAGCATCAGATCGCGTCCTCGCACGCCTCCGGCGGCTATGTGCCCTCAAGCTGGCTCAGAGTTGTCGATTCCGATCTGGCCTCGGAATTGGCTTTCGATCTGGGCGAGGTCAGCGTGCCGATCCCGTCGATCAGCTATCCGGCTGTGCCGGTGATGGAAGCGCAAACCGCGATCCAGCAGTTTGCGGGCACTGCAGAGACAGTCGATGATTTCTTCCTCTGGTCTTACGAATCCGTCATCCGCAAGACCGAGAAAGACGCGAAGGACACGCTCTTTGCAGAATTGCGGTTGAATGAGCCGATCTTGATCGATCGCCTCCCGACCTCGTTTGCCCGAGGGCCGGGCGAAAAGGGCGATGTCGTGCCGCTGTTCGAGGCTCTGGCGCGCTATACCGTTGCCTGGCCCGAGCTGGAACATCTGGTCGAGGAGTTGGTGACCAAGCATGGCGACCTGCCAATCGCCGACCAGTTGATTGATGTTGTATTTAGCCTCGTAAAAGAGGTGGCGATTTGTTGGGCGGGGTTCCGCGGCGTGCCGATCCCGGCGCATTGGCAAACCATGGGCGTGCGCAGTCGGCGGATGCTGGATAAACCCGCCGAGGTGACCATCAATTATGCGATCGATTTCGAGAACGCCTTCAACGAGAAGAGGGAATTGATCGTTACCAGTGATCAGACCGATATTTGGCCTCGGATCAACGATCAGGATGGCAAACCCGGTGCGGATGAGCACACACGGATTTACCCCTATGACGGAGAGACCGACAAACTGGCGCTCCGTTGGTGGGATTTCAGCGCCCTTGGACAGCAAACCGCGCGGCTAACGACATGGCTCAAGCGGAACTCCAATCTGAGCGAGGGCGGCGATTTGACGGTCAATCCCAACTTGATCTACGCCACCCCGGCCAGCACCTATGCAAACCCCGTGATCCCGCGCTTGCGCATCGACGAATTCAAGAATGATGAGGATGCGCCCGATCTGGCGACGACCCTTCTAAAAACCTTGAATTTGGTTCTCGGTGTTGCCTCTGTTTTGAAGAATAAGCGCGCCGCCAAGATCGAGACGCGTTATGAGTACAGCTTGATCAGCGACCCCCGCGCCAGCAAGTCATCGGTCAAAGGCCGGGCCTCGGTTCTGCTGACCGATGGGGTTGAGATCGATCTGGCGGAGGTGAGCGAGGAAGAGGATCCGATCAAGGTGATCGCGGACGCAATCGCGGCGGATATCGAGATTTGGCATGCCAAAGCGGCGATGCCCACACGCTCAGCCGAACTGGTGCAGTCGCTGGTCTTGTTTGCGGTTATTCAGGATGTGCATCAGCCGATCCTCAGCATCGACCGGATTCTTTACGACGTCCCGAAGGACTGGTGGACATAACGGGCGCGGGAGGCCGCGCCCGTTATGGTGCGAAGAGGTGAACTAGACCGGTTCAGCCGCTGCCGTGTTCCCAGGCTCCGAGGCCTTCGCGCGCCGTTCAGATCGCGCGAAGAGGAGGTCATAGAACACCGGCGCGGCAACCAATGTCAGGATCGAGGCAAAAGCCAGACCGCCCATGATGGTGACGGCCATCGAGACAAAGAACGCATCCGACAAGAGCGGCGCCATCCCGAGAATCGTCGTCGCGGCGGCCAAAACGACCGGGCGCAGACGCGATGTGCTAGCTGTCACGATGGCCTCACGAAGCGGTAGGCCGTCGGCCCGCACCAGGTCGATCTCTTCAACCAAAACGATCCCGTTCTTGATCAACATACCCGACAGGCTCAAGAGCCCGAGAAGCGCGGTGAAGGTGAAAGGGAGGCCCGTGCCCAGAAGGCCAAGCGTGACCCCATTCACCGACATCGGCACCAGAAGCCAAATGATCAGCGGCTGACGCAGCGCGTTGAAGAGCAGAACCGAGATCAGCACCATGATCAGCAGCGAGAGCGGCAATTGCTGCGCCAGGCTTGCATTGGCGTCGGCCGAGTTCTCGAACTCGCCGCCCCACTCCATCCGGTATCCTAGTGGTAACTCGATCGCCTCGATCGCCTCGCGAATCTCCGCATGCACCTGTGCCGCAGTGAGGTCGGTTGGAATACTTGCGCCAACGGTGATGGTCGGCACCCGATTACGTCGATGGATCAGGGTGTTCTGTGGCTCAAACGCCATCCCATCAATCACCTGTTCGACCGGCATCAGCGTGCCGCCAGCGGTTTCCACCACCTGATCCATGACGCTGAGCTGTGCGCTCTCCGGAACCCGGACAATGATCGGGATCAGCCGATCATTCTCGCGATAGGTGCCCGCCGTGATCCCGTCAGTGGCAAAGGCGAAGATCTGGGCGATGTTGTCGCGCGTGATCCCGGCGGTCTGCGCCCGCTCGGTGGCGTAGTTGGGGCGCAGGACCAACTCCTGCTCGCGCCAATTGGTGCGGGGCGCCAGGATATTGGGGGATGCCTCCTGCAAGGTCGCCATCGCTTCATCGGCCAGATCGCGCAACACTTCGGGATCGCTGCCCGAGAACCGAACCTGGATCGGATCGCCGCCACCAGGGCCAAATACCAAGCGCGCAGTGCGGAACTCCCCCTGCGGCAGAACCTCGGCCGCATAGGCCTCGATATCCGCCTGGAGCGCTGGAATCAGATCCAAACTTGCCGTGCGAATGATCAGGTGGCCATAGCTCGGGTTCTGGCTTTCAGCCTGATAGGTCAGCATGAAGCGCGTGGCACCTTGGCCGACGAATGTGGCCACCGAAGTGACCTCCTCGCGCTCGGCCAACCAGTTTTCGAAAACGGCCATATGCTCCGCGGTCGTTGTGATCGGCGTGCCTTGGGGCAGTTTGTAATGCACAAAGAAGATCGGCGTGTTCGAGTTCGGGAAGAACTGCTGTTTGACCTGACCGAAGCCCCAGTAACAGGCGACGGTCACCACCAAAAGCAGCATGACAACCAGCCACCTGGCCCGCAGCGCAAGGCCCAACACGGTCCCATAAGCCCGGAACAACGGGCCGGAATAGGCGTCATCGCCGCCGACTTCGCCTTGCTTGAAGAAGTAATGGCCCAGAAGCGGCGTCACGGTCAGCGCCAGGACCCAAGACAACATCAGCGAGATGCCAATCACGGCGAAGAGGGAGAAGAGGAACTCCCCCGTCGCATCGGGACTGAGCCCGATCCCGGCAAAGGCCATGATGCCGATGACCGTCGCACCCAGTAGAGGGATTTGCGTTTTGCCCGCGGCTTCATCCGCCGCGTCGCGCGAGGATTTGCCCCGCCGCATTGCGATCTGCATCCCCTCGGCGACCACAATGGCGTTATCCACCAGCATCCCCATGGCAATGATCAGCGCGCCGAGGGAAATCCGCTCCATTTCGATTGAGAAGATCGCCATGAAGAGAAGTGTGCCAACAACCGTGAGCAACAGGGTTGAGCCAACAACAATGGCGGCCCGCGGCCCCATGAACAGGCCGAGAACCAACACCACAATACCCACCGACATGGCGAGATTGAGCAAGAAATCCGAGGAGGCCTCATCGACCACAACATGTTGCTGATAAATCGGGTGCAGGATGACGCCGTACGGGATTTCGGTCTGTAACTCGGCCAGTTTGGCATCGACCGCATGGCCGACATCAACGATGTTTTCATCCGCCAGACCAGCGACCCCCAAGGTGAACGCCTCGACGCCATTATAGCGGATCAGGATAGAGGGCTCATCTTGCCGCCCACGGCTGACCTGGGCGATGTCGATCAGGTTCAACACCTCGCCACCGACGCCCACGGTCAGACCGGCAATGTCGCTCACACTGTCCGAGCCCTCAGGTGCTTGGATCAGGGTGTGCGTGGTGGCTTGGTCGATCGACCCAGCCGAGGCCACGGAGTTGGCTGAGGCGAGCGCATTGATGAAGGTCTGTGGCGAAATGTTCTGATGGGCGGCCAGGGCCATCTCCGGTTCAACGAAAATCGCTTCATCCGGCAGGCCCTGCACGTCCACATCCGCGACGCCCTCAACGGATAACAACTCGCGTCTGAGAAATTGCGCAAGCTCATGGCGCTCCGCATCGGTATATCCCTCGGCGGAGACTGCGAAGAAGATTCCAAACACATCGCCAAACCCGTCATTGACCTGCGGTTGGCTGACGCCATCGGGCAAATGTCGGGCCGCATCGGCCACGTTATTGCGCAGATCGGTCCAGATCGCGGGCAACTCGGTGCCGTCGAAGGTGGATTGAATCTCCACCTCTATCCGCGACAGGCCTGGTTGGTTGATCGAGGTGATCCGGTCGACCTCGCCCATGCGCTGAATGGCGGATTCTAGCGGTTCGGAGACCTCGGTCATGACCTGCTCGGCCGAAGCGCCGGGATATTGGGTGATCACAACAGCGGTTTTGATCGTGAAGGCCGGGTCCTCCAATCGGCCGAGCGATAGGAAGCCCCAAGTGCCACCAAAGAGACAGGTGAGGATCAGAATCCAGATGATGATCGGTCTGTTGATCGAGCCGCGTGCGATATTCATCTGACCACCCTCAATTCGCGAAACCGGTGAACCGGCGCACGGTCAACCCGTCTTCGAGGGCGTTCACCCCGGTCAAAACGATCTCTTCGCCGGCTTCCAGCCCGGAGAGAACGCGGAAGGCCCCCTCACGCGTCGCCGCCAGTTCGACGGCGCGTTGTTCAATCGTGCCAATATCGCCGTCACTAGGCACAAAGACCATCGTGTGAAGGGATCCGTCATTGGCAATATGAATGGCCGAGGTTGGGATAATCAGGGCGGTGTCTTCAAGGTTCAGCTCGGCCAAGACGGTGACCGATGAGCCGGGTAGGACGGTCGGCCCTTCCGGACGGGGCAGACCCAGGGTTAGGCGAAAGGTTTGGCCGACCGCCGATGCCTGTGCATCAAACTCGCGGATCTCAAGCGGATAGAGTATGTCGCTGGTCGGGAATCGGGCGCTCAGCGTCACATTGGGATCGGTCCCGCCGCGTTGGAACAAAATCTCCGGCACATCGATCTCGATCCGCAATTCCGACATGTCATGTACGCGCACAACCGCCGTTCCTGCGGCCACCGTGGTGAAATTCGCGACGTTTCGCGCCGCGATCAGGCCGTCGAACGGGGCAGAGAGCGTGGCATGCTCCAGCGAATACTCAGCATTTCGAACGGCGATCTCGGCCAGGCTAACAGCGGTTTGGGCGTCATCGATGGAGACTTGCGAGGCAGCGGTGCCGGACAATTGGTTCAGCCGCTCCAAGGTCCGCTCCGCCTGGTCAAGTTGCAGGCGCGCTTGGTCCAGTTGCAGTTCGAAGGGCTCCATATCAAGCTCGGCGATTAGGGCGCCATTGGCGATCTCTTCGCCCTCAATTGCGGGGAACTCCACGATCTGTCCGGCAACCTGAAAGGCCAAATCCACAGTCTGGCGCGCCACGATCTGACCAAAAAACTGTCGGATCACGCCGTTCGTATCGGGGGCCACGGTGATCAGTTGTACCGGTCGGATCGGTGCGTCGACCTCTGCGGTTTGAGCCGAGAGGGGAGCGGTCAGCAGAGTGGTTGCTACCAACGCAATCAAAAATCTCATGGTTTTAGTCCTTTTGGTAATCCTGTCCGAAAAATTGTCTCGCCGACCTCTCCCAATAATGCGGTCAGCTTGGCACGGTCCGCGTCATCAAGGCCAACGATATCGCGAAAAATCTGTGACGCCTGCTCTGAAAGCGATTGTCGCAGTGCCATGCCTGCGTCGGTCAAGCACAACAGCCAGGCGCGCCGGTCATCTGGATCGCGTCGTCGTTCGAGCAGACCCTTGTCCTCTAAGCTGTCTGCCAAGGCGGTCACAGTTGAGGGAAGGGCTTGCATCTCTTTCGCCAACTCTCCCATGCGGCGCGGGCGGAATAGGCTGACGATCAAATGCCGTTCCCCTTTGGCAAGCGCGGGGGTCAGTTCGATCGTCTCGATCCGTTCTTCGAACCGCCAATACATCAGATAGATCGACAAAAGCGCCCCCATCTCGGGGGTCAAGCCTTCCAAGAAGCTGGGAATGGTGAGGCAGTCCGATGGTGGCATGGTGTTTCTCCGCTTTGAAATGTGAATAGTTCATTTTATGAAGCAATCAAGCCCAAAGAGACCATCAATCGGAAAATCCAGGTCCGACTGACTCGAAATCTTGTTATGAATCTGTTGTCTGGGGTGGACGGGGATGGGAAAGCAGAGACGCGGTAATGCGGATAGGCTCGCTATTTTCCCATCGAGCGGGCGAGGTCTTCCAACAAAGGGATGGCTTTCTGGCGTGTCGCCGCATCGAACCGGCTGCTCAAGCCCGATATGGTCAGGGCCCCAATTAATGCACCCGAAGCTGAGAAAACAGGCGTTGCGACGGCGGAAATCTCTGGGATTGTTGGGGCATCGGAAGAGACGGTGCCATTGTCATTGAAGACGCTGAGATCCGCGACCTCCTCGCCGGAGAACCGTCGCAGGACCAAGCCGGAGACCCCGGTTGACATATTCAAGCGCATGCCTTCCTCAGCTCCAAACGGTCGAAGATCGGCGACCGTCTCGCGATAGAGACACACCCGATCTTCGCCAGCGCGGACATAGAAAGACGCGGTTTCACCGGTGGCTTTGACCAGTTTCTGCAAGGTCGGGGCCACCGCTTCGCGGCTTGGATAGTCTTGAGCGAAGATTTGGCCAAGCCGCCAGACGCTTGGCCCCAAGCGATAGCGCCCGCGCGGTGTGCGCTGCATGAAGCCATAGATCGACATGGAATTCGCAATCCGCAGCACCGTGCTTTTGTGCAGGCCCGTCTCTCGCGCCAAATCTGTCAGCCGGAGCTCGGGCTGCTGCGCGGAAAATGCGCTCAAGATCGACATGGCGCGCTCGACAGATTCCGTCCGCATCGCGCCCATAAAGTTCTCCCAGGTGAAACAAACGCAATCGCATATTGTGCGCAGACCCTGGTTTTGTCTAGCGTCGTCGACGCAGAAGAGATGCCAAGCATTCGGCGTGTCAGGAGAGTGTTGCTTGGGCAAAGACCCTGATCACTCTGCGCGAGTAGTCGATTGTTGTGGCAAGCACAGAGTGGGGCGCGATGTCCGCCAAGCGTTACCGCGCGAGGCGGCGGAATGACCCACCGATATGACGTCATAGGGAGGACGACATGACGAAACTGAATTTGACCCGCAGGGTCATGATGGCCGCAACGGCGGCCGCGATGAGCTTTGGCTCACCGGTATTCGCCGATGGCCATCAGATGGTCGATAGCATCCATTTCCTGATCCCCGGCGGCGCCGGTGGCGGTTGGGACGGCACGGCTCGCGGCACAGGCGAAGCTCTGACCGAGGCTGGCCTGGTCGGGACCGCCTCCTATGAGAATATGTCCGGTGGCGGCGGCGGTGTGGCGATTGCCTATATGATCGAAAATGCCGAAAGCAATCACGGCACATTGATGGTCAACTCGACCCCGATCGTGATCCGGTCGCTGACCGGTGTGTTCCCGCAGAGCTTCCGGGACCTGACGCTTGTCGCGGGCACCATCGGCGACTATGCGGCATTGGTTGTGCCCGCCGATAGCGAACTGACCTCGATGGACGATCTGCTCGGCACATACCGCGAAGATCCGACGGCCTTTGCCATCGGCGGCGGCTCGGTTCCGGGCGGCATGGATCATCTGGTTGCGGCGATGGTGATGCAGTCGGCGGGTGAAGACCCAACGGCCTTCAACTACATCCCCTATGATGCGGGCGGCACTGCGATGGCTGGCTTGCTGTCGGGTGAAATTCAGGCGCTATCGACCGGCTTCTCCGAAGCGGTTGCATTGGCCGGTCAGGGCGAAGTGCGCATCCTCGGCGTCACCTCGGAAGAACGCGTGGGCGCCTTCGAAGATGCCCCGACCTTCATGGAGCAGGGTATCGACACAACCTTCGTCAATTGGCGTGGGTTCTTCGGCGCGCCCGGCCTGCCGGATGAGCAGCTACAAGCGTACCAGGCCGCGATCGAGGCCATGTACGAAACTGACGCTTGGGAAGATGTTCGGGCCCGTAATGGCTGGGTCAACATCCATAACTCCGGCGACGAGTTCCGTGCATTCCTTGAAGCGCAGGAGCAGGAAATCGGCGACCTGATGCGAACGCTCGGCTTCCTCTAAAGCGTAAGCGGATATGATATTGGCAAGGCCAGCTGTGATGCATGGCCTTGTCTCCCCGGCGCACCTGGCGCGCCCAATTCCAAGACAATCGAGGGGGACAGCCAATGGCGCTTGACCGATGGATCGCATTGATCTTCGTGGCCTTTTGCTGCGTCTATGGTTACGCGGCGTTTTTCACCATGGACCAGCTTTTGCCGCCGTTTATGCAGCGCAATCCAGTCTGGCCGTCCACTTTCCCGAAAGTTCTGGCGGTGTCTGGCGCCCTGGTTGGGGTGATCGTGCTTTTGGGCTTGGAGAAATCCGACGATACCGAAGAGCCGAGCGCCACGGCGATCAACTATCGTCGCCTGACCGATTACAATTTGGGTCAGGCGCTGATGCTGTTGGGCCTGATGGTGGCTTATGCGCTTTTGCTGCGCCCGATTGGGTTTCTGCTGGCAACCACCAGCTTCATTTTCGTGGGCAGTTTCATTCTGGGCGAGCGTCGCTGGATCGTGATGATCCTGTCGGGCGCAATCGCCTCGGGCGTCGTCTGGTATTTGGTGCAAGAGGTGCTTGGCATCTTCCTGCGCCCGTTGCCGTTCTTCATGGGAGTCTGAGACATGCTTGAAGGCATCATGATTGGCCTCAGCACGGCCTTCTCCCTCACTAATATCCTGATGGTCATCGGCGGTTGTTTGATCGGGACATTCATCGGGATGTTGCCGGGCCTTGGGCCGATGTCGATTATTGCGATTATGATCCCAGTGGCGATTTCGATTGGTGATCCGACCGCCGCCCTGATCTTGCTGGCCGGCGTCTATTACGGCGCGATTTTCGGCGGCTCGACCTCGTCGATTTTGTTGAACGCGCCGGGGGTCGCGGGCACTGTGGCCACCGCCTTTGACGGCTATCCGATGGCGCAAAAAGGCATGGCGGGCAAGGCGCTGACCATCGCCGCCGTCGCCAGCTTCGCGGGTGGCACGATTTCCGCGGTTCTCCTGATGATTTTCGCTCCGGCGCTTAGTTCGGTGGCGCTCTTGTTCCATTCGGCGGAGTATTTCGCTTTGATGGTCGTAGGGCTTTCCGCCATCGCGGCCTTCGCGGGCACAGGGCAGGTTGCCAAGGCTCTGATGATGACGCTTCTGGGCCTGATCCTGGCCACCGTGGGCGAAGGCGCTCTGTTCAACATGCCGCGCTTCACGATGGGGCTGATGGATCTGCAATCCGGGCTGAGCTTCATTACGCTGGCCATGGCGATGTTCGCGCTGCCCGAAGCCATGTTCTTGGTTCTCAACCCGGCACGGAGTGCGACCGAAGGTGAGGGCGGCGGTGGCAAGATCACCGGTCTGCGCTTTTCGCGGAACGAAGGCAAAGCGATGGCTCCGGTCATCGGTCGGCAATCGGTACAGGGGTTCTTCATTGGCGTTCTGCCGGGTGCAGGGGCGACCATCGCCTCTTTCCTGGGCTACGCGGTGGAGCGAAACCTCGCCAAGGGGGAGGAGCAGAAGGAATTCGGCAAAGGCTCCGTCAAAGGGCTGGCGGCGCCAGAGGCCGCCAATAATGCGGCCTGTACGGGCTCGTTTGTCCCACTCCTGACCCTTGGGATCCCGGGGTCGGGCACAACGGCCATCTTGCTTGGCGCGCTCATCGCTTTGAACGTTACCCCGGGTCCGCGCCTCATGGTGGACACGCCAGAGATTTTCTGGGCCGTCATCATCTCGATGTTCATCGGCAATCTGGTCCTTTTGATCCTGAACCTGCCGCTGATTCCGTATATCGCGAAGATCTTGTCGATACCGCGCAACTATCTGATCCCGTTCATCCTCTTCTTCACGCTGATGGGGGCCTATATCGGGCAAAACAACGCAACCGAGCTTCTGATTTTGGTCGGGCTTGGTGTGTTGGCGACAATCCTGCGCTTCGCGGATTATCCACTTGCGCCCCTGTTGATCGGGTTCATCCTCGGCACGATGCTGGAAGACAATTTCTCCCGTTCGATGCAGCTCTATCGCGGCCTTGATTTCATCTGGGAACGTCCGATGACAATGGGCTTGTTGGTCATTGCGCTTTTGTTGGTGATCTTGCCAAGCTATCGCGCGCGCCGCGCCCGGGCCAGGGCCAAGGGTGTCGCCGACGGGGATTGAGCGGGGCGTCCCTACTGGGGAGGTGATTGATGACCAAGGTGTTGATCCCCTCCGGCGCGTTGGGTCTGGGGTTTGATCGCGCGGCATTGGCCAATGGTGTGGCGGCCAAGCCCGATCTGATCGCGATTGATGGCGGCTCCACCGATAGCGGGCCGCATTATTTGGGCACGGGAACGTCGAAATATGCGCGGGGATCGGTGAAAACCGAATGGGCCGACATCATGGTCGCCCGGGCGGAAGCCGGGGTGCCCTTGGTGATTGGTACGGCGGGCACCAGCGGCGCGGATGATGCGGTGGATTGGCTGCTCGACATCACGCGCGAGATCGCGGCGGAAACCGGCGAGCGGCTGAAGATCGCGGTTCTGAAGAGCGGCCAGGATAGCGGGAAGATGGTGGCGGCCTTGGCCGCTGGCTGTGTCACGCCCTTGAGCCCCGTGCTGGAGATCTCTGAGGCGTTGCTGACCAGCTGCACCAATATCGTTGCCCTGGCTGGCGCAGAGCAGATCCAAGCGGCGCTGGAAACCGGCGCCGACATCGTGATTGCCGGGCGCACAACCGACACGGCGATCATCTCGGCCCTTCCACTTGCCCAAGGCTGCCACCCCGGCGGCGCGTGGCATGGCGCAAAGATTGGCGAATGTGGGGCGTTGGCCACGACAAACCCAGGGTCTGGCACCATTCTGATCGAGTTTGATGACGAGGGGTTTGTCATCACCCCGATGGGTTCTGATGCAAGGGCCACGCCATACACGGTTTCGGCCCATATGCTTTATGAAAACAGCGATCCGTTTCTGCTCTATGAACCGGGAGGCCATCTGGATGTCACCGCCGCGCAGTACGAAGCGCTTGATCCGCGGCGGGTTCGTGTCACGGGCAGCCAATGGGTGCCATCTGATCGCTACAGGGTGAAATTGGAGGGCGCGCGGCTGGCGGGGTATCAGACCGTCTCCCTCGTGCTGGTGCGGGAACCCCGCTACGTTGCCAATATCCGGGCTTGGTGCAGCGATATTCATCGGAAATGCACGGCCAAGGCCCGCGCAAGTGTGGCAGGGCAGTTCGATCTGGAGCTTCGGGTGATCGGTTTGGATGCAACCTTGGGCGAACTCGATAGCCACGCGCAGACAGGGAGCGAGGTTGGCGTGATGGGCATTGTCACGGCCGAGACCCAAGCGATTGCGCAAGAGGTTGCCAAAATCCTGAACCCCTATCTGCTCCACCACGCGCTTACCGAGCAGGAAGAGATGCCGACCTTCGCCTTCCCCTTCTCTCCCACGGAGATGTCGCGCGGGGCGATCTACGAGTTCTGCCTCAACCATGTATTGGAGTTGGACAATCCGATGGACGCTTTCGACCTGACCACAGTGGAGGTTGGTCCATGACCAAATTGGCCGATATCGTCACCAAGGTTCGGTCGAAAAACGCCGGGCCGTTTTGGCTGACGATCGACATATTTTGCGGTTCGTCGGACGTGTTTCGGCGGGTGTGTGGCGGGGTGTCGTCCGAGATCGTCGCCAATGCCATGGGCGCGGATCTGAGCGATTTGAAACGGTTCGAGATCGCCGATCTGAACGTGGTGAAATTCAGCCTGCCACGACCGCACATTCAGGGCACAGCCTTAGACCGCGACATGCATGGGGCGTCTTTTGCCAGCATCCTGGCAGAGATGGAGATTGGCGCGCCTTGAGCCGGTCGCGCCAATCCCGATTTCTATGAGGCTTAGCAGGTGTAGTTCAGACCAAGCCGCCCGCCATCGACATAGATCGTCTCGCCGGTCACATAGCTGGCCTTGGAGCTCGCCAAAAATGCAACCACATCGCCTACTTCCCGCGGGCTGCCGACCCGTTTCAACGGTGTCCGCGACAGAACGCGCTCCAACGCTTCGGGGTTCGCATTCACACCCGCCATCATTGCGGTGTCGATAGAGCCGGGTCCAACCGCGTTGACCCGAATGTTATGGGGCGCCAAAGCCAGAGCCGCGGCTTTGGTCAGCTGCATCACGCCGCCTTTGGAGGCTGAATAAGCCGCAATTGCGGGAATCGACACCACCGCGTTGACTGATGACATGTTCACAATCGACCCCTCAATACCCTTGGCGACCATGGTTTTTGCCGCGCGTTGCAAGGCCACGAAAGTGCCGGTCAGGTTCACGTCGATAACCTTCTGAAAACTCTCCAGCGACAGGTCGAGGAACTCTGCCGGCATGGCGATGCCCGCGTTGTTTATCAGGATCGAGACGGGCCCATGCTCGGCTTCAATCGTGTCAAACATCGCGTTGATCTGCACCGGGTCGCTCATATCGCAGGTAAGGCCGACCGTGCCGCCGCCCAGGGCTGCTGCCGCGGCTGCCACGCCCTCTGCATTGACATCGGCAAGGATCGGCTTGGCCCCATCTGCGGCCAATGCTTCGGCGCAGGCATATCCGATGCCTTGGGCACCACCGGTCACAAGGGCAATAGGTTGATCACTCATCTGGCTCTCCGTTTCGTCTTGGGGCCGCAGGGTTGCGGTCTATTGGATCGGCATCCGTTGGGATGACGGCTGATCGAGTGTTACCGTCCTCGATTGTTTTTCGCCAGTTGCCTGGCGGTGAATGTTGTCTGATAGAGGCGCGCCCGAAGAGATCGGTTCGGCACCCGTTATACATCAATAAGTGGTCAAATCGTGGGCTTGGGGTGCGCCTTGATATCTGGCCGATATGTTGTTGAGATGAGGCGCTTGGGCCAGTGTTCAAGAAACTTATGCCATATGGCGGAACAGGAAGCGGATGCCGAATTTGAAAATCAGCGCGGCCGAGATGGTGGCCGCAGCGCGGGCGCGGATCAAAGAGATCGAGACGCAGGATTTGATCGCGCAGATGCGGGACCCCAACCTGGTGATTGTCGATATTCGCGACGTTCGCGAGCGGCAGCGCAGCGGCTATATCCCCGGTAGCTTTCATGCCCCGCGCGGCATGCTGGAGTTTTGGATTGATCCGCAAAGCCCATATTTCAAAGAGATCTTTGGCGAAGACAAAACCTTCGTCTTCCACTGCGCCTCCGGCTGGCGCTCAGCGCTCAGTACGGCGACTTTGCAAGACATGGGCTTTGACGCGGCGCATTTGCGCGAGGGGTTCTCCACCTGGGAAGCGCAAGGCGGCCCCGTTGAGTTTCCGGCGCCTCACGAGAAATAGGGTCGCTCGGGCGGAGCCGAGTTCCCGAGACACGGATTTTGTCGCTGCGTTGAGCAATGTGCCAATGCGGTCCTCTTCCCTGGATGCTGATGCGATTTGACTCTGGCGGCAGAATCATTAGAACAAAAGAAGAACAAACCTTGGGCGACTCACGTGTATGGCGTCACTTGTTTCCACACTCAAAGCACAATCCCGACCGGCCCGGACGCGGATGGCCGATCTGTGCCGGCGCAATGGGCTCTCCGATCTGTTCCCGGAAACGGCCTGCGATGCGGGCGCGGTCGGGTTCCTTCTGGCAGCCCTGCCACGCGGGCAGGGGCCGGTGCTTTGGGTGCAAGATCGGGTCTCGGCCCGCGAGGCGGGTGTGCCTTATCTGACCGAGATGCAAAGCGGCGTGCCGCTCCTCCGGGTGCAGGTCGGGCGCGCGGCGGATGTGTTGCAAGCAATGGAGGATGGTCTGGGCTGCGGGGCCTTGGCCGCCGTGGTGGGCGAGATCTGGGGCGACCCGCCTGCGCTCAGCTTCACGGCCACCAAGCGCCTAGCACTTCGGGCCGACAGCAACGCCTTGCCCTGCTGGCTGGTCCGCCGGGCGGGGGCGCCGAATTTGAGCGCCGCGCGCAATCGCTGGCGGGTCACCTCCGCCCCGTCCGCGGCGCATCCAGACGATGCCAAAGCCCCGGGGGCGCCCCGCTGGCATGTGGGCCTGTTCCGTTCGCGACAGGCCAAGCCGGGCGATTGGATGGTGTCGTATGACCGGGCGGCGCATTGTCTCGATTTTTCTGCCACATCTGGCGATGGAGCGCTGGCAGAAATGGGCCGCGCAGCAGGGGAGCGCGCCGCCGGATGACCTGCCCCTGGCCCTGGCGACTGAAGGCGCTCATGGCCCGGTGATCCATGCCAACAACCGGGCCGCGCGCCTGGCGGGGATGCGGGTGGGCGAACGGGTTGTCGATATGCGCGCGCTTTGCCCGGATTTACAGGTTGAACAGGCGGATTTGGATGGCGACTGGCGGGCGCTAGAGCGACTGATGCTCTGGACTCGACGCTGGTGCCCCTGGACGGTGACGGATGGGGCGGATGGGCTGATCCTGGACACCACGGGCTCGGCGCATCTCTTCGGTGGTGAGGCGGCTTTGTTGCGCGAGATGGAAGAGCGGCTGGCCGGGCTGGGCCTCGGCAGTCAGATCGCGATAGCCCCCACCTGGGGCGCGGCCTGGGCGCTCGCCCGGTTTGGCCCGGTCCGTGCGATTTGCCCCGGGGGACAGGAGGCCGAGATGCTGGCCCCCTTGCCCGCGCGCGCCTTGCGGTTGGAGGAGAAAACCGGGCTGCTCCTGCATCGTTTGGGGCTGAAAACCATCGGTGATCTGGCCGCGATCCCGCGCCTGTCGCTGACCCGCCGCTTTGCCCGGGCTGAGTTGGACGGCAATCCGCTGATGCGGCTGGATCAGGCCATGGGCCGCGCGTCCGAGCCGGTCTCCAGCCCTGATGCGCCGCCGGTTTTTCGCACCCTCGCGCGTTTGGCGGAACCGATCCAAGACCCAACGCCTCATCTGCCGGAGCTTTGCGAAGCGCTCTGCGCACAACTGGCGGGGGAGGGGATGGGCTGCCGCAAATTGCGCCTGACGGTCTATCACACCGATGGCGAGATCAGCACGATCATGGCGGCCATGTCGCGCCCGAGCCGGGAGGCACGACATCTGGAGCGCCTCTTTGAGGGTAAATTGGAGCGGATCAACCCGGGCTTCGGCTTCGATCTGATCACGCTGGAGGCGGGGGGCGTCGAAGAGCTTGTCATCGCGCAACATCGCCTGGAGGGCGGGCCGAAAGACGATCTTGACCTTGTGCGTCTAGTCGATCGGCTGGTGGCCCGGTTTGGCGCGTCCGCGGTGACCCGGCCCACGCCGCGCGCCAGCCATGTGCCGGAACGGGCCCAGAACTGGCAAAGCGCCATGGCCGCCCCGACCACGCCGGTGAGTCCACCCGCCAGGGAAAGACCCTTGCGCCTCTTCGAGCATCCTGAAGAAATCCGTGTGCTCTACGCCGTCCCCGAAGGCCCGCCTGCGCAATTCATCTGGCGGCGGCAGACCTTGCATGTCACCCGCTATGCAGGGCCAGAACGGATCGCGCCGGAATGGTGGAATGACCGGCCCGGCACCCGGCTTCGCGATTATTTCAAGGTTGAGGATCAAACCGGACGGCGGTTTTGGCTCTATCGCGAAGGGCTGCATGGCGATGGCCGGGGCGGCGCGCCGCGCTGGTTTCTACATGGGGCGTTTGCCTAATGCCGCAAAATGATCATCAACATAAACGCCGAACGCTGGAGACCGACGGCCTGACCCCCAACCCGCGCGCGGCGTATGTGGAGCTTGGGGTGACCAGTTGCTTTTCCTTCCTCTACGGCGCGTCCGATGCGGTGGATCTGGCCGCAACGGCTTGGGAACAGGGCTATGACGCGCTTGGCATCGCCGATCTGAACACGATGGCGGGCGTGGTCCGGCTCCATGCGGAGGCGACCAAAGCGCATATCCGCCCGGTCATCGGCTGCCGGGTTGCGTTGATCTCGGGCGAGGCGTTCTTGGCTTATCCGCGCAACCGGATCGGCTATGGGCAACTCTGCGCGCTGCTTTCTAAGGGGAAGATGTCGACGCCCGACGGTGAATGGCAGGAAAAGGGCGCCTGTCAGATCACGCTGAATGACCTTGCGGCGCATGCGGATCAGATACAGCTGATCCTTCTGCCGCCAGAGAATTTGCATGACTTGGCGGCGCAACTGCGCCAGTTGACCCGCCGCTTGCCGACGCTCCGCCATATTGCCGCCAGCTATCTCTATCGCGGGGATGATCGGGCGCGGATCAACCATTTGGACCGATTGGCGCGGCGCTTTGGGCTCTCGATCCTGGCCACCAATGATGTGCATTACCACGCGCCCGACCGGCGGCCATTGCAGGATGTGATAACCTGTATCCGCGAAAAAACCACCATCGACCGGGCCGGGTTCCTGCTGCACGCGAATGCGGAGCGGCACTTGAAATCACCGTCTGAGATGATCCGGCTCTTCGCGGACTGGCCCCATGCGATCCGGGCGACGCGGGAGGTGGCCGATGCCTGTGCCTTCTCGCTCAATGAGTTGCGTTATGAGTACCCCGAAGAGACCGTACCCCAGGGGCAAACGGCGGATGCGTATCTGGCCGAACTGACCTGGGCGGGCGCGGCCAAACGCTACCCAAAAGGTATCTCGGATAAGGTTCGCGCCACGCTCCAGAAAGAACTCGCGCTGATCTCCAAGCTCGATATTTCGCCCTATTTCCTGACCATCCGCTATATCGTGCATTATGCCCGCAGCATCGGAATCTTATGTCAAGGGCGTGGCTCGGCGGCCAATTCGGCGGTGTGTTTCTGCCTTGAGATCACCTCCGTCGACCCGGATCTGAACGATGTGCTGTTCGAGCGTTTTATCTCCGAAGAGCGCCGCGAGCCGCCCGATATCGACGTCGATTTCGAGCATGAACGCCGCGAAGAGGTGATCCAGCATATCTATGAGAAATACGGTCGCGCCCGTGCGGGCCTTTGCGCCACGGTGATCCATTACCGCCCGCGTATGGCGATCCGCGAGGTGGGTAAGGTCATGGGCCTCTCCGAAGATGTGACCTCGGCGCTGGCCAAAACCATCTGGGGCAGTTTCGGGCGCGAGATCGGCGCGAAAGAGGCCGAAGAGGCGGGGCTTGACCTGAACGATCCGCATCTGTCGCGGGCGATCAAACTGGCGGATCAGATGATCGGCATGCCGCGCCATCTTGGCCAGCATGTGGGCGGGTTCATCCTGACCCAGCATCCGCTGATTGAGACGGTGCCGATTGGCAATGGCGCGATGCCCGATCGGACCTTCATCGAATGGGACAAGGACGATATCGACGAATTGGGTATCTTCAAGGTCGATGTTTTGGGCTTGGGCATGCTGACCTGCATTCGCAAAGCCTTTGATCTCCTGAAAGCCCATTATGACACACCGCTGGAGCTTGCCTCGATCAAAGAGGGCGATGAGGCGGTGTACGATATGCTCTGCCGGGGCGAGTCCCTTGGCGTGTTTCAAGTCGAAAGCCGGGCGCAGATGAACATGCTGCCGCGTCTGAAACCGCGCAAATTCTATGATCTGGTGATCCAGGTCGCGATTGTCCGCCCCGGGCCGATCCAGGGCGATATGGTGCACCCCTATCTTCGGCGGCGCGCGGGGAAGGAGCCGGAAGACTATCCCTCACCCGCACCGGAATTCGGCCCGCCGGACGAGTTGAAACAGATTTTGGGCCGCACCTTCGGCGTCCCGATCTTCCAGGAACAAGCGATGAAAATCGCCATGGTTGCGGCGGCGTTTTCGCCTGAAGAGGCGAACCAACTCCGCAAGGCCATGGCGACCTTCCGCGCCAAAGGGATGGTCAGCGATCATAAGGAAAAGATGGTCGGGCGGATGGTCAAGCGCGGCTATGATCCGGAATTTGCCGCCCGCTGTTTCAGCCAGATCGAGGGGTTTGGCGAATACGGCTTCCCCGAAAGCCACGCCGCCAGTTTCGCGCATCTGGTCTATGTGTCGAGCTGGCTGAAATGCCACCACCCCGATGTCTTCTGCATCGCGCTTCTGAACTCGCAACCGATGGGCTTTTATGCCCCGGCGCAGATCGTGCGGGATGCGCAGGAAAACGGTGTGGAGGTGCGCCCGCCGGATGTGAATTTCTCGGAATGGGACTCGACACTGGAGCCCATCGCACCCGGCACATTCGCCGTGCGCTTGGGGCTGCGCCAGGTCGATGGGATGAAAGAAGACGCCGCGCGTCGGCTGGCGGCGGTGCGACAGACGCCATTCACCGATCTGGAAGACCTGAAGACCCGCGCGCGGCAGGATGCGGGCAGCTTGCGCCGTCTGGCCGCTGCGGATGCGTTTAGGTCTATGGGGCTCGATCGCCGGGCCGCGCTCTGGGATGCCGCCGCTTTGAAGGACGCGCCGAACCTGCCGCTTTTCACCGCCCGGGACGCCCGGGATGAAGGGGCCGAGACCCGCGTGGCGCTTCCCACCATGCCGGTTTGCGAACATGTGGTGGCCGATTATCAAACTCTACGTTTGTCTCTGAAAGCGCATCCGCTGTCCTTCTTGCGGAAAAGCATGGCCGCCCAAGGGTTTATCTCAACCGAAACGCTGGTGCGCACCCATAATGGCGAGCAGGTCTCGATGGGCGGCATTGTGTTGGTCCGCCAGCGTCCGGGCAGTGCCAAGGGGGTCTGTTTCATCACGATGGAGGATGAGAAAGGCATCGCCAACCTGGTGATCTGGCCCAAGGTGATGGCCGCTTATCGCAAGGTGATCATGCGGGCGCGTCTGATCGTGGTGCATGGCCGGGTGCAGCGCGACGCCGATATCATCCATGTGGTGGCGGAGCGGTTGGAGGATCGCACCGATGCGTTAACCCGCCTGGCGAATGACCCGATGCCGGTGCCGCTTGCCCATGCCGATGAGGTACGCCGCCCCGTGCCCGAGCCCCGCGCCCGGCACCCGCGCAATGTGCGGATCATCCCGAAGTCGCGGGATTTCCATTGAGGACCTTATTACGCCGCGTGCCGTAGGATCAACGGTTCGGGTCTTTTGGTCAGCGGCGCAACGACGGCCGTCTTGCGACCTCCAGGGTAGAGAAGCGCAAACATCGGCGGCGTGAAATAGAAGGACACCACCGTCGATAGCAGCACGCCACCTGCAATCGCCACCGCAAAGGGCGGCCAAAACCCACCGCCCTGCAGGATTAGGGGGAGGAACCCGCCAAAGGTCGTGATCGTTGTCGAGGTGATATGTCGGCTCGACCCTGTGACCACGCGGGCCATCGCGGCTTTGTCGCCCGTTGCCGCCTCGGGGTCGGCCTTCAACCCGGTCAGAATGATGATCGCGGCGTTGATCGAGACGCCGATGGAGCCAATCACCCCGATGATCGCATTGATCCCAAACGGATACTGCATCACCGCCAATGCCAGCATGGAAAGGCCCGCCGATAAGCCGCAAACGACCAACGCCACAGCGGTCAGACGGAAGGAATTGAAGGTCAGCGCAATCGTCGCGATGGTCAGTGTGACGATCACCCCGATCGAGGCCAAGAGATTGCCCACCGTGCTGGACCGTGCATCGGAATCGCCGCCCAACTCCATCCGATAGCCGGGGGCGAGTTGAAAACCGGCCTCGTCCAAAGCGGCCAGTACGGATTGTAAGGCCTCTTCTGGCAGAACGCCGGGCACAATGAAGGCCTGCACCGTATTCGCGCGTTCCCCGTTGAACCGGGTGATGATGCTTTCGGCGGGTTCCAAAACGGGTGTTGCCAATTCCGAAAGCGGTACAGCCGGAAACTGTCCGCTGGCGGAAAGCGTGGCCGCACCAGGCAGCAGAATTGGCAAGTCAGAGATCGCCGCCAGATCGCCCCGCGTGTCAGTATCGAACCGTGCCCGCACCGGCAATTGTTCGGTGCCTTCCACCAGCGAGCCGCCGGTGACCCCAACCAACCCAGCCTCCAACTGGCGCGCAATATCGCTCACATCCAGACCGAGAAGGCGCGCGGCCACTTCATCGATCTCAAAACGGACCTGCGGCGCGCCGCCTGTCACACCGGCGCGCACTTGGGTGGTGAGATCAAGATCCGCCATGATCGCGCGCAATTCATTACCCTGCGCCCGCAGCAGGTCCAAATCGGGGCCCACCAAACGCAACTCGACCGGAGCCGCCACGGGTGGGCCTTGAACCAGACCACGCACCGTGACCCGCACATCCGGAAAGCCAAGATCTAAACGCTCTTGAAGCTCAGGGACCAACCGGGCCGACGCCGCAGGGGAAGCTGATGTGATCATCGCCTGTGCATAACCCGGTTCTTGCGACCGTCCGCCAGTGATATTGTAGTAGAAGGCAGGGCCGGATTGCCCGATGGACCAATAGACCGAGGCAATATCAGGTTCGCCCTGCAATATGGCATCAATCTCCATGCTGATTGCCGCGGTGTCTGAGATCGCAGTGCCGGGTGGCATTTCGACCTCCAGATAGAATTGATCCCGGTCCACACCTGGAAAGAACTGTGCAGTGAGGGTTGGAAAGGCGGCAAAACCCAACACTGGCAGGATCAATGAAACCGCAATGGACTTCACCGGGTTCCGGACCGCCCAGAAGACAGAGGCTTCAAACACCTTGGCTAGAGTGGGCCAACTGACCCCTCTGCTGAGAAAACTGCCGCGTCCCGCCGCCGGAAGCACCCATCCCGCCAGGGCAGGGGTCACGGTGAGGGCCACGAAGAGTGACCACAGCAGCATCAGGACCACCGCAATTGCGATGGACCCCACGAAATCGCCTGCCGGGCCGGGCAGAAGGATCATGGGTGTAAATGACAACGCCGTGGTCACGGTTGATGCCAAAAGCGGCGCGGCCAGCCGTCTCACCGCATCGCCGACCGCCTCAATCCGCGCCATGCCACGGGCGAGGCGTTGGCGAACCTCATCGGACATCACAATGGCCGCGTCGACCAAAAGGCCGAGCGCGACGATCAACCCGGTGACCGACATCTGATGGATGGGCAATCCAATGAAGTTCATCGTTGCGAGCGTTGCCAACGACACGACCGGCAGAACCAGAGCAACCACCGCAGCGGCCCGCACCCCGAGGGTCACGAACAAGACCGCCACGACCAGCGCCACGCCGATCGCCATATTGGTGCCAACTTCGGCCAAACGATCCGCCGTATAAGTGCTTTGATCGAACATCAGCACTTCCGAAAGGCCGACCGGCACGACATCGCTTCGAGCGGCCAGTTCCTCTCGGACAAACCCCATCCAGCGGTCGATTTGGACGCCGTCTTGCGCCAGTACGCCGACCAAGATGGCAGGGCGGCCATTGGCGAGGGCAAGTTCCGTGGCCGGATCGCGGGGCGCACGCGCGATCTGCGCAACATCCCCCAGGGTGACACTGGCCCCTTCGGGATTCTCGCGTAGCACGACGTCGCGCAATCTCGCCAACTGCTCAATCTCGCCGGAGATATTGATTGTCAGATCGCTGCCGCCGCCCTGCAATCGGCCCGCCTGGACCTTGCCGTCAGCCGCCGCAATTCGCGTGGAAATCTCGTCGATGCTTAAGCCGAGCGCCGCAGCGCTGGAAGGATCGACCTCGACCAGAACTTCTTCTTCGGGTGTTCCGAAAAGATCAACCGCCCGTGTCGATGGAATGGCGCGCAGACGGCTGGCGAGTGTCTCGGCATGGCGATACGCAAGGCTCAATAGCACCGCGTCATGATCGGACGTCACCGCGATCACGGCGGAATAGGCCGAGATGCCTTCTGCGTTGAACTCCGGCGCTTGCACGCCGGCGGGGAAAGTCCGCCGCGCGTCTTCCACGGCGTCGCGGGCTTCGGACCAGACCTGCTCGATGGTCGCCTCGTCGAGCGTCTCCAACAGCTCAATCGATACCACCGACACACCCGAGCGTGACACCGATTCCAGCGTGTCGACCTCGGCAATTTCGCGCAACTCTGCCTCGATTTCGGCGGTGACCAGCGCCTCCACCCGCGCCGGGTCGGCGCCGGGAAAGCTGGTTGTAACCGTCGCAAAGAGATTGGTGATGGTCGGGTCTTCCTGCCGTCCAAGCGACAGGAATGACGACAATCCCGCCGAGATCAGCACCAACAAAATCAAGGCGACGAGCCGTGGCCGCCGGAAGGTGAGCGTTTCCATTGGTTCAGCCCTCGCTTGCGATGCGAACGGACTGGCCTGGTGTCACCCGATGCGCGCCTTCGCGGATCAACCGCGCGCCCGGTTCGAATGATCCCCGCAGAAACACTCGGTCAGATGCCGCATGAAGAACTTCCACCGCCGCATGCCGCACCACGTCACGTTCATCCACCACCAACACGGTCCAAAGGCTGCCTGTCCCTTCTTGTAGGGCATCAAGCGGAACCCAGACGCCGGGCGTTTCAATGCGGTGGTCTATCACGACCGACGCGGTCTGGCCGAAGGCCGGTACATTGTCAGAGGTGAACTCAAACAAGGCGGTGCGGGTGCGCGTTACGGGGTCGATGTCTGGACGAATTTGGACCAGCCGGGCGGGGAAGCGGGCTTGGTCAATCTCAATCTCAACCGCCTCCAAACGCGCCACCTCTACAGTAAGCGGGAGGCCGACGCGGAGACGGGGTGCGGTTTGATCCATCAGCGTCATCAGAGATTGACCCGCTGCCAATGTCTCGCCGCCATCAACCGTTTGTGCGCCGACCCGGCCCGCGAAAGGAGCGAGCAAAACCGATTTTTCCAATCGGATGTCAATTGTCGCGATCGCTGCATCGGTTTCGGCGATCCGTGCGGCCAACTCGTCGCGTGTGGCTTGCGATTGATCGACCCGGGCTTGGCTGGTGAAGCCTTGATCCGACAGCGCGGCATTTCGTGCCAGTTCACGTTCGGCAAAGCCGCGCTGTGCTTCAAATGCATCGCGTGCCGCGGACAGGCGGGCGCGATCAGCGTCGAGAAGCTCGGTATCAAGCCGGGCCAAGACCTGCCCTTCGATGACGTGGTCGCCCTCGTCGACGGAAAGGATTTCCAACCGCCCGCCCAACTCGAATGAAAGAGCCACGGATTGCCGCGCTTCAATTTGCCCGGTGAATTGTCGCGAGATCGTGTAACCGGTCGCTGGTGTCAGACGCAGAATATCGACCGGCGTAAGCGCCGCCGCTGCGGGCGCCTCGGTTGCCTCGGCCCGGTCGGCCAAGGCATCGGCACCCAGCCCGACGCTTAGCGCGGCTCCGGCCAGGACGGCGAGGGTTAAGGCGGCTGAGGCGATCCACCGGACAGAGCGGTGAAACGGGCTTTGGTTGGCGGAAGGTGTCACAGCGTCATCCTCGCAATGTTAGTGTTTCTAACATAAGTTAGCACTTCTAACTTTGACAAGGGTTACGATGTCTGAAAGAAATCGGATCATGAAAAATCATCCCCAAGCCCCCAAACGGCGCAGCTATCATCACGGCGATTTGCGGGCGCAGTTGGTTGAGGCGACGCGGGCCTTGGTTGAGGAAAAGGGCCCGGACCATTTCTCGGTTTCCGAAGCATGCCGAGTTGCCGGAGTGTCGACGGCCGCGCCGTATAAGCACTTCAAAGATAAAGATGAAATGCTGGAAGCCGTCGCATCGGCAGGGATGGCGCGTCAATATGTGCAGATGCAGACCGCCTTGGCGGATCTCCCTAAAGGCAGCATCGATCGGATCAGTGCGATCGGTCGGGTCTATGTCGATTTCGCGACTGAGGAGCCGGGCGTTTTCCGCCTGATGTTTGGCTTGGCCAAGGACCACGCAGACAATGCCAATCTGGTCTCGCAAGGCGAAGGGACCTTTGGATTGGTCTGCCAGGAGGTCGCCGATTTTCTGCGTCATGATGAGGTTGGCCCAGAGGCGGTTCGACGCGCCTTCCTCCTCTGGAGCTTCGTGCACGGCCTGTCGTTCTTGATGATCGACGGCAAGATCGAGATGATGGGGCTCGATATCGATAAAGACAGCTATCTCGCCGAAATTGGCGCCCGCGTTTTGCGCGATTGATCGCGCCAGCACGTCAGAGTTGCACCTCTCCGCCCGCCCATGCATGACTGCACCTGCACAGGAGGGACAGCAATGCGCGTGCGGGTGGCAATAAACGGGTTTGGGCGGATCGGGCGCTCGGTTCTGAGGGCTTGGGCCAAAGGCGGTTGGCCCGAGGTCGAGATCGTCGCGATCAATGATATCGCGCCATTGGCGACCTGCGCCTATCTGTTTCAATATGACAGCGTCTTTGGCCCGTGGCCCGGCACGGTCGCCGAGGATGGCACGTCGCTGATCATCGATGGCAAGGCGATCCCGTTCACCTGCGAGGCCGATCTGTCGGCTTTGGATCTTCGGGAGGTCGATATCCTGATGGATTGCACGGGCCGCGCCAAGGATCGGGCCGTCGCCGAAGCCGGGTTGGCCGCGGGGGCAGGGCGGGTTTTGATCTCGGGTCCGTCCCCCAATGCCGATCTGATCTTGGTCTTGGGTGCGAATGAGGATCGGCTGACCGCCGAACACCGTATCGTGTCAAACGCCTCCTGCACCACCAATGCCGTGGCGCCCTTGGCGCGTGTGCTCGACGATGCCTACGGTCTGGAAACGGCCCTTCTGACCACGGTCCATTGCTATACCGGGAGCCAGCCGACAGTTGATGCGCCAACCGGCGATCTGGCGCGGTCCCGCGCGGCGGCGCTCTCGATGGTGCCGACAACGACCAGCGCGGAGAAGCTGGTTGATTTGGTTTTGCCACATCTTGCGGGGCGGATCACCGGCTCGGCTGTGCGGGTGCCCACGGCCAGCGTCTCGGCGGTTGATCTTGCCGTGATCACGCGCACCGCGCCGCAAGCCGAAGAGGCCCGCGAGATGCTGCGGGAGGCGGCGGGATCGATCCTGGGCTTTACCGAGCAGCCCCTGGTCTCATCCGATCTGCGCGCCCGGCCGGAATCGCTGGTCGTCGCGGGGCCGGAGATCAAGCGTTCCAAAGGTGGCATGCTCAGGGTCTTTGGCTGGTATGACAATGAATGGGGCTTTTCCTGCCGGATGCTGGATGTGGCCGTGAAAATGGGAGAGTTCAGATGAGCGGATATCAAACCTGGCTGCGGCAAGAGAATTTCATCGCGGGTCAATGGGTTGGCGCGGATGATGGGCGCAGTATCGATGTCACCAATCCGGTCGATGGCGCCGTCATCGGGACGGTCCCGAATGCCGGTGAGGCCGAAACGATGCGCGCGATTGATGCCGCAGAGGCTGCCTTCCCGACATTTGCTCAGATGCCCTTGATGGAGCGATTGGGGCTCCTCTGGACCCTGCATGACGCCTTGATGGACAACCAAGCCGACTTGGCTGAGCTGCTCACCGTCGAGATGGGCAAACCGCTCGCTGAGGCCAAAGGCGAGATCGCCATCGGCGCGCAATATGTCCGCTGGTTCGCCGAAGAGGCGCGCCGCGCCAAGGGAGAGATCGTACCCGCCGGTGTCAACGGGCGGCGCATCTTGGTCACGCGGCACCCTGTCGGGGTCGTCGGCATGATCACACCCTGGAATTTCCCCTCCTCGATGCTGGCCCGCAAACTGGCCCCCGCATTGGCCGTAGGTTGCACCATCGTTGCCAAACCGGCCACGGCGACACCTTATTCCGGGCTGGCCTGGGCCGCTTTGGTCGAAGAGGTCGGCTTTCCAGCCGGCACGGTCAACATCCTCACCGGCTCGGCCCGCGCGATTGCGGGCGCGATGATGGCGCGGCCCGAGGTTCGCAAAATCACTTTCACGGGGTCTACAGAGGTCGGCAAAGAACTGCTGCGCGGCGCCGCCGATACGGTGAAGAAGGTTTCAATGGAGCTGGGTGGCAACGCGCCGTTCATTGTGTTTGACGATGCCGATCTCGATGCCGCTGTAGAAGGCGCGATGATCTCGAAATATCGCAATATGGGCCAAACCTGCGTCTGCGCAAACCGGATTTATGTGCAGGCCGGCATCCATGATGCGTTCGTTGAGAAACTGGCTGCGGCGACCCGGGCGCTCAAGGTCGGCGACGGGCTGGACGATGGCGTGGCCCAAGGCCCAATGGTGGATATGGACGCGGTCGAAAAGGTCGAAAGCTTGCTGAGCGATGCCACATCCAAGGGGGCCAAGATTGCAGCCGGCGGCAAACGTCACGCGCTTGGCGGGCAGTTCTTTGAACCCACGGTTCTGACCCACGCGACGCAAGAGATGGCCTTCGCCCAGGAAGAGATTTTCGGCCCCCTCGCGCCGGTCTTCAAATTCGACACCGAAGAAGAGGCCATTGCCATGGCGAATGACACGGTGTTTGGCCTTGCCTCTTACGCCTATACCAGCGATCTCGCGCGCGCGTTCCGGCTGAATGAGGGCCTGCAATATGGGATGATCGGCATCAATTCCGGCCTGATCACCACGGTCGAAGCGCCGTTTGGCGGGGTTAAGGAATCCGGCATGGGCAAGGAAGGCGGTAGCCAGGGCCTCGACGATTACCTCGATACAAAATACGTCTGTATCGACGGCATTTAACCCTGCAAAACAATCCCATAGCCGACGTTCTCGGAAATCATCTTGAGCACCTGGCGGGCCAATACCCGGCCGGATTTGTCGCGGGCGACCCGGGTTAGGACGAGAAGGGCAGTGTTGCGATCCACTGACAAGGCCACGGATTCCGACATCGAACACATCTCTGCGGTGAGGCGGTCGGATATCTCGGCCGCCTCCAATCCATGGGCGGTCAAAAGCGCGGGCAGGTCTTCGGCGGCTTCTTCATCAAACTCCGCCAAAAGGCTCTCGGGTAACACGATCTCGTCGAGCGCAAACCGGTCATTCGCCAGTTTCAGCATGCGTTCCGCCACCAACACCCGCGCCTCGCCCATCAACTCAGCTTCGTCGCTGTCAGCCCGGCGGGTGCTGCTCCGACTGCGGAAGATCTCCAATGTCGGCGCGGTTCCGTCAGGGCGCGAGAGCCGGTCGAACCCGATCTTGGGGCCTTTTGCGGCCGACGAAGCGGTTCCCGGCTTGGCTACGACCGTGCCGCGCCCGGGCTTTCGCGCCAGCAATCCCTGGCTCTCCAGCGTGATCAAAGCCCGGCGCATGGTGCCCTGGCTGACGCCAAATTCGTTGGCCAGACCAAACTCGTTTGGCAGCCGACGTCCAACCTCCCATTCGCCACTGCGGATGCGGCGCAGCATTTCGGTTTCGGCTTTGCGGTAAAGCGGCACACGGGCCATGCTTTTGTCCTTTCGAGTCTCTTCTAGAAGAATATCCAAGGGCAGTCCGCCCGGCGTCAATTCAGATGCTCAATCAGGCGGGCATGTTTGTCGAAAGCTTTGATCGTTGCCCCTAAAGTGGGCAGCTCTGCTGCTTCGAGCATCGGTATCATTTTCCGAAACGCCTCGGCCGTGCCGATCGCGTCGCCAATTGCCGTGTGCCGATCGGCCTCGGGGATGACGATCCCCAAGCGGTCACAAACCGCGTCGAGCGTATGCTCCGCTGATTGCCCAAACAGGATCGCGGAACAGAGCACCGTGTCGAGGATCGGCTGGTCGAACCGCGCGCCGATCTCGGCCTCGCGACGTTGCAGGAAGCTCATATCGAACGGTGCGTTATGGGCGACGAGGACGGCGCCATTGGCATAGTCATGGAAACGTTTCAGGGCCTCCGCAACCGGCGGTGCGCCGTCAACCATCGCATTGGTCACCCCATGCACATCGATGGAGGCTTGCGGAATCTTCCGCCCCGGGTCGACGATCATATCGAACCGCTCTCCGTCCAGCAGTTTGCCATTTACGATCCGAACCGCAGCAATCTGGCAGATCTCGTCCACCTGAGGGTTCAAGCCAGTGGTCTCCGTGTCGAACACCACATAGCTGAGCTGTTTCAGGGCTGCGCCCGACATCTCTTCGGGGATTTCCGCATGAAGTAGCTCGAAATCATACTGGATCACCCGCGCGCCACTGATCCGCGTCGGGCAGGCAAGCGGCAGGGTCAAGGTCAATCCCGGGGCGACCTGGTCGATCTCTACCTTCGTGGCATGGGTGATCAGCACGTCGCGGCCCGCGAATTGTGCCAAGCCTGGGGAGAGCGGGGTGTCGAGCCAGGTCGTAAGTGTTTCCGGATCAGGCAGGGGGCCATCGGCTGAGAGGACAAGGCGCGCGGTGACCGGGCCCGTTTCCTCCAGGCGCAGCGACAGGCCGGTTGCGCCGTCTCCGACCCAATCAAGCGCCAGGCGTTCCAAAAGCCGGGTAACCGCGAACCCATCGCAGCGCAGCTTGGTTGCAGGCAGATCGCAGGTGAGGGTCACGCCCTTTCGCTTGAGCCGTGCCTTCAACGCACCGCTCAAATTGTTCCCGGCCAGCGCCTCCATGGGCCACCATTCAGTATCCGTGGGCGCTTTCCGCTCCGCCGTCTCCGCCGCAAGAACCGCCAATTGCGCAACCGCCGGGTCCTCCTGCGGTAAGGTGGGAAGCGCCGCCTCGACCCCGGCCAGCAGATCATTCAGCAGGCGCGCCCGTTCGGCCTGCACCCTGAGATCGCCGGTGACATCACGGAGGCTGAGCACATAGCCGGGCTGCTTGGTTTCTTGGCCTTCCAGCCACATCAACCGCATCCGGGCTTCCAAGAGTTTGGCGCCCATCTTCGTGGCGCAGAGAATATCCGCCCCCTTGCGCGCCTCTGCCGCGAGCAGCCTGTCATAGGCTTGCCGGACCGGTCCGGGCAGGATCACATCCGCCAGAGGCCGGTTCAGGCCAAGCGCCGGGCTGTCCTCCAAAACCTCGCGGGCTTGCCCATTATAAAGTACCACCGAATGCTCGGCGGTGCAGAAGAGCACCCCATCGGGCACCTCGGCCAGAAGCGCCTCGAGCCGCGATTTCTCTAGCCCAAGCTTGGCTGTCTCTCGCCCGATCTCCAGCGCCATCGCGTTGCGGGTTTCGGTGAGATTGGCCGCCACTGCCGCCGCCGCGGTGCCAAGATCACCCAGATACCGCGCCGGGGCGTGATCAATGTCGTGATCCACATCGGCATGGGCCCGGGCGCGCATATCGGCGGCCAGCCGTTCGACGGGGCGGGCGACATGTTCGTCAAACAGCACCCAGATCCAGGTGCTCAGCCCAAAAATCGCCAGAACCCCGACAAAGCCGGAAATCACAAAGGACGACAGCGCATGGTCCTCGCCCAGACGAATGTAGCCGATTGTCAGGCCCCCAATGACAAGCGCCGAGCCGCCAAGCGCCAGAAGGGCAAAGAACAGAAAGATCCGCAAACGCAGACTGAGATGGGTAAACATGGGCTGCGGGCCTCCTTCTACCCGCGCGGATTGGCCCCTCCCGGCCGTGTCGTCTAGCTCGTGGCCTCCGTGCAAACGGCACTGAGCAGTGCGTCATCCTCGGGCACATCGCGCCAATCGGCGTTGAGCGGTGCTCCGTCTTGATCAAATTCCACACCGTCGATCACGTCGGCCCGGCGGTTTTCCAGGCAATCCACCAACGACGGGATCTCGGTTGTCGCGGCCCACCGGCCAAAGACATAGAGGTTCAGCAGATGGATGCCTGGTGCCGCGTCATTGGTGCGGACCGAGACACGATCCAGGGCAACGAATCCATCAACATAAGGTGCGGCATAAGTCCAAGGCCGCCACCAGGACGTGTTTTCGCGAGTTGCAACGACCTCCATCCCCTCCGGCAGGGCCTGCCGGGTGGTGTCATACCAAGAGTACTCGCTGCCAATGGTGGCCGCGATCATCGCGGCCCCGGCGGCCACCGGCGTGGCCCATTTCGGGATCCGATCTTTCAGCACCGTCCGAAGCAGCAACACCATGCCAGCGCCGGCGAAACCGGCGAACAGCGTGGCCATGAGGGAGAGGAACATGCGCGTCTCTTTCTTGTTAGCTCAGCGGCCCGCCGCGGGATCCAGCGGCCGATTGCATGGTTTTGATCACCACAAAGGCGTCGCGCAGATGGCTGCGCTCGAAATCACTGAGGTCACTGGGGGACATGAAATTATCTGGTTTCTCGCCGTGTTTGATCTGCGCGGCTTGATGTGCAAGCCGCGTATCGGCGATCATATCATAGGCGTCGATCAGGTCACGCCCGCCGGTACTTGAAATGATCCCGGCCTCCACAGCCGCGACCAGCCGGGCGCGGGTATTGGCCTGGGTCAGCTCTCCTTGCAGGGCATAGATCCGGCCCAGATCGACGACGGGGACGACGCCGTTATGCTTTAGATCAATGGTGTTCTTGTGCTCACCCGAGCGGACAGTGGCAAAGCCGCGGAACAGGCCAAGCGGTGGCGTGTGTTTCAACGAGTTGGAGATCATATGCGCCACGAAGATGCTGTTCTTCGAGGACAGCGCGAGCGTCTCTTCCTGAAGACCCGCGAACAGGCTCTCTTCGCCGCCAATCGGGCGCAGGTCATACATGACGCTGGCCAGCATCTGCGCCTCAGGGTCGGGTTTGTGGATCCAGCCGCTGAAATACCGCCGCCAGACCTTGAGCGGCTGCCGCCATTTCGGGTTGGTCGCCATCATATCGCCGGGGCAATAGAAATACCCGGCCTCATCCAACCCATCCGAGACGAATTTGGCCAGAGCGGCGAAATAGGCGTCATCTGCCTCCGTCGCGGCGTCGTCGAGGATCAGGCAGTTGTCCTGATCGCTGACGCCGGTCTGCTCCTGTCGCCCCTGACTACCGCAGGCTAGCCAGAGATAGGGCACCGGCGGCGGCCCAAGTGTCTCTTCGGCAAGGCTCAGAAGCCGCCGCGTTGCCGCGTCGCCGATATCGGTGATCAGACGGGTGACCACCTGATGCGCATTATGGGCCCCGACCAGTTGCACCAGGAAATCCGGGATGCGCGCGACGATCTTCGCGATGGTGGCGCTGTCCGGTGCCACGGCGATCTCACTGATCAAGGAGGCCGAGGAAGTGGCCTGCAACCGGGTCAGATCCGTCTGACTGAGGATGCCGACCAGCTTGCCGCCATCCACCACCGGCATATGACTGATCCGCCGCTCGGTCATCGCCATCAGCACATCCGAGACCAGGGCCGTCGGCGGCAGGGTCAGTGGGTTGGCCGTCATCACGTCACCAAGCGGCGTGTCATAAGAGAGCCCCTCGGCGAGCACCCGGTTGGTCAGATCCTTGGTGGTTAAAATCCCCGATAAGACGCCGTCGTCATAGATGACCAGACAGGAGACCTTGCGATCGCGCATCTTCTGCGCCGCAGACATGAGGCTGGTTGAGGGCGCGCATGTGATCGGATTGCGGGTCATCACATCGGCGATGACCAAGGTCATGAGGTCTTGCTTCCGGGTTTGTGCGGGCCTGGAGCGGTCAAAGAAACGCTTGATCGACGGGTGATCCGAGACAAGCCGGCGGAAGGTCTCCGCGGGGATCGCCACCAGAGTTGTCGCTTCTGCCGCCGTTGCGGTCACGGCGGCAAAGCCATCTTTCATCAAGCCGCGCTCGCCAAAGGAGTTCTTGGGTCCAAGGATCGAGACAAGTGCGCCGGTCGTATCTGTGATATGCACCTGGCCGCTCAAGATCAGATAGAGCGCATTTTGTGGTTCTCCGACCTTATACACTGCCTGACCGGCCTCGAGGGTCAGCTCCGCCAAATCCCCGGCCAGCAATGCCTGATCTTCGGGCGGCAAGCTGTCATAGGGATGCGTCTGGGTCAGCAATGTCTCAAGATCGATGGTCATGGGTCTGATCATCCAGTTAAGAAAAAAGGCGCATCCCGATCAGGCGGGATGCGCCCATGTTGTGATAGGGCCCACGGTGTCGCAGGCCCTAATGGGCGATCCCCTAGTGATCCACCGCAGCGCCAGCGCCACGCGGGATCCGAACGGATTCCACGAGGTCCTGGATTTCCTGTGGCGGCGCAGCGGTTGCCCGCGACACGAGATACGCAACCAGGAAGTTGGCCAGCGCACCGATTGGCCCGAAATGAGTCGGCGGAATGCCGAACAGGTAGTTCGCCGAGGTGTTCTCCAGCATGTTGGTGCCAGGAATGAAGAACCAGCCCAGATAGGTGAACAGATACAAGCAGGTCACGATCAGACCGGCCAGCATCCCCCAGGTCGCCCCGGCAGAGTTCATCCGTTTGGAGAAGATCCCCATCATCAGCGTCGGGAAGAGCGACGCCGCCGCGAGACCGAAGGCCAGGGCCACGGTTTGCGCCGCAAAGCCTGGTGGGTTCAGGCCCAGATAGGTCGCCAACACGATCGCACCGGCCATCGATATCCGGGCGGCAAGAAGTTCACCGCGTTCGGAAATATCCGGATTGATCGTCGACTTGATGAGGTCGTGCGAGATCGCCGACGAGATCGCCAGAAGAAGACCCGCCGCCGTAGACAGCGCCGCCGCCAGACCGCCAGCGGCGATCAGCGCGATGACCCAGCCCGGAAGCTGCGCAATCTCTGGGTTGGCGAGCACGAGGATGTCACGGTTGAAGGTGACAAGCTCGTTGCCTTCCCAGCCACGCTCGGCCGCCAGGGCCTGCATCTCTTCGGAGTTGTCGTTGTAATACTGGATCCGACCGTCGCCGTTTTTGTCTTCGACCGCCAAAAGGCCAGTCACGGACCAGGTCTGGAACCAATCCGGCAACTCATCTGCCGCAACGGCTTCACCCTGCACACCTTCGGGCCACATGGTTGTGGTGATGTTCAGGCGCGCCATGGCCCCAACCGCAGGTGCGGTGAGGTACAGCAATGCGATGAACACCAGCGCCCAACCAGCGGACCAACGAGCGTCGGCCACTTTCGGCACCGTGAAGAAGCGGATAATCACGTGCGGCAGACCCGCAGTACCGATCATCAGCGACAAGGTGAAGAGCGCCATCAGCCAGGGGCTGGAACCCGTGGTGTACTCGTTGAAGCCCAGATCTGTCAGCAGACCGTCCAACGTGACAAGCAAAGGCTGACCCGTCGCAGTGTGCTCCGAGAACAGACCCAGACCCGGAATCGGGTTGCCGGTCAGCTGCAGCGAGATGAAGATCGCCGGAATCGTGTAGGCGATAATCAGAACGCAGTACTGTGCCACCTGAGTGTAGGTGATGCCTTTCATGCCGCCCAGAACCGCGTAAACGAAAACGGTCGCCGACGCGATGATCAGGCCGGTGGTCACATCCACTTCCAGGAAGCGCGAGAAGGCCACGCCAGCGCCGGTCATCTGACCGATCACGTAGGTCACCGAGATCACGATGAGGCAGACAACCGCCACGACGCGCGCCGTGGTGGAGTAATACCGATCACCAATGAACTCCGGCACCGTGAACTTGCCGAATTTCCGCAGGTAGGGAGCAAGCAGCATGGCCATAAGCACATAGCCGCCGGTCCAACCCATCAGGAAGGTGGAGTTGTTGTAGCCAACGAAGGCAATAAGGCCCGCCATCGAGATGAACGAGGCCGCCGACATCCAGTCAGCGGCCGTTGCCATCCCGTTGACGACAGGATTCACACCGCGGCCAGCGGCGTAAAACTCCGATGTGGAGCCCGCTCGGGCCCAAATCGCGATACCGAAGTAGAGGCAGAAAGACAGCCCCACCACGATAATATTGAGTGTTGTTTGATCCATGGTCTGGTCCGTCCCTTACTCTTCGTCCACGCCATGTTCCTTATCGAGCTTATTCATACGCCAGGCGTAGAAGAAGATCAGGAACAGGAAGACGAGGATCGATCCCTGCTGGGCAAACCAGAAGCCCAGATCGGTTCCGCCCACTGCAATACCGCTGAGAAGCGGGCGCAATAGGATCGCAAAGCCGTACGACGCAATCGCCCAGATCACCAAGCAGATGGTGACCAGGCGGATGTTCGCAGACCAGTATGCGTTATTATTTGGCTGTTCTGCCATTGCTTACTCCCTTCGAGTGACGTCCGGCAGGCCCTCCTTGACCTGACGGACTTGGTACCCGCCGCCACCCGATGTCTGGTTCGGGCCGCGGCGAATTCTGGTTAGGACGCCGTCGTCAGTTTCCCGACGATGGCGTCAAGCGCTGCGGCGATGTCGTCGATGCTGCCCATGGCGGGCACCTCGGTCAGCGCATCGCGCGCGGCGTAATAGTCGATCAGCGGGGCTGTTTGCGCGTGATAGGCCTGAAGCCGCGTGCGCACCGTCTCCGCATTGTCATCTGCACGGCGCTTCATCTCCGTCCCGCCGCATTTGTCGCAAACCCCTTCGGCTTTGGGCTGTTTGAAATCGTCGTGATAGCCCTCGCCACAGGCGGCGCAGGTGTAGCGCCCGGCCACACGGGCGATCATCGCCTCGTCGTCCACCTCGAGGCTGATCACCGCGTCGATCTTCTGATCCTTCTCGGTCAAAAGTCGGTCCAGCGCCTCGGCCTGTGCATCGGTCCGGGGAAAGCCATCCAGGATGGTGCCTTTGGCCACATCTGGTTGCTCCAATCGCTCTTTGAGCACCGCCAGCACGATCTCATCAGAGACCAATTCGCCGGCTTCCATCACCGCTTTCGCCGCCAAGCCCGCGGGCGTGCCTGCAGCCACCGCGCCGCGCAGCAAATCACCGGTAGAAAGCTGCACCAACCCGAACCGCTCTTCGAGCATCCGGGCTTGTGTGCCTTTGCCGGCCCCTGGGGGCCCAAGCAAGATCAGGTTTACAGGGCGGGTCATCGTCTCTGCTGTCATCTGACCCGTCTCACTTATTGGCCCGGTTTTCGATCAACTCGTCGACCACCGAAGGATCGGCCAGCGTCGAGGTATCCCCAAGCGAACCGAAATCGTTCTCAGCAATCTTGCGCAGAATGCGACGCATGATTTTGCCGGAACGGGTCTTTGGCAGGCCGGGCGCCCATTGAATGACATCTGGTTTGGCAATCGGGCCGATTTCACGGCGCACCCAGTTTGAGAGCGTCACTTTCAGCTCATCCGACGGCGTCTCATCGTTCATCAAGGTCACATAGCAATAGATGCCCTGACCTTTCACCGGATGCGGGTAACCCACCACTGCGGCCTCCGAGACGGTCTCATGCGCGACAAGCGCGGATTCAACCTCGGCGGTGCCCATCCGGTGTCCGGAGACGTTGATCACATCATCGACGCGACCGGTGATCCAGTATTCGCCATCCGCGTCGCGGCGGCAGCCGTCACCGGAAAAATAGTAGCCTTTGTAGTCGCTGAAATAAGTCTTCACGAAGCGATCATGATCGCCCCAAACCGTGCGCATCTGGCCCGGCCAACTGTCTTTCAGGACCAGAACGCCTTCAACATCGTTGCCTTCGATGATCTCGCCCGAGGTTGGCTCCAACACCAGCGGCTGCACACCGAAGAAGGGTTTCTGCGCCGCGCCGGGCTTCAGCTCGTGGGCGCCGGGCAGCGGCGTCATCATGTGGCCGCCAGTTTCGGTCTGCCACCAGGTGTCGACGATCGGGCATTTCCCTTTGCCGACATTCTCGTTGTACCAGTTCCAGGCCTCGGGGTTGATGTTCTCCCCCACGGTGCCGAGCAGTTTCAGGCTACTGAGGTCGTATTTCTCAACAAAGCTGGTGCCCTTGGCCATCAGTGCCCGGATCGCGGTGGGGGCGGTGTAGAACTGATTGACCTTGTGCTTCTCGCAGACCTGCCAGAAGCGGCCCGCATCCGGATAGGTCGGCACGCCTTCGAACATCAGCGTCGTGGCGCCGTTGGCCAGCGGGCCATAGACGATATAGCTGTGACCCGTGACCCAGCCCACATCCGCCGTGCACCAGAAGATGTCGCCATCATGATAGTCGAAGCTGTATTGATGGGTCATCGACGCATAGACGATATAGCCACCCGTCGTGTGCACCACGCCTTTGGGCTGCCCCGTTGAGCCAGAGGTGTAGAGGATGAACAGCGGATCTTCGGCGCTCATCTCTTCCGGCGGACAGTCGGACGAGACGCGGCTGGCCACATCATCATACCAGATGTCCCGGCCACCGACCCAGGCGACTTGATCGCCGGTGCGCTTCACGACCAGACACTTGGTGTCGATCACATTGTGCAGAAGCGCCTTGTTCACGTTGTCTTTTAACTCGGTGACGCGCCCGCCTCGCGGTGCGCCATCAGCCGTGATCACCAGTTTGGCGCCAGAGCCGTTGATCCGAGCGCCAAGCGCATCGGCGGAGAACCCGGCGAAGACGATGGAGTGGATCGCACCGATCCGGGCACAGGCCAGCATGGCATAGGCCGCTTCGGGGATCATCGGGAGATAGAGCACGACCCGATCGCCCTTCTTGACGCCGCATTCCTTCAGGACATTGGCGAAGGTGCCGACCTTTTCGGCCAGCATGTTATAGGTGATGTGTTGCGCTTCATCGCCAGGCTCATCGGGCTCAAAGATGATCGCGGTCTGATCACCCCGGGTCGCCAAATGCCGGTCAATGCAGTTGGCCGAGACGTTCAGCGTGCCGTCTTCGAACCATTTCACATGGACATTGTCATGTTCGAAAGAGGTATCTTTGACCTTGGTGAAGGGCTTGATCCAATCGATCCGCAGCCCGTGTTCGCCCCAAAACCCGTCCGGGTCGTTGACCGAGGCGGCATACATCTCTTCGTAACGGGCGGCGTCAATATGGGCACCGGGCAGCAGATCGGGGGTGTCTTTGGGCAAGGTCTCTCTCCCTTAAAGAGTCGCGGGCTCAGGTTCCCATCGGCAAAAACGCGTTGAGCCATGATGGGCCCGTATTGGGCCCGACGCGTTCTGCGATTCCGGAAAGCCGCGCGAGCAATACGCTGACTTTGACCGGGGCCCGCATCATCGGGCCGAATTCAATGGCTAGCCTCCCCCAACCGTCTCTTGGAGCGTTGCGTCGCGGGCCGCCCGGGTCTGTTCTCCTCCCCCGGATGAGCGCGACTTAACCCTCCTATGATTGGCTCCGAACCGGGTCCTCACGTCCCCATTTACGCAACGGCGCCAATGTGCGTGAGGTTACAGGAATTCGTTAAATCCAGAACATCTTCCTGACGTTCAATGATTTTCCTGTAACAGGTTTTCATGTCGCGGCGCAGAAATTGTAAATATTTTTGCAATTTCACAAAAGTGTGAGGCGTTTCAACGGGTTCATTGCATCGGTGCTATAAGGCTATCGATCGAACGCCGCCGCAATGCGGCAGAAGTTGCCTGCGAAGCGGAAAGCACGGCTGGACTCGATGTCGCAGGTCCCGCGGAAGCGACGGCGATTGCGAAAGAATCATTCGTGTGGCGAGCCAAGAAGCTCATTTGATTCCGCGACGGCATCGTGACCCATCAGTTTCAGCCTGTTCACACCGCCCAACATCATCCCATTCTCGGTGATTTGCGCAACTGGAAGCCCACCGGATGTCCCGCATTTGGTTGGCCATCAACGCAGGTTCGTCAGTCCAGAACCACGAACTGACTTGCCAGCCACGGCATCGCTTCCAGTCCAGGTGTGGTGAAATGCAACGCGATCAACTCCCGCGCAATCGCTGCGATCTGGCCTGGGATGTCGCCTGTCCAGTCTTCGCTGGCATAGAGAACGATTTGCCGTGACGCGCCTTCATTGGGCAAAGGATGCGCATCAATGCCGCCCGCAAACCGCCCGGCGCGGAGCAGGCTCAAAGGCGTCGTGATCGTCCAGCCTTTGCCCCCTGCGACCAGGGCGCTGATGGATTGGTTGGAATCCATCTCAAACCGCTGCGGCGGCGTCCATCCATGGCGACCGAGATATTCCTCGATCTGTTTGCCCATGATCTGATCCATGTCCCGCCGCAGAAAGGCCATGTCAGTAAGGGCATTAAGCCCGGCGGAGACATCGGTCCCCCTCGGTACGGCCAGAATGTAGGGGTCATTCAACAACGGATGGGTCACGGTTCCGGGCGGGGCCGTCCGCCCCGCGGCGCAGATCGCGATGTCCAATTCTCGCGCACCGATCAGGGCCTGCATCGCGTGGCTCGCCCCGGTCTGTAGCCGAAACGCGCAGTTTTGCATAGTCTCGGCCAGCCGCGATGTCAGGGTCGGTGTCACTTCGTTCTCGAAATCTTCGATCACCCCCATCCGGAGGGCCGAAAGCCCTGACAGGTCGAGTGTCACCAAATCGCGTTGTCCCATCCGAAGAGCGGACAACGCCGCCTCGACCCGGCGCAAAAACAGCCGCCCCGCGGCGGTCAATGTCATCGGACGGCGCGAATGGTCGATGAGCTCAATGCCCAGAGCCGCATCGAGGTTCTTCAACTGTTGCGAGACTGCGGGGGCGCTCATGCCCAAGCGCTCCGCCGCGCCCGCGACCGAGCCGGTACGGGCGAGCGCCTCGAACACTTCCAACCCTTTGATCGAGACGCCCTTGAGGGCGCTATCAGGCATCTGATCCTCGTCTCGTCATGAATTGATGATCCGTTCCAAAAGGTCTTGCGGCACGCTCACCCCATCCGCCTCTGTGCGGGCCCGGGCCGCCGCTCGGGTGCTGCCGGGAAGCCGCGCGCCGTCTTGGTCCGCGATCGCGGCTGCTAAGTCTTCGATCCGCGCGCCAAAAGCACCGCCAGACAGCGCGCCTGTCTCAACGGCGATAAAGCATTGCCCGGTGCGCGGCGGTCCACCCAACGGACCCGAGAAGGGGGAGGCGTCTTTGCCCAAAGTTGCCCCGGCCAAAGCCGCTGCAAAGACCTCAACCATCAAACCGGCACCAAACCCCTTATATCCGCCGGCCGGCGCCATCGATCCCTTGAGAGCTGCCTCGGCATCTGTCGTCGGCGCACCGGTGGCATCAAACGCCCAACCTTCTTCGATGGCGCGTCCTTCTCGGGCGCGCAGCATGATCTCAGATTTCGCAATTGCGCTGGCTGATTGGTCGATGACAAGCGTTGACCCACCCGCACCATCCGGCACGCCAAGCGCGAACGGGTTGGTACCGACGACCGGTGTTTTGCCGCCCCAAGGCGCAATCGACGCTGGCGCATTGGTGAAACACAGGCCCAACAATCCGGCGTCGGCAATCCGCTCTGCGTGATGGCCCAGAACGCCACAATTGTAACTGTTATAAACCGTCATCGCGGCGATACCTTGGGCTGTCGCGGCCTCGATCAGAGGGTCGAAGCCCGCATCGATTGCCGGATGTGCAAAGCCATCTTTTGCATCGACCCTTACAGCACTGGGCTTGGGGCGATGGACCTCTGGTTCGGCCAAGCCCTCCACTTTGCCGCAGCGCAGATGTTCCGCGTAAATCGGCACATACATCAATCCGTGACTGCGGATACCGTCGCGCTCAGCGGCGCGGGTCGATCGCGCGACGGAGGCCGCCGCCCGATCGCTGGCACCTGCACGTTTCAACGCATCGCGCGCAAGCGCCTCCACATCGTCTAGGCCGAGGATTTCATTCATAAGCCATTCTTTCATCAGGGGGTCAGTCAGCGTCAATCCCATCTGCACCTGCCCCGCGGGTGCGTGATGTCTCTGTGGTGGGAACGCGCGTTTTTGCCGCGAAGCTTTCGGCCTCAGTCCAGGCTGTGGCGCCGGGCGTTTGGCGGCCCAAGCCAGGTGGGTGTTGCGCCACACCGGGTTGCAGCGTGATCAAAATGTCCCTGCGGGCGGGGTCGTTATGCGGTGCCCCCAACAAATGCCCGGCGTCAATTTGTGCTGCGATTGCCCCGTCCAGCGTGATCCGCTGTTCGGTTTGGGTGGAGGCCCACCCGGCAAACCCTAAAAAGAGAGCTGGGCTATCGTCCAGGGTCATACAAACGGGGCCATCACCTGTGAGTGCTAGGTCAAGCGCTGACGGTCCGACAAGGGCGACAGGGCCGGGGCCGATGCGCCAGATATCGTCGCCGTTTTGCCAGGCTTCGACGGGGCTTGGCGCCGATCGCAGCGCGTCGAGGGCGATGCCGACGCCATTCGCCCCTTGCGCGGATAACCAAGCTGCTGCCGCGCCGATCTCGGCGGCGATCCCTTGCGGCCAACCGGCACCGCGCGCCGCATCGTGCATCTTTTTGGCCACTTCATTGAGCGATGGTGTGATCATGCGGCGATCGCGCGTGGCGGTGACCAGAGCGCCCAGCCATCTGGATCGACCTTAGCGATCTCGCCGACCAGAGGCGCACCTTGGCAGAGCGTGATCCGGGTCCAACGGTCTGATTTCGGATCAAACCGGGTGGCGCCGAAAAACGCGAGTTTGAAGCGCAACAGATCAATTGGCAGGCAGGCCTGCCCAATGAGGTTGTCGCGAATCTCTCCATAAGGATGGGTTGCGATGCTCTGCACCCGGTCGACCACATGCCGCTGATCCGGGCGGCGCATTAGAAACGCCGCCACGCTATCGGTGGGGTGCGCCTCTCGCAGCGCCCGGTCGAGGCCTTGAACCTGGCGCGCGATGTCCAGCGGTGTCTCCAACTCCCCGCCCGGTTCTTCAGCCCGAACACCCAGCCTCGGTTCCGCCTTATCTTCAGAGACATACCAAAATTGATGAGTCTCACCCGGGTCGTCGAAATCTATCTTCAGGGCCCAGGCATAGGTTTGCCGGATGATCGTTGCGAGCTCGTCCAAGCACATCCGTGGCGACAGCCGTTTTGGCACTCCGGTTTGCATCTCCATCGCCAAATCATCGATCAAAGCGCCATAGGGCTCCATCATCACGGCATTTAGGCATTCCTGCGCTTCCAGGCCGTATGCCAGGGCCTCAAGGCTCAGGTTTTCCCAAGGATGGGGCGCGTCCAAACATCCGGTTCTCGTCAGATCGCGGATCGCAGACAGGTCGCGCCGAAGGCCGTGGATGCGCGCCATCTGGGTCGGGGCCGCGACATCCCACGTCTCCACATGGGCGATGGCTTGGTCCAGGGCCTGTGCGAATGCCGCTTTGTCCGATGCGCTTGCCGTTGGCAGGGCGCGTATCCGAGCCAAGGCCGTCTCGCGGGCCAAAACCCAGGCATGGGTTAGCTCGGGATGGGTCGCAAGAAACGGCGCCATGCCAAGGCCGGTTGCATTGCCGATACCCAAAAGCCGCTTGTTTTCATTCGACAAAGACACGGCCCGTTCTGGTGCCTGGGCCTTGGCGATGTGGTCGACCAAGTCATGTGTAAAATGCCGGATCAGCCAAACGGTAAGCATTTCAGCCTGAAAGGCACCGCCAAGCCCCGGGCGCCCGGCAATTTGGGCCCGATCGGCCAAGCCGAATTTGCCATTGCCATAAACCGCCGTCGTGCGCATGAGATACCCGGTCGCGAACAGCTTCTCGGTGTCCGGCTGCTGGCCGTTGGCCAAGGCATCGACCACATGATCAAACAGACGAACGCTTTTGTTGGCGCGGCTCAACACCAACTCTCGCGGCGAGACGCGGCCCGCCTCTTGGAGCGGTACGTTGGCCTCCAGCCGATCTAGATCCCCCCGCTTCGGAAGCCCATCGAACAGCGCATAAGTCGTGTCCCATCGTTCGGCGATAACGCGGTCGGTTCGGTCTTCGGTGTCCAAGGCGTGAGAGAAGGCAACCAGCGCATAACTATGCCCACCGAGGGTCAATGTATAAACGGCCCGACCATATCCTTCGGGCGTCATTTCCCATAACCGTCTGGTCACGCTGACTTTGTCTTGATGCAGTCGGCGCATCAAAACACGCAGGAAACTCAGCCGGGTTGGAAAGCTTGCCCCCATCCGCGCCAGTCGCATCACCATATCCGGCGGGCGAAGCGCCAGCGTTTTGGGGGGGATATGGGTCAAATCATTCATCTGAGTTCGTGAGCACCTGATAAAACTTGGTCCACTAGGTGCCGCCCATGATGCCAGTGATTTTGGATTTGTCGAATCCGACAGCGGTCAGGCCCTGGTGGCAATACAGAACATCGCGGATGTCCCAAAGAGAGATTGGCCGTTGCAGGGCGTCGCGGGGACCGCGCGTGACTTCGCCGACATTAACCTGGTTTGTCCGGTGCCCGACGCGTATCGGGAGAAGAGACTCCCCGGGTCTGCGCCCATATTGCGCAGCATCGATATGGATCATGCGGCCTGCCATGTTGGTTGCGGGTTGGCGGAGTTGAGCAAGAAACCCCGGCAACTGGCAAGCGCAAAGGTGAGGCGCGGGGGATGCGAATAGGTTACGAAAAAGGCCGGGGCGCGGGTTTTTTGTAACCTGTCGGGTGATCTCCGCGACCGGTGCGGACCACGCTCGGTAGCCTGGTTTTGCCGAAAGCCTTTTGACCTTCGCGCAGTGTGAGATCCGGCGCATGTTTGGTGATGAACTTCGCGGCACGCTAGATGGCCACGGCCCTATTAAGCTTATGCCGCCAGCAACCATCGCGTCTATTGCCCCGTGTCCTCATGAGGCGCCGGAAGGCCACCGGGCGCTCATGAGCGTGTTCTGCTTGGCTGCCCACCACGTCGCGGCCTCATGCGGCGCGGCTTGTGGCTTAACCTTCGATCACCAGATCGGGGAACCGACCTGCGGTATCGCGGATCAACTGCGCCAGCCGCTCATAGGCGCTTGCGGCCCCGGTGGCAGAGCGCCAGACCAACCCGACGGAGCGCGAGAACCGGCGGCCACGGAACGGTCGGACGACAACATCCTGGGCGCGGTTTTCAATTTCGGATTTGACATAAAGTGTCGGCAGGAAGGTGACCCCCATCCCCATCGCCACCATCTGACGAAGGGCGTCAAGCGAGGTGCCTTCGTAATCCCGTGATAGCGTGGCGCCGGTTTCAAGGCACACTGCGGCAATCTGATCATGCAAGGTGTAGCTGGGTGAGAGGGAGAGAATCGTTTGATCCGACAGATCGGGTCCGTCGAGCATCTCTTTCTCTGCCAGTGGATGATCAACCGGCAGGGCCACCGACAGCGGCTCGCGGAACAGCCGGGATGTGGTGAGCGCCGCCCCAGATACCGGCAACTGCGTCAGGATCAGATCATGCATCCCATCGTTCAACTCACGCAGAAGTTCGCGCGGTGAAGCCTCGCGGATATAAAGCCGAAGGTCGGGATGGCTGCGATGCAGGTCGCCGACCACATGCGGCATCAGATAGGGGCCGAGTGTGGCAGAGGTGCCAAGACGCAGGGTTCCGCCCAGGCCCGATTGCAAGGTCACCGACAGGTCGAGAATCCCTTGAGTCGCGTCAAGGATATCGCGGGACCGGGAGGAGACTTCGCGCCCCGCCAGCGTGAGTCGCACCGGTCCACGACCGCGTTCGACCAGGGTCAGGCCAAGCGCATCTTCGAGCGTTTTGATCTGCACAGAGAGCGAGGGTTGAGAAATACCACAGGATTCAGCGGCTTCACGGAAATGGGCGGTTTCTTCTAGCGCAACAAGATAGCGCATCTGGCGCAAAGTAAGCGGTGGCACGGAGACAGGCATAGGATGCTCGTTAGTTTTTTTCTATCGAATGTTCATATGCGATTGTATTTGCCTTTTGCAAGAGTTGTGAAAGAAAGGATCATGTGGAGGGGATGTGGGCACGCGCATCTCCGCCGTCGGTGACGATGCTCATGCTGGTTGTTTAGTCCCTTCCAGTATTCACGGACTCGCAGCGTTACCATTGGGCGATCCTTACCTGACCCCTGCCGTCAGTCGGGTGGGGATCGCCCTTAACTTTTCTGCGTCATGGATCTGTCAGTCGATTACCGTCACCTCGGGGGCGGCCTCGCGCAATATGCGGCGCAAGATTTGCGCCAGTTCAGCAAATTCCCGGCTTCGGGGCGCGGTCTTGCGCCAGACCATACCGATGGAGCGGAACGGCACCGGACCGGCCAGAGGGCGCGATGTCACCAGTGCGTTTTGGGTCACCTCGGATCGAACATAAAGCGCGGGCAGAAGCGAGATGCCCAGCCCCATCGCCACCATTTGCCGGATCGTATCAAGCGACGTCGCCTCATAATCGAGGCTGAGCTCGGCGCCGGTATCGGCGCAAATCTGTTTCATCTGTTCGTGCAACCTGTGCCCCGGCTCCAGCGTCAGGATCGTCTCGCCGCGCAGGTCTTCCCGGGCAACCTGTGGGCGGTCGGCAAGCGGATGATCCGTCGCGGTCACCGCCAGGAGCGGCTCGCGAAAGAGCCGCGCGGTGTTCAGATCGGCGCCGGTGACGGGGAGGGGGAAGAACAAGAGGTCGAGACGGCCTTCATCGATGCGCGTCAGCAGGTCGGCGGCCAGCCCCTCACGAACATAGAGCCGCAAATCGGGATGGCTGGCATGCAGATCGGGGATCACCAGCGGCAAGAGATAGGAGCCGAGCGACTGCACGACGCCGACGCGGATCGTGCCGCCAAGCGGGTGCTGGCCCTGTTTCGCAATCTCTTGGATATCCGAGACATCACGCAGGATCGCCCGGGCGCGCGCGGCAATCTCCGCCCCGGTCGGGGTCAGCACGACGCGGGCGCGGGAGCGTTCGACCAACTTAATGCCGAGTTTCGCCTCCAACTCTTTCAATTGGCCCGAAAGCGTTGGTTGGGTCACATGGGCGCGTTCGGCCGCGCGGCGGAAATGCAGCGTGTCGGCAACGGCGACCAGATAACGAAGCTGTTGAAGCGTGGGCATGGTTTTGATCGGTATTATCTATCAAAACCGATTTTAGTTTCGATTGGCCCAATCGACAAGCGCGCATTATGTGTCCGTCAAACGAATTTGGGTGAGCTGCGGTGAAACGCTTTAAGAGCATTCTGACAGTCCTGACCGAAGACAGCCTGCACGAGGTGGCTTTGGAACGGGCGTTGCATTTGGCCAAGGTCAACGGCGCGGCCTTGACCTTGGTCGATGTGATTGATGCGGCCCCGGGCGAGTTGGCGCGGCTTTTGTCCGCGATCCAGGGGCATCGCGGGGCGGAGATCGAAGAGGATGTGATTGCCTATCACCGGGACCGCCTCGCAAAAATGGCAGAGCGAGCTCGCGCAGAAGGCGTCGAGGCCACCGAAGCGGTGTTGCAGGGCAGTGTCTTTGTCGAGGTCATTCGCATGGTGCTGCGCGAGGGGCATGACATTGTGATCAAGGGTGCCACGGCGGCCCCGCACGGCAAGGGCGTCTTGAAGGGCGTCGATATGCATCTGCTGCGCAAATGCCCCTGCCCAGTCTGGATGTTGAAGGGCTCGGGCGACGGGAATTTCGACATGGTCCTGGCCACGGTCGACCCGAAACCTCATGGCGACACGGCGCGCAACAACCTCGATCGGTTGGTGATGGATCTAGCGACCTCGCTGGCCGAACGCGACAAGGCGGTCTGTCATGTGGCGCATGCCTGGCGCTTGCAGGAAGAACATGCGTTGCGCCACGGGCGGTACACGTCGAAATACCAAGGTGAAGTGGATCAGATGGTCACGCGCGAACGCGGAGAAGCCAAGGCCCGCTTGGACGCGCTGATGGCCGACTACCCGCAAGTGGCGCGGGACAATGTGCATATGATCAAGGGTCTGCCCGGCGATGCGATTGCGGAGTTTTCCGAAGCGCTTGGCCCCGATGTGGTCGTGATGGGCACGGTGGGGCGGACCGGCATCAGCGGCTTCATCATGGGCAATACGGCCGAGACGATTTTGCACCGGGTGGATTGCGCGGTGATCGCGGTGAAGCCGGAGGGGTTTGTCTCTCCGATCACTTTGGAAGCAGCGGGATAACGCGGCCTTTAAGGGGCCGAGAAGACAGGGCTGGCGAGGCCCAGAAACGAGAAGGGTGGGACAGACGTGGCAGAGGCAGGCGTAGAGGTGCCGCGCGCAGCAGGCGGGCCAGCGGGATGGATATCGATTCTGATCCCGGTGGCGATCTTTGCCTATTTGGTACAGTTCGTGCCGCAGGTCGCGGCGGGTGAGGTCATTCTTTGGGCCTATGAGTGGGTGCCCGCGCTGGATATCCGGCTCTCGGTGATCCTGGATGGGCTGAGCCTGACCTTCGCGCTGTTGATCAGCGGGATCGGCGCGTTGGTAACGCTTTATTCGTCGAAATACCTGGGCAACCATCCGGAATATCCGCGTTTCGTGCTGTACCTCATGGCGTTCATGGGCGGGATGTTGGGCCTGGTTTTGGCCGACAACCTGATCGCGCTTTTCGTGTTTTGGGAGGTGACGACGATCTCCTCCTACCTGCTTATCGGCTTCAACTCCGACGAGGCGAAATCGCGCCGCTCCGCCCTGCAAGCGTTGCTTGTGACCGGGACCGGGGGGCTGGCGCTTCTGGCGGGCATCATCATGCTGGGCAATGTGGCGGGCTCATTTGAGCTCTCCGTGATCCTGACCCAGGGCGACATGATCCGGGCGCATCCGCTCTATGTGCCAATCGTGATCTTGTTCCTCGCGGGCGCCTTCACGAAATCTGCGCAGTTTCCGTTCCACTTCTGGCTGCCGAACGCGATGGCCGCGCCGACGCCGGTCTCGGCCTATCTGCACTCCGCCACGATGGTGAAGGCGGGTGTGTTCTTGATGGCGCGGATGAATCCGGCACTGGGCAGCACCGATCTGTGGTTCTGGACCCTGGTGATCGCGGGCGGGTTTACGGCGGTCTTTGCCAGCATCCTGGCGATGCGGCAGACTGATATCAAACAAGTCCTGGCCTATACCACGCTGATGGCGCTTGGCACGCTGACGCTCTTCATCGGGGCGGGAACAAGCGATGCGATCAAGGGAATGATGCTGTTTTTGGTGGTGCATTCGCTCTACAAAGCCGCGCTCTTCCTGATGATCGGGATTGTCGATCACGCCACCGGCACACGCGAGGCCGAGGTGCTGCGCGGATTGGGCCGCAAAATGCCGATCACCGCGCTGGCCGCCGTCGTGGCGGCCGTGTCGATGGCGGGTATCCCGCCGCTGGTCGGCTTCATCGGCAAAGAGTTCCTCTACAAAGCGGGCTTGGAGCTGGATCAAGGGATGATCTGGGTCACCGGCGCGGCTTTCGCGGCCTCGGCCCTGATGTTTGCGGTCGCCGGGATTGTGGCGTTGCGGCCCTTCTTCGGCCCGCTGGCCGAGACGCCGAAACCTGCCCATGAGGGGCCGGTCTTCATGCTGACCGGGCCGTTGGTTCTGGCCGGTCTGAGCCTGTTCTTTGGTTTGTTCCCGGACACGATCGAAGCGTGGCTGGTCGCGCCCGGTACTTGGGCGGTCTATGGCAGCCCGGATGTCAACGTTGATCTCTACCTCTTTGAGGAGGTCAATGCGGCTTTCATCCTATCGCTGATCACCTTCGCGACGGGGGCGGTGATCTATGCCGTCCACCGACCCCTCCGCTTGTTCCTCGCACGCCTGTTCGAGGCGAACCCGATCAAGTTCGACCCGGGTTGGGATGGCGTGTTGGACGGTCTGAAAGCGCTTGCCGCGTGGCAGACCCGGCACCTGCAATCGGGCGTGTTGCAGCGCTATCTTTTTGTGATTTTCGCAACCCTGGCGGTTTTGAGTGCCATCACGATCTGGTCCCGCGATGTGTTGGCGTTCGACTTGGATCTGGGGGCTGAGCTGGACGGGCTGTTGTTCAAACACTGGGCGGTGCTCGTGTTTGTCGCCGCGGGCTCGATCTTGACCGCGTTTACCTCCAGCCGGATGACCGCGATTGCCTCTTTGGGCGTGGTTGGGATTGGCGTGGCGCTGATCTTCATCATGTTCAGCGCGCCCGATGTGGCGATCACGCAGCTTTTGGTTGAGACGCTGGTCGTGGTGTTGGTGGCGGTCGCGATGTTGAAACTGCCGCGCCTCGAGATCATGGCGGGGCACCGAGACAAACGGCCTTGGCATGCGGTTGTGGCGGTGAGTGTTGGCCTGGTGACAACGGCGATTCTGATCGCGGTGTTGCAGGGCGATATCGACCGGCGCCTGACCGACTATTTCGAAGTCACCAGTTGGCCCGAAGCCTATGGCCGAAACATCGTCAACGTGATCCTCGTGGATTTCCGGGCTTTGGATACCTTCGGCGAGATCGCTGTGGTGATGATTGCGGCACTGGCGGCCTATGCGCTTCTCCGCGGGACGTATTATGGGCGACCGAAAGACGCCCGCGAGGAGGACGGCCAATGATGAATTCGCTGATCCTGAACGCCGCCACGCGGCTCTTGGTGGGGCTCTTGCTGCTCTTCTCGATCTATATGCTGCTGCGGGGTCATAACCTGCCGGGTGGGGGCTTTATTGGCGGACTGATCGGGGCCACGGGCTTTGTGCTCTACGCCATCGCCCATGGCTGTTCGGCGACGCGCGCCGCGCTCCGGGTGGACCCGCAATCGATTGCGATGGTGGGCCTTGGTATTGCTTTGGCCGCTGGCGTCTTCGCCGCATTCTTTGGGGATGCCCTGTTCACCGGGCAATGGCTGTTCATTGGAGAGACGGAGGATGACAAAGGCTTGCCGATTTCCTCGGTACTGTTCTTCGACATTGGGGTCTATCTGGTCGTGTTCGGATCGATCCTGACCATCGTTTTGGCCCTGGAAGAGGAGGTCTGAGCCTATGGAACTCCTGATTTCCATCATGGTCGGTGTGATGATCGCCACGGGCACCTATCTGATGTTGGCGCGCAATGTGTTGCGGTTCATTTTCGGGCTGGTCCTGATCTCGAATGCGGCCAATCTGATTATCTTTGTCTCCGGACGCTTGGTGGCGCAAAGCCCGCCTTTGATCCCGGAGGGGGCGGATGTGCCGCCGGAACTGGTTGCCAATGCGCTGCCGCAGGCGCTGGTCCTGACAGCAATTGTCATCGGCTTCGGTCTTTTCGCCTTCGCGCTGACCCTGGTCTATCGCGGGTATCAATCCATGGGGACGTTGATGAGTGATGAGATGCGCCTTGCCGAGCCGAAGGAGGATGGCCAATGAGCTGGCTTCTGGCGGCCCCCATCGTCATCCCCTTTACAACGGCGGTTTTGGCGTTTTTGTTCCGCAATGGCCCTGAGGGCCGGTGGATTTCGATTATTGGATCGGCGGGTCTTCTGATCGCCTCGGGTCTGTTGATGCAGGCGGTTTTGGCCGATGGCGTGATTGCCAGGCAGATGGGCAATTGGCCCGCACCCTTTGGCATCACGTTGGTGGCCGATTTGCTGAGCGCGGTGATGGTGGTGATCACCGGCGTGACGGGGTTGGCCGTGGCGATCTATGCGTTGGCCGATATCGAGAGTCGGCTGGAGAAGCTCGGCTATCATGCGCTGTTCCAAGTGCTGCTGGCCGGGGTCTGCGGCGCGTTCCTGACGGGCGATCTCTTCAACCTTTATGTCTGGTTCGAGGTGATGCTGATCGCGTCCTTTGGACTTTTGATCCTGGGCGGGCGGCGGCAGCAGCTTGATGGCGGCATCAAATATGTGACCATCAACCTGGTCTCCACAATCCTGTTTTTGGCGGGCATTGGTTTGCTCTATGGGATGACGGGCACGCTCAACCTGGCCGATCTGCATCTTGCGGTCCAAGAGGTCGAAAACAAAGGCCTGCTTACTGTGGTTGCCGTGATGTTCATGGTGGCCTTTGGCGTGAAGGCGGCGGTCTTCCCGCTCTTCTTCTGGCTGCCTGCCTCTTATCACACGCCTTCGGTTGCGGTGTCGGCGATTTTTGCCGGTTTGTTGACCAAGGTCGGGGTCTATGCGCTCATTCGGATGTTCACCTTGGTCTTCACCGAAGACGTTGAATACACCCATACGATCCTTCTTTGGATTGCCGGATTTACGATGGTCACGGGCGTTTTGGGCGCAGCCGCTATGAATGATTTCCGGCGGATTCTGAGTTTCCATATCGTGAGTCAGATCGGATATATGATCCTCGGTCTGGCGCTCTTTACGCCGCTGGCCCTGGTCGGTTCGGTCTTCTATCTGGTCCACCACATCATCGTGAAAGCGAACCTGTTCTTGGTCGCCGGTGTCGCTCGACGGATCGCCGGATCAACCGAGCTGAGCGCGATTGGCGGGCTTTATAAGACCGCGCCGGTCCTCGGCCTCTTGTTCCTGATCCCGGCCTTCTCGCTCGCAGGCTTCCCGCCGCTCAGCGGGTTCTGGGCGAAGTACATTCTGGTCAAGGCGAGCCTTGATCTAGAGATGTGGCTGATCGCCGGTGTCGCCTTGGTGGTGGGGCTTTTGACGATTTACTCGATGACCAAGATCTGGGGCAGCGCGTTTTGGAAGCCGCACCCGGCAGGGCTTGAGCCGAAGCTCGGCAGTTTGAGCAACCGGGACCGAACGGCACTGATCCTTCCAATCGCATCTTTGGCGATCCTGACCTGTGTCATCGGGCTTTTCCCAGAGCCGTTTGTCCAGTTTGCGGAACGCGCCGCAGATCAGCTTTTGTCGCCGACGGATTATGTTCAGACTGTTCTGGGGCTTGAGGCAACCCAAGCGACCGGCTTGGCGCAATTGGAGGTAGGGCCATGAATATCTTCACGCTCAATATCGTCCTTGCGGTCTCCTGGGCGGCGCTCACGGGCAGTTTCACGCTCTCGGGTCTGGCGATCGGGTTCCTGCTCGGCTCGGCGGCGCTCTATGTCACGCGACCGCTCTATCCCGGATCGAACCGGTACTTCCTCCGCGTCTGGCGCTGGGTGCGGTTGATCACGATGTTTCTCTATGAACTCGTGGTCAGCTCGATCCAGGTGGTCTGGGACGTGCTGACGCCCACCCATCACGCGCGGCCCGGTGTGATCTCGATGCCGCTTGATGCCAAAGGCGAGATGGAGGTGCTTTTGGTCACGAACCTGATTTCGCTGACCCCCGGTACGTTGAGCCTTGATGTGAACGAAGACTGCGACAAGCTTTATATCCATGCGATGTTTGCCGACGATCCTGACGAGATACGGCGGCAGCTCAAAGAGGGGATGGAGCGCTGGGTGATTGAGGCAATGGAGTAGGCGCGATGGAGATTTTGCAGACAGCGGTCGATATTGCCTTTGTCTTGGTGATGCTGGGCGTGGTGTTCGCCTTTGTGCGCCTGATCAAAGGGCCGAGCTTGCCCGACCGAGTTGTGGCGCTTGATATGATGACCGTGCTGATTGTGGCGTTCTGCGGCTTGTTCGCCTTGGCGTCGGGGGAAACCGCGTTTCTGGATGTGGCGATTGTGATGGCACTGGTCGGGTTCCTGGCGACCGTGGCTTTGGCCCGGTTTGTGGAGCGGCGGGGCGCGCAGGAAGGCGAAACCGATGCGCAGGCCGTAGCTGATGAGGAGACGCAGCAATGATTTTGGAGCTGTTTCTGGTGGCGCTGGTGCTGATCGGCGGGTTTTTCTGCTTCATCGCGGGGCTCGGCGTCTTACGGTTGCCCGATGTGCTGGTGCGGATGCACGCTTCGACCAAGGCGGGAACCCTGGGCAGCGGATTGATCCTGGTTGCGGTCGCGGTGCTTTTTGCGGATTTGGCGACGGTGACCCGGGCCGTGGCAACGATCGTATTTCTGCTGATCACCGCGCCGGTGGCCGCACATATGATTGGCCGTGCGGCCTTCCGCTCGGGCGTCGCGATGTGGAAGACCAAGATTGAAGACGGTGCGGAGGATGCCCTCCGCCGACGCTAGGTGGAGCCAGGAAAACGCGCGTTTTCCGGTCCGTTTTCCGTGCGGAAAACGGCTGCGCGGCGGGGCGCCTCTTGCGCTAGGTCTGTAAGAAGATGTGATCGCCCTCGGGGCTGAGCGCGCAGGCGGTCAGATGCCCGCTATGCCAGGCGCCGGTATCCATCGCGATGCGCCCCTGGGCAAAGAGCGGTTCCGTCACCTGGGCATGGCCATGGGCGATCCAAATATCATCGGTGCGGGGGCGGCTTTCAAACTCTGGATGGCCCCAGAGCAGGGTTCGGGGGTTTTGATCTTCCATTCTGTGTTGCGGATCGGCGGCGGCGTGAACCACCCAGAGATTGCCCGCCGACCAACTCAGCGGCAGCGCCGCGAGCCAGCTATGCCGTTCTGCCGTGAGGTTTGATTTCAGGAGGGCCGCCAGCTCAATCAAGGTCTCCGGACCCGGATGGCGAGGAATATCTTCGACGGGCAACCCGAGGCTTGCAAGTGTCGCCTCCGCGCCGGCCCGGAACCAGCGCGGCCCACGGATCACGGGATTGGCCAGAAAATCCAACATCATCCGATCATGATTGCCCATCAGGCAGGTGACGTTGTCCGGCAATTCGGATGTCAGCTCGTGGAGCCGCTCTAAGACCGTGCCGCTGTCTGGGCCGTTGTCGACATAATCGCCAACAAACACCAGATGCGGGTCTTGCGCTTTGGTCTCGCCGATATGTGCATCGATCAATTCCAGCATTTGTTCGAGCAAATCGGCGCGCCCGTGCAGATCGCCGACGATATAGACCGCGCGGCCCGGGATCGGGCGGCCCGGATCGCGGCTCTCTGGCGCGGCAGCGGTGTCAGTCGCACGACCAAGCAAAGAGGAAAGGCGGCCTTTCATGCCCCATGAGGTGCGCTTTTCCGGGGCGCTTGGCAAGGGGGCGTGGCGGTTATTCGCGCGCGCGCAGAACCCGCGCAGGCCGGGCCGCCAACGGTCGGAGCGCGAAGGCAAGCCCGGCTAGAAGCGTGGCGAGCGCGCCGCCAAGGATGATAGCGAGCGCGGAGATGGGCTCAAACTCATAGCTGGTTTCCATCACGAAGGTCATGATGGCCCATCCGCCAATTGCGCCTGCGATAATCGCAACGCCCCCGGCGGCGGCCCCAAGGAGGCCGGAGCGGAGCGCGAAACTGGCCAAGATACGGCGGCGCGACGCGCCTACGGTTTTGAGAACGGCGGCCTCGAAGACTCGGCCCCGTTCGCCCGCCGCAGCCGCGCCGATCAATACGATGAAACCGGTGAGAAGCGTCGCGCCAGCGCCGTATGAGGTGGCGGCGGCGAGGCCGGAGAGCGCATCGGCCACCCGTTCCAATGCGTCGCGCATCCGGATTGCGGTGATATTGGGTGCGGCGGAGGCCACATCGCGCAGGATCTGCGTCTCGGCGGCCTCTTCCGCATAGACGGTCGCGATATGGGTGTGCGGCGCACCGGCCAGCGCATTTTGCGACATGGTCAGGATGAAACCGATCCCGGCATTAGAGAAATCCACTTGTCGGAGGGCGGCGATCTCAGCCGTGATATCGCGCCCGAGGATGTTGACGGTGATCTCATCGCCGACCGTCAGGCCGATCTCTTGCGCTTCTTCGGCGGCGAAGGCCACAAGTGGCGGGCCCGCGTAATCGTCGGGCCACCAGGCCCCCGCCACGACCTCGGAGGCGGGCGGCGCGGTGGTCAAATAGGTCACGCCTCGGTCACCTTGCAGGACCCAGTGATCTGCCGCGACCTCTTGCGCGGGCACGCCATTGATTCGGGTGATGAGGCCGCGCAGCATGGGCGCCGTGTCAACGCGGCTGACCTCGGGGTCATTTTCGACGCGGTCGAGGAAGCCAGGCAGCTGATCGTTCTGGATATCGACGAAAAAGTAAGATGGGGCCACATCCGGCAGATCACGTTCAATAGCGTTCCTGAGATTGCTATCGATTTGGCCAACGGCGGCGAGGACGGTGAGGCCAAGGCCGAGGGAGAGGACGACGGACGTGGCCTCCGACCCAGGCCCGCCAACCGAGCCAAGCGCCAGGCGGAGGGCGGTCCTGCCGCGCATGCCGCGAGATCGGGCAAGGCGGCGGGACAGGGCGCGGACAGCCAGAGCCGCGAGAGCCAGGAGGAGCAGGGCGGCCAGGATACCGCCAGCGGTGTAAAAGGCCAGGATCGGGATGCCGGAGAGCCAAGCGGCCAGGCCGACGAGCGCGGCGACAAGACCGGCGGTGAGGATCAGAAAGATCGGGCGGGGCAGGGTGCGGGATTTGCCGGTGGCGTCGCGGAACAGGGCGGCGGCGCGGACTTGTTCGGTCCGCGCGAGGGGCCAGAGCGTGAAGATCAGCGCGGTGAGCAGGCCATAAAGCGCGGCCTCGGCCAGCGGGGCAGGGTGGATGCCAAAGGCAGCCGGGATCGGGAGTTGCGCCTCGATCAATGGGGCAAGCGCCAGCGGTGCCAGCGCGCCGAGCGCCAGGCCGAGGACGATACCGAGCGCGGTCAGAAGGCCGATTTGCAGGAAATATGCGGCAAAGATCGTGCGCCCCTCGGCCCCAAGCGTCTTCAACGTCGCGATGGTGGCGATTTTGCCATCGAGATAGGCGCGGATCGCGGCGGAGACGCCGACCCCGCCGACGGCCAACCCGGCCAGGCCCACGAGGACCAAAAACGCCCCCATCCGGGCGATGAACTGCTGAATACCCGGTGCGCCATTGCGGCTGTCACGCCAGCGCAGGCCGGTGTCGCGGAACGCGGCCAAAGCATCGTCTTCCAACGCTTGCAAATTGGCAGCTTCGGGCAGAAGGAGCCGATATTGGCTGTCATAGAGCGTGCCGGGTTGCAGCAGGCCAGAACTGGCCAAGCCGTCAAGGCCGACAATACTGCGCGGGCCGAGGCCAAAGCCGCCGGACGCGCCATCGGGTTCGACTTCCAAGATTGCGGTCAGGCGGAAATCTTGCGTGCCAAGCCGGAAGGTATCGCCGGGGTTGAGGCCCAAGCGGTCGGCCAGCACCTGCTGCATGACGCCACCGGGCAGGCCATCCCGCATGGCCAGCGCCTCGGTGATCGGGATGTCTGGGGTCAGTTCCACCGCGCCGTAGAGCGGGTAGAGATCGTCGACACCGCGGACCTGGGTCAGGCCACGTTCGGGCCCGGTTTCACCCTCGACAACGGCCATGGAGCGGAAATCGACCGTCTCGGATATAGCGAGTGCATTGGCCTCCATCCAAGCCCGTTCGGATTCGGTCGCGAAACGGTAAGTGAAAGACATCTCGGCATCGCCGCCCAAGATGACCGCGCCCTCGCGGGCAAGCCCGTCTTGGATCGAGACCCGGACAGAGCCGACAGCGGCAATCGCGGCCACGCCCAACGCCAAACACGCGAGGAAAATGCGGAAGCCCCGCAATCCGCCCCGGAGCTCACGCCGGGCAATGCGGATGGCGACACTCATTCGGCGGCGTCCTGTGCGGTTTCGGGCTCGATCCGACCATCCCGGAGGCGGATCACCCGATCACAACGCGCGGCCAGATCGGGGGCGTGCGTGACCAAGATCAATGTCGCACCATGGCGATCGCGCAGGCCAAAGAGCAGCTCCATGATCGCAGCCCCATTGGTCTCGTCGAGATTGCCGGTGGGCTCATCAGCCAGAAGGATGTCGGGCCGCGGCGCGGCGGCGCGGGCCAGCGCCACGCGTTGCTGCTCGCCACCGGACATTTGGCTTGGGTAATGATGGAGGCGATCGGCCAAGCCGACAGCGGCCAGCTCGGCCTCGGCGCGCTCAAACGCATCGCGGTGACCGGCCAGTTCGAGCGGGGTTGCCACATTTTCCAACGCGGTCATGGTCGGAATAAGGTGGAAGGATTGGAAGACCACACCCATATGTTCCCGGCGGAAACGGGCGAGCGCGTCTTCGTTCATCACCGTCAGATCATGGCCAAGCGCTGTGACCGATCCGCCGGTGGCCTGTTCCAGCCCGCCCATGAGCATGAGGAGAGACGATTTGCCCGAGCCCGACGGCCCCACCAACCCCACGGTTTCGCCCCTGGCGATATCGAGCGTGATCCCGTGCAGGATCTCGACCCGACCGGCATTGCCGTCCAGCGCCAATTTGGTCTCGGTGAGGGAGAGGATCGGCTCTGCCATGTCTAAACGCCTTAGTTCAATTCGTTCCCTGGCATATGGGGCGCGGATGCGGTTGAGCAAGGTTGTTTTTGCCGGGTTTTTCGCAGGCCTGGCCTCTGGCGCGATGGCCGAAGAGATCACCTTGGTGGCTTTGGGCGACAGTCTGACCCAAGGCTTCGGCCTGGTCGAGGCGGACGGATTTGTGCCGCAGCTTGAGGCGTGGCTGATCGCGCAGGGGCATGACGTGCGGGTCATCAATGCGGGCGTGTCGGGCGATACGACAGCGGGCGGGTTGGCCCGCGTGGCCTGGACGCTAACGCCCGAAGTCGATGCGATGATCGTGGCTTTGGGCGGCAATGATTTGTTGCGCGGGATCGACCCGGCGGTGTCGCGGGCCAATCTCGATGGGATTTTGCGCGAAGCAGCGGCGCAGTCTCTGGAGGTCTTGCTGGTCGGGCTGCAGGCGCCGGGGAATTACGGGCCGGAGTATCAAGCGGCCTTCGATGCGATGTACCCGGAACTCGCCGAGACCTATGGCGCGCTGCATGTGGAGAGTTTTCTCGGCGGGTTGGAGGCGCAGGTTTTGGAGGGCGATACGGGCGCATTGGGCCGGTATATGCAAGACGATGGCATCCATCCGAACGCTGAGGGCGTGGCGCTGATCGTGGCGGCTCTCGGGCCGGAGGTGGAGCGGCTGATCGCGCGGGTCGACGTGGAGTAGTCTTCGGGGTTCTTAGAAGTCCGGGCGCGAAACGTGCGTTTTTCGGCTCTTCACGTCGCGAGCGTGATTTCCGTCTCCGCATCGTGGCAGAGCCGGGTGAGAGCCGCAGGCGGCGGCGTATCTGTCACCCAATGGTCCAACTCGGTAAGCGATGCGATGCGCACCGGGGCTTTGCGAGCGAGCTTGCCGTGATCGGCCACCAGCATCGCGCGACGGGCCTGATCGAGGATCGCGCGCGCGACACGAACTTCCGACAGGTCGAAATCGAGCAAATCGCCTGAGGCATCGAGGGCTGAGCCTCCGATGACCGCCAAGTCGACCTTGAACTGCCGGATGGTCTGCACTGCCAGATCGCCGACCAAGCCGCCATCGGAACGCCGGAGCGTGCCGCCGGTCAGGATGACTTCAGCGGTCGGGTTTGGAGCAAGGATTTGCGCCACATTCATATTGTTGGTGACAATCATGAGGTTCGCATGGTCGCGCAAGGCGCGGGCGACCGCCTCTGTGGTGGTGCCGATATTGAGAAAGAGCGAGGCCCCATTCGGGATCAGCGCCGCGGCGGCTTGACCAATCGCCTCCTTGGCCTCGGCATTTAGACGGCGGCGATCCTCATAGCCGATATTGGTCACGCCCGAGGGCAGAACCGCGCCGCCATGGATCCGGTCAAGCACACCGGCCTCACACATCTCGGTCAGATCGCGGCGGATGGTTTGCACGGTCACCGCGAATTCATCTGCAAGGCTCTCGACCATCACCCGCCCCTCGGCACGGGCGCGGGTGAGGATATCGGCTTGGCGGTGGGTGAGAGGCATGCGGTGGCTTTCGTTTTTTCCTATATAGCGAATGAAAGCGAACATGAAAATTGACAAAACGAACATTGGATGAAATCAGGAGATGACCCCAGACAGGAGCGAGTCGTGACCCAACCCTATGATCTGTTCATCATCGGCGGCGGCATCAATGGCTGCGGCATTGCGCGAGATGCGGCGGGTCGCGGCTTGAGCGTCTGCCTGGCGGAAAAAGGCGATCTGGCCGGGGCGACCTCGAGCGCCTCGACGAAGCTGTTTCATGGTGGGCTTCGCTATCTGGAGTATTTCGAGGTTGGGTTGGTGCGCAAAGCGCTGATCGAGCGGGAGACCTTGCTCCGCGCGATGCCGCATATCTCTTGGCCGATGCGCTTTGTCTTGCCACTCTCAAAAGACATGCGGTTTGACACTGACACGCCGACCTCGCGGCTTTTGTCGATCACGATGCCCTGGATGAAAGGGCGGCGGCCCGATTGGCTGATCCGGATGGGACTGTTCCTCTATGACCATCTAGGGGGGCGCAAGATCTTGCCTGGGACCAGCACGTTGGACTTGGTCGGCAGCCCGGAAGGTGCGCCGCTGCAGGACCGGTTCCACAAGGCATTTGAGTATTCCGATTGCTGGGTCGAAGACGCGCGCCTTGTTGTGTTGAACGCCCGCGATGCCGAGGCACGGGGGGGGCGGATCATGACCCGCACCGAAGTGGTAAGCGCCGAGCGGGTGGACGGCCTCTGGCAGGTGACCGTCAAGCGCGGCGGTGAAACCGAGGTCATCACGGCACGCGGTCTGGTGAATGCGGGCGGGCCCTGGGTGGCCGATATCGTGCAGACTGTGGCGCGGGTGAACAGCTCGGAGGGGGTGCGGCTGGTCCGTGGTAGCCATATCGTGACCCGGCGGCTTTTCGATCACGACAAATGCTATTTCTTTCAAGGAACCGATGGGCGGATCATTTTTGCGATCCCGTATGAGACAGATTTCACGCTGATCGGGACCACGGATGCGGAGCATGATGGCGACCCGACCGCGCCGGTCTGCACGCCAGAAGAAACGGCTTATCTCTGCCGGTTCGCGTCGGAGTATTTCCGGCAGCCGGTGCGAGTCGAGGATGTGGTTTGGACCTATTCCGGCGTGCGCCCGCTTTATGATGATGGGGCGAAATCGGCCACGGCGGCAACGCGGGATTATGTGCTCTCGCTGGATGACGCGGGCGCACCGATGCTGAACGTGTTTGGCGGCAAGATCACGACCTATCGGAAATTGGCCGAGGCGGCTTTGGCGAAACTGGCGCCGCATTTCCCGAAAGCGACAGGGAATTGGACGGCGGGGGTGGCCCTGCCCGGCGGGGATTTCTCGGTTGATGGGTTTGATGATCTTATAGAAGATTTACGGACCCAATTTGCGTTTCTGACGCCGCAATGGGCGCGCCGCCTGGCGCGGGCCTACGGGACCGAAGCGGCGGAGATGCTGGGGGATGCCACCAAGATCGAGGATCTAGGGCAGATGTTTGGTGCCGATTTGAGCGAAGCGGAAGTGCGCTGGCTGATGACCCGGGAATATGCGGCTGAGGCGGCGGATGTGATCTGGCGCCGGTCGAAACTGGGCCTCAGAATGGGCGCCGAAGAGATCGCGGCTCTGGAGGCCTTCATGGCGGCCGAATGACTTGCGGGGCCGGGCGGCCGCGATACGATCATGAAAGATAAGGGAGGGCGCAATGACCCATATTCTGGCCATTGATCAGGGGACCACATCCAGCCGGGCGATCATTTTCGACGGGACTTTGCAGCCGATCGCCGGCGCCCAGGAGGAATTCACCCAGCACTTCCCCGCCTCGGGTTGGGTCGAACATGATCCGGCAGACATTTGGGTGACCACGGCAGGGACCTGTCGCGAAGCGATTGAGCGCGCGGGGCTTGGACCCGAGGATATCGCCGCGATCGGCATCACAAATCAGCGCGAAACCGTGGTGGTTTGGGACCGCGAAACCGGGCAGCCGATTCACAACGCGATTGTCTGGCAGGATCGACGGACCTCTGAGATGTGCGCGCGGCTGAAGGCCGAGGGGCATGAGGCGATGGTGCAGCATAAGACCGGGTTGCTGCTGGACCCCTATTTTTCGGGCACCAAGCTTGCCTGGCTCTTGGAGAATGTTGATGACCTAAGGGAGAAGGCAGAGGCTGGAAAACTGGCCTTTGGGACGGTGGACAGTTTCCTGATTTGGAAGCTGACCGGCGGCGCGGCACATGTCACCGATGCGACCAATGCGGCGCGGACACTCTTATATAACATTCGCGATGGGGTATGGGATGCGGAGATTTGCGAACTTTTGCGCATCCCGATGTCGATGCTGCCGGAGGTGAAAGATTGCGGCGCCGAATTTGGGATGACGCGCGCCGATCTTTTTGGAAAGCCGCTGCCGATTTTGGGCGTCGCGGGGGATCAACAGGCGGCGACGTTGGGGCAGGCCTGCTTCCAGCCGGGGATGTTGAAATCCACCTATGGAACCGGGTGTTTCGCGCTTCTGAATACAGGTGAGACGTTGGTCGAAAGCCAGAACCGGATGCTGGGCACGATCGCCTATCAGTTTGATAGAAAACCAACTTATGCGCTGGAAGGCTCGATCTTCATTGCTGGGGCTGTGGTGCAATGGCTGCGCGATGGGCTGAAGATCATCCGCGACGCTTCGGAGAGCCAGGGCTTGGCGGAAGCCGCCGATGCGGAACAGGAACTGTATCTTGTGCCCGCCTTTGTGGGGCTGGGCGCGCCCTATTGGGACCCGGAATGCCGGGGGGCGATTTACGGCCTGACGCGTGGGTCCGGCCCGGCGGAGTTTGCCCGCGCGGCCCTGGAGAGTGTTGGATTTCAGACACGGGACCTATGGGAGGCGATGCGCGCCGATTGGCAGGGCGCGGGCGGCGAGAATGTGCTGCGCGTTGATGGCGGGATGAGCGCGTCGGATTGGACGATGCAGTTTCTGGCCGATATTTTGGGCGCGCCGGTGGACCGGCCGAAAGTGCTGGAGACAACCGCGCTGGGCGCAGCTTGGGTTGCGGGGATGCGGGCCGGGATTTATCCCGATCAAGAGGGGTTCGCGGCAACCTGGGCGCTGGATCGTCAGTTTGAACCGGCGATGTCGGAGGCGATGCGAGAGGCGCGCTATACCGGATGGAAGGATGCGGTGGCGCGGACCTTGAGCCGGTAGAGCGGGCCGCATCGGCTCAAGCCCCCTATCGGGAGCCATCGCCGCTGCGGGCGTGGCCTTTGGGCCACTTGGGCGTTTGCCGCAGGCGTCGAGATCGAGCCATGAATGCAGATATGTTTGGTCGGCTCGCCGTCAGGTTTCGGTGCCTTGGTGCGGCCCCACCCGCGTTTGCTGGGGGGGGCCTATTGCAGCTTACTGCGGGCGGACCGCGTCCGCCGTGCCTTGGATAAAGGCGACCAGGCGGGTGACATCCTCCTCGCTCAGACGCTCCGCGAAGCTCGGCATGCCGTTGTCCACGCCGATCCCATCCAAAATCCAGGCATTAGCATTCATCAGCACATCCGGCGTGGAATAGCCCAGATTGGGAATTGCGCCGCCATTGTTGACGCCGGGCACGCCGTGGCAGAATAGGCAATTGGAGACATAGATCGCCAACCCTTCTCCAACATGCTCCGGATCATACGGTACGCCAGAGACCAATTCGAGCCGGGAGGACAGTTCCGCCTCGGGCATCGGTTGATCGGCCCCAACCCGGAAGGTGAAGACACGCCCCGCGCCGACCCGATCTGTGGCACGCTGCATCAAGCCATAGACCCCACCCCAACCAACGGCGATGGTGACATATTGCTGCCCGTCATGTTCCCAGGTGTTGGGGGCCGCAACCACGCCGGAGGTGACGGGCACTTGCCAAAGCGCCTCGCCGGTTGTGGCGTTATAGGCGATGAAGCGGCCATCGGCGGTGCCTTGGAAGACCAGATTGCCTGCCGTGGTCAGCGTGCCGCCATTCCAGGGGCTGACATATTCCGCGCGCCAGACCTCGCGTTGTGCAACCGGATCCCAGGCCAGGAGATGGCCGAACGGGGTCGCCTCCGGCGCCACGACATTGAAGAGATAGCCGAGGTTCCAGCCGACACCCGACATGGTGGACATCGGTTGGTGGCTATTGAGCGCCCAATTCGGGTCGGTCGATTGCACCAGCGGCACACCTTGGGCCGGGATATAGACCAGCCCGGTGTCTGGGTTGTAGCTCATCGGATGCCAGTTATGGGCGCCATAGGCCGACGGGACGGTCTCAAACGGCTCGTCGCGTGACCGTGCGGCCGGGTTTTCAATCGGGCGACCGTTCTCGTCATAGGCGGTGGCCCAGGTGGTTTCCACAAACGGCTCGGCGGAGATGAACTCTCCATTTGTTCGGTCGATCACATAGAAGAACCCATTCTTCGGCGCTTGCATCAGGATTTGCCGCATCTCGCCGTCGATCTCCAGATCGGCCAGGATGATATGCTGCGTCGAGGTGTAATCCCACGTGTCGCCCGGCGTGTTCTGATAATGCCAGACATAGTCACCCGTATCGGGGTTCAGCGCGACGATGGAGGCCAGGAACAGGTTGTCGCCGCCAGCGGGGCTGCGCAAATGTTGGTTCCAGGGGCTGCCATTGCCGGTGCCGACATAGAGCAGGTTCAGATCCGGGTCATAGGCCATCGCATCCCAGATCGTGCCGCCGCCGCCCGCAAGCCAATACTCGGCGGAGGGGTCCCAGGTTTCAGCGGCCATTTCCATCGCAGCGTTTTCGTAAGGAAGGGCGGGGTCGCCAGGGACCACGTACCAGCGCCAACTCATCTCGCCGGTTGCCGCATCGAAGGCCGAGATATAGCCGCGCACGCCAAACTCCGCACCACCATTGCCGATCAGGACATTGCCGTTGATCACCCGGGGCGCACCGGTGATTGTGTAGGACATTTCGCGGTTTTCGATTGTGTCGGTGACCCAGACCCGTTCCCCGGTCGCAGCATCAATCGCGTGCAGATAGCCGTCAAACGCGCCGACAAAAACCATGCCATCATAGACCGCGACGCCGCGGTTCACGACGTCGCAGCAACCGCGTTCGCCGAAATCGCCGGGCACTTCGGGATCATAGACCCAAAGCTGCTCGCCCGTTACCGCGTCGAGCGCGTGGACGATGGACCAGGACGCGGTGACATACATGACACCATCCACCACGATGGGTGTCGATTGCACACCCCGGTCGGAGTTGAGGTTGTAGGACCATTCCAGGCCAAGCTCACCAACGTTGTCGGTGGTGATGGCGTCAAGTTGCGAATAGCGGGTTTCGGCGTAGTTCAGCCCGTAGTTCAGCCAGTTCCGGTCATGGGCGTCATTGGCAATGATCGCGTCTGTATCAATTGCGCCGACCGCCGCGCGGATCTCATCTTGGGTGATGGTCTGTGCCTGGACAGCACCCGCCACCAAGGCAGCGCAGGCCGCCCCTAACAGATGTCTCATCTTGGTCCTCCCTTGGTCCTTTTGATCTTCTGTGCCGTCAGTCCCTTCGTCTGTGTCGCCGCTTCACGCGGTCTTTTCGATATCGATCCCCAGTTCCTCGACCATGGCGTCTCGCATGACGAATTTCTGCGGTTTGCCGGTCACGGTCATTGGCAGCTCGGATTTGAAACGCACCAGAGCGGGCACTTTGAAATGCGCGATCTGATCGCGGCAAAATTGTCGGATGGTGTCTTCGGTCGGTGTGGCGCCAGGTTTTGGCACGATCCAGGCGGCGACGATCTCGCCATATTTGTGGTCGGGCACGCCAAAAACCTGCACTTGGCTGACATCTGGGTGGGTGTAGAGGAACTCCTCAATCTCGCGCGGATAGACGTTCTCACCGCCGCGCACGATCATGTCTTTCACCCGTCCGGTGATGTTGCAGTAGCCCTCGGCGTCGATGGTGGCGAGGTCTCCGGTATGCATCCAACCTTCGGCATCAATGGCCTCGGCGGTGCGTTTCGGCTCATCCCAATAGCCTCGCATCACCGAATAGCCGCGGGTCATCAATTCGCCTTGCTCCGCCACATCGGCGATGGAGCCATCTTCGCGTGCGATCTTCACCTCCAGATGTGGCTGGATCCGCCCGACTGAGCCGACCCGTTTGTCGAGCGGTGTGTCGGTATCGGATTGGAAGGAGACGGGCGAGGTCTCGGTCATGCCATAAGCGATGGTGACCTCAGACATATGCATGTCGCGTTGGACCTGCTTCATCACCTCGATGGGGCAGGGCGCGCCGGCCATGATGCCGGTGCGCAGGCTTGAGAGGTCGAACTCCCCAAAGCGATCATGCTCCAACATGCCGACAAACATCGTCGGCACGGCATAAAGCGCGGTGCAGCGCTCTTCCGCGACGGTTTCGAGGGTGTCGATCGGGTCGAACCCCTCGCCGGGGACGATCATGGCTGCGCCTTTGGTGACACAGCCAAGCGTGCCCATCACCATGCCGAAACAGTGGTAGAACGGGACCGGAATACAGAGCCGGTCCACCTCTGAGAACTTCATTGCGGCGGTTACGAAATGGGCGTTGTTGACGATGTTGCGATGTGTCAGCGTCGCGCCTTTCGGCATGCCGGTCGTGCCAGAGGTGAACTGAATATTCACCGGGTCATGGCGGTCGAGCGTCGCAGTGATGGCGTCGAGATCGGCCGTCGGGACATCTGCACCCTTCGCTTCAACCTCTGGGAAGCTGAAGCACCCCGGATGCGGCGCGTCGCCCATGACAATGACGTGCCGGAGGTCGGGCAAGCTGGCCGATTGTAGGTCACCGGGCGCGTCTTCGTTCAGCTCTGGTGCAACGACGCGCAGCATGGCGAGGTATTCCGACGACTTAAACCGCTCAGGCAGGATCAGCGCGGCGCAGCCGGTTTTCGCCAGCGCGAATTCCAGTTCGTGCAGGCGATAGGCCGGGTTGATATTCACCAAGATCACCCCGATCCGGGCGGTCGCGAATTGCGCCAACAACCATTCATAGCGGTTGGGGGCCCAGACACCGCAACGGTCGCCTTTGGCCAGGCCCAACCGCATCAACCCACCAGCCAGCGCGTCGACCCGGGCCGCGAACTCCGCCCAGGTCCAGCGGATGCCCTGGGCACGAAACACGACCGCCTCTTGCGTGCCAAAGCGCGCCACGGTTTCAGCCAGAAGCGCCGGGATGGTCAACTCGATCAACGGTTCGTCCGTGGGTCCGGCCACATGAGCGAGCCCTTGGGGCGTGATGCCCAAAGCCGCCTTTTCAGCAGGCGCAATGCCTTCTGTCATTCTTTCCTCCCTTAGGTCTGGTGATCGCGAACATGTGCGAGACAGACCTCCGCTTGGGCACCTATCGTGCCGCGCGGAAAATCTGGAGTCTCGGCATTTTACGCCATATGCGGCGGCGCCTCATGGTGGCGGCGGTGGTAGTCGCGCGGGCTCATGCCAAAGCGGGCGCGAAAGCCACGGTTGAAATTCGACAGGTCCTGAAACCCGGCGCGATAGGCGATGTCAGATATCCGGCCATGCACATGGGGCAAATGGTTCAGATGCTCGGTGACAAAGCGGTAGCGCTTGGACCGGACCAGATCAATGAAGCTGGTGCCTTGGGCTTGGAACAGGCGCTGGATTTGGCGTTCGGACTGACCAAGCTGCGCCGCGAGCCAGGGCAGGGAGAGGTAATCGGCGGTCAGATGGGTGTCGATCAGATCCAGGGCCAGTTCATAGCGATCGGCGGCATTGCTCAACTCGATCCCCGCCAACCCATCTTCGGGGCGCGAGAAAGCCAAGTGGATCATATCGAAGAGCAGTGTGGCGTTGCCTTGCCGGTCGCCCGCGCCGTTTTCATTAAAGAAGCGAAAGAAATGTTTGGTCAGCATCGCGTTGACCGGATTGCCCGCGTCCAGCCGTTCTCCGATCCGCACACCGGGGCGGCGCTCGCTCAGAAAGCTTTGGCGCGGCAAGTGGACGGACATCAACCGGCTGCTGTCTTCGGCCATGTGCAAGACGCCCTCTTTGGTGCTGTCGAGCAGCAGACAATCGCCAGGCGTCAGGCGCGATTGACTCTCATTGTGATCGACGGCCAGCGTGCCGGTCATCTCGATCACAAAGAAGATATATTCGTTCTCGTCGCGCCGAATGCCCGCACGATCCCGCTCGATCTTGGCGACATTGCCCCAGACATCGGCCACATCCAGATGGTCGAATCCATGTACCCCGATCTGGCCTTTGACGGCCCGTTGACCGCGTTGCGGGACACCGTCATAGGCGCCGCAAATCGCGTGCAAATCTTCATACCATTGATCGAATGGTGTCTCCCGGAGCATCGGGGGTCCTCCCTTTGGGCCAAACCGATCTTTGCCGGTGTTTGGCCCCAAAGAGTATGCAGACAGGCTTTCGCTGCGTAAAGCCCCCGGCGGTTAGAGCACTGTCCCGGCGCGATGTTCGGGCCAGCGCAGGCCCGTTGCCAACGCGCGCATTTGGGCGGCATCCAGATGTTTGTCCGCCTGGCTCATCGTGGGTAGTTGGGCGGCGCTTTCGAGATTGTGTTGATGGCTCTTGTCGGTCGCTGCCGTGTTGGTTTTGCCGCAGGGGTTGAAGGCCTCGGGACCGAGGCCAAACACCTCGGGCATCTCAGGAATCCTGGCACAGAGCATCTCCCCTTGGCCCTGGTTTTACCCCAATCCTGTTGCGCAATGTCATCGCGAAACTGCGCCGACGTTCCCGAGGATATGCATCGAGGTCGCGTTGATCCGCACAACCTCCTCCGGGCCTATTGGCGCGATCGGCGGCAAGCGACGCTTGAGTGTTAGCTGGCGGTGACCGCTTCGGGCGTGGCGGCGGCAAAAGCGGGATGCCGGGCGCAAGCAACCTCAATGCTCCGGATGCGCGGGCAATCGCTGTAATCCGTGCCCCATCGATTGGCGTTGTAAAGCTGCGGGATCAGGCAGAGATCGGGCAAGCTCGGATGATCGCCAATCGCGAAGGGTGTTTGCTCAAACTCCGCCAGGAGAGTTTCGAAAGCGCGCAGCCCTGGTCGGATGAAATGCTGCATCCAGTTGGTGCGCGCGGGTTCTTCGCCACCCGTGGCATGGGTCACCACGGAGAGATTGCAGACCGGGTGCAAATCGACCGCGATGACATAGGCGAGGGCTTGAACCTTGGCGCGCGCCGCCGGATCTTTCGGCAGAACCCCCAGCTCGCGCGTTGTGTCGAGATAGTCGATGATGGCGAGGGACTGGGTGAAGCTCTGCCCGTCGATCTCAAGCACGGGAACCAGGCCTTGCGGGTTCCGCGCCAGATGGTCAGTCGCCTTATGATCTTTTTCTAGAAGATTGACCTGAACCGCGCGGTAAGGGATGCCCGCGAGGTTTAACGCGATCCGCACCCGATAGCTGGCCGAAGACTTGGGGTAATCGTAGAGGATCGTCTCGCTCATTTGGCGGCGTCAAGCGCGGCCGAGATCACGGCGCGATCCCCGATATGGTTGCAGAGGATCAAGATCAGCCGGGCGTTCAGCGCATCGCTTTCCGCTTTGCTAAGCCCGTCATGGGCGCTCAAAAGCTCCTGATAGAACCCGTCTTGATCCGGGATGTTGGCGGTGGTGTTCAAGCTCATAGGCTCACTCCTGTCCAATCGCGCGGCGAAGTGCGGTGCGGGTTGCACCCTCATCGAACGCGGCCCAACGCGCGACGACATGGTGATCGGGGCGGATCAGATAGACCGCGCTTTGCGTGTCGCCCAGATAACGTTCTGCGAGGGCGCCAGTTGCGTCGTCTTCTGCGCTGAGGGCGAGGCGGGTGATCGGAATCTGCACCTCGGTAAGGTCATCCGGGGCCTCGGCATCTATCGTGAGAAGGGTGAACCCTTGCCCAAGCGTGTTGAGCAGGAATTGACTGCCCAAAGGCGCGTCCACGCAAGGCGCGCCGGGGCGGGTGCGCCCGGGGCCACCCGGCAGGGCGTCGTCGCCGGTGAGCGAGAGGCCATCATAGGTGCAGGGCACCGAAAGCCGCCCGGAATTGACCAACGGGCGCGCGAAAGGATGGTCATGAGCGAGATGCAGGACGGCATTGCGGAACAGCGTGCTGATCTCGGTTTTGGGCGTGATGAAATCGGTCGCACGGGTGGAGTTCAGAATGTTTTCATCGGCTCCATAGACCCGCTCTTCGGAATAGGTGTCGAGCAGACTGTCGGGGGCCAGGCCGCGGATCACCAGATCGAGCTTCCAAGCGAGATTTTCGGCGTCCTGCATGCCAGAATTGGCCCCACGCGCCCCGAAGGGCGAGACCTGATGCGCGGCGTCGCCGGCGAACATCACCCGGCCATGACGAAACGCCTCCATCCGGCGGCATTGGAAGGTGTAGATCGAGGTCCATTCCAACTCATACTCTGCATCCGGCCCCAACATCGCATCGACCCGGGCGCGGATATTGGACACGTCCAACTCTTTCTCGCGGTCGATATCCCAGCCCAGTTGGAAATCGATCCGCCAGATGTCGTCAGGTTGTTTGTGGAGCAGCGCGGATTGGCCGGACTCTTTGAACGGCGGCTCAAACCAGAACCAGCGTTCGGTCGGAAAATCGGCGGTCATTTTCACATCGGCGATGAGGAAATTATCCTCAAACACCCGTCCCTCAAACCCCAACCCCATCATATCGCGAAGCGGCGACCGCGCACCGTCGCAAGCGATCAGCCAATCGGTCTCGATTTGGTAGGGACCGTCGGGCGTTTCGATGGAGAGCAGGATGTGATCGTCCTTGTCCTCCAGCGCCATCACCCGGTTCCGGCCTCTGATCTCGATCGGCGTGCCTTTGGCTTGCTCGGCGCGGACATGATCGACCAGGAAGCGCTCGAAATACGGTTGTTGCAGGTTGATGAAAGCCGGGTTCTTGTGGCCGCCTTCCGGCTGGAGATTGAATTCGAACACCCGGTCTTCGCCATGGAACACCTTGCCAAGGTTCCAGACGACGCCTTTCTCCACCATCGCCTCGCCACAGCCGAGCCGGTCGGCAATCTCCAAGCAACGCTGCGAAAAACAGATGGCGCGGGAGCCCTCCCCGATGCCCTCATGATCATCGAGCACCAGAACGGGTTGCCCGCGTTGGCCGAGATCAAGCGCGGTGGCGACGCCGATTGGACCCGCGCCGACAATGACGATCGGATGGCGGACGGGCACGCTTGCATCCTGGTCGGCGTGTTTCTCGTAAGGGTAAAGCTCAAAGGCGAGGCGATAGCGGGGTTCCATATTCATCATTGACCCTCCCAATATGGTTTCGCGGTCTCGACCCGGCCGAACTCCAGAAAGAAATCATCCAGCTGCGGTGGATCGATCCCGGCCTGGCTGAGCAGGCTATGGACCTGGCCGCGATGGTGAACCTGGTGCTGGAAGAGATGCAGGAGCAGATAATCGCGGCGCTCGAAAGTCGGGCCGTTCATGCGTTCGACGGTCACCTGCTCATGCAGGCCCGCTTCGTCGAGGCCTTCGCAATGGCGGATGAGTTGCGCGTCCGATTTGGCCTGAGCTGCGGCAAGCTCGGTCGGGTTCATGATGTCGTCGCGATCAAAAATCGTGCGGCCTATCCCGCCATTTGTCAGCGCGTCGACATAGAAGAGATCGACCTTATAGATGTGGTTCAACGTGTGTGGGATCGAGCCGAAGAAGCTCGGATAGGCGGCGGTATAGGCGTCCGCAGGCATCGCCGTCACCGCCGCATAGAGCGTGGCATTGGCCCAGGCGTTGTTCTGAGCTTGGCGAATGAATGGCTCCAGGCTCATCCTTGTAACGCCTCCCACATTTCTATGTCGCGTTGTGCCGTCCAGATGCGCGGCGTGTCGATGCCGCGCGCCTCGTCATAGGCGCGAGCGACGTTAAACGGCAGGCAATGCTCATAAATCGCGTAGTCGGCGAATTTCGGGTCACAGGCGGCGCGGACCGCATCCCAAGCTTCTTTCAGGCTGCCGCCGCGAGCGGCAACCTTCGCGGCGGGCGCATAGGTGCTGGCCACGAAATCACGTGTGCTTTCGATGGCGCGCTCAACAGCGTCTTTGCCGATCAGCGCGTCGCCGCGACCCGGCGCAATCGCGTCCACATCAAAGCTGGCGATATTATCGAGCGTTGGACCCCATTCGCGGAAATGCCCGTCACCGCAATAGCAGGCGGAGTGGTCTTCCACGATATCCCCGGTGAACATCACGTTTTGGTCCGGCACATGGATCACGATATCCCCCGCCGTATGCGCCCGGCCCAGATGCATCAGATCGACCCGGCGATTGCCGAGATAAACGCTCATATCCTCGCTGAAGGTTGTCGTCGGATAGGTGAGGCCAGGGATGCTTTCATGCCCTTCGAACAGGCGCGGGAAGCGTTGGAACTCGCTATCCCAATCCTCTTGGCCGCGTTCGACAACCATGGCGCGGGCGGCCTCGCCCATAATGATCTGATCGGCGTCATAGGCCGAAGCGCCAAGCACGCGAACCGCGTGATAATGGGTCAGCACCAAATGCGAGATCGGTTTATCCGTCACCTCTCGCACCTTTTCGATCACTTTTGCGGCGAGGCGCGGGGTCGCTTGCGCCTCGACGATCATGACACTGTCGTCGCCGATGATGACGCCAGAGTTCGGGTCCCCCTCGGCGGTGAAGGCCCAAAGCCCGTCACCAACTTCGGTGAAGGAGATGGTCTTTTCCGTCATGTCGCCTTGGGAGGCAAAAGCTTTAGCCATGGTAAGGATTTCCTTGCTAGACGCCTGATCCGGCGTGTGATCGGGTAGAGGGATGATATTGCGTCGAAATATGGTGCCCTATTGGGTCACTGCAGCGGTGATCGCGGCTTGTGCCATCATCTTGCTGCAAATGGGTCGTGTGCCGTATTGCGCATGCGGCTACATCAAAATCTGGCACGGGCAGACCTTCAGTTCGGAAAGCTCGCAGCATCTGTTTGACTGGTATTCGCCCAGCCATTTGATCCACGGCATCTTGTTTTACGGGGCGCTGTGGGTCGTGGCGCGCAAGCTGTCGGTCGGTTGGCGGTTGGTGATCGCGACGCTGATCGAGGTGGCTTGGGAGATTTCCGAGAATACGGATGCGGTGATCGAGCATTACCGCGCCGTGACGATCTCGCTGGATTACTACGGCGACAGCGTCGTCAATTCGATGGCCGATCTGGCCGCGATGCTTATTGGCTTCTGGCTGGCCCGGAAGCTGCCGATTTGGGCCAGCGTGGCGATCATCATCGGCTTTGAGGCGCTGACGATCTTCCTGATCCGCGATGGTTTGGCGTTGAACGTGCTGATGCTCTTGGCCCCGATCGAGGCGGTGCGCGACTGGCAAAGCGGGCTTTGAGCCGGGATATGTCTGTGCCGACCGCATCCGTGGAGGTCTAAAGCGACCGTGCGGGCAGGATGGTGCCGGTGCAACTGCCAAAGCCGATCTTGTAACCGTCCCCCAGGGCCGCGCCATAGAGCGTGACGGTGTCGCCGTCCTCCAGGAAACTGCGCGTGATGTCGCCGGGCAATTGGATCGGATCTTTGCCGCCCCAACTGATCTCCAGCAGCGAGCCGCGATTGTCCCGCTCCGGCCCCGAAATCGTGCCGGAGCCCAAGAGATCGCCGGTGGTCATGGCGCAGCCGGAGGAAGCGTGATGCGCCAATTGCTGCGCGGCGGAGTAATACATCTCGTTGTAATTGGTGCGGCAGATCACGGTTTCTGTGCTGCTGCCGGCGGGCTGCAACCCCACGCTAAGCGAGATGTCGAAAAGCATCGGGCCGGGTTCTTCCAGATGCGGCAGAAGCGGCACCTCGCGCGGCGGGGTGGGCGCGCGGAACGGGTCCAGAGCGGCGGTGGTCACGATCCAGGGGCTGATTGAGGTCGCGAAGGCTTTGGCCTGGAACGGCCCAAGCGGCTGGTATTCCCAGGCTTGGATGTCGCGCGCGGACCAGTCATTCAACAGCACATAGCCGAAGATCATTTCATCGGCTTCGGCAACGCTGAGCGTGTCGCCCATCGCGGTCATACCGCCGACAATCGCTCCCATCTCCAGCTCGATATCGAGCCGTTTGCAGGGGCCGAAACTCGGCGCATCGGCATCGGGAGCTTTCGTCTGGCCATTGGGCCGAACGATATCCGTGCCGCTGACCACGACCGTGCTGGCGCGACCGTTATAGCCGATAGGGATGTGCAGCCAGTTCGGCGGCAGGGCATTTTCGGCCCCCCGGAACATGGTGCCGACATTGGTAGCGTGATGCCGACCTGCATAGAAATCGGTGTATTCGGAAACCGCGATGGGCAGGTGCAGCGTGGCCTCGGCCATCGGCACCAAAAGCGGCTCCACCTCAGCCTGCTCTGCCGCGCCCTCGGAGAGGATGGCGATCAGGCGCGCGCGGAGGGCTGCCCAAGCCTCCGGACCCAGATCCATCACATCATTCCAAAACGGCAGGAAGAAGACATCTGCCTCGCCCATATCGACCAGCCCGACGTCTTCGGCGGCGGCCATGTCGAGGATCATATCGCCAATTGCGACACCGCACCGGGGCGGCTCATCGCCGGTTGAAAACACACCATAGGGCAGGTTGTTCAGTGGAAAGGGGCTCTCGGCCGAATTGGCGGAGGTCACCCAGCTTTTCAGTAGCGGCATGGAACGGCTTTCGCTTGGGCCGGTCGGGGGGCACCCTCGGGCGGTCGGACAAGGAAGGGGAATCGTGACGCGCTTCAGCCTTTCGAGCAAGGGGCGCGAGGTGCGGGGGCCTCCCTCCCCCGCGTTGTTGGAATATTAGTTGGTTTTGTAACTAACAAGGCCTAGTCTGCGCAAATGGTCAAAAATGATGACTTCGATCTGCGCGATTTTCTGCCCTATCTGCTGACCCAGGCGGCGGAGCGGTCGAGCCTGGCATTTCAACGGCATTACAAAGAGCGCTATGGCATGTTGCGCACTGAATGGCGGGTGCTTTTGCATTTGGGCCGATATGGCGCGATGACCGCGAAAGAGATCTGTCGCCGGTCGCATATTCACAAGACCAAGGTGAGCCGCGCGGTCGCCGCGCTGGAGCAAAAGCGATATTTATCGCGGTCTGTGATGGATGCGGACCGTCGACAGGAATTGCTAAACCTGACGGCGAGTGGGGACGGGGTGTTTCGCGCCCTTTATGAGGAAGCGCGGCGGTTTGATGAGGCTTTGACGGCGCAGTTCAGCGATGAAGATGTAGCGGTCTTACGCCGGATGTTGGCGCGGATGGCTGATTTGGATCAGGTCTGAGCGGAAAGGCCGGGATTTGGTCTGGGTTGGGAAAAGACGGCCCCGCCGAAGCGGGGCCGTGGCTAAAAGGACGTTGCTGCTCAAAACCGGAGCGTGTCACCGTAGCAAGGCTGTGATCCTGTCGCGCAAAGATGCGCGATAGGCAGCCAAACGGTGCCACGTCCGATCATGTGTCGGGCAGCCGGTCGAAGCGGTTCAAAGAAATCTCAGATTAAGAGTCTGCGCGCACCAAACGCGCCACCAAACGGCGGGTGATCGGGGCGACGATCAGGACCGCCGGGAAGGCCACGGCCCAGGAATTCAACCATGACGTCATCCAGAGCCCAACAAACCCTTCGGCCAATCCGGCGGCGCGAAAGGTGGCGATACCGGAGACGAGAAACGACATCATACCTGACAAAAGCAGGCCAAAAAGAATATGGGCGAAGCGGGCAGGGATCATTCGGGCCTCCGGCACGGTGGGCATAGTAATTGACGGTGACAATAAACATCCCCGCTGATGCGGCAAGTCACAAACCGACTAGTGCGGATCGCAGCCGTAGCGCGCCAATTGTTGGGCGTAGAAGTCTTGCAAACCTTGACCTGGTTCCGGGATGAAGGCCCCGGCGCTTTCGGCCGTGCCGATCCGATCCAGCCGGAACATGCGGAAATCTGCGCGCAACTCACACCAGGCGACAAGGGTCCAGACCGGGCCCCAGTACCAAAGCCCGACCGGGCGGACGGTCCGGTCGGTGTTGTTGCCCGCCTCATCGGTATAGGCGATGGCGATCCGCTCGCGTTTGGTCACAGCGGCCTCAAGCTGATCAATGGTTTCGCGCAGGGCTTCGGTCATATTCGCGCGCGGCATGGCGTGGATCGCGACGGCCTCGGCACGCGCGCGGGCGTCATCGGGCAGAACACTGGTGATCTTGTCGAGCGCTTGATCCGCGCCGCGCACCATGGCGGCGCCACCCCAGGCCCGGATCATCCGGGCACCTGCGGTCAAGGCCACGATCTCTTCGGTGGTGAACATCAAAGGCGGGAGATCATACCCCGCCCGCATCAGATAGCCCAAGCCCGCCTCACCATCGATGGGCAGGCCCGAGCCGATCAAATGGGCGATATCGCGATAGATCGTGCGCTCGGAAACTTCCAGCGCCTCGGCCAGATACCGGGCGGTGGTCAGCTTGCCGGAA
>Ga0160421_1000053_pt1 | contig 106775 bp, 93 predicted proteins | sample TAMARWmetagpilot_FD_108195 | JGI IMG/M metagenome (GOLD analysis project Ga0160421, IMG submission 108195) | Phycosphere-associated microbial communities from TAMU algal ponds, Corpus Christi, Texas, USA - TAMU ARW-7 10/27 metagenome pilot | ecosystem: Engineered > Artificial ecosystem >... | reverse complement strand
GTCTCAAGCTCGAAACTCGAATTGTCATGCGTGATCACGCAAAGCATCTTCGTCCCGGCCTTGAGGCCCTCAACAACGACAACGCCGACATTGTCCTTCGATTCATGTACCAATAGATGGGGGGTGGTCACGTCTGTCCTCCAATATGAAAACTGATGAGCAATCGTCCTCTGCCCGATGGACAGGTCTTATATAAGATATAAGATACTGTGAACCCGGAATGTCAACCGGCGCGGGACAGCGAAAGGAAATCTGGATGGCGGATCAGGCCGGCAAGGGTCAAACCGACAGCATCGGCTTCAAGCCTCTCTACGCCCAGGTGCGCGAACGCCTGATGCGGCGGCTCGTCGACGGCGAGTGGTTGCCCGGAATGCTGCTGCCCAGCGAAATCGAACTGGCGCGCCAGCTCAATGTCAGCCAGGGCACGGTTCGCAAGGCACTCGATTCCATGACCGCTGACAATTTGCTGATCCGCAGGCAGGGACGTGGCACCTATGTTGCTGAACCGGAAGAAAGCCGCATCCTGTTCCAGTTCTTCCGGCTCACCCCGGACAAGGGCGCGGCAAGCTTTCCCGATTCGCAGGTCGTCAGCACCGGCTACGCCAAACCCACGAAGATCGAAAACGAATCGCTCCGGCTCGGGGACAGCGAAAAAGTGTTCCGGATCGAGCGCATCCGCTCGCTTTCCGGCCAGCCGATCCTCATCGAAACCATCACTCTGCCGTCGGGCCGCTTTCCGGATATTGATCACCTGACCATCATACCCAACAATCTCTACCGCCTCTATTCCGAGCGTTGGGGCATCACCATCGGTTCTGCCGAGGAGCGGCTCAAGGCGATCGCCGCGGGCAGCCGGGACGCGGGCCGGCTCGGCTGCGACGAAGGCGAGCCCCTGCTTCTGATCAGCCGGGTGGCAAGGGATCTCGAAGACCATCCGGTCGAACTGCGCTGGTCACGGTGCATTTCCCGCGAGATTCACTACGCCGTCAATTTGCGCTGAAACAGGCAGGCTGTCGCCTGTGAACTCGCGTCGTCAATCAGACGGCAGCCTTGAGATCAAACGCCTCCTCGAGAACTATCGCTTGACCGGTCCGGGCGGACTGTTCGGCCGCCAGGCCGATCCGCACCGACTTCAACCCGTCCTCCAGCGTCACATCCGGCTGGCCGCCATCGCGGACCATGGCGAAGAATTTTTGATGCTGGAAGAAGGTGGAGCCGTGATGGTCACCCGCTGCCAGGATCGAGTGATCGACATGGATGACCTCGCGCTGTTCGAGCTTGGTCGAGCGCGGAGAAAGCACGAATTCGGAGTGGCGTTCCAGTTGATCGGGGGCAAAGCGGGCCGGGCCGGGAACCCGGGCCTCGGCCTTCGCGGCGTCCCCGATCACGGTGATTGTTTCCTGCCACCGCGAGCCCTCGGCAAACATGCACAGTTCCAGCATGCCGCGCACGCCATTGGCAAAATCGATGACAACGAAAGCGTTGTCGAGAATGTCCGGACGCAGCCCGTCATGAAGTTCATCGTGAAAGTTCACGTCCGCCGCACCCGATGCATAGACGCGGCACGCCTCCGCACCGGTGATCAGACGCATCAGGTCGAAGAAGTGACAGCACTTTTCCACCAGCGTTCCGCCGGTCATCGCGTTGAACCTGTTCCAGTTGCCAACCTTGGGAAGGAATGGAAACCTGTGCTCGCGGATCGAAACCATTCGCACGCCACCGGTCTCTCCGGTTCCCACGGCGGCAAGCAGCCGTTCAACCGGAGGCATGTAGCGATATTCCATCGCCACCCAGACAGGGGCCGAGCGCCTCGCCGCTGCAGCCAGCACCTCCTCGCAATCGGCAAGCGTTGTGCAGAGCGGCTTCTCCGCAAGCACCGGAAGATTGGCGGGCAGGACATCCATCAGGATGGGGTGATGCAGATGGTTGGGGGCCGCGATCACCAGCGCGTCGCAGAGATCTTGGGACAGGAGATCCTGGTGCCGGTCGAACGCCCTGCAACCGGAACCGGCAAGCGCCTGTGCCCGGTCGCGCATGTCCCGGTCCGGATCGCTCACCGCCGTCACCCGGGCTCCGTCGATCAGATTGATGTTGCGGATATGCTCCTGTCCCATCATGCCCGAACCGATGATACCGTAGCGTATTTCACTCATGATCATATCCGTTGTCTGATAAGCGAATTCACAGATGAATGACCGGCAGGCCCGCAGCCGAGGCGAAGCTTTCAAGCACTTTGACATGATCGCCATAGGCCAGCGCCATGTGATGCTCGAGGCCGCTGTTCATCACCCGGTCGAGCACGTCGCCGGCGTCACGCTCGAACCGAACCACGCCGGATGTCCCCGTAAACGCCTTCCGACGCTTGAGCATTTCGCCGCGAGCCACCACCAGGGCGTGCCGGCCGTATGCCTGGCTTAGCCGCAGGAAGGTGACCGGCCCGGGCTTCAGCGGAAATTCGAACAGGAGCGGCATCTTCCGGTTGGTGTGGATCGTCGCCTCGGCGACGGCATCAGGATCGGCCATCGACAACGGCGCCTGCCCGCAGTGCCAGACCACGGCGGAGTTGTCCTCGGCATCGACGTCGACGAGATCCGTCAGGAACACCGGTGTGCCGCTTGCAGCCTGAAGTATCAATTGCGTCGCCGCGCCATAGACATCCGCTTCACAGGCGCAGGGTGTGCGCGCTTCCCCCATCATCGCCGCCGGCCCGCATACCGCGCCGCCATAGTCTGTGAAGGTCTCCGGCCAGCAGCGGATTGCAAAGGCGTCGAAAGACCCTTGGGCCTTGATCGCATCCAGCGCCAGCTTCAGCCTGAACGACCGGTCAAGTTGCTGCTGATCGACCTGATCGAGCCCCGAGATCATGCCGTCCGCTTCGGTGCGGAGACTGGAAGCATCCTCAGCCGGCGCAGCACGGGCCCGATCGAACAACTCGCTGAGATCGAACCCTGTCACATTGAGACCCGTCAGCGCAGAGAGCCGCTCGGGCTGATAGGCGCATGTATCGAAACCATCAGGATGAACGCCGATCCTGGCGATGTTTTTCCGACGCAGGTCATCAAGGATCTCTTTGCCCCTGCCGGGATCCGCGTCCAACGGTTCTGGCCTGAGCGGCTTGACGCCCGCCTCCGCACTGAAAAGGGTTTCGAGCCCGTCGCTTCCGGGCGCGGCATAACGCCATGAGAACGGCCGGTTGCGCAGTGACAGGGCGTGCGATGCCAGGTTCAGCCCGCAAAACGCGTTGAGCCGCAGCCTTCCACCAAGCCGCGGCTCCGGCACCGCCCAGATTGCAAGCGGCTGATCGAACGCATCGGCGATCCGGCAGGTCGCCGCGGCATCGGTGAATGTCACCTGCAGGATCAGAACCAGATCCGGATTTTCGGCCTTGATATCCGCGATAGCCGCCTCGGTCGCGCCGGCATCCATCAGGAGGTCCGACGGCCCCACCATCCGGTTGCCGGTCTGCTCCAGGTCTTGGCGCATGCCCGCAAGCATTTCTTGGGCGAACGGCACATCGAAAGTGGGCCGCCCCAGTGGCAGAACGCCTATTGTCCGAGTTTCAGACGACATCGAACCGCCCCCTTACATCACCCGCCAAAAGCACTAAATTGCAGTCATGATAACGAACTTGAGACGCGGGGCTTTCGCCCTCTTCGTAGCGATGTCCATCAGCGTCATTGCACCGGCCGCCAAAAGCTCCGCGACCGAAGCCGCTTGGGCGCGTCTGGCGCAGGGCGGCTATACCATTCTTTTGGGATACGCCCGCACGCCAGGCGGCGGGGAACCCCTGCGCCCCGACCTCGGAAATTGCGAGAACCGCAAGGGGCTGAGCGACCGCGGCATCCAGGAAGCACGCCGCATCGGCATGCGCTTTGCCGCCCGCGCAGTATCGATCGATGCTGTCTATTCCGGCGAATTCTGCCGCGCGCTTCGAACCGCGGAACTCGGCTTCGGCGCTTCCCGCGTTGAAACCCGGTCCTATCTGAATTCCATTGTAGATGGCGGCGATCCCGACGAGATCCCGCTTGAGCTCATTAAGGCCGTCGATGACTTTTTCGGTTCCGGAAACCAGCTGATGGTCACCCATCCCGAACTCATCCGCGCGATCTCGGGAACCACGCCGCGGGAAGGCGAAGCCATCATCATTGCACCCGCGATCGAGCCCGGCGATCCTCCCCGGGTGGTCAACCGGCTGCTGCTGGACTGATCGCGCTTCGCTCATCATCCGAAATCGCCATACTGGTGTCGAAAGCTGCTGTCGGAAGGGGAGACGCGCGCGCCTTCCGCGCCGTATACCGGATGCGCATGCCAGGGTGTTGCAGCGCTGTCGGTCAGCGTATTGAGTTCGCGCATGTAATCGACCGATCCGGTCGCAAGACCATCTCGCATCGCCTCCCAATCCGGATAGAGACCGAACGGTTCGAGCCAGATCGCACGTCCGGCGAGGTAACCCGAGGCTCCCGCCCGGTAGGCATGCGCCATGATGTTGCGAAACTCGGACTTTCCCGCGCCCGCCGACAGCATGACCCAGGGCCTCCCGGCCAGTCTGCCCATTTCGTCGAAAGCGGCCTGTACATCCCGATCTTCTTGGGCCGGAACATCTTTCGCGGCGACCGGGCTTTCAAGCTTGAACACATCGATGCCGAACTCGGGCGCAGCGAAGTCGGCCACCGACTGCAGCACGTGATCGGTCCGCTTGCCGGTCATTTCGATGTAATCCGTTGTCTGGTGTGCGTCGCCGGACAGGGGATAGACGAGAAGCTCGAACAGGAAGGGAATATCGTAACGCTGACAGGCCTCGCCGATGCGTTTGGTGAAATCCTTCTGCGCTTGCTTGTTGCTTTCAGGGGCGTCGGGCCTGTACCAGGCCAGAACCTTGACCGCATCGCCGCCCATCCGCTTGATCTTGGCGACCGACCAGTCGTCAATCTCGCTCGACAGCCGGCCTTCCGGCGTCTCTTCGAAGAGCGAATCCTCCAGCGTGACGATCAGGCCCTTGGAAGGGGAAAACCGGTCCAGGCCCATGGGAATGGCATAATGCGGATCAAGCAGCATGGCCGAGGATTCCCCTTGCAGGGTTTCAATCAGCAGGGTCTTGAATCGCGCCACGTCCTCCCAGGGCGCCTCGTCGACACCATGATGCCGGGCAATCGGCGCCTTGATCGGAGGACGCTGGTCGACCGCCGTCATCTTGAAGCGTCCCTGCGCATCGGCCATCCGCCGCATGCCCCACAATTTGCCCGCGCTCAATTGCATGTCATTGCCTCTTTCACGAATCGCTCGACTTCCTTGCGGGTGGGATACCCTGCCCGCCCATTGTGCCGCGTGCATTTGAGCGCGGCAGTCGCGCTGGCGAAACGGATCGCGATTTCCGGTTCCATGCCTTCGGCCAGCGCAAGGGTGAAAGCGCCGTGCCAGACGTCGCCTGCGCCGAGCGTATCCACCGCTTCGATCCTGTATGCCGCGGTGGCGCCTGAAGCCGTGCCCTGGTGCCAGAACACGCCGCGCGCGCCGTCGGTGACACAGACGAATTTACCGGTTTGCTGCGCAGCCTCGGCAAGACCGCGGCCGAGGTCGTCATGGCCGGCCCAGTCCCGCAAGCCCTGCGCCGAAAAGGCAAGGTGGCTCGCAAGCTCGAAAGCCGCCCGGGCTTCGCGGATCGGAGCCTCGGCATCGAGCACGCCGGGCAAACCTCTCTCCCGCGCAGCCCGCATCAGCACCGCAGCTCCGTCAGGCCAGCGCGTGTCGGCCAGCGCCGCGTCGAATGTCGCGGGCAAGGCCGCGGCCAGCCAGTCGGCATTCATCGACAGGTCTGTATCCCGGAAGTTGACGATCTGGCGCTCGCCTTCCCGGTCGACGAAGACCGAGGAAAAGGACGAGCGGCGGCCTGCGAACTTGCGCACCAGCCGGCAATCTACGCCATCGGCCTCGAGACCGGACACAATCATCGTGCCCACTTCATCGTCGCCGAGACGCGCCGCAAGCAGCGCATCGCCGCCGAGGCGGGATATGGCCGCGGCAGCATTGGCGGCGCAGCCGCCCCCGGTGATCCCGGCGTCGCGGGCGCGGTACTTTTCCGGCAGACGCGGCATTTCATCAAGGTAGAAGACGAAGTCGGCCACCGCGACGCCAGCCGTTACGATTCTCGTCATGCTCTCCCAACCCCGGGCTTCGGATGGACGGTGATTTCAGCGGATGAAACCGGTTCTATCTTGTCGAACTTATCAAGTCTTATATAAGACACAAGACTGAATTCGAGGCGACACGAAATTCCGCTGTTCGTCTGCCGAGCCAGGATCAGTCGACCGGCAGGCCGCTCGGCACTGTCTCCGGCCTGCCAAGACGGCCCTCCGCATCTCCGCTCAGGGATTTGAGAAAAGCGACCAGCTGCGCAACCTCCGTGTCGTCAAGCTTCACGGGGGTGATGTCAATGCGCCCGGCAAGCCGCGCCCGCTCCCGCGCATCCTCGAAGGAGATGAAATCGACTGCGGCAAACCTCTCGTCGGCAGGCAGCCGCACCATCTCCGGGCGCCAGGCCTCAAAGCCTGCGGCAGGATCCAGATGGTGACGCACAATGCCTTCCAGCGTGTCATAGGCGCCGTTGTGTCCCCAGGGCCCGGTCAGCGCGACATTGCGCAGCATCGGTGTGCGGAACCGGTAGGCATCCTCCAGACGGTCGGTTTCGCCCATGCGGCCGACGTCACGGACATAGGGATCGAACCTCCGCGTCCGGCCCGGGCCGAAATGCGGCAGCGCAAGCGCGTGAAAACCCTGATCCGTCATCAGAGGGCCCGAATGGCATCCGCCACAACCTGCCCTGCCGTAAAACAGCGCCATGCCTGCCTGCGCACCGTCACCAAGCGCCTCGGCGTCTCCGGCAAGATAACGGTCGAAGGGCGTATCGGTCACGCGCCATTCGGCATTGATGAAGTCGCCCAGCGCATTTGCGATGTGCGTGATCGTCAGGTCGCCGGCGCCGGCGATATCCGGATCGGACTTTTGAAACCGCTGCAGATAGTCCGGGATCGCCCGGACCCGTTCCGTGATCAGCGGCCAGACATAGTCGATCCGGTCATAGGCGGCGCCGGCAATCTTGTTCTCCTCGGGGTTTCCGGCCATCTCGGTCTCCGAGGTCAGCGGAAAGAGCGCCTGGGCAGCGAGTATCCCCTTGAGGCCTAAGGGAAGATACTCTTCCGCCGGTGAATTGAAGCCATTGCCGAATATCGGATCGACACTCAACCGCCCGTCATGAAAGAGAACATGGATCTCGCGGGCGCCGAGATTGAACAGGGGGGAGGCGTTGCGCGGCACGCGCTTCTCAATGCGCGCATCTCCCCGGCCCGTGGTCCGTTTCGGGCCGATCCCCTCGCCGCCCTCGCCCACGCCCAGCGCGAGCCCGTCGCCACTGGCGAGCTCATGGTGATGACAGGTGCCGCAGGAGATGTTGCGGTTGCCTGAAAGGATCGGATCATAGAACAGAAGCCGCCCGATCTCGGCCAGCTCGGGATCGAAGGAATGGAAATCGGCGTCGGTCAGGGGGGCGACAGGCCGTGAGCCTTCCAGCTCGCCAGCCTCGGCAGACGACCCGTGCGCAAGCAGCATCGCCAATGCGACGATGTGAAGTACGGCCTCTCGGAGCCGGACAGTCCGGTGTAATGGGTTGGTCATGTCCTCTCCCGCGCGCATGGGACTCCCCTCCCGTTGCGCCGCACTTCAGATCGCCCCGCCGGCCGCGATGATGCGACCGCCATATTGCCCGCATCCCCGCTGAGCCTCTATGGTTGGCAATCCAGCTCATGGAGAAGAATGGCAAATGACATCTCCGCTTGCAATTGCGAAGTCGACCGTTTGCAGCTGCGCCCTGGCTTGCGCATTGACCCTCTTCGTCACTGCTTCGCCTGCCCGTGCGGAGATCGAGAAGGGCCGCATCCTCATGGAGCAGAGCCGGTTCAAGGAAGCGATGGCCGAGTTCCTGCCTGCGGCGCGGTCCGGCAATGCCGATGCCGAGGAACTGATCGGGGTGATGTATGCGATGGGGCTCGGCGTCGAGCGCGACGACGAACGCGCCTTCGAATGGTATCTTCGCGCCTCGATGAAGGGGCATCCCGGCGCGCAATCCGGTGTCGGCTGGTATTTCGAGGTCGGCCGCGGCACCGCGGTCGATCTGGTGCGCGCATACATGTGGTACGGCCTCTCGGCCATCGGCGGCGACCCGGACGCGGCGATCTCGATCGAGGAAGTGGCAAAAAAGATGACGCCCGAAGAGATCCGCCGTGCCGAAGTCCTGATCAACGACTACCGGCCCTGGATGTATCCGTTTCGCTGACAGACAGCAAAGAACCGCCCGGATCGCTCCGGGCGGTTGAGGTGGTTCCTTTGTCCATCTACGGGACAGGCTTACTTCATGTCCATCTCGGCGCCGCCGTCGATGGTCTCGACAGCCTTCGCGGCTTCGGCGACAAGCAGGTCGTAGAAGGTTGCGCCACCGTCGACATTCGACTTGAACCAGTCAAACACCGGTGCTGCCGCTTCCTTGAACTGCGCCTTTTCTTCCATTGTGGGCACGTAGACCTGACCGCCGGCCTCGGCGAACGCCTTGTAGGCATCGATCGACTTGCGTTTCGGCGAAGCGAAAGTCGCCTGCTGCAACGCTGCGAACCCGTCGACCACGACACGGCGCAGGTTTTCATCCAGGCCCATGAAACGGTCGTTGTTCATGTACCACAGCGCACCCATGTAGGAATGACCGTCAAGCGTGAGATACTTCAGCCCCGCATCCGGGAACTTCATGCCCATGATGTCGGTGATGCCGTTCTGTGTGCCTTCGACCACACCCGTCTGGAACGAGGTGAACAGTTCCGGCCACGGAATCGGCGTCGGCGATGCGCCCATGGCCCTCACCAGTTCCTGCGGCAGGTCGGCCACCACCGTGCGGATCTTCAGCCCTTCCATGTCGGCAGGCGACTTGATCTCGCGCTCGGTGTTGGCGAAGTTCCGCCAGCCGCCGGTGTTCCCGATCGTCATCAGCCGGATCATGCCGCCCGAATCCGCCAGCATCTGTTCGCGCATCGCCCGGGTGAACGTACCTTCCGTCAGCACTTCCTCGGCAATACGGTCATCACGCAGGAGATAGGGGAGATCCAGCACCTGGACGTAGGGGAAGATGCCCGAGGCTCCGCCGGACGTCGAGATGTAGATGTCGATCGAGCCGTCGGCGATGCCCTGAAGGCATTCAGCGCCGGTCGAGCAAAGCTGGGTGCCGATGAACATTTCGACGGCAATGGCGCCGTTGGAAGCCTTCTCGACATAGTCCTTGAAGACCACGAGCCCGTCATAGTCCTCGTCGTTCTCATTCGAATTCGCCGTCGCGCGCAACGTGATGTCGGCAGCCTGCGCCGCCGTAATCATGCCGCCGGCAAGCACCGACAGGCCGAGTGCGGCCGCGGTCAGCGTTTTCAGTGGGTGTTTCAAGATCATAAATTCTCCTCCCGTTTTCCTCTGTTTCCCATACAGTCTTATATAAGACATAAGATTGACGAGCCTCCTCGGCTTGTCAACCATTCCCGCAGCCTGACAGCCTTTGATGACGCCCGCATGTGATCCTTTCCCATCTCACTTCGCAAAGCCAAACAGTTGCGGCAGATAAAGCGAAATCTGCGGGACAAATGTGATCAGGAAAATCGCCACGATCTGGACCGCGAGGAAAGGAAGGATTGCCTTGGCGATCGTTTCCACGCGCTCTCCGGAGACACTCGATGTGACGAACAGCACCAATCCCATCGGGGGCGTTGCCAGCCCCACCGTCAGGTTGACGCTCATGATGATGGCGAAATGCACCGGATGGACGCCGAGATCGGTGAAGATCGGCCCAAGGATCGGCCCCAGAATGATGATCGCCGGCCCTGCATCAAGGAACATGCCCACCACGAAGAGCAGGATGTTGATCAGGAACAGCAGGATATAGGGGGTTTCCGAGAGGCCAAGAATGAAATCGGCCATGATCTCCGGCGCGTGCGACAGGCTGACCACCGTCTTGAACGCCATCGCCGCGCCAACCAGAAGCAGCACCACGGAAGTGGTCATCGCGGCCTTGGTCAGAACCTTCGGGAGGTCCGCCCAGCCCATGGTCTTCAGGATGAAAAGCGCGACGATGAAGGCATAGACCGCGGCCACCGCGGACGCTTCGGTCGGGGTGAAGACGCCGCCCAGAATACCGCCGAGGATGATCACCGGCGTGAGCAGCGGAAAGAACGCCTTGAGGCTCGCCTGACCTTTCTCGGGCCAGGTCGCACGGCGGGAGGCAGCCGGAAAATCATTCCGTTTCGCCAGAAAACCCACCACCAGCATCAGCGAGATCCCGATCAGGATGCCGGGGACAATGCCGGCAAGGAACAGCGCGGCCACTGATTCGCCCATCACATAGGCATAGATGATCATGATCCCCGAAGGCGGGATGATCGGCCCGATCACAGACGAGGCGGCGGTCACGGCGGCGGCGAACTTCCGCGTGTAGCCGTTCTTCTCCATCGCCGGGATGAGCATCGAACCCAGTGCCGAAACATCGGCCACCGCGGATCCGGACAGACCCGCAAACAGCATCGAAGACAGGATGTTGACGTGGGCGAGACCACCCTTGAGGTGACCGATCATCGCCTGGCTGAATTCGACGATGCGCATCGTGATGCCGCCACGGTTCATAAGTTCACCCGCCAGCATGAAGAACGGGATCGCCATCAGCGGGAACGAGTCCATGCCGGTATAGACGTTGCGGTACAGCAGCGCGATGTCGCGTTCCTGACCATTGAGCCAAAGCAGAAACCCGGGCGCGGCGAGCATGCCGAAAAACACCGGCAGGCCGATCATCAGGAAGAACAGGAAAAGCGGCAGGAAGAAAAACAACATGACCTACTCCACCGCCACGATGACGCGATCATGATCTTCCGGCAGGTCCGCATCGGGATCGATCAGATGGGCCATCGATTTGAGGCACAGCTCGATATTGACCAGGATCATCAGGAACAGGCCGACAGGCAGCGACATGTACATCCATGCGAGCTTGATCCGCACCAGCCCCAGACCCAGAAACTCGAGCGGCAGTTTCAGCGAGCTGGAAGCGAACAACCAGCCGGAATTGACGTGGTTGAGTCCAAGGCGGAAGCCGTAGACGAGCACGACCAGCGACACGAGAAGCAGCGCAAGTCCCAGCACCGCGCCGAGACGCGCCGGTAGCAGATCCTTGACCATGTCAATCGAAACAAAACCGCCCCAGCGGTAGGCGGTGGGCGCGATCATGGCCGTCATCCAAAGCATCAGGAACCGCGCGCCCTCGTCGGGCCAGGCCAGCGCATTGCCCAGTACGTAGCGGAAGAACACCTGCAGCATGATGATCAGCACCATCAGGCCCATGGCAATCCAGGCAAAGGTTCGCCCGGCCCTCAAGAGCAGGGTGACAAGCCGTCCCAAGGGCTTCAGCACCCCCAAAATCACTGCCATGGTCTAGGTCCTCCCCGAGCCGGCAACCACAGTGCATAGGCAAGTCTTATATAAGACCTGCCTATGGGCTTCTATTTCCTGCCGCCTGTCAAGTGCCTTGCACCTGCCGGCGTGTTCAATCCCGCATGAAGATATAGTCGGTATGCTGAACCCGCGTTTCGCCCGGCCTGAGCACCGCCCCGGCAAAATCGGGATGGTTCGGGCTGTCGGGCCAGCTCTGGGTTTCGAGGCAGAATCCCGCGCAAGGGCCATAGGTCTTTCCCGCCAGGCCCGGCACCGAAGGCGAGATCTTGAACCCGGTGTAGAACTGGACCCCGGCCTCGCCGGTTCGAACCTCCATGGCGACGCCGGACCGCCTCGACTGCGCCATGGCGACGGTTCTTACCGGTCCCCTGTCGTCCGCCAGACAGAAATTGTGGTCATAGCCCACCGGTCCGTCCGGCCCTTCGCGCCTGATGGGGCGCATCTCCCGGAAATCGTAATCGGTCCCCTCGACCGGCGCGATTTCCCCGGTCGGGATCAGATTGCCATCCACCGGAAGATAGTGATCCGCAGCCATCATCAGGTCATGATCGAGAATGCTTTCGCTGCCATCGAGGTTGAAGTAGCTGTGATGCGCCAGATTGACGAGCGTCGGCCGGTCGGTCGTGGCGGTATAGGTGATGGCAAGGCATCCGCCCGGCTTGAGTTCATGCCGCGCCTCGACTTCGAGCGTGCCCGGATAGCCGCAATGGCCGTCGGGATCGACAATCGAGAAAACGACGAAATCCGGCCCATGCTCCTTCACCTTCCATATCTGCTTGGCAAGGCCCTCCCGACCGCCATGCAGATGTGTGATCCCGTTCTCGTTGAGATCGAGCTGGTATTCGACACCGTCCAGCGTGAACCGGCCGTTTGCGATCCGGTTGGCGTGGCGGCCGGGCGTCTGGCCGAAATAGGGCGCATATTTCGGATAGCTTTCAAAATCGGGAAACCCGAGTGTCAGAGGCGGCTCATGGCCTTCCAGCCTGAGGTCCTGCAAAGTCGCGCCCCAGGTCATGAACCAGGCGGTCAGCCCGCCACCTTCGATTCGGATGCGGTGCACCGTTTCGCCTTCCGGCGTCTGTCCGAATGCCTCGATTGTCATCCTGTTTTACCCTCTTGGTAAGTTTCGATGTGTTGGCCGCGCCGGAACACCCGCGCGGGATGCGTGTATCCGCAAAGTGCCGACACAAGGCAGCCGCTCGCAGCCACCCAGCAGCGGGCCCTACCTGGTCAGATTCCGGGTCGCTGCTTCCAGGCCCGAAAGCGTCATTGGAAACATGCGGTCGGAGAAAAGCTGGCGGATCAGTGCGGTCGAATGTGTGTGGGGCCAGTATTTCTCCGGGGTCGGGTTGAGCCACGCCACCTTGTGAAAATGGTCGAGCAGCCGCGTCAGCCAGACCTGGCCAGGCTCCTCGTTCCAGTGCTCCACCGAGCCTCCGGGCGAGACGATTTCATAGGGGCTCATGGCCGCATCGCCGACGAAGATGACCCGGTAATCCGAGCCATAGGTTCTTAAGAGCTCCCAGGTCGGGACCAGTTCCTGACGCCGCCGCCGGTTGTCGCGCCACACACCCTCGTAGAGACAGTTGTGAAAATAGAAATACTCCATGTGCCGGAACTCCGCCCGGGCGGCGGAGAACAGCTCCTCGACAACCCGGATGTGGTCGTCCATCGATCCGCCAATGTCGAAAAACATCAGCAACTTGATCGCATTGCGCCGTTCCGGCCGCGTCTTGACGTCGAGCCAGCCGTGCTCGGCCGTAGCCTGGATCGTGCCCGGAAGGTCGAACTCCTCGGTCGCCCCTTCCCTGACCCAGCGCCTTAGCCGCCTCAGCGCCACCTTGATGTTGCGCGTTCCCAGTTCGACAGTATCATCGAGGTTCTTGAATTCGCGCTTGTCCCAGACCTTGACCGCCCGCCGGTGCCGGCTTTTCTCCTGGCCGATGCGAACGCCCTCCGGATTGTAACCATAGGCGCCGAAGGGTGACGTGCCGGCGGTGCCGATCCACTTCGAGCCGCCCTGATGCCGGGACTGTTGTTCCTCCAGGCGCTGCTTCAGTGTTTCCATCAGCTTGTCGAATCCGCCGAGACTTTCGATCAGTTTCTTCTCGTCCTCGGAAAGATGTTTCTCCGCCATCCTCCGCAGCCATTCCTCGGGCAGATTGTGCGGATCGATCCCGGCCTCGCCGCCGACCGATTCGACACCGCGGAAATAGTGACCGAAAACCCGGTCGAATCGGTCGACATGACGCTCGTCCTTCACCAGCACTGCGCGCGCCAGATAGTAGAATTCCTCGACATCGAAACGCGCGAGGCCAGCCTCGAGCCCTTCGATCAGGGCCAGGTATTCGCGCAGCGACACCGGGACTTTTGCGGCTTTGAGCTCAAGGAAAAACGGCAGGAACATGCGCGCGACCTTATCGGCATTTTCTGCTGGTTGCCAGCCATTCCCGGCCGCGCCGGACGCCGATTTCTTGCATCCAGCCCCCGCCCGGCCAGCCGGATCGGTCGGCGCCTTTTGAAATCGCGTGCTGAGGATTTTTCGGGGCTGATGGTCAATCGCTCAAAGGGCTGATCTGCGTACCTGGCCGCAAGACGGCTTCGGCGCCGCGAAGGGTCTTTCCTCGCGGCGCCGAAGTTCTTCAGGGCTGAGAACCGGACCCTGCTTGCTCAGGTCTGTGGCAGCATTCGGTTCACAGACGGATCAGAATTCCGTCCAGTCGTCGCCATTGGCAGCAAGCTTGCCCTTGGCCGCCACGAGTCTCGGCCCGGAGGATGCAGGCTTCGCCATAGTGGCCGCTTTCTGGCGCAGGGCCGCCGTCTGCGAGCTTGCCACGCCATCCAGTCGGAACTGGCCGATCAGCTGGCCCAGACGGTTCGCTTCTTCCGACAAGGAGGCGCTGGCTGCGGTACTTTCCTCGACCATTGCAGCGTTCTGCTGCGTAACCTGGTCCATCTGGTTGACCGCGGTATTGACCTCGGACAGGCCGACAGACTGTTCCCTGGCCGCGCTTGTGATGGCTGCCATGTGATCATTGACCTTGACGATGTAGGCCTCGATCGCCTTCAGCGCCTCGCCGGTTTCGTTCACCAGTTTCACGCCGCCTTCGACTTCGACTGTGGAATTGCGAATCAGGTCCTTGATTTCCTTGGCAGCGTCTGCCGAACCCTGGGCCAGTTCCCGGACTTCCTGTGCGACCACGGCAAAGCCCTTGCCGGCCTCACCGGCGCGCGCGGCCTCGACACCGGCATTGAGCGCCAGGAGATTGGTCTGGAAGGCGATTTCATCGATGACACCGATGATGTTGGAAATCTGGCTCGAAGACTGTTCGATCTTGCCCATGGCATCAACGGCATTGGAAACGATCGTTGAAGACTGCACTGCACTCTGGTTGGCCTGAACTGCAGCCGCCCTGGCCTCCTCGGCACGCTGGGTCGAAGTGGTGACATTCGCGGTGATCTGGTCGAGCGCCGCAGCGGTTTCCTCAAGGGAAGCAGCCTGTTGTTCTGTCCGCTTGGACAGGTCCTGTGCAGACTGGTTGATCTCCCGTGAACCGGTATCAATCTGCCGGGACGCCTCTGCAACCGACCGCAGCGTATCCCCGAGCTGCACGACGGCGGCATTGAAGTCGCTCCGCAAGGCTTCAAAATCGGCAGCAAAGGGTTACGTCAGCTGGAACGAGAGATTGCCATCGGCAAGATGCTTCAGGCCTTCGGCCAGACCTGTGGTGGCCTGCTCCATTTCCTGCGCCCTGATCCTCTCGGCTTCGCTGTTGCGGTTGCGCGCCTCCTCTGCACAGGCTCTCTGAGCTTCGGTCTCGGCTTCAAGACCGATCTTGTCGAGTCCTGATTGCTTGAAGACCTGCACCGCCCGCGCCATGGCGCCGATTTCGTCGGGGCGGTTCTGATCCTGTACCGTCTCGTCCAGATCACCATTGGCGAGCCGCGCCATGTCTCCGTCATCCTGCGGATGATGCCCGAGAAGGACCGGGCATAGAGGAAGAAGCCCAGGAGAGACAGCAGTGAAACGATGACCGTTGCGATGATCGAAGTAGAGGTTGCGGACTGGCCTGCAGCAACCACGGGGGTCACATCGACCGCCATTTCGATGACACCGATTTTCTCGCCGGAGAAATTCTTCAGCACTTTTCCGTTGACCGCGTAATCACGCTTGTTGGCAGACACCATCATGAGCGGATGATTGCCGTCAAAAACCGCCTTGAGATCTTCAGACGACATCATCGTGGCGCCGTCGAATGTGGAGGACTGCGTTTCGAACGTTCCGTCAGCGAAAATGTGGATTGCGATGTGCGAATCGGTTTTCTCCGCAATGCGCGAGAAGTAGTCCGCCGACAGCTCACTGTCGACGTCGACGATTCCGACGAGTTCGCTGTCCCGCATGACTGGCGCGGTCGCGAACACGTTGACCGATGTCCGCCCCGGCTCCACGCCGGCATGCAGCTGCTTGTCGGCCAGGGTAGCGACGATCATCTTGCGGCGCCCGCGAATATCGTCACCGAACTTGGCGGGCGCGTGAACCCGACCCACCACAACGCCATCCCGACTGAAAGTGATCAGACCGAGACCGCTTCTTTCGTTCACCCTTGACTGGCTGCCAGCATAGCGCGCAATCAGAGCCTCACGCGCATTGGATTCAATCAGACCGGCAATCTCCGGTTCGTCCGCGATCGTCAGGGCCAGCGCGCCTTTGAGCATCCATGTCGGCCTCAAGGACGGCAAGGTCAGCGTGGAATTCCTTCAGCACCGCCTGTTCGTTCATCCTGGATTGGCTGTACCAGCCAAGGCCGCCGATCGTTGCGCCGGCAAAAAGCACAGCTGCAAACCCGTAGGCGGTCAGCTTCACCCACATGGGCTTTTGATGTTGATTTCACTCATGAATTGATCCTCAGAACAGTCTGGCCCATCGCCGTCGACAAGCGGGACTATCGGATCGAGTTCACAAAAACTTGATGAAACCTCGAGAGTCAGAGTTAGGAAGTTTTACAACATTTCTTTTTCCTGGCTGACGGCAACATACGTGCCCTGCCATCGGATCTGATGGCATCGCTTCTCCCGGCGAATGGATGGATCACACTGCAGATAAGTCGCGCGGGGTCGTAGCGCCCGAACTCAATCAACGGCTGTATTTGATGAAGGGCGTGAGCGTGCCGATCCGGTCGTAGAGCTGACGCGCAGTGGCGTTGAATTCCTGCGTCGTCCAGTAGACGCCGGGGCAGCCGTCACGGTCGGCCTGAGCATAGACGGCTTCGATCAGCTTCCGCCCGATCCCGGTGCCCCTAGCTTCCGGTGCAGCATATAGATCCTGCAAGTAGCACACATGCTCCACTTTCCAGCAGTGCCGGTGGTAGAAGTAGTGCACCAGACCGACCGGAACCCCGTTTGCCAGCGCAAGAAATCCGCGCGGTTCGTAAAACGAGATCTCGTCCCCGGCATGCGGACCGGTCAGCCGCGCAAACGTGGTCTGGTAAACCTCCTCGGACACGCTGGATTCGTAGAACTCCAGATAGCCTGTCCAAAGCCCGCGCCACTCGGCCTCGTCGGAAGCGGCAACCGGCCTGATTTCGATTTGTCTTGCCATGGATCTATTCTCCGGCCTGATCGAGGGCACGTTCAACCCCGATGTCTTCCATGTTGAACGGCGTCGTCTGATAGACCTGGTTGATCCAGTTGCCGAACAGCAGGAACGCGTGGCTGCGCCAGCGATTGAGCGGTTTGCGGTCCGGGTCGTCATCGGGAAAATAGTTCTTTGGCGGCGCGATCGGTTTTCCGGCGCCGACGTCGCGGAAATACTCTTCGGCAAGCGTGCCCGAATCGTACTCGATGTGATTGAAGATATAGAGCCGATTGCCGAACGTCTCGTGCAGCAGGCACAACCCGGTCTGATCACTCTCCATCAGCACGTCGAAATCCGGTGTCAGATCCTCGCGCCGGACCTCCGTCCAGCGCGAAACCGAAACCTGGAAGTCGTCCGAAAATCCCATCAGGTAAGGCGAAGCCGGGTTGAGGTTGCGGTGCCGGTAAACCCCGAAGGCCTTCTCGTCGAGCAGACGCTTCGGCACCCGATGGAAATGCCATGCCGCCGCCATCGCGCCCCAGCAAACGAAGAAACTTGAGTGTACGTGTGTGGTGGTCCAGTCGAGGATCTGCTCGAGTTCTGACCAGTAGGTCACGTCCTCGAAGGCAAGCGTCTCGATCGGCGCTCCGGTGATGATGAAACCGTCGAACTTGCGGTGCTTCACCTCTTCCCAGGTATGATAGAAATTGATCAGGTGATCCTGGGACGTGTTCTTGGCCGCATGCGAACCGATGCGCACAAGCGTCAGTTCCACCTGCAGCGGCGACGCTCCGACCAGTCTCGCGATCTGGGTCTCGGTCGCGATCTTGTTGGGCATGAGGTTCAGAAGCCCGATGTGCAGCGGACGGATATCCTGCCGGATGGCAACGGATTCATCCATGATCTGAACGCCTTCCTTGACCAGCACTTCGCGGGCAGGAAGACCATCGGGAATACGGATCGGCATGACGCAGGAACTCCAACAAGAAACCGGCTCGCGATAACGCGCCGCCGGTCCGGTGGGGTATCCCCGTCGGCCCTTTAGCGAGTTGTTTAACGTGGCTGCAAGCCGGCCGGCCAAATCACCACGAAAACTACATTAGGTCGGTGGGGCCAATTGGTCAATCTGACATGGGTATCGGGCGCGGCAAAGCGGGGCCCAGGGCAGACCCGCGCGGCGCGCGCACCGTTTCACGCACTTTGAAACCGCGCCCCGCTTGTGCTCGAAGCTGCCGCCGAACGCACCAGATTGCGACCGTCGCTCTTGGCCTGGTACACGGCCGCATCCGCCCGCGCCATGGCTTCCGAAAGCTCGCCTTCGGGGCCTAGCCTGCAAAATCCGAAACTCGCCGTCAGTCGCAGTTCGGCGTTTCTCGTGGTGATGCGCATCCGCTCGGCCGCTGCACGGAGATGCGTCGCCTGCAGCCGGATCGCCTCGTCATTGACCGCTGCCAGGAGGATGCAGAACTCTTCGCCGCCGAGCCGCGTGCAAATCGCGTTCTCCGGCGTTTCCCGTTCGAGCAGACGGGCAAACGCGACCAGCGCCCGGTCCCCGGCGTCGTGCCCGTGACGGTCATTGATCGACTTGAAATGATCGATGTCGCAGATGATCAGTCCGGTGGGCAGCGGCGCCGAAATTGTCCGCAGTTCCTCCACCCTTGCTTCAAAGGCGCGACGGTTGAGCAGCCCGGTCAGCGGATCGGTTTCGGCGAGACGCTTGAGTTGGGTCATCAGCGTCACCGAATAGCGTGCGTAAAGCGCAAGCCCCATGGCGATGGCGAATATTGCGTTTTCGGTTTGCATGGAGGAGGCGAATTCCGAACGCCTGAAGGCGCTTAGCGTAGAGAAATCGGTGTGCGAAACATGCATGAAAATGATGCGGTTGATCAGCATGATCGTCTGAAAGAACAGGAGCCCGGCTACAACCAGATCGACCCGCTGGGTCCGTGCACGCCAAACCAGGGCACCGCACATCAGATTGACCATCGCTGCATAGCCGTTGACGACAAGAAAGCGGTCCATGAATGGTGCATTGAAGAGGTTCACATGGACGACCAGGCCGGCGAGGCAGGCCGTCAGCAGACCGAAGGTGCGCTTGGGGAACGGCGCGCGGAAAAGCGAGGCCACGCCCCAGACCAGAAAGAACTTCCCGCCGACAAGGGAAAACAGGATCGCCGCCTGATTTGACGGGCGGAGATCACCTTCCGCCAGCATGATCGCCAGATACCCGACGAGAGTGCACAGATAGGCCAAGCCAAGCCTGAGCGCGGCCAGCTGCGTCCTGTCATGCAGGTAAAGAAGCAGAAAGCCGCCCACGGCCGATACGAAGATTGCCGGTCCGAGCCACTCATAGGTCAAATTGGCATAGAACAAAAAAGCGGCCTCTTCGCGCAGCATGGCAATTCTGCAAGAGGCTAGCAGCCAAAGCTCGCGAAAAGATTACCAGCGAGAACTAATTGCCGCGTTGCCGCGCCAGGAAGGCCAGACGTTCGAAAAGATGCACGTCCTGCTCGTTCTTGAGCAACGCCCCGTGAAGTTTCGGCAGGGCGTTTTTTGCATCGCCACGCAACGCCTCTGGCTCGACATCATCGGAAACCAGAAGCCTGATCCAGTCGAGCGCCTCGGAAGTGGAAGGCTTTTTCTTGAGACCGGCCGTTTCACGTATCGCGTAGAACTGGGTCAGCGCTTCCCGCACCAGGCTCTGCTTGATGCCCGGATAGTGGACATCGACGATGCGCTGCAACGTCGCCATCTCGGGAAACCGGATGTAGTGAAAGAAGCAGCGCCTCAGAAAGGCGTCGGGCAGTTCCTTCTCGTTGTTCGAGGTGATGATCACGATCGGCCGCTGTTTGGCGCGAACTGTCTCTCCGGTCTCGTAGACAAAGAACTCCATCCGGTCGAGTTCCTGCAAAAGGTCGTTCGGAAACTCGATATCGGCCTTGTCTATCTCGTCGATCAAAAGGACAGTTTTCTCCTCGGCGGTGAAAGCCTCCCACAGCTTGCCGCGGCGGATGTAGTTCGACACGTCATTGACCCGGTCGTCGCCCAACTGGCTGTCGCGCAATCGGCTGACGGCATCGTACTCATACAGTCCCTGTTGCGCCTTGGTTGTGGATTTCACCGACCACTCGATCAGCGAAAGCCCGAGGCTTTCGGCGATCTGGCGGGCCAGTTCGGTCTTCCCGGTGCCCGGTTCACCCTTGACCAGCAAGGGACGTTCGAGCCGGATGGCGGCGTTGACCGCAACGGTAAGATCCTTGTCGGCGACATAGGCTTCTGTGCCTTCAAACTGCATGCATCCTCCGTGGTACCGCGCAAATGACGGTGTTTTGGCTTCCGCGCGCCGGCATCCCATGAAATCGTTTGCGGCGCGGGCAAACATCTTGCAATTGCATTATGAACTTCAACATCACATACGCCTGGCGGACGCAAGCCTCGATGAGTGCGAAACCCGTTACGATCCTTGCGCCAGATCAAGGTGCGGTCGGGCTTTGCCCGCTATCTTCCCCTTCAATCTGACAGCATGCATTCCACGGAGGCCCGCATGACGCTCTATCACATCCATCTGGTCATGGCCCGCAGCAAGGAGTTTCCCGAAGGCAATACGCATCGCGGCTATGACATCCATGCCCCGCTCGATGCCGATGGCCATCTCGACAAGGGGGAATGGGAGAAGGCGCCTTCGGCCTGCACGGTGGTGCGTTTCTGGGACGGCGAGCGCTCTGAACTGGGCTACCTGGTGCATCACCCCAAGGGGGGCTGGGCCTTCGACTACGATCCCTCGGACGATGACGACGATGAAACCGGATTCCGGCTTTCAAGCCATATCTTCAAACCCGGCGAGTACATATCGATCCGCGACCACGGCGAGGACGAACTTCACACTTTCGTGATCGCCTCGGTGACGGGGACCGGCTGAGTTCAGCCGCCCTCGATTTCCTCGCGCAGCATTTCCAGTTCGAGCCACTCGCTCTCCATCGCCTCTATGTCGGCCTTGAGGGCATCATGGGTCTTCGCCCGCGCTGCAAATCCGTCAGGGTCCTTGGCGAACAAGGCCGGATCGGCCATCTCGGCCTCGATCGCGGCAAGCTTTTCCTGCGCCGTCTCGATCTTGCCGGGCAGGGATTCAAGCGCGAATTTCTGCTTGTAGGAAAGTTTCTGCGACGGCGTCCGGCCACCGGCCTGCTGCCTGGTGGCGCCATCGCTGTTCCGGGCGGTTTCCGTCGCCTGCTTTGCCTTCTTCTCCCGTGCTGCTGCCCCGGCCTGCGCCAGCATGTCGGTATAGCCACCGGCATAGGCGATCCAGCGTCCGTCGGGGCTGGCCGGGTCCGCCGGCGCCAGCACCGACCCCACGGTCCGGTCGAGAAAATCGCGGTCATGGCTGATCAGGATAACGGTGCCGGCATAGGAGGCCACGATCTCCTGCAGCAGATCGAGGGTTTCCATGTCCAGATCATTGGTGGGTTCGTCCAGGATCAGGAGGTTGGAAGGGCGCGAAAGGATTCGCGCCAGAACCAGCCGTGCCTTCTCGCCGCCCGAGAGATTGCGAATCGGCGTACGCGCCTGCTCCGGCTGGAACAGAAAGTCCTTCATGTATCCCGTGACGTGCTTCGCCTCGCCGTTGACAATCAGGCTGTCCCCACGGCCGTCGGTCAGGTAGTGCGCCAGCGTCTCGTCGGGATTGAGCACGTCGCGGCGCTGGTCGAGAACGGCAATGTCGAGCTTCGAGCCGTGGCGAACAAACCCTGTGTCGGGTTCCAGTTCGCCGATCAGCATTTTCAGGAGCGTCGTCTTGCCCGCGCCGTTCGGGCCGACGATGCCGATGCAGTCCCCGCGATTGATCCGGATCGAAAAGTCGCGAACCACGGGCTCCGCGTCGAACCGCTTGGAAATGCCTTCCGCTTCGATCACCAGCTTGCCGGAATCGCGCGCGTCCGACACCTGCGCGTTGATACGCCCCTGAGGTCCCTTGTGACCGCGATGATCGGCGCGCATGGTCTTGAGCTGTGACAGCCTGCGCATGTTGCGCTTGCGCCTTGCGGTCACCCCGTAGCGAAGCCAGTGCTCCTCCCGCTCGATGGCGCGACCGAGCTTGTGCTGCTCCAGTTCCTCGGCTTCCAGCACCTCGTCCCGCCACGTCTCGAAATGCTCGAACCCCTTTTCGAGACGGAGCGAGCGGCCCCGATCCAGCCACACCGTCGCCCGCCCGACACGCTCCAAAAATCTCCGGTCATGGGAAATCACCAGAAGGGCGCCGCGCGCGCGGATCAACTCATCCTCGAGCCATTCGATGGTCGGGAGATCGAGATGGTTTGTCGGCTCATCGAGCAGCAGAATATCGGGTTCCGGCGCCAGAGCCCGGGCAAGCGCCGCGCGCCGCGCCTCGCCGCCTGACAGGACGTTCGGGTCCGCCGCGCCGTCGAGGCCCAGATTTTCGAGCAGGTAGCTCACCCGGTGCGGATCGTCACTCGGGCCCAGCCCCGCCTCGGCATAGGCCTCCACAGTCGCAAACCCCTCGAAATCGGGGGCTTGCGGCAGATAGCGGATCGTCGCGGAAGGATGCCTGAAGATCTCACCCGACTGCGGTTCCACAATCCCTGCCGCAATTTTCAGAAGCGTGGATTTGCCCGACCCGTTGCGGCCGACCAGACAGATCCGGTCTCCCGGTTCCACTTGCAGCTCTGCGCCATCGAGCAACGGCGTGCCGCCAAAGGACAGCCTGATATCGTCAAGTTTGAGAATCGGCGGCGCCATGGTCAGTGTCCGGAAAAATCGTGAGGCCGGGCGAGCAGCATTGCACGTCCGGATTTCAGGCCGACCCTTAAGGGGCCGGTCGCCACATTGGAAATGGTGCGCGATGCGCCAAAGGCGATATCGATCCCGTCGAGCGGATACTTCGCACCCTCAAGGCTCAGTCCTTCGAGATCCGTCAACGCGATCACCGAAAACAGCGATCCGGCCGGGAGGCTCAATTCGAACGATCCCGGCAGCACCGGAAAAGCCTCCTCCTGCCCCGAGGTCAGAACGACCTGCAGCCCTTTCTCGGCCAGCGTGACGGCCTGCAGAAGATGGTAGATGGCGTGATCCGTCCGCGGCCCCTGAAACGCGCCGACAAGAATGAGCCGCGTTGCGCCGCGATTGATCGCCTCTTCGACGGCCAGTTCGCCATCGGTGAAATTCTTCTCTGCCGGGAAGGCCTGTCGCGGCACGTCGCCGTGTCGGGACAACATCTCCTCGGGAGCCGAATCGAAGTCGCCCACCCAGAGTTCAGGCCACAGGCCGAGTGCCGCGGCATGGGCCATTCCACCGTCCGCGGCGATTGCGCGCGCGCCTTCCACGAGGCTTCGAACGCGCTCGTCCGGAACCAGCTCACCGCCCAGCAGGATCGCAAATGTAAGATCGGGTTTCATTGCGCACAGCCAATAGCAGTTTTCGCTGCACTTGCCAGCGCCGGGCAGAAATTCTATGTCTTGTCTTGCTCTAACGGGGTGCCTGGCGTCGAAAGCCGGGCTGAGAGGCCAACAAGATGGCCAACCCGAAGAACCTGATCCGGTTTGTACCGGCGGAGGGATTAGACGCCGATCACGCGCCTATTCCTGTTTGTCAACAAAAGGAGGCGTAAATCATGCGCATCACAACGTCTTTGTCAGCCGCCCTTGCCGCGGCTCTCGCACTCGTTTCCGGACCGGCGCTCAGCGCCGAGCGGGAACTCACCATCTACACCTATGACAGCTTCGTGGCCGAGTGGGGCCCCGGCCCCAGGATCGAAGCCGCTTTTGAGACCGAATGCGGCTGCGACCTCAAATGGGTCGGCGTCGCCGATGGCGTGGCGCTTCTCAACAGGCTCAAGCTCGAAGGCGAAAACGCCGGGGCCGGACTGGTGCTCGGGCTCGACACCAATCTGATTGCCGAAGCCAAGGCCACGGGCCTCTTCGAGGCCCATGACCTGGATACGACGGCAGTTGATGTTCCGGGCGGATTCACCGACGACACATTCATCCCCTACGACTACGGCCATTTCGCCGTCATCTATGACAGCGAGACCCTCGACACACCGCCCCAAAGCCTGAACGACCTTGTCGAAGGGGATCCCGACGAAAAAATCGTGATCCAGGACCCCCGGACATCCACCCCGGGCTTGGGGCTGCTGCTTTGGGTCAAGTCGGTTTATGGCGACCAGGCCGGCGAAGCATGGGCCAAGCTCTCGGACAGGGTTCTGACCGTGACCCCCGGCTGGTCGGAGTCCTACGGGCTTTTCACCTCGGGCGAAGCGCCGATGGTGCTTTCCTACACAACCTCGCCGGCCTACCATATGGTCGCAGAAGACACGGATCGCTACCGCGCCGCTGAGTTTCCCGAAGGTCACTACATGCAGATCGAAGTTGCCGGCATTCTGGCCAATGCCCCGGAAAAGGACCTGGCGCGCCGGTTTCTCGAATTCATGATGACTCCGGGCTTCCAGAACGAAATCCCGACCAACAACTGGATGTGGCCGGCGGCGGAAACCACCACCGATCTGCCGGAAGCCTTCGATACCCTGGTCATGCCCGACAAGACGCTGCTGTTCTCGCCTGAAGAGGTTTCGGAGAACCGTTCCGCCTGGATCGAGGAATGGCTTGGCGCCATGAGCCGCTGATCGCGCTGTCGCACAAATGTTGACAGCCCCGCTGCAAGCGACCCTGAACGCGCCTGCCTCCGGCCCGGCGGACTCCGCTCTGACAAGGGGGGAACACCGGGCCGCGCGGGCGGGTGGAGCCATGGCGCTTCTTGCCGTGGGCCTTGTTTTGGTGGTGCCCGTCGCGGTGCTGATTGCGGTCGGGATGGAGGCTTCTGCCGGCCTCGGCGCCGACCAGGCCAATTATCTGATCCGCATCACACGCTTCACCTTGTTGCAGGCGGGGCTTTCCACCCTGCTCAGCGTCGGGCTCGCCATACCGCTGGCGCGCGCGCTTGCACGCCGCCCCGTCTTTCCGGGGCGGCGGTTGCTGATCAATCTCTTCGCCCTGCCACTGGGTCTTCCGCCGCTGGTCGCAGCCCTCGGACTGATCGAGATCTGGGGCCGGGGCGGGCTCGCCAACCAGGGCTTGGCGCTGTTTGGCGCCCAGACGCCATTCTCGATCTACGGGTTGAGCGGCATTCTCATCGCCCATGTGTTTTTCAACCTTCCTCTGGCCACGCGGCTGGTTCTTCCGGCGCTCGAGCGCCTGCCGTCGGAATATTGGAAGACCGCGGCAAATCTCGGCATGACCGGGGGAACCCTTTTCCGGCTGGTTGAGTGGCCGGCGATGCGCAAATCGGTGGCCGGCGCCGCGGGGCTGGTTTTCATGCTCTGTGCAACCTCGTTCACGCTGGTTCTGGTTCTTGGAGGCGGTCCCGCCGGCACCACCCTGGAAGTCGCCATCTACCAGGCGCTGCGTTTCGACTTCGCGCCCGGGCGCGCCGTCTTGCTCTCCGCAATCCAGATCGCCATGACGCTTGCAATCATGGCCGTGCTGAAACTGATCGCGACGCCCGTCGATCCGGGCCACACCAGCGGCGGCGGCGCACGCCCGGATGCGCGCGGCGGCTTGCCACTGATTGCCGATGTTGCCGTGATCGGTCTCGCAGCCTTTTTCGTCCTCGGGCCGATGATCGCAATCATCGTTGCCGGTTTCGCCGCCGACCTTTTCGGGCTTGTGGACAACGCCCTGTTCTGGCGCGCGGTAATCACAAGTCTCGGAATCGGGACGGCTGCAGCCACGCTGGCGACATTGATTGCGGGCCTGATGATTCGGGCGCGCCATTCCGCCGGCGATCCCCCTCGGGGCCTGAGCCTCAGCCTTCTGTCCGGTCTCTCCAACGCCGCGGGTTCACTCACGCTTCTGGTCCCGCCGGTGGTACTCGGCGCGGGGTGGTTCCTGCTGCTCGGCGGCGGCGCGGGACAGCTTTTAGCGCCGCTGGCAGCGATCGTCGTCGTCAACGCGCTGATGGCGCTGCCCTTTGTCATGCGCGTTCTCGAACCTGCCTACCAGACCGCCATGGCCCGCAACGGCCGGCTGGCGCTGTCGCTCGGGATTACCGGGATCAACCGGCTTGTGCAGATCGATCTCCCTGCCATGCTGTTGCCGCTTGCGACCGGCTTTGCCTTCGCGCTGGCGCTGTCGCTCGGCGATCTCGGCGCGATTGCGCTTTTTGGCAGTGACCGGATCATCACTTTGCCCTGGCTGCTCTACCAGAAGCTCGGCAGCTATCGCACCGCCGATGCAGCCGGCCTTGCACTACTCCTTGGACTGGTCACCATGAGCCTGATCTTCTTCGCCGACCGCTTCGCCAATCGAACCGGGCTGGACAATCGATGACCCGCACTCCGGCCATCCAGTTTGACACTGTCGGCTTCGGTGTCGGCGATCTCAGCGCTGAATTCAGCTTCCAGCGGCAGCCAGGCAGCGTCACGGCGATACTGGGGCCATCAGGCGCCGGTAAGTCGACCCTGCTCAATCTGGCTGCGGGCTTTCTTGCTCCGCGCAGCGGCGAGATCCGGCTGCAGGGGCGGAAGGTCAATGACCTGCCTCCCTCTGCCCGTGACGTTTCCGTCGTGTTTCAGGACAACAATCTTTTCGCCCACCTCGATATCCGCACCAATATCGGTCTGGGCATCGATCCTGCATTGCGGCTCGATTCCACCGGCTGGGCGCAGGTCGATGCCGCTCTCGACCGCGTCGGCCTGCCGGGTTTCGGAAGACGGATGCCGGCAACGTTGTCCGGCGGCGAACGCCAGCGCGTGGCGCTGGCCCGCGCTTTTGCGAGACGGCGTTCGCTGCTGTTGCTGGACGAGCCTTTCGACGGTCTCGGCCCGGGACTGGCAGCCGACATGCTCGGCCTGATGCGCGATATCCGCGCCGATGTCGGCGCCACCGTTCTCATGGTCACACATGACCCCGACGAGGCCCGCGCAGCGGCCGACGAGATCCTGTTCATTTCCGCCGGCCGCATCAGTGCCGACGCCTCCGCTGAAGGCTTTTTCGAGCGCCGCGACTTGCCGGGTCTCGAGAAATATTTGGGCCGTACGGTGACTTCTTGAGATCACGCCATATTTTGGTCGTGAGTGCTTGCCACTGGAGAACCGGCGCGAACTGTTATATGACCCGTCACCTCCGCTCCGGCCGCCGATGCTTCCAAGCCTCCGTTCCGGCATCTCTTCAACCGAACGCAGACACGGACAATGGCCAAGACGAAAGCGTCCAGACCGATCCCGACCACCGCAGCGCACCGGGCTTCCCGCACGATCCTGGCGCTCGTCGGATTTCTGGCGATTCTTGGCGGATGTCAGTCGCTCGGGGTTGATTTCTACGAACCAAGCCTGAAACCGTCCGATGCGCCGCAGACGGCCGAGAATGCCGGCGCGGGAGATCCGCGCACGCGGATCGGCGCGAATGAACATCCACGCATCATCGCCAGCTATGGCGGGGAGTACCGCGACGCCAAGACCGAGCGGCTGGTGGCCAAGATTGTCGGAGCCCTGACGCTGGTTTCGGAGAACCCGAAGCAGGCCTACCGTATCACCGTACTCAACTCCCCGGCCGTAAACGCCTTTGCCCTGCCGGGTGGCTATCTCTATGTCACCCGCGGCCTCTTGGCGCTCGCCAACGATGCCTCGGAGGTGGCGGCGGTTCTCTCGCACGAGATGGCCCATGTCACCGCCAATCATGGTATTGAGCGTCAGCGGCGCGAACAGGAGGTTGAACTTGCTGGCCAAGTCGCCGATGAACTCTTCGCCAACTCGATCGCCGGACGACAGGTGGTGGCACGCGGCAAGCTGTCACTGGCTGCCTTTTCGCGCAACCAGGAGCTCCAGGCCGATGTCATCGGTGTGCGGATGCTCGGCGAAGCCGGCTACGATCCCTTTGCCGCCGCAAGGTTCCTCGAATCGATGAATGCCAACCAGCGCTTCAGCGCTGTCGATCCCGATGTCGACTCCAACCTCGACTTCCTGGCTAGCCATCCGAACGCGCCGCAACGCATGGAGCTTGCCAAGAAGCATGCCCGCGCCTTCGGACCGGAGGGTGTCGGGGACCGGGGACGTGATTACTATCTCGAAGGCATAGACGGGCTTTTGTTCGGAGACACTCCTTCCGAGGGCTACGTTCGCGGTTCGGAATTCCTGCACCCGGTGCTTGGCATTCGCTTCACGGTGCCCGAGGGTTTCCGTATCGACAACAAGGCCGATGCGGTGCTCGCAACCGGGCCCGGAGACCTGGCAGTCCGCTTTGACGGCCTGACCGATGACAGCCGGCAATCGCTCTCCGACTACATCGCCAGCGGCTGGGTCGCCGGTCTTGATAGAAGTTCGATCCGCACGACCCGCATCGCCGGCCTGCCCGCCGCGACCGCGCGGGCAAGCGCGGACACATGGGACTTCGATATCACCGTGATCAGGCTGAAGGACCGCATCTACCGGTTCCTGACCGCAGCCCCCCGCGGCAGCCCGAATCTCGAACCCACGGCATCGGCCATACGGTCAGGCTTCCGCAAGCTCTCGGCACGGGAGATCCGATCGCTGGAACCGTTGCGGATACGGATCGTCGAAGTTTCCCAGGGAGATACTGTCGCCTCGCTGGCCGCGCGCATGCGTGGCGTGGAACGCAAGGTCGACCTGTTCCGGCTGCTCAATGCGATTGGTCCCGGAGCTTCATTGTCAGCCGGGCAGAAAGTCAAGATCGTCACCGACAGGTGAACGTTTGCCGGACTGTTTGATATCACGGGCAAGCAGCAGCTGTGGAGCTTCGTAGCCAACACAAAGAAAAGCCGCGCCTCCAACAGGAGGCGCGGGGCTATTCAATAGCCAATCAGTGCCTGGACTTTACCGCTCGAAGACATCCACCCGAGCACGACAGGCCTTCGGGCAGGAGCGAGCTCAGAGACTGGCGATTTCCGGCGTTTCGCTTGTCAGCACCGCGCGAAGCTTTTCGAGCGCGCGGTTCTCGATCTGCCGCACCCGCTCCTTGGAAATTCCAAGGGTCGCTCCGAGGGCTTCAAGCGTTGCCCCCTCTTCGGCAAGGCGACGGTTGCGGATGATGAGGAGTTCACGCGGATTGAGCGTATCCAGCGCATCCCCAAGCCACGTATTGCGGCGCTCTTCGTCAATCATGGTCGAGACCTGCTCGTCGGGCAGAGGATCATCGCTTTTGAGGAAATCCATCCGATCCGATGAAGCGCCGGATTCGCCATCCGACATCGGAGCGTTGAGGGAGGAGTCCGAACCCGAAAGCCGCGCATCCATCACGGCGACATCCTTGGCCTGAACACCGAGCGAGGTCGCGATGTGGCTGTGAATGGCGCTTTCGCTGAGGGCGGGGTCGTCCTGCGCCAGGCGTGCACGCAGACGGCGCAGGTTAAAGAACAGTGCCTTTTGGGCGGAACTCGTGCCGCCGCGAACAATCGACCAGTTGCGCAGGATGTAATCCTGAATTGAAGCCCGGATCCACCAAGTGGCGTAGGTCGAGAAACGCACTTCCCGCTCGGGCTCGAAACGGGCAGCGGCTTCAAGAAGCCCGACATACCCTTCCTGAATGAGATCGCTCATCGGGAGGCCGAAATTCCGGAACTTCGCCGCCATCGAAATCACCAGGCGCATATGCGCCATGGTAATCTTGTGAAGAGCGTCCTGATCCTTGCGGGTCTTCCACGCCACCGCAAGTTCGTGCTCCTCACCACGTTCAAGATACGGCGCCGCCATGGCAGCTCGGACCATTTGCCTGTTTGCGCTAATCGCTGTCATGGCACGCTCCTGTTCCTTCTTGAGTTGTTCAGTCTACGCCTCGCGGATGAAATCGGATCATCACGCGCGATGACATATCTGTGATCAGGCAAGACAAACGCCGGAAACTCGAGACGAAACCTTACACTCAACTAAGGTTACGCATCCCGCGCGGGAAAAGTTCCACCGATCGGGCGAGAAAAACAATTTTCTTTCCTGTGGCGGCTGCGCTGCGCACGAAAAACCCGGGTGCGACAGGCACCCGGGCTCCAAGTTTCTTCGGAACGATGTTCCGCTCGCTTAAGCGGCTTCTTCCTGTGCGCCGTCCTCGTCGTTGGCCTTGCCACGCTTCGGACCCTTGTTCAGGTTGGTCTCGATCAGGCGGACGGCCTCGGTATCCGACATCTTGTTGACGGCGGCGAGCTCACGCGCCATGCGGTCGAGGGCAGCTTCATAGAGCTGTCTTTCCGAATAGGACTGCTCCGGCTGGTTTTCCGCGCGATAAAGATCGCGGACGACCTCCGCAATTGAAATCAGGTCGCCGGAATTGATCTTCGCATCATACTCCTGCGCGCGGCGCGACCACATGGTGCGCTTGACGCGGGCGCGGCCCTGAACGACCTTCAATGCGCGCTCGACGAAATCGGTCTCGGACAGCTTGCGCATGCCGATGGTCGATGCCTTTGCGACCGGGACCTTCAGGCGCATCTTGTCCTTGTCGAAGTCGATCACGAAAAGCTCAAGCTTGTGACCAGCCACTTCCTGCTCTTCGATGGCAACGATCTGGCCAACGCCATGCGCCGGGTAAACGATCGATTCACCGGTCTTGAAACCCTGTCTCGTCGATGATTTTTTTTGCTGGGTTGTCATGCGTGTACAATACTCCCTGTTACGGAAACGGACACTGGGAGACGGACATGGGTTGTCCGGACAGGTCCTGCGGACGCTCGGCAGCGCACCGCACCAACAAGACCGAGCCGATAGCGAGACCAGGCAATTGAACGAATTAACCAGACGTTGAGCGGCTGATGCCGTTCCAGCAGCGGATGGCTGCAAGGATTTAGGTCACCGCATGAAAGGACGTTTGGTTCCGTTTTTTTGCTTCTTGTTTCGCCCTGACGGCGCCTCGAAAATGTCAGTAAGATGAACCTACCACAAAATATCGAATAAATCAATGATTTGCGGGGAAGCGCAGGTTCTCAACAGGTCGGCGCAGGGCGCGCAGGCCAATCACGCTGCACTGCAGCGGTTTAAGCAACTGCACTGCAATAGGAATCCGGCAAAACGGCCGGGCGTCAGTCGCCTTCGCCCGGCTCAGCCGAGAAGTACTTTTCGAACTTGCCTTCAACACCGTCATATTCCTTAGCGTCGCCCGGAGCATCGCGCTTGATCGTGATGTTGGGCCACTTGTCGGCATATTCGGTGTTGACCTCGAGCCATTTCTCCATGCCCGGTTCCGTATCGGGCTTGATAGCTTCAGCCGGACATTCAGGTTCGCACACGCCGCAGTCGATGCATTCATCGGGATGAATGACCAGCATGTTGTCGCCTTCGTAGAAACAGTCCACAGGGCAAACTTCAACGCAATCCATATACTTGCAGCGGATGCAATTGTCGGTCACCACATAGGTCATTTCAGTCTCCTGACGTATAAACGTGATTCACGCCGCAGTGCTCGTGCGAGTGCTTTGCACACTGTCTAATAGCGCTTGCCCGGACTGCTCAAGGAATAAATTTCCAAAGCCGGGCTCAGGCATCGACAACGGCGGTCAGGTAACGGCTTTGAGCGGGATTGGCAAGCTCCCGGCACAACTGCGCCCAAAGGTCGCGCGGCGATGACGCCGGCCCCAGCGCTGCGCCACTCGTCGGTGCGCTCACCCGCCATCGTCGCCTGTTCCTCCAGTTCCGCCGTACGGAAGCTCAGGGTCGTCATCATTCATCGGTGTCGGAGAATCTGAACCGGTCGATCTTGCGGCGGTCGCGCTTGGTGGGTCGGCCGGATCCGGGCTCCCGCTCCGCCGGCTTTCCGGGAACGGTCTTGTCGGCGGGAACGGGCGGCGGCGTCAGATCCTCGTAGAGCGCCTGCGCTTCCGACGCCGGACCGCGGCGGTGACCGCAAGCCAGAATGCGCAACACCAGAATGCGCCGCTCCATCGAGATTGTCAGAACGTCGCCGGGCTTGACCGCGAAACTCGGCTGATCGACCTTGTCGCGGTTGATCCGCACATTGCCGCCGGCAACAAACTTGGCGGCCAGTGTGCGCGACTTCAGCACCCTCGCGAAAAACAGCCATTTGTCGATCCGCTGGCGCCCCGCCTGATCCATTGGCCCTCGGTTTACTTCTTCATCTTGTCGCGCAGCGCAGCAAGGGCTGCGAAGGGCGAATCCGGATCGACCGGCTTTTCTTTGCGCGGTGCCCGGTCATTGCGCGGACCGCGATTGCCATCGCCGCCCTTGCCTGGCGCGCCCTTGCCGTGTCCGGCCTTGCCGCCCCCCGGCTTGCCGCCGTGCCGGGCCTGCTTTCCCCGACCACCCTTGCCTGGAGCGCCCTTGCCCGAGCCCTCCGCGTCGTCCGCATTCCGGCCGGCTTCGCCACCATGACGCCTGCCGCCATCGCGGCGGCCCTGCCCTTCGCCGGCTCCGTGGCGCTGACCGCGCTGCCCATCTGAACGGCCACCCGGCCGCCAGAGCAACACGGGCCTTGGCTCTTCCTGCTCTTCAGCCGTAGCCTCTCCGGCAGCTTCCGGGGACGTGCCGCTGGATGCTTCCGCTTCATCAGCCGGTGCGGAAGCGGGTTCCGTGGTCGTCTTCGCTGCCGAGGCGTCGGCCGGTTCGTTTTCCACGGCACCGGTGGTGCCGTCCTTTTCGGTGACCGATGCACTTTCCGGCGCCGCATTGGCTTCGTCAGGCTGGGCCCCGGTCACGGATGTCTCGACGGCCAGCGGAGCGCCGGTTGCTGTTTCTTCGGTCTCCGGAGTTGCCGGTTCCGGCGCGCCGCCGGCCGGTGTTGCGGCTGCAGCCTTCTTGAGGGGACGGTCGGCCGCCGTGCGCGAAGCCACAACCTCCACCACCGGTCCTGCGGCTTTCTCGCCGCCGGTCTCGGCCTGCGCCGCTTCGAGGGCCGCGAGATGGGCCTGCGCCTCTTCCGCCGGCACTGCGTCCGCACGGTAGCCGAGCCCCTTGAGGATCTCCTCGATATCGTCCTGCGTCGCGCCGAGAATCGAAAGCATCCCCGTCGTGGTGATAAAGCGGCGACCGTCATAGGCCGCTTCCGGCCGAGCCCCTTGCGAGCCAGGGTTCCACTGCAGCGCCGGGCGGATCAGGTCGGCCAATCTTTCCAGAATGTCGATCCGGACCGCACGCTTGCCGAGATACCGGAAACCGGCGAGCCGGTAGAATTCGCGGTCGATTTCGGGATCGGTCGCCACAGAGGTGCGCCCGGCCGCCAGCATCGGCGTTACATCGCCATAGCCGGGCCGGTTGAAACCGTCATTCGCAAGCGCCCAGAGCATCGTGACCAGTTCGGCTGGCGCGGGCTTCAGCAGAGCCGGCATAAAAATGTGGTAGGCGCCGAAACGAATGCCGTATTTGCGAAGGCTGGCGCGGGCTGTCTGGTCCAACTCCTTGATCATGTCGGCGACATCGCGCCGGAACAGCACGCCAAGGCTTTCCGCCAGCCGGAACGCCAGGCCGCGTGCGAGACCATCGAGATCCTCGGCCCGGGCGAGATCGTCGAGCGGCTTGAGCACTGTGGCAATGTGATGATTGACGAACCTGTCGATCCGCGCGGCAACGAGATCCCGCGCCACACCGCTCAACTGCTCGTCCGCCAGAAGGATCGAGCGCGGCCTTAGAATGTGATCGCCCGCGCCAAGTCTTGCCACCGGATCGCCGAGCCAGCGAACGGTGCCGTCCGCGCCGATGGCGAAGTCGGAGTTCCCCGACGCATGCAGCCGGGCCGCGCGCGCCTCGAATTCCAGCGCAAGCGCCTTTTGCGAGGCGGCGAGCACGGCCTTCGCGTCTGGCCCCTGGGCCGAACTGTCGGCCATGAACCGGAACCCCGCCAATTGGCCGACATGGTGACCTTCAACAAAGACATCACCGTTTACACTGATTTCAGCTTCGAGCATCGCGTTCTCTCTCAGGCGCCTCATGAGCACAGATGTCCTGCGATCAACAAAGCGTTTCGTCAACCTTTCATGCAGCGCATCCGACAATCGATCTTCGATTTCGCGCGTCTTTTCCTGCCAGTGTGTCGGATCGGCAAGCCATTTTGGCCGGTTCGAGACATAGGTCCAGGTCCGGATCTGCGAGATCCGCGCTGACAATGTATCAATTTCACCGACCGTGGAGTCGGTTCGGCGCACCTGTTCGGCGAGAAAATCCTCGTTCACCGCGCCGCGGCGGATCAGGTCGCGATAGATGGTGGCGATCAGGTCGGCATGCTGCGCAGGCGCGATGCGGCGATAGTCCGGCAGCGCGCAGACATCCCACAACGTGGCCACATTATCGGGTGTGCTTGCCAGATCCCGGACTTCGAAATCGTTGACAAGATGCTCGAGCGCCCGCTGGTCTACCGCAGGCAATGCCCGGGTCAGCCCCTGCACCGCAGGCACCTGTTCAAGGCTTGCCTGCAATGCCTTGAGCGAGGAGAAGTCGAGCTGCTTGGAGCGCCACTGCAGAATTTTCACCGGCTCGAACACATGGCTCTCGAGCCGGTGCACCAGATCGTCCGGCAGCGGCTGCACCTGACCGGTGACCCCGAAGGTTCCGTCGCGCAAATGCCGGCCTGCGCGACCGGCGATCTGCCCGAACTCCGAGGCGGTCAATTGCCGGTAGGTGTGACCGTCAAACTTCCGGTCCTGCGCAAATGCCACATGATCGACGTCGAGATTAAGCCCCATGCCGATTGCATCGGTTGCCACCAGATAGTCGACATCCCCGTTCTGGTAGAGCTCGACCTGCGCATTGCGGGTGCGCGGGCTGAGTGCCCCGAGCACCACGGCAGCTCCACCGCGCTGACGCCGCACCAGTTCAGCGATGGCATACACCTCATCGGCGGAGAAGGCGACGATCGCCGACCGTCGCGGCAGCCGGGTGATCTTCTTGGAGCCGGCATAATGGAGCTCCGAAAGACGCGGCCTTTCGATGACGGTGATTCCCGGAAGCAGCTTCTCAAGAATGCCGCGGGCGGTCAGCGAACCCAACAGGAGGGTTTCTTCCCTGCCGCGCAGCGACAGAAGCCGGTCGGTGAACACATGCCCACGTTCCAGGTCACCAGCGATCTGCACCTCGTCAATGGCCACAAACGCGGCATCGGTCTCCTGCGGCATCGCCTCGACAGTGCAGACGGAAAAGCGCGCGCCCGGCGGCGATATCTTCTCCTCGCCGGTGACCAGCGAGACGTGCGCCTTGCCGACCTTCTCGACCATTCGTCCGTAGACTTCGCGCGCCAGTAGGCGCAACGGCAACCCGATGACGCCCGAGGAATGCGATGCCATTCTCTCGATCGCGTAATGGGTCTTGCCGGTGTTGGTCGGCCCCAGGACGGCGGTGACGCCACGTCCGGAAAGGATCAGGGGTTTCGGGCTGTGGGAAGCGGGCATCAGTGTCCGTTTCAGGATTCGGGCGCCCGTGGGCGGCGGGCTGTCAGACCGGACACTACACGGCTCCCTGAGCGGGAACCCTGCTTGCCCGGATCGCCCGGCATACCGGCGGGCGTGCATGACTTAACATATCATCCCGGTTCGAACAGCGCTAAAATCAACCCCTTTCGGCAGCTTCCGCATTAACTTCCGGAACAGTCGCGGAACGAATCGGCGACGAATCATTGACTCGTCCTGATTCCGGTTTTGTTCACCGCAACATCTAGTTTCGAACCCATCACCCTGCACAAAATGCTGAATCGGCCCGGACCGGTTTTGTTCCGGAATGGCCTCCGCCGTTAACCTTTGGAAAATCGCAGTCAAAGGTTGCTTTCACGCAAATCCGGGCAAGTCACGGCGTTTGGATTTCATTAACAATTCCAAACGCTTCCTTAACATGATCGGTCGCATTTGGGCGATGCGATTAACCTTTGGAACTTTGACGGAACGAATCGGCGACGAATCACAGACCTGACGGTGTTTTTGGTTTGTTCACACAATATCTGGTTTGGAAATCACTTCGGACCACTAATGTTCTCATCCGGCCGCACCCTGAAACAGGCATCAGTCGCCCGGGCTGTTAACCTTTGCAGTGGTTCTTCATGGACCAACCGCTGTTCGGCGCACAAAAAAACGGCCGCCGAAGCAGCCGTTTTCCTGGTGTGCCGATCTGCGTAACGGGCGGCTCAGGAGAAATACTGACCGCCGTTCGCAGAGATCGTCGAGCCGGTAATGAAGCCGGCATCATCGGCAGCAAGGAACACCACCGCACGGGCGATCTCCTCCGGTTCGCCCAGGCGGCCAATCGGAATCTGCGGAATGATGCGTTCGTTGAGAACCTTCTCGTCGATGGCGCGAACCATGTCGGTGCCGATATAGCCGGGACACACGGCGTTTACGGTGATCCCGGCACGCGCACCTTCCTGCGCCAGTGCGCGGGTGAACCCGATATCGCCTGCCTTGGCCGCGGAATAGTTGACCTGGCCCGCCTGGCCCTTCTGGCCGTTGATCGAGGAGATATTGATCACCCGTCCGAACTTGCGCTCGCGCATACCGCCCCACACCGGGTTGGTCATGTTGAACAGACCGGACAGATTGGTGTTGATCACCTCGTTCCACATCTGCGGCGTCATCTTGTGGAACATGCCGTCGCGGGTGATGCCTGCATTGTTGACGAGCACGGCCACCGGGCCAAGTTCCTCTTCCACCTGCTTGATCCCGGCGACGCAGGCATCGTAATCGGCGACCGACCATTTGTAGGTCTTGATCCCGGTCTCGGCGGTGAATTTCGCCGCTGCCTCGTCATTGCCGGCATAATTGGCTGCGACCGTGTAACCGGCCTCCTTGAGAGCGACCGAAATCGCCGCCCCTATGCCTCGTGACCCTCCCGTCACGATTGCTACCTTGCTCATGCTGTTCCTCCTCCCAGAACGCCGTTTCCACCTTGCCATCCGTCTGTCGCGGATTGGATCATTATTGGTAAGCAGCGACGAACCTTTAAGGGGTTCGGCGCTGGATTCTTGTGCCGCCTCAGCCGCGCTCTACGCAGAGCGCGACGCCCATGCCGCCTCCGATGCACAGCGTTGCCAGCCCCTTTTTCGCATCGCGGCGGGCCATCTCGAACAACAGCGTGTTCAGGATGCGCGCGCCCGACGCGCCCACCGGGTGACCGATGGCAATGGCGCCGCCATTGACGTTGACGATCGCCGGATCCCAGCCCATGTCCTTGTTGACCGCGCAGGCCTGTGCCGCAAACGCCTCGTTGGCCTCCACCAGATCGAGGTCGCCGACACTCCAGCCTGCCTTCTCCAGCGCCTTGCGCGAGGCCGGAATCGGGCCGGTGCCCATGATCTGCGGATCGACACCGGCGGTCGCCCAGGAAACGATCCGCGCCATCGGCGTGATGCCGCGTTTCGACGCTTCAGCTTCGCTCATCAGAACCGTGGCCGCAGCCCCGTCATTGATGCCCGAGGCATTGGCCGCGGTGACCGTTCCTTCCTTGTCGAAGGCCGGGCGCAGCTTCGAAATGCCTTCGATGGTCACGCCGTGCTTGATGTATTCGTCTTCCTCAACCACCGTATCGCCCTTGCGGCCCTTGATGGTGACCGAGGTTATCTCGTCCTTGAACTTGCCAGCCTTCTGCGCGGCTTCCGCCTTGTTCTGCGAATTGACCGCAAAGGCGTCCTGTTCGTCACGCGAAAGCTGCCATTTCTTGGCGACATTCTCGGCAGTGCTGCCCATCAGATAGTTGTAGAAGGCATCCGTGAGTGCGTCGTGCATCATGGTGTCCACCATGCTTGCCGGACCCATCTTCACGCCATTGCGCATGTGTATGGCGTGCGGCGCCATCGACATCGATTCCTGACCGCCTGCAACGATAATGTCGGCGTCGCCGCTCGTGATCTGCTGCATGCCGAGTGCGACGGCACGCAGGCCCGAGCCGCAAAGCTGGTTGAGACCCCAGGCTGTCGCTTCCTGCGGAATCCCTGCCGCCATGGCCGCCTGACGCGCCGGGTTCTGGCCCTGGCCCGCCGACAGAATCTGGCCGAGAATGACCTCGTTCACTTCTTCCGGCGCGACACCGGCGCGTTCGAGCGCCGCCTTGATGGCGACCGCCCCCAGATCATGGGCGGCGACGGAAGACAGTGCTCCGTTGAAGGATCCGACCGGAGTCCGGGCGGCGCTGGCGATGACGATTGAGCTCATGTTGATATCCCTGTCATGATAAAATGCCGAGAAGTTGAGCAGACCGTGCCTAAGCTTGGCGCGCCTGTCAAATGCTTGTGCCTCTCAGTAAGGCGATCTTGAGGTGAGCGCCATCAGCTTTTTCGCATGCGTCCTTCGCTTCCGCCAAGTGCGCAGTTGCGGGGTTTGCAAAGCGCCCAACCCGGATTGTCGCGACGGTCCGCAACTCAGATCGACGGGCCGCCGGATCGCGATTCGCCGCACGCCATGGGAGCCGAATTGCCGCAACTTTAGCTGCATTGCACAAAGAATTTGTCATTTCGGCGGAATATCGCCTACAGTCTTGTCCAAACTGAGGCTTTCAGGTCCGGGGAGACCTTCAAGGAGAACCTAATGGCCAAAAACAGCGGTCCCGTAACGATCAAGAAATACGCCAATCGCCGTCTCTACAACACGGGCACGAGCACCTATGTCACGCTTGATGACTTGGCCGTCATGGTCAAGAAGGGTGAAGACTTTACCGTCCTTGACGCCAAGAGCGGCGACGATATCACCCATTCGGTGCTGACCCAGATCATCTTCGAACAGGAATCGAAAACAGGAAACACCCTTCTGCCGGTATCCTTCCTGCGGCAACTGATTTCCTATTACGGTGACCAGCTTCAGATGGTGGTCCCCAGCTACCTCGAGCACTCGATGTCGGCCCTGACCGAGCAGCAGGAACAGATGCGTGCCCAGCTCACCCAATCGATGGGCGAAAACCCGATGGCGCGGAACATGCAATTGCCCATGCAACTGGTCGAAGACCAGGTGCGGCGCAACACCGAGATGTTCCAGAAGGCAATGCAGATGTTCTCGCCCTTCACGCTCGGCCATTCGGCCGATCCCGAGAAAACCGAAGCGAAGCCTGGAAGCACCAAGGATATCGCGGATCTCAAGGCCGAACTGAAATCTCTGCAGGACAAGATCAACTCGATTGACAGCTGAGCTCTGCGGCTTGCCGGCGGTCCGGCTCGATCATGCAGGACAATGTCCCTGTACTGTCCGTTTTGGAAAAGGACTTTCAATAGGAAACCTCCTTCCACGTCTGGCGGAGGCCCGGGCCTTGCCGCTATATCGTCGCATAGCATTGAAGCTGCTCCGAAAGGCATTCGACATGACTGATCTCACGCTGGCCAAATCGCTCAAGATCATCACTTCGGCACTTGCGAAGGGAAAGGAGCTTGGCCTCAAGCCGCTGGCGGTCGTGGTGCTCGATGCGGGTGGCCATGTCAAAGCCTTCCAGCGCCAGGACGGCGCCTCGATGATGCGGTTCGAGATCGCGAGCGGCAAGGCCTACGGAGCCCTCGCAGTTGGCGCCGGTTCGCGCTGGCTCAATGTACAGGCCGAAACCCGGCCGCATTTTCTTGAGGGCCTCTCGGCCGTCTCGGGCGGAAAAATCGTTGCCGTCCCGGGAGGCGTTCTGATCCGCGACCGCAAAGGAACCGTCATCGGGGCTGCCGGAATCACAGGCGACACGTCGGACAATGACGAAACTTGCGCCATCGCCGGCATCGAGGCTGCCGGCTACACCGCCGACGCCGGTTGATTTACGGTTGAAAGTGCCTGGTCAACGCCAGGCTTTCCAAGCCGGTCCACGGGCCTTCGAGTGAATTCACTCGAACTGCAACTCCTATGCATCAATTCATTGTTCTGAACCGCGCTCCGCGCACCCCATTGGATGCGCCGCGCGTCAAAGGCCGATGGACACGTCGCGGCCAGCCGATCTGATCGAAACCGAGAAGCCCGCGATCACGTCGACAAAGGCGATCACCATAAGAATGAAGAACACCTGTGTCGCAGCTTCTCGCACCAGCAGGAACTCGACCAGAAAGGCGATGAAAACCAGCATCGAGAACATGTGGTCGATCACCGACCAGGAACCCGTCCGCGTGGCCTTCAGCACCTCGATGAACAACAGCACCAAAGCGATCACAATCAGAACATCGCCCCAACTCATCGTCCAGACCGCACCGGACATCATCTGGAACGAAATGAGGATTTCGGCGAGATCGGACACGCCGTTGCCCGCAAAACCGAGCATGATGAGATTATAAAGTACGAGAGGCACGATCATCAAAGGAATTGCTGCAATCATGATATTGTCCTTCCCAGCGGCCACACCACGGCAATAACGGCAATTGCCCGCGACGCGCAATCCGGTCTAGCGAATCAGCCATGGCCAACATGGCCCCTGGAATAGGGCCGTGCAAGGCCGCGAGCTTCGCAAGAGGCTATGCCTTTTCAATCAGGCATAGACGATCAGAAGATCCTTGGCGTCAATCTGGTCGCCGGTCTTGACCAGAACCTCGGCGACCTCGCCGTCACGCTCGGCATGGATGGCCGTTTCCATCTTCATTGCCTCGATCGAAACCAGCACATCGCCGGCCTTGATCTTCTGACCCTGCGCCGCCGCGACGGCCGACACCACGCCCGGCATCGGTGCTGCAACATGGGCCTCATTGCCCGGCTCGGCCTTCCGCCGCACCGCGCCGCCCGCCGCGCCATGTGCCCGGTCGGGCACCTTGACCCTGCGCGGCTGGCCGTTGAGTTCAAAGAACACGGTCACCATGCCCTTCTCGTCCGGCTCGCTTTCGGCCAGATTCTGGACCACCAGCGTCTTGCCCTTCTCGATTTCGACGAACAGCTCCCCGCCGACCGGCAGGCCGTAGAAATAGGCCGGCGTCGGAAGCATGCTGACCGGACCGTAGGTGTCAGTCGCAAGCGCAAAATCGGTGAAGACCTTGGGATACATGAGATAGGAGGCGAACTCGTATTCACTGACCTTGCGCTCGAGCTTGGTCTCGATTTCCTCTCGCTCAGCCTCGAGATCGGCATCGGGCAGAAGCGAGCCGGGCCGTTCAGTATAGGCTTCATCGCCTTTGAGCACCTTGGCCTGAAGCGCTTCGGGCCAACCGGCCGGCGGCTGGCCCAGATCGCCACGCATCATCGAGACCACCGAGTCGGGGAAAGACATGTCCTTTTCGGGGTTTTCGACATCGGCGACGCTCAAATCCTGGCTCACCATCATCAGCGCCATGTCGCCGACGACCTTCGACGACGGCGTCACCTTGACGATATCGCCGAACATCTGGTTGGCGTCGGCATAGGCCTGCGCCACCTCGTGCCAGCGGGTTTCGAGCCCCAGCGAGCGCGCCTGTTCCTTCAAATTGGTGAACTGGCCGCCGGGCATTTCGTGGAGATAGACCTCGGAAGCGGGCCCCTTCAGGTCGCTTTCGAACGCGGCATACTGGTTGCGGACGGCCTCCCAGTAAAACGAGATCCGGCGGATCCACTCGGGGTCCAGCTCGGGATCGCGCTCGTGCCCCCTGAGCGCCTCGACAATCGACCCGAGGCACGGCTGCGAGGTGTTGCCTGAAAGCGCGTCCATAGCCGCATCTACAGCATCGACACCGCTGTCGACGGCGGCGAGCACCGTGGCGGCCGAGATCCCGGACGTGTCGTGGGTGTGGAAATGGATCGGCAGGTCGGTGGCCTCACGCAAGGCCGTGAACAATTGCCGCGCCGCTGCAGGCTTGAGCAGGCCCGCCATGTCCTTGACCGCTATGATATGGGCGCCGGCCTTTTCCAGTTCGGCGGCCAGACCGGTATAGTATTTCAGATCATATTTCGGCCGTGCCGAATTCATGATGTCGCCGGTGTAGCAGATCGTCGCTTCGCACAGCTTGTCCTCGGCGCAGACGGCATCCATCGAGACGCGCATGTTGTCGACCCAGTTGAGACAGTCGAAAACACGGAACAGGTCGATGCCGCCGCTCGCCGCCTGGCGCACGAAATGCTTGACCACGTTGTCGGGATAATTCTTGTAGCCGACACCGTTGGCGCCGCGCAGAAGCATCTGCAACAGCAGGTTCGGCGCACCCTGCCGCACCAGGTCCAGCCGCTCCCACGGATCCTCGGTGAGGAACCGCATCGACACGTCGAAGGTCGCGCCGCCCCAGCATTCCAGCGACAGGAGATTTGGCAGCGCCCGTGCATAGGTGCCCGCGATTGCAGCAATGTCATGCGTTCGCATGCGCGTGGCGAGAAGTGATTGATGCCCGTCTCGCATGGTGGTGTCGGTCATGAGCACCCGGGTCTGCGCGCGCATCCACTCGGCGAACCCCTTCGGACCCATCTGGTCGAGAAGTTGCCGGGTACCGTCCGCCACAGGCGCTTCCACATAGGGCACGCGCGGCAACGCCGCATCTTCCTGCGGCTTCGGCCGGCCCTTGGTCTCGGGATGGCCGTTGACGGTCACATCTGCGAGATAGGTCAAAAGCTTGGTGGCGCGGTCCTGCCGCTTGACCTGCTCGAAAAGCTCCGGCGTGGTGTCGATAAACCGCGTCGTATAGGTATTGTTGCGGAATTCCGGATGGCCGATGATGGCTTCGAGGAACGTCAGATTGGTGGCGACGCCGCGGATACGGAACTCGCGCAGCGCGCGGTCCATCCGGTGGATGGTTTCCTCGGGCGTCGGCGCCCAGGCGGTCACCTTCTCCAGCAGAGGATCATAGTAACGCGTGATCACCGCGCCCGAATAGGCGGTGCCGCCATCGAGCCGGATGCCGAAGCCGGTCGCACCGCGATAGGCCGTGATGCGCCCGTAGTCGGGAATGAAGTTCTGTTCCGGATCCTCGGTGGTGATCCGGCACTGCAGCGCATGGCCGTTAAGATGGATCTCGTGCTGCGCCGGCACGCCCGATTCCGGAGTGCCGATCACCGCGCCTTCAAGCAGATGGATCTGCGCCTTGACGATGTCGATGCCGGTCACCTCCTCGGTGACGGTGTGCTCCACCTGGATGCGTGGATTGACCTCGATGAAATAGAAGGCGCCGGTGTCGATATCCATCAGGTATTCAACCGTGCCCGCTCCCACATAACCCGTCGCATTGGCGATCTTGAGCGAGTAGGAGGCCAGTTCCTGACGCTGCGCCTCGGTCAGGTAGGGCGCAGGCGCGCGCTCGACCACCTTCTGGTTCCGGCGCTGCACCGAGCAGTCGCGCTCGAACAGGTGCACGGCGTTGCCATGGGTGTCGCCGAGGATCTGGCTTTCCACATGCCGGGCCCGTTCGACCAGCTTTTCAAGGTAAACCTCGTCCTTGCCGAATGCCGCCTTGGCTTCGCGCTTGGCTTCGGTGACTTCGCGCACGAGATCCTTCGGATCGCGGATTGCGCGCATCCCGCGGCCGCCGCCGCCCCAGGAGGCCTTGAGCATGATCGGATATCCGATCTCCTCGGCCATCCGCGCAACTTCATCCATGTCGTCCGGCAGCGGCTTTGTCGCCGGCACCACGGGAACACCGATTTCGATGGCTAGGTTGCGCGCCGCAACCTTGTTGCCCAGCTTGCGCATGGTGTCGGGCCGGGGGCCGATGAACACGATGCCGTTCTCTGCGCAGGCATCCGCGAATTCCGGGCTTTCCGACAGGAGCCCGTATCCCGGATGGATCGCATCAGCGCCGGAGAGCTTCGCAACGCGAATGACTTCCTCGATCGACAAATAGCTTTCGATCGGCCCCATGTCGCGGTCGAGATGCGGCCCGCGCCCCACCTGGTAGGATTCGTCCGCCTTGAAGCGGTGCAGGGCGAGCTTGTCCTCTTCCGCCCAGATCGCGACTGTTTTCAGACCCAGTTCATTGGCGGCGCGGAACACGCGTATGGCGATTTCGGAGCGATTGGCGACAAGAATCTTGGAAATCGGCACGAACAGGCTCCCCTTTGACACAATCTGAGGCGGGCTCTCAAAACCCGTTTTCAATCAATAGCGTCTGTTTTGTTGCAGTGCAAATAGCCAGCGTGCCCGCGGTGAGCACATCAGCTCCCGCAGGCCACATGACCGCAGAACCGCGAAGGAAGGGCCAGGCTCTCAGATGCACTCCTCGAAGAGAGCCTTGGTGTTCTCTTCGGTCAGCTTCACCGGGTTGCCGCCGGCACTGGGGTCTTCAAGCGCCATGGCGGTCATTTCGTCGATCCGGTCGCGCCCGACGCCGAGTTCGGCAAGCTTGTCCGGGACACCCAGATCGGCGCGCAACTTCACAACGAAATCGTAAAATCCGTCAAAGCCACCGGCGATGCCGAGATAGTCGGCGGCCCGGGCAATCCGGTCCTCGATCGCGGGGCGGTTCATCCTGAGCACCGGCGGCATCACCACCGCATTGGTCATGCCGTGATGGGTATTGTAGACCGCGCCCACCGGATGCGAGAGCGCATGAATCGCGCCGAGCCCCTTCTGGAAGGCCACCGCGCCCATCGCAGCCGCGCTCATCATTTCGGCGCGGGCCGCAATGTTGGAACCATCGGCGACCACCAGCGGCAAGTTCTCCTTGACCAGCCGCATGCCTTCGAGCGCAATGCCCTGGCTCATGGGATGATAGAACGGCGAGGAATAGGCCTCGAGACAATGGGCGAAAGCGTCCATGCCCGTGCCGACCGTGATCATCTTCGGCATGCCGACCGTCAGTTCGGGATCGCAGATCGTTACAGCCGGAAGCAGCTTCGGATGGAAGATGATCTTCTTGACGTGGGTGACCGAGTTGGTGAGCACCCCGGCGCGACCGACCTCCGACCCGGTGCCGGCCGTGGTCGGCACGGCGATGATCGGCGCTATCGCATCTGCATTGGCGCGCGTCCACCAGTCTCCGATATCCTCGAAGTCCCAGACAGCCCTGGTCTGGCCCGCCTGGAAAGCGATCAGCTTGCCCAGATCAAGCCCCGAGCCGCCGCCAAACGCAATGACCCCGTCATGGTCGCCCGCCTTGAACATGGTGACGCCGGCCTCAAGGTTTTTCTCGTTGGGGTTCGGATCGACTTCCGCGAAGATTGCGCGTCCGAGACCGGCAGCCTCCATGAGATCGAGCGCATTGATCGTAATCGGCAGGGACGCAAGACCGCGGTCGGTGACGAGAAGCGGATTCTTGATGCCTGCGGCTGCGCAGGCTTCCGCCAGCTCGGAAATGCGGCCGGCGCCGAAACGGATTGCGGTGGGATAGGACCAGTTGGCGCGCGGGCTCATGCGGATTTCTTTCTCAGATGGTAGGATTTGGGACGGGTGAGATTGTGGAAGCCGATTTCCGACAGCGAACCGCCGCGGCCGGTGGCCTTGCAGCCGGTCCAGCACAGCGCGGGATCGAGGTAATCGGCCCGATTCATGAACACGGTGCCGGTTTCGATGCCATCGCCGATCTTGGCGGCGCGGGTCACGTCATTGGTCCAGAGTGAGGCGGTCAGGCCGAACTGACAATCGTTCATGAGCGCGAGCGCCTCATCGTCGCTGTCCACCGGCATGATGCCGACCACCGGACCGAAGCTCTCGTCGCGCATCACGCGCATGTCATGGTTCACGTCCACCAGCACCTGCGGCATCAGGTAGGCGCCGCCGTCATCGGCGGGATACTGAGAGGGATCGATCAGGCCGCGCGCGCCCTGCTCGAGCGCTTCGGAAACCTGTGCTCGCACCTCCTTTGCGAAGCGCACATTGGCCATCGGCCCGATGGTGGTTTCCGGATCGAGCGGATTTCCGAGTTTGAGGCCCGAATTGACCCAGGCGGCGGCTTTCTCGACGAAGGCGTCATAGAGAGGACGCGCAACGTAAAGCCGCTCGATGCCGCAGCAGCACTGCCCGGCATTGAACATGGCGCCATCCATCAGCACGTCGACGGCCCAGTCGAGATCGGCGTCCTCCATGACGTATCCCGGGTCCTTGCCGCCAAGTTCGAGCCCCAGGCCCGTGAAGGTGCCTGCCGCGGCACGTTCGATCGCCTTGCCGCCGCCAACCGATCCGGTGAAGTTGATGAAGTTGAAGCTGCCTGCCGAAATCAGTTTCTCGGTGCCCTGATGATCGAGAAACAGGTTGATGAACACGTCCTCGGGAACACCGGCCTCGTGGAACGCGCGCACCATGCGTTCGCCGACCAGCAGGGTCTGGGTCGCATGCTTGAGCACAACCGTGTTGCCCGCGATCAGCGCGGGCACGACCGTGTTGATGGCGGTCATATAGGGATAGTTCCAGGGCGCGATCACAAACACCACGCCGTGCGGATCGCGCACAATCCGGCGCTCGAACTGTTCTGAGTTCTCGATCTCGATCGGCGCCAGCGCGCGCGGCGCAATTCCTGCCATGTAGTCGGTGCGCTCGTTCACCCCACCGAATTCTCCGCCGTAGCGCACCGGTCGGCCCATCATCCAGGCCAGTTCCGGCACGACCTCGTCCTTCATCTCGTTCAGACGGGCAACGCCGGCCTGAACCAGGGCGATACGTTCCTGCAACGGACGGCGGGCCCAGTCCTTCTGTGCAGCTCTCGACCGCGCGACAGCCGCGGCGGCGCTTTCGAGCGCCATCACTTCACGCTCGGCATAGACCGAGCCGTCAACGGGCGAAATCAGTTTCAAACTGCTCATGGTTTTTCTCCTTCCGGCCGGTGAGCGCGCTCGCGCGCCAAAAGTCCCGGCCGCAATTCCCATCAAGGTGACGCTGGATCAGGCGCGTTCGAAACCGCGCGCGATCTCCCAGTCGGTCACCGCCTTGTCGAACTCTTCCTGCTCCCACTCTGCGCAGCGGACATAGTGATCGATCACCGCATCGCCAAAAGCCTCGCGCAGCATCTTAGACCCACGCAGGGTTTGGGTCGCGTCCCTGAGCGTCGACGGAATATGCCGGGCCTCGGCATTCTCGTAGACATCGCCCGTTGTCGGTGGCGCGAGTTCGAGCTTCTCCTCGATGCCCCTGATGCCTGCGGCGAGAAGTGCTGCCTGCGCGAGATACGGATTGATGTCGGCGCCGCCGATGCGGCATTCGACGCGCACCGACTTGGTGCCTTCCCCGCAAAGCCGGAAACCGGCCGTGCGGTTGTCGACCGACCAGACCGTCCGGGTCGGCGCGAACGTGCCCTTCATGAAGCGCTTGTAGCTGTTGACATAGGGCGCCAGGAACCAGGTGTAGTCCGAGGCGTATTCGATCAGCCCGGCCATGAAGTGGCCCATCAGCTCGGACATGCCGTGCTTCCGCTCCGGATCGTGAAACGCAGGCGTCTTGCCGCTCCAAAGCGACATGTGGACATGGGCGGCAGATCCCACCTTGTTGCGGTCCCATTTCGGCAGGAAGGTTGCCGCACGGCCATTTGCCCAGGCGATCTCCTTGACCGCATGCTTGGCGATGGTGTGGTGGTCCGCGCAATCCATGGCTTCGGCATAGCGGATATTGAGCTCTTCCTGCCCCGTCTCGGCTTCGCCCTTGGTGTTCTCCACCGGGATTCCCGCCGCAAAGAGATGATTGCGGACCGGCCGCATGATGCTCTCTTCCTTGGTGGTCTGCAGGATGTGGTAGTCTTCATTGTAGGCGCTGATTGGCGTCAGCTCCCGGTATCCCGACCGGGCGAGATCGCGAAAGCTCTGCTCGAACAGGAAGAATTCGAGCTCGGTCGCCATCATCGCCTCGTATCCGAGATCCTTGAGGCGCGCGATCTGGGCCTTGAGCATCTGCCGCGGCGATTGCGGCACCGGTTCGTGGCTGTGATGGTCTAGCAGGTCGCACAGCACCATGGCGGTGCCCTCGAGCCACGGCACCCGTCGCATGGTGGAAAGATCCGGCTTCATCACGTAATCACCATAGCCGGCGCGCCAGCTGGTGGTCGCATAACCGTCCGGGGTCGCCATCTCGATATCCGTTGCCAGGATATAGTTGCAGCAATGGGTCTCGTCATGGCTGGAATCGATGAAATTCTGGACATGGAAGCGCTTGCCCATCAGCCGGCCCTGCATGTCGACACAGCACACCAGTACCGTGTCGATGTCACCGGATTGGGCGGCGGATTTCAGGTCTTCAAAGCTTAGGTTTCCGGCCATGTCGATAGAGTCCCGATGATGTGGTTGACGTTTCAGTCCCGGCGCGCGGTGAACTGGCGGCCGCGCGAAGTTTCAGGTGAGTCCCCGGCCGCTTCGGGCCATGTCGGCGCTGTAATGGCAATCCACCCCCCGGCGCAAGGCCGGGAGGCGGGATTTCAGTATGATCAGGTTCAGCTTTCGCCGTAGGGGAAGCCGGCCTTGTTGATGACGCTGTTGTATTCCTTGAAGATCGAGATGACCTTCGCCTTGGTTTCGCTTTCCGAGGCGATTTCATCCCAGAACTTCACGGCCGCATCCTCGACCTGCTTCCAGTCCGATGCGGGCACCGAGCGAAGCTCCAGCTTGTCGCCGGTAGCGCGCAGCCTGGCTTCCCCGCCCCAGTACCACTGGTTCCGGTAGGTGTGGCTGGCCTCCATGCAGGCCATGTAAAGCGCCTTGAGATGATCGGGCAGCGCATTCCACTTTTCCTCATTGGCGAACCAGGAGCCGATCCAGGCGCCGGAGATGTTGTTGGTGAGGAAGTAGTCGGTCACATCGGCCCAGCCGACGGTGTAGTCCTCGGTGATGCCCGACCAGGACATGCCGTCGAGTTCGCCGGTCTGAACGGCAACTTCCGCATCCTCGTAGGGGATCGAGACCGGCACAACGCCGAACTGGGTCAGGAACCGGCCCGCTGTCGGGAAGGTGTAGAGCCTGAGGCCATCGAGATCGGCGACGCTGGTGATTTCCTTCTTGGTGTTGAAGTTGCACGGATCCTGGCCGGCAGCCGAAAGCCACTTCACGCCGGTGCCGGCATAGGCATCGCGCCAGATATCGCCCAGGCCGTACTGCTGGAACAGCACGGGCACATCCAGGATCGAACGGGTGGCGAACGGGAAGTAACCACCGAACAGGCCGACTTCCACCGGCGAGGCCATCGAATCGTCGTCCGAATGGACGGCATCGATGGTGCCGGCCTGCATGGCGCGGAACAACTCGCCCGTCGGCACGATCTGGTCCGCAAAAAACAACTCGATAACCATTTCGCCATTCGCCGCCTCGTTGAAGGCGTCGACGAAGGGCTGGGTCACATACTGGCCGAGCGTTGCGCCTGCATAGGTCTGCATGCGCCAGCGGATCGGCTCCTGTCCGATTGCCGGCGGGGCCGCAAGCACGGTTCCCGCCGCAGCGCCCGCTGCGCCGGCCTTGGTGAGAAATTGACGCCTCTTGATCATGCTCATGCTGTTCTCCTTTTTGGGTTTTGCCCTGACGGGTCTGCTCATCTTAGCCTCGAAGTGTTCCCCGGAATTGCTCGGGCAACCAGAGAGCGATTTCCGGGAAGAGCATCACGATCACCAGTGTGAGCAACATGACCGCGACGAAGGGAATGACGGACGCATAGATGTGACGAAGCTTGATCTCCGGCGGCGCCATGGCGCGCATCAGGAACAGGTTGTAGCCGAAGGGCGGCGTCATGTAGGCGATCTGGCAGGTGATGGTGTAGAGAATCCCGTACCAGACGAGATCGAAACCAAGCACCTTGACCAGTGGCACGTAGAGCGGCGCGACGATCACCAGCATGGCCGTGTCGTCGAGGAATGTGCCCATCAGCAGGAAGCTCAGCTGCATCAGGATCAGCACCTGCCAGGGCTCCAGCCCCAACTGACCCAGGAAGAAGTTCTCGATCGCACGAACGGCGCCGAGGCCGTCGAACACGGCGCCGAAGCACAATGCCGCAAGAATGATCCACATGAACATGCAGGAGATGCCGAGGGTCTTTCGCATCACTTCCTCGAGCACCTTCCTCGTCAGCCGGCGCTTGATGAAAGCGGCAGCCATCGCCGAGAGGGCGCCCACCGCCGAGCTTTCGACCAGGCTGGTGATCCCCATCAGGAACAGTCCGTTCATGAGGAAGAAGATCATGAATGGCAGGAAGCCCGCCCGCATGAGAAGGATCCGCTCCTTCCAGGTGATCGCGTCGCGCTCTTCCTTGGGGAGCGGCGGCCCGAGATGCGGCTGCAGCTTGCAGCGCACCGCGATGTAAAGGATGAAAAGCGTGGCCATCAGCAGGCCGGGGAAGACGCCTGCGAGCCAAAGCTGGCTCACCGGCTGGCGTGCAATCATACCGTACAGGACGAGAACGACCGACGGCGGAATGAGGATGCCAAGGCTCGATCCACCCTGAACCACGCCGGTGATCATCACCTTGTCATAGCCGCGCCTGAGCAGTTCCGGCAGCGCTATCGTCGCGCCGATGGCCATACCGGCCACCGACAGCCCGTTCATCGCCGAAATCACCACCATCAGCAGGATGGTGCCGATCGCGAGCCCGCCGGGCACCGGTCCGAACCAGACGTGGAACATGCGGTAAAGATCGTCGGCGATCCGGCTTTCCGACAGCATGTACCCCATGAAGATGAACATCGGCAGCGTGAGAAGCGGATACCACTTCATCAGCTTGATCGATTGCGCAAATGCGATTTCCACGCCGCCGGTGCCCCACAGCGGCAGCGCCGCGATCACCGCGACCGCGCCGATGACGCCAAACACCCGCTGCCCGGTCAGAAGCAGCGCCATCATAGAGGCGAACATGAAGACGGCGATCAGTTCGTAGCTCACAGGCCCGCCTCGCTTGCATGATTGACGCTGACGCCACGGAGGAAAAGGATGTCGCGGAAGAATTCGGCCAGCGCCTGCAGCAACATCAGGAACACCCCGATGGTCGCCACCACCTTGACCGGCCACATGTAAGGCCGCCACACCGAGTGCGCGCGTTCGCCCCACTCGATGGCGTAGGTGGTGCTCGAAATGCCGCCATAAAGCAGGACACAGAGATAGAAGAGCAGGAACAGAACGGTGACGGCGTCAACCGCCGCCTTCCGGCGCGGCGACCAGTTTCCATAGATCAGGTCCATGCGGACATGATCGCCAAGCTGCATGGAATAGGCGCCGCCGAGCAGATAGTAGCCAACCATCAGGAACTGCGCGAACTCAAGCGTCCAAAGCGCCGGCGATCCGGCAAACTTTGTGACCGACGACCACAACAGCACGCCCATCAACGCGAAGATCAAGTACATCGCGAAACGCCCAACCTTTCGATTGAAGGCGTCGACGATGCGGATGTAGGACTCTATGAGTTTCATCACGCCCGCGCCTCGGTTGCTTTAAGGCCCGCAAGCCCGGACATCAGCAGCCCGGCGATACGGATGCCCCATTCCGACTGCCCCGGCGCGCCGGCGATCAGATCGTTGCGGATTTCCAGCATCACATTGGGAATTCCCCGGGCCAGGCCGTGCCGCTTGAGCGTGTGGGTAACGCCGTCTTCCGGCCCATAGGGATAGTTCCTGCTCACGCCGGCAAGGTCCGCCTCGCGTGCAGCCTCCAGCATGACATCCGCCAGCCGCCGGTCCGCATCGTGAAGGATGCCGAGTTCGCCATCCCGCCGTGCGCCGAAATAGACCGGCGTGAACGAATGCACCGTTACCAGAACCACCTCGCGCCCCGCGGCGATGCGTTCATCGATGACACGGTCAATGGCGTCGTGAAACGGATGATAGAGCCCGTTCGCCCGCCGGGCACGCTCCGCGTCCGAAAGCCCGACATTGCCCGGCACAGCGAAAATCTCGCTCTTCTCCGGATAGGCATCGTCGGCTTCGGGCGGCCGGTTGCAGTCATAGACGAGCCGGGAAAAGCGCTGGCTGACCAGCACTGCATCAAGTGTATCCGACAGGATCCCGGCCACACCTGCAGCACCGATATCCCATGCGATGTGACTTTCCAGCGCCGACTCGTCCAGACCCAGATCCCCGATCGACCGTGGCATGCGGTTCGACGCGTGTTCGCACACCAGCACGATGCAGCTTTCCCCGGCGGGCCGGGTGATGGAGAAGGCCGAGCCTTCCGATGCATCGATCAGGGTGTCGTCCAGCACGATATCGGTCGTTCCCGGTTGTTTGCGAAATGCCCCGGCGCCGTTCCGCCAAGCCTCGTAACAATGATTAGGATTGCTTGATGGATGTCAATCCTGTAATTTTTATTACGTATTGCAATCGGCCGGCGGCAATAGCTGCATCGCCAGGGATCACCCGATCCGGCCAACGCGTCTTTCTGGACGCGGAACCGGGCCGAAGTGGCGCTCATCAAAAGGAAACGAGACCGATCATGGCCATTCGCGAACAGGTTCAGGACATCCTCGGCAGCCTGCCCGCCGCCGAGAAGAAGGTGGCCCACGCCTTCCTGGCCAACTATCCCAGCATCGGCCTGTCCACCATCGCCGAGCTTGGCGCACTCGCGGGGGCCAGCGCGCCGACCGTGCTGAGGTTCGTCGCCCGCTTGGGTTTTGGCTCCTATCCCGAATTTCAGCGCCGGCTGCGCGCCGATGTGCAGGCGCAGTTGATGTCGCCGCTCGAACGCGCCCGCAGCACAAGTCCGGTCACCGAAAACCCGGCGCTCAAGGCAAGCTTTGCCGCTGTCGCCGGCAATCTCGACGCCACCTTGAAAGCAGTTTCCGAGAGCGAGTTCGAAGCGGCCTGCGAAATGCTCTCCGACCAGCGCTCGGCCTGCTGTTTCGTCGGCGGCCGCTTCACCGATGCGATTGCAGGCTACATGGCGGCCCATTTGAGGATCATCCGCCCCGGCGTCCGGCATTTCGGCGGCCAGACCTCCACCTGGCGCGACCAGCTTCTCGATATTCGCCCCGGAGACGTCGCCGTGCTGTTCGACATCCGTCGCTACCAGTCTGACCTGGTCCGGCTCGGAGAGTTGCTTGTCGAACGCAAGGCGCGGATCATCCTGATCACCGATCCTTGGTTGTCGCCGATCGCCAAATCCGCGCGCGTGGTGCTGCCCTGCGTTGTGGATGCCGATCGGACATGGGATTCCAGCGTCGCTTTGCTGGCCCTCGCCGAAGCGCTGATCGACCGCGTGTCACGGTCCCAGTCTGACGGCGCGCGGGCACGGATGCAGACCCTTGAGGATATCCACTGGAACAGCCCGCCCCGGTAGATACCTTTGGCTGCTTGCGCAATCCGGAGACATCCAATACCCATGAAACCATGAAACAGCAGCAAGCTCTGGACGCCTTTGCGGCGCTCAGCCAGGAAACCCGTCTGGCCGTGTTCCGGCTTCTCGTCAGTTCCGGCCCCGAAGGTCTCGCCTCCGGTGAAATCGGCGAAAGACTGAACGTGCGCCAGAACACGATGTCGACCAATCTGGGCATTCTGCTTAAGGCGGGGCTGGTCAGTCGCGTCCGCGAAGGCCGCAGCGTCCGCTATCATGCCAATCATGAGGGCATAAGCGGGCTTCTGGGTTTCCTGCTGGAAGATTGCTGCGGCGGCCGGCCGGACCTGTGCCAACCGCTGATTCGGGAGCTTTCCTGCAACTGATGAGGCTCTGGCGTGACCATCTATGGATGGTCGAACGCTTCCAGCTCAAGATGATCGCCTCTAAGCGGGCATTGTCGCGCGCCTGTACAGATGCCAGGTGGCATGGCCCAGCACGGGAAGGGCGATCAGCAGTCCGACAAAGGCCGGAATCAGCGCGAGCAGCGTGACGAGACCCACAACGAAGCCGAAACCGAGCATCGGGGCGGGGTTCTTCACCACCGTCGACACGCTGGTGATCATCGCGGTGATGAAATCCACCTCCCGCTCTGCCAGCATTGGCAATGCAATCACGGTCGTCGAGAACAGCACCGTGGCCAGAAACGCCCCCACCACTGTTCCGACACCGAGAAACCCCCATCCCTCCGGCGTTGACAGCACCACCTGAACGAACGCATCCCAGCTCGATAACGACTTGAAACCCAGAAACAGCGCCAGAAGCAAACGGACCTGGTATACCCAGACCCAGAAGATGAACATCACCACGAATGCCATCCAGCCCAGCTGGCGCTCCCGCTGGTAAAATACCTCGGCCAACACCGCCTGCCGGGTCACCGGCTCGCCCGCCTGGCGCCGGCGGCTGACCTCGTAAAGTCCGACCGCGACGAAGGGGCCAAGCAGCGGAAAACCGATGGCCAGCGGAATGATCATCCACGGCGAACCGATGCTGCTCAGGAACCCCAGGATAAGCAGGCCACCCAGCATGAAGATGCCGCCGAAAAACAGTCCGAATCCGGGATGAGCCCGAAAATCGGCCCAACCAGCGGCAAGACTCGACTTCACATCCTGAAGGGAAATCTTTCGAATCACCGGGGCCCCGACCGGCCCGGTCTCCCTCGCACCTGCGGTACTCTTCATCTCCGGTCCTCCCTCGACCTGCCCAAAAGACTGGCGCCATTCATTCAAGATATGCAATGAATCCATAATGATACTGTTTCTGCCCGTTCGCAATCCTTCAGGGCACTTGCAATCGGAGGCTTTTGAATGAGTAATTCTCCAGAGGGAGGACGATGGATGACGGCAGACGGCAACAGTCTCGAAGACGTACTGGCCGCGTTCCGGCAGGCTGATCAGGCTCTGGTGCGTGGGGTTGATCCGGAGCGAATCGACGAGATAGGGAATGCGGAAGCGCATCCCGCCTCTGCGCACCGGGCCGCAAGCAACCATCCCGGTCGGACGCCTCAGGAATGGAGCGCACAGGTTTCGATGCGCGATGTCACATTGCTCTGTATCGAGGAAGAGCAGAGCGCGGCCTGACCGGCGCTGGCAATTTCGTCATGGAACCTTATCTATCTGTTTGGCGATGTTGCAAGGCGCGGACTTTTCCGTGCCCGGTCGGTTGAGTGCCGGTGACGGTTTACGGCCAGGCCATATTGACCAGACGCTTCGGGAGACGCCAGATGTCCGCCATCGTGATTGCAGTTCTTGTTCTCGCCGCCGCCGCCAGCGGCGCTGTCTTCAAACCCGGCCCTTGGTATGAAAATCTCCGCCGGCCGGACTGGACGCCCCCGAACTGGGCGTTTCCCGTCGTATGGAGCATTCTTTACATCGCGATCGGAGTCTCCGGCTGGTTGGTGTGGCAAGCCCAGGGCTTCGGCCTTGCCATGGGGCTGTGGCTTCTGCAGCTGGTGTTCAATGCAGCCTGGTCCTGGCTGTTCTTCGGCAGGCGCCGCATGGATCTGGCCTTTGTCGACGTCTGTGCCCTGCTCCTGTCCATCCTTGCCTATATCGCCGTTGCAGCGCAGGTTTCGCAGATGGCGGCACTGCTCTTTGTGCCTTACGCATTGTGGGTTGCCACCGCGGCGACCCTTAACCGGTCGGTCTGGCGCCTTAATCCGGAAGCTGCCCGCGGCTGACCCGCAAGAGCATTCCATCATTGATCTTCCATTTGCCCACAACTCCAATTAGGTAAGGGCAGGACTTGGCGGCAGGCCAAGGCGGAGATCGATCCGAGGGCTTCATGACAATATCTCCCTTCATTGTTCCCCAGACCCGTCGCGCCAGCGTGGCAGTGGATGTCGGTGGCGTGATCGTCGGTGGCGGCGCTCCCGTTGTGGTCCAGTCGATGACCAACACCGACACAGCCGATGTCGACGCCACCGTCGCGCAGGTGGCGGCGCTTCACCGGGCGGGATCGGAGATCGTCCGCATTACCGTGGACCGTGACGAGAGCGCCGCCGCCGTTCCGCGCATCCGCGAGCGGCTGGAGCGGCTTGGCCTCGACGTCCCGCTGGTCGGCGACTTCCACTACATCGGCCACAAGCTGCTGGCCGATCATCCCGCCTGTGCCGAGGCGCTTGCAAAATACCGCATCAACCCCGGCAATGTCGGCTTCAAGGACAAGAAGGACCGGCAGTTCGTCGAGATCGTCGAGATGGCAATCCGTCATGGCAAGCCGGTTCGCATCGGGGTCAATTGGGGGTCGCTCGATCAGGTCCTGCTGACCAGGCTCATGGACGAGAACGCCGCCAACGGCTCGCCGCTCTCGGCCCGCGATGTTACCCGGGAAGCCATCATCCAGTCGGCGCTGCATTCGGCAGCACTTGCCGAGGAAACCGGCTTGCCCCGCAACCGCATCATCCTGTCGGCCAAGGTCAGCCAGGTGCAGGACCTGATCGCGGTCTATGCCGAACTGGCCCGACGGTCAGACCACGCGCTGCATCTCGGCCTGACCGAAGCCGGCATGGGATCAAAGGGCATCGTCGCTTCCGCGGCCGCCATGGGAATTGTGCTTCAGGGCGGCGTCGGCGACACCATTCGCGTCTCGCTCACGCCGGAACCCGGCGGAGACCGGACCCGGGAAGTTCTGGTGGCCCAGGAGCTTTTGCAGGTGATGGGGTTCAGGCAGTTCCTGCCGGTCGTTGCCGCCTGCCCCGGCTGTGGCCGCACCACCTCGACCGTGTTTCAGGAACTGGCGCGAACCATTGAAGACGATCTGAGGGCCAACATGCCGGTCTGGCGGGACAAGTATCCCGGCGTCGAGGGTTTACAGGTCGCTGTCATGGGCTGCATCGTCAACGGGCCAGGCGAATCCAAACACGCCAATATCGGCATTTCGCTGCCGGGCACCGGAGAAAGCCCTGCCGCTCCCGTGTTTATCGACGGACAAAAGGCCGCAACGCTGCGCGGACCGAATATCGCCGAGGATTTTCAGGCGATGGTTGCGGATTACATTGAAAAGCGCTTCGGCTGATGCATGTCGCGCTCAAGTGGATTCAGTTGAGCGACAAGGTACATGCATCCCGTCAGGGTGTTACAGTGTCCTTTGCGCGTCCAGTTGGATGTGCGGAGCTGTAGAGCACCTGACGCCCGGCGCGGACTTTCCCGGATGGAGGCTCAGGCGGTGTCCGCATGGAGGTCTGCGCCCGGCAACCAGCGCTCGAGCATGGCTCCGAATTTTTCCGGCGAGATCGGCTTGGACATGTAGTCATCCATGCCGGCGGCCAGGCATCGGTCTTCATCGCCTTTGAGGCTGTGCGCGGTCACCGCGATGATCGGGGTCGGCGAAAGCCCTTCGCGTGCTTCGATTGCACGGATCTCCTGCGTGGCCTCGAGACCGTTGAGCTCGGGCATCGAGACATCCATCACGACCAGGTTCGGGCGCAGCTTCAGCCATTTTTCCACCGCTTGGCGGCCATTGACCGCCAGGTCCTGATCCAGCCCGAGTCCCTCCAGCAGCTGTTGAAAAACGATCTGGTTGACTTGATTGTCCTCCGCAACGAGCACCAGCGGCGAGCTTCGCGAGGTTGGCACAACGGGCGTTGCATCGAGAACCGGGCTTGCGCCCTTGTCTCGACCGGCAACCGCATCCGCCACCGCCAGCTCCGAGCCGCCGCGCACCGGAAGCACAACCGCTTCGCCCGTCCTGGCGGAACCGGTGTCGGCGGCCTGTCCCCCGGATTGACTGACCTGTCTCAAGGCCGCCTGGACTGTCTGACGCAACTGGACGGTTCGCACCGGTTTGGTCAGCTGCGCAAAAATGCCGAGGCTGTCCAAAGCCTCGAGTTGATCGGCCTGATCAATCGACGAGAGCACCAGGATCGGGGTGTCCGCGATCAGCGGATCGGACCGGATCATCTGCGCCACTTCGGCGCCTGTCAGTCCGGGCATCTGGAAATCGAGCACCAGAAGATCGATGCCTATGCCGAGTTGCGAGCGCGCGTGGCGCAAAAGATTGATGCCGACCTCTCCGCTTTCGACCGCGACGCAATCCAGTCCCCAGTCACGTATCTGTTCGGTCAGGATCATGCGATTGATGGCATTGTCGTCAATGACGAGGACGCGGCGGCCTTTCAGGCCCTCCGAGGGCTGCGTCTTTGCTTCGTTGACGCTGCCGTCGACATCGAGCTCGATGGTGAAGCTGAAAGTGGAGCCAACGCCCACTTCGCTCTCGAGTTCGATGCGCCCGCCCATCAGTTCCACCAACCGCGTGGCGATCGCCAGGCCAAGCCCCGTACCTTCGTGCTTGCGCGTGGACGATCCGTCGACCTGGCTGAATTTCTCGAACACCGCTTCGATCTTTTCGGGCGGTATGCCGATCCCGGTATCGCGCACCGCGATCGAGAGTGCGAGCCGTCGGGATAGGGCATCCTCCGGACCGTCCGTCTTCACATCCGCCCAGTTCACCTCGACCATCACATGGCCCGTCTCGGTGAATTTCACCGCATTGCCGACCAGATTGGTCAGCACCTGACGGATCCGCCCGGGATCGCCGATCAGTTTTTCCGGGAGACCGGGTGCAATCCGCACCACCAGTTCGATGTCCTTCTCCGCAACCCGCGACGACATCAGCGTCGCCACATCCTCGGTCGTGTCGATCAGGCTGAAGGGTTTGGGGCAAAGGACCATCTGCCCGGCGTCGATCTTGGAGAAATCGAGGATGTCGTTGATGATCTCGAGAAGCGCGTTGCCGGATTTCAGGATCACGTCGGTGAAAGTCCGCTGCCGGGTGTCGAGTTCGGTGCGTGTCAGCAGCTCCGCCATGCCGAGGACGCCGTTCATGGGTGTCCGTATTTCATGGCTCATTGTTGCCAGGAATTCGGATTTGGCGCGGTCGGCCGCCTTTGCCTTGGTCAGGGCCTGATCAATCTCGCTGGTCTTGGTTTGAAGCCTACGAACCATCTGCCGGATGATGATATCGATCGGAACGAAGACGCCGAGGCCGAGAACCAGCAGGATGCCCATCGTGACCATGAGATACTTCTGCAGCAATGCACCCTGCGACAGCGACAGTTCCGCCAGATACTCACGGAATTGTTCCTGCACAAAAAGGTTCGAGGGCTCGATCACCTGGCCGAACATCGCAAAGACCTCACGGCCCGACCAGTAGATGTCCTTTTCCGTCCGCACCGAATCGATCCGCGCCGCACTGACAAGCGACTTGTGGGCCTCAAACGGATCCTCGCCGGTCATGTAGCGCGACTGCAACCGGATCCGCTCCTTCAACTCGGCCGGAAGGGATTCCCATGCGCGACCGAGGTGCTGAAGCTTCCAACGCGCTCGTTCGAATGCGAAGCGCAGACTCGAAACCGCGGACAGGATGTCCGGGTCAACCGGCATATCGCGCCGGATCCGTTGCTTCTCGGCCAGTGTCACCCCTTGCAGGCGCGGGTCGACGTCGGCCATGTTGTCGACATAGGTCTCCGCCAGCCGGCCGCTTCTGTCGGCAATCGCGCGAAGGGCGTGATCGACCTCGCCAAACTCGCTGGCGACCGCGCCAATTCTCTGGATTGTCTCGTTTCGCTTGTTTTGCTCAAGAAAAAAGAACGTGCAGATCACTGCCATCGCAGACAGTGAAACGATATAGCCGATGCGCAACAACACAATAGAACGGCGTGCGACCGCGGCTTCGTCTTGATCCGAGATTTCTTCGATCTTCATTCTGGCAACATCCGTTTGAAACGATATTGCCGCCAGTTGGTTAATAAAACCGTATCCGAAAACCGAAAAACCGTTGGTATTTGTGCTGATTCAGGCCTGTTCCCAGCTTCGGGGGAGCTTTGCGGACGGGCACTCTCAGCGATTGCGGCTGGCGATGAAGCTTGCCGCGCGCTTCAGCGTTTCCGCCCTTTCGCCAAAGGGTGAAAGCACGTCTTCGGCCTCGGCGACCAGTGACGCGAGCCTCTGCCGTGCCGCATCGGCGCCCTGCAGCGAAACCAGCGTCCCCTTGCCGCGGCCTGCGTCCTTGCCGGTTGCCTTGCCCAGGGTGGCCGCGTCCGACGTGACGTCGAGAAGGTCGTCGGCCAGTTGAAAGGCAAGACCGATGATCTCGCCGAAGCGGGTCATGTGCGCGACCGTGAGATCATCGCTTCCCGCAGCAATTGCGCCGGCCGCACAGGCATAGCGCAGCAATGCCCCGGTCTTCATCGCCTGAAGCTGAACAATCGCCGCTTCGCCGGGCCGGTCCTGCTCGGCCATGAGATCGAGCGCCTGCCCCCCCACCATCCCGCCGACGCCGGCAGCGCGTGACAGTGCGTTGACCAGTCGCAGACGGAGTTGTGCCGGCAGCGCCGTGTCTTCGGACGAGATCACGTCGAATGCGAGGGTCAGCAGAGCGTCGCCGGCCAGGATCGCCGTCGCCTCGTCAAAGGCAATATGGACCGTCGGCTGGCCGCGGCGCAGGTCGTCATCGTCCATCGCGGGCAGATCATCATGAATGAGCGAATAGCAGTGTATGCATTCAAGGGCCGCGGCGATGCGCAAGGCGGGCTCCGGCGGCGCATCCAGCAGTCGCGCCGTCTCGATCACCAGAAACGGGCGCAGCCGCTTGCCGCCATTGAGAACGCCATAGCGCATTGCCGACAAAACGCGATCGGGCCGCACGATCTCGCCGTCCCGCGCCTCTTGGCTCAGAATCTTTTCGAGCATGGCCTCGACCCTGGAGGCTGCCGATTCAAGGCGGGCGGTGAAGAGATCTGGTGATGCGCTTTCCATGTCCCACTCCATGCCACGAGGGACAACAGGCGGCAACGGTTAAAGCGCTGCGTGCCTCCGCTTGCCCTCCTAAAGCTCCCAAGCTGCAAGTCCCGCTCTCGCAGGCTTCAACCGGCAAAGCCCGCCAAGGTCTGGCCTTGGATGGGCTGGACCGCTAAGAAAAGCGCCGGAAAGTCAAAACCGCAACCGGAACCAGGAGTGCTTCAGTGGCCAACGCAAATCGCCCTTCAGGCACCCGGGAAGGCCCGAAAGGCAGGATGCCGAAGGACCCACGCCCCAAGCGCAAGCGGTGGTGGCGGCGTCTGCTGGGGTGGTTGATTGTGGTGATTGTGGCGGTGCTGGTGCTGCCCTACCTTTTGATCCCGCTCTATGCATGGCAGCAGGTGCGGCCGGTCTCCACCCTGATGCTTGCCGAGACAGTTTCAGGCCGCAGCTACGATCGCCAATGGGTCGGCTTCGACATGATTGCCCCGGTGCTGGTCCAGTCGGTCATGATGTCCGAGGACGGCCAGTTTTGCGCCCATTCCGGCATCGACTGGGAGGCGCTGAACCTGGTCATCGACGAAGCCCTGGAGGGCGAAGCGACGCGGGGCGCAAGCACCATCCCGATGCAGACCGCAAAGAACCTGTTTCTCCCGCCCTCCCGTTCGGTGGTCCGCAAGGCCCTGGAAATTCCGCTGGCCATGTGGATGGACAAGGTCTGGACCAAGCGGCGGCTGATGGAGATCTATCTCAACATTGCCGAATGGGCGCCCGGCGTTTACGGCGTCGAGGCCGCATCGCAGGCCTATTTCGGCGTCAGCGCCAACAATCTGTCCTCCGCGCAGGCCGCATTGCTTGCGGTAACCCTTCCCAATCCGATCAAGCGCAATGCCGCCAATCCCTCAAGCGGCATGCGCCGCCTTGCCGGCATCATCGAAAACCGTGCACGTCAGTCCGGCGCGTACATCAAATGCCTTTATGATTGAGTTCAGCCAAATTGACTTCTCGCCCCGCCGCTCCTGTGCAAACAATGGCCTGGCTTCGATCTGAAGGCTCTATTGCCTTCCATTCAAGGAAACGTGTGACAGATGCCCGATCCCGTTCTCTACATCGGCAACAAGAACTATTCCTCCTGGTCGTTCCGGCCCTGGATCGCGATGCGTGTCGCCAACATTGCTTTTAAGGAAAAGCTTGTGCCTTTCGACATGGGCAACGGCAACCCGGCCTTCCGGCAGTTCTCCCCCACCGGCAAGGTGCCCGTCCTGGTCGATGACGGTCTCACCATATGGGAGTCTCTCGCAATCATTGACCATGTGGCCCGAAAACACCCGGAATCAGGACTGTGGCCGCATCAGTCGGATCATCGCAGCCGCGCGATGGCAATGAGCTCGGAGATGGTCTCATCCTTTCCCGCACTGCGCTCCGCCTGCCCCATGAACATGCGCCGCACGCCGGCACCGGTGCCGCTCACGCCTGCCATCTCATCCGATGTCGACCGGATCCAGTCGCTCTGGGGCCAGTCTCTGGCCGACAGCGGTGGCCCGTTCCTGTTCGGCGAATTCTCCGTTGCCGACGCCATGTTCGCACCGGTGGTCAACCGGCTTGATGTCTACTGCTTTGAAACGAAGCCGGAGGTGCGGGCCTATATGGACCGCATGAAGGTCCTTCCCGCTTGGCGGGAATGGGAAGACGCCGGCCGTGCGGAACCCTGGATTGTCGAGGAAGACGAGGCCTGAGCCGTATTGTCCGGCGATAGAGGGTCAGGGCACGGTCGAGTGAAAAAAAACCGGCTCCATGCTGGTCAAACACCGAAATGCAATGTATAAGCCCGGCAAATTTCCGAAATCGGCATGTGTCAGTTTCGGCCCGTGGGTCGGCCGTTGATCATGTCTGAATGTTGAACTGGAGTTCGTCATGGCTGTTCCGAAGCGTAAAACCACCCCGTCCAAGCGCGGCATGCGCCGCTCAACGGATGCGATCAAGGCCCCGACCTATGTCGAGGACAAGAATTCCGGCGAACTGCGCCGTCCGCACCACATTGACCTGAAGACAGGCATGTACCGCGGCCGCCAGGTTCTCACGCCGAAGGAAAGCGCATAAGCTTTCCAAGACCTGTAATGGTTTGAAAGCCGGCCCTTTACGGGGCCGGCTTTTTTGCGTTCTTCGGCAGCACCTCTGCCAGCGACATTCAGGTTTTCGGGGCAGAAATCCGGATCTGCGACTGCACTCCGCGCTCCGGAAGGCCATTGAAACGAGAAACGCCCGGAAGCAAGAAGCCACCGGGCGCAATCATGTCACAACGGCCAGCCTAGCCAGCCGATATCCGCTTTGTCGTTTCAGGCAGCCTGAATGTTCTGGACTGCGGTCTTGCCAGTGCGGCGGTCTTCAGCGGTGTCGAAAGACACCTTCTGGCCTTCGGCCAGGCCGCGCATGCCGGCACGCTCGAGAGCGGTTGCATGAACGAAAACGTCCTTGCTGCCGTCGTCAGGAGCGATGAAGCCGAAGCCTTTTTGATCATTGTAGAATTTAACGGTACCGGTTTGCATGGAGAGTCCTTTATGTCCATGAATGTATTTGCTTACGCGAGCGCTATTCAAAGCGCTCGGCGCAGGCGTTCGTCATCGAGTTTAAGTGAAGTGTTGAGCGTGTGCCCGCTGTTGGCGGTCCGCGACCAAGTCGTCCGGTCAAAATCGATGGGGCAGTCATACACGCTTTCCGCCACCGGCACAAGCGAAAGTACAGAAGCCCCCTTCAGTCCCAAAGCAAGGGCGCGGGAATGGTGCCTAAGCCCGCTTCGCAGTGGCCGGATCAGACCGCCACTGCCTGCGCGGCCATCCGTTCGCGCACTGTCCGGAACGACACCAGGCGGCGCCGGTCTTCATCCCACAGGGCAAGCGGCACGCAACGGAAACTCTCCCACAGGGTCAGCCGTCCGATCTGCGCAAGTTCGGGAAAATCCCTCAGCACCTGCGGCAGCCGGTAAAACGGAATTCGGCTGGAGAGATGGTGGACGTGGTGGATCCCGATATTGCCAGTCACCCACATCAACGGCCGCGGCAAATCGTAAAAGGAACTGCCGTGCAGCGCCGCCTTCTCTCTCTCCCATTCCGGGGCGTGATCCCACTCGGTCGGATTGAACTGGTGCTGCACATAGAACATCCAGACGCCGATTGACGCGCCGATCAGCATGATAGGCAGGTGAATCACAAGAAAGGCCTTGAACCCGACCAGAAAACAAAGCGCCAGCCAGGATGCCGCAATCGCCAGATTTGTCAGCATCACACTGGACCATGACATGACGCCGTCCTTCAGCGCCGAAATCGGAAGGCGGTGCTCCAGCATGAAGATGAAAGCCGGTCCCAGTCCGAACATGACAAGGGGATGGCGGTAAAGACGGTATTTGAGCCGGCCGAGGCGGGACAGGGCCAGATATTCCTTGACCGTCAGCGTATCGATGTCGCCCACGCCGCGGCGATCGAGGTTTCCGGAGCCGGCATGGTGGATCGCATGCGAGCGCCGCCAGTAGTCATAGGGCGTAAGGGTGATGACGCCCAGTGCGCGGCCGACGCGGTCGTTCCACTTTGCGGTCGTGAAAATCGATGCATGTCCGCAGTCATGCTGGATGATGAACAAGCGGACCATGATCAGCGCTGTCGGAACCGAAAGCAGCAGCGTCAGCAGCACGCTGTAGGACAATGCAAACCACATCAGGACCCAGAGACCGGCAAGCAGGCTCAGCGTCAGGACGGTTTCAAAGGCGCTTCTCCGATTGTCTGGTTGCCTGTAGGGCTGCAATCGCCGCACCCACTCCCGCGCTGATCCAGTCGCCATATACAGTCCTCCTGAAGGATTTTTCCCACCGCGGCTTCAGGTTTTCCACCTACGGCCTCAAACTTTGGCCGGGCTTACCACGTCGCAATCGCAAAGACACCATATTCCGTAGTGCCCGGGTGAATTCACAATGTGTCACTTCGTCACCACCAGTGTTACCAAGGCAGCGATTTACCTGCCGGGCCGTATCGGCTAAAGGACTGTTAAATCGATTTAAACAACCGGCAGTGACGCCTTGCAAATGTTGAATTCACCGGCAGCCGTTCAACCCCTCGCAACCCGCGAACGGTCCGCCGTATCGCTGATTTTTTTCGCCAACGGCTTCATTGTCGGAAGCTGGGCTCCGAAAATTCCTGAATTTGCCTCGCGCCTGCGGCTCGACGAAAGCGAGCTGGGCTTGATGATACTGTGCTTCGGCATGGGGTCGCTTTGCGCCATGGCCATGGTCGGCGTCCTGATCGGGCGAAACGGCTCGCGTTCGATCACCCGCATCCTCGCCGCCCTTGCCACGCCGAGCCTTCTCGTTCTCACCCTTGCGCCGTCTGTCTGGAGTGCTGCGATTGCGTTGTTTGCGCTAGGCGGCCTGGTTGGCGGCATGGATGTCGCGATGAACGCGAATGCCGTGGAGGTCGAAAAGCACGAGCGCCGCGCCATCATGTCTTCCTGTCACGGGTTCTGGAGCCTTGGCGGTGTCTTCGGCGCAGCGCTCGGCGGCATCATGGTGGCATCGACCGGTGTTCATGTCCACGCCCTGTTCGTCACGCTGCTTGTCGCCGTCGCCGTGGCCATCGCATGGCCGCGCGTGCTTTCCGATCCCCCGCTGGCGCTGCCGGTGGACCCCGGTGCGAAATCTCCCGGAATTCCAAGGCGCGGGCTGACAGGTCTCGGGGCGACGGTCTGGCTGACAGGCATCATATGCCTGATCATGATGACGCCGGAAGGCGCCGTTCTCGACTGGGGTGCGCTCTACATGCGCGAGGAACTCGGCGCGGGCACGGCCCTTTCAGGTCTGGCGTTCGGTGCATTTTCCGCTGCCATGGCAGTGATGCGATTTGCGGGCGACATGGTGCGTGATCGCTTCGGCGCCGTCGCGACGTTTCGCGTTTCTGCCCTGCTGGCGATCATCGGACTTGGCATTGCCGGCATGGCAACGTCACCGGGATGGGCGGTGATTGGTTTCGCAATCACCGGCCTCGGTCTCGCCAACACCGTTCCGATCGCCTTCTCGGCTGCCGGAAACCTGCCCGGACTGCCGCAGGGACTGGCGATCTCGATCGTTACCTTCATGGGCTATTCCGGCATACTGGTGGCGCCGTCGGTCATCGGCTTCATCGCCGAACACACCGGATTCGCCATCATCTATCTGAGCCTGCCGGTTCTGATTGCCGCGGCATTGCTATTCTCCGGCCTTACCAGGCATGCCGACCGTGAGAGCGATGCCAACGGCTAAGTGCCGGATCGACAGGGGCAGCGCTTTCCGGCAGGAGGTCTCATGCACCGCGCCAGCGATCAATCCATCCCAGACCGTCCATGGTCGAGCCAGCCGGGCGATATTCGCAACCAACGAAGCCCTCATAGCCCATCTCGTCCAGCGCATCGAGGATCCTGAAGTCGTCGAGTTCGCCGGAGCCGGGTTCGGCCCTTGATGGCACCGCCGCGATCTGGATATGGCCTATCCGAGGCAAAAGGCCCGCCAGTCCCTTCAGCACATCCCCGCACAGGATCTGCCGGTGATAGATGTCGAACTGCAGCCTGACATTCCCGCATCCCAGCTCATCCAGAAGTTCGGCGGCGAGATCAAAACCGGAAAGAAAGTAACCCGGCATGTCCCGCGGGTTGAGCGGCTCGATCAGCAGCGTAATCCCGTTCCGTTCCGCAAGCTCCGAGGCGAAACGGAGATTGTCCAGATAGACCGAACGTTGCGAGGGGTCTTCCGCGCTCGCAATCCCTGCCATGGCATGCAGACGCGGCGTGCCGAGGATTTTGGCATATCCGATCGCCGCGGTGACGGACTGTCGGAACTCGGCCCGGCGGTCAGGGAGTGCCGCGAGCCCGCGATCACCCGCCTCCCACGCGCCGGGTGGAAGGTTGAACAGCACAATTTCGACGCCGGCGTCTTCACGCCAACGGGCAATGTCTTCCGCCGGCCAATCATAGGGAAAAAGAAACTCGACCGCCTCGAAACCGGCATCCGCAGCCGCCTGGAAACGCTGCGCGAAGGGCACCTCCGTAAACATCATCGACAGATTGGCGGCAAGACGCGGCATTGTTGCATTCCTCGACGGGTTATGACCGGTCAGTCCCGCCATCGAACAGGCCCGAACCGTTTGCAGACTTTATGGCCAGAGTTCAGGTCTCAGCGCAACTCTCCGGTTCGCGCTGCATCGTTCCCATGGCCATACTGCAGGTATGGTCGAGAAAATGATGCGGCAACAGGCCGGTTGTCCGGTTGCGGTCCTCAATGCTCGTCCAGCAGGGCGCTCTCGAAGGGAAACCGGGACAAAAGTTCCACGCCGGTCTCGTGGATCAGCACCTGCTGCTCCAGTTTCACGCCTTCCCCGCCGGTTTCCTCGCCAATGAAGCTTTCGACGCAAAGCGTCATGCCCGGCATGATCTCCCCGTCATAGCCGGCGGCGGGAAAATCGCCCCGGTGATAGAGATACGGGTATTCTCCGGTCATGCCGCATCCGTGTGCCGACAGGTAGTACCGGTGCGCATGGAATTTTTCAGGAATCTCCCAGGCTGCATCCGCATAATCGCGAAACGACATGCCGGGACGCAGGATGCCCATATTGTGGTGAACCTGCTCATAGGCGACCCTGTAGAGCTCGCGCTGCTTGGCCGTTGGCTTGTCCGGGCCGGAGTGAAATGTGCGGGAGAAATCCGAATAATAGCCGTGACAACCGACGACATCGGTATCAAGTGCGATCAGTTCGTTTTCCCCGATCACCTTGTCGCCGGTTTCCTGAAACCAGGGATTTGTCCGCTCGCCTGAGTTGAGCAGCCGCGTTTCGACATAGTCTCCATTCTGCGCAATGATCGATCGGTGAAGCACGGACCAGAGTTCCGCTTCCGTCTGACCCGGCCGGATCGAGGAGCGCAGTTCGGCAACCCCGCGCTCGGTCGCCCGAAGAGACGCGTTGACGCATTTCATCTCCTCTGCCGACTTGATGGCGCGGGCCATTTCCACAGGTTCCTGGGCATCGACCAGATGAATGCCTTCTTGTGCGAGTGCCAGCGCCGTCCCGCCATTCATGCGTTCGATCCCGACCTTGGGCCGTTCTCCTGCAAGCGACCGCAGCGTGGCGGCCATCTCGCGCGCCCAGACCCGTTCCCGTTCTGCGATGTGAGGGCCTGCGGCCACGAAGCTTGCGGTGCTGGTCGGGCGCACCTCGTCGATGGTCTCGAGACCGTCCGCCAGATGCAGGGCTCCCGTAAACTCGTGAAGCACGGTTCGATCCGCGGTCATGACCAGGTAACGCGACGGGCCGTTGCGCATCGAGAAGACCTGCATGTTCCTTGCGCCGGTAGCGTAGCGGATATTCACAGGATCCATGAGGATCACCGCATCGATACCCCGCATGGCCATCTCCTTGCGCACGCGGCCCTGACGCCAGGCCCGCACGGCGATCAGGTCGATGTCCCCGTCTTCCGGGCTTCTATCGAGAAGCGCCAGTCCAGCGACGTCGCCGCGTTCGGCATGCCAATCAAGTTCCGCCATCTGAATCTCCATGCACACCGAAGGTGTAGCGCAAAAAGGATCGCGATGAAACGATGCCATGTTCCTTCGTTCGCATGGCGACCGGTGGCCGCCCGCTGGGGCCAACAGCTTGTTTCCGTTGGCGATCGGCCGTCACCAATCCACGATCGTGCCGTCTTCAAGTACCGCATTGGTCGTGTGATACACTTCGGCAGCAAAGGGATGCTTGGCGCATTCGGCCTCGTCGACCTCAATGCCCAGACCCGGCGCTTCCGGCACTGTCCAGTGGCCGTTGACCATCTCGATGGGCCCTCGAACCACATCGAAATACCAGGGCACGGCCCCTACCATCTCTTCCTGTATGATGTGGCTCGGCGTCGAGACGGCGAAATGCAGCGCCGCAGCGCCCGCGATCGGCCCCAGCGGATTGTGCGGCGCAACCCCCATTCCGGCAGTCTCGGCCATGGCCGCAATCTTCTTGGCTTCAAGAAGTCCGCCGCAATGGCAGATGTCCGGCTGGGCGATATCCATGGCGCGCAGGTGGAAATGCTCCTCGAACTCCGACCGCTCCACCAGTCTTTCTCCGGTGGCGATCGGCACTGCAGAGCGCTCGGTGATCTGGCGCATGCCGCGGGCGTCGCCCGGCTGGATCGGCTCTTCGACGAACATCGGCTTGTGGTGCGCAACCGCCTCGATGAACTGCAGCGCCGTCGCCACGGATCCCGGTTTGCCATGAAAGTCCAGCATGATTTCGGTGTCCGGACCCGCCGCCTCGCGCAGGCCCGCCATCAGCCGTTCGACATGGGAAACCGCCTTGCGCGGCGCATAGGCGTGAACATAGGGCAGGATGACGACCTTGAACGCGGTGTAGCCCTTCGAAAGCACCTCATGAGCGCGCTCGACAAGCGGGTCGACACTGTCGGTTTCATAGACCGCCCGCATGTCGCCGAACCCCAGATGCGTGTAGACATGCACCTTCTCGCGGACCTGCCCGCCCAGAAGTCGCCAGACGGGAACGCCGAAATGCTTGCCCGCGATGTCCCACAGTGCGATCTCGATGCCGGATATGGCGCTCATCCCGATGGCCCCGAGCCGCCAGAACGACTGCTTGCGCATCGCCCGCACCGCCTGCTCGATATCGAGCGGGTTGCGCCCGATGATCAGCGGCGCCAGATCCTCGACGGCGCCGGCGACGCTGCGGGTTTTCCATTCGAGTGTCGCCTCGCCCCAGCCATGCAGACCGGGAACATCGGTCTGCACCTTGACGAACACCCAGTTGCGCATCTCGGCATTGACGATATGCGCTGTCACCGAGACGATCTTCACCGCCGGATCTCCCTTAAAGCATCCAGGTTGCGAGCGGCGGGAAGAACAAGAGCGTTCCGAGCACCAGAAGCTGCAGCGCAATGAAGGGCAGCATCGCCACATAGATATGCTTGAGCGTGATGTCCGGCGGCGCCACGCTCTTCAGATAGAAGGCGGCAGGTCCAAACGGCGGCGTCAGGTAGGAGACCTGCATGTTGACCGCAAACAGGATGCCGAACCAGATCGGATCGTACCCCAGTTCGCGGATGATCGGCACGAAGATCGGCAGCGTCAGAAGCGCGATGCCGATCCAGTCGAGGAACATGCCAAGCACGATCAGGATCAGCATCATCACCATGATGATCACCACCGGGGGGGCATCCAGTCCGAGAATGGCAGCCGAGACGAAGCGGTTTCCGCCCATCAGATTGTAGACGCCGACGAGCACGGCCGCCGCGATGCCGATCCAGATGATCATCCCGCAGGTTTCGAGCGTGTGCACGAGGCTGTCCTGCATCATCCGGAAATTGAGCTCCCCGCGCAGGAGCGAAATCACCAGCACCGAAGAGACACCGAGAGCTGCGGCTTCCGTGATCGAGGCGACGCCGGCATAGATCGATCCGAGCACCGCTGCGACGATGAAGAGCGGCGCGATCAGCGCGCGGACGGCCGTTCCGACCGATTCCTCGGCATGCTCTTCGGCCGTCATCGGCGGTCCCAGCTGCGGATTGCGAAGGCAAAGCACGAGCACATAGGCAATGTAGCAGCCCAAAAGCAGCAGCGCCGGCGTGATTGCGGCGACGAACAGGTCGGCGATCGAGACACCGGCAACGAGACCGTAGATGATCAGCACGATCGAAGGCGGCATCATGGTGCCAAGCGAACCGCCGGCGCAGACCACCCCGATCGACAGCGAGCGGTCATAGCCGAGCCTGAGCATCTGCGGCAGGGCGAGAATGCCCAAAAGCACGATCTCGCCGCCGATGACACCGGACATGGCCGCCATCAGAATGGCCACGATCAGTGTCTGGACGGCGACGCCCCCGGGCAATCGCCCGGCCAGCACCCGCATGCCGTTGAACAGATCCTTCGCGATTCCCGACCGGTCGAGCAGCGCCGCCATCAGGATGAACATCGGGATGGCAACCAGCGAGTATTCGGTGATGAAACCGAATATGCGCGAGGTCACCAACGGCAGCGCGTTGGTTCCGAACCATCCGAAGGTGAAGAAAAGTGCGACCAGACCGGTGACCCAGGCCAGCGGCTGACCGGTCAGAAGCAGGAGGAAGATCAGGCCAACGAGAAGAAAAGTGCCGTTCTCAATACCAAGCGAAGCCAGTCCCATGTCAGCTGTTCCCGTGTTCTTCGCTTGAAACGTCGCGGCGGATCGCCTTGACGAGGTGGATTGCGCATTGCACCAGCATCAGCACCACGCAGATGAGAATGATGATCTTGAGCAACGCCGGGGTGGGCGGGTTCCAGGCTGTACCGGTGCCCTCGAAATGAATGTCGCCGGTTGGCGTGTGCGTCGCCTTGTAGGCAAGGATCCATCCCGCATAACCGAGGCCCGCGAAGAAGACCATCGCGATCACCGAATTGATGATGTCGAGCCAGCGGCGGGCGGCGGGCGAGACGGTGTCATAGATCATCCGCACCCGGATATGCTTGTTCCGGGCAAGGGCCACCGGTCCGCCGACCAGGAAGGTTGCCGCGATCAGAAAGGTCGTTGTCTCGTGCACCCACATGGTGGGACTGTCGAAAACATAACGTGCGATCACCTCGTAGACACTGATCGCAAAGGCCAGGAAAATGCCCCAGGAAAGGGGTTTCGCGGAATTGGCGATGAAGCGGTCGAGGCCGCCTTGCGGGGTCGCATCCGTCGGTTCGACGGGTGCGTTCGGATTGGGAGTTTCCGGCATACGCTATCCTTTCGAAGCATGACAGGGCCCGGCCGAAGCTCGGCCGGGCCCATATGTCTGACCAGGTCGGATCACTGGGATCAAAGCTGGTTGCGGCCCTTCAGATAGGAGACGACGGTGTCGTAGTAACGCTGTGTCATCTCGGTCTTGCCGGCCCAGTTTTCCCACTCCTTCTGGGCGATCTGACGGAACTTGGTGCGTTCGTCACCCGACCAGTTGATGATCTCGATTTCCGGGTTCTCCTTGGCTTCGGCGACGGCCTCGGCATCAAGCTTCCGGACGGAGTAGACGTGCTGGAAAATGAACTTGTCGACAGACGCGTTCAGGATTGCCTTCAGATCCTCCGGCAGTTCGTCCCAGATCGACTTGGTCATCGAGATGTCGATCAGCGGCAGCGAGTGGAAGCCGGGATACAGCGGATAGGGCGCGATATCGTTCATGCCCTGCGCCTGGTTGGTGGCGAACACGGTGTAGTCGGCGGCTTCGACAACGCCCTTGTCAAGCGCGGTGAAGACTTCGGAACCGGGAAGCGCCACCGGCGATGCGCCGGCCTTGGAGAAGATTTCGTAGACCATGCCTTCCGGAGCACGCAGCTTCAGACCCTGGAGGTCCTCGACGGAGCGGACCGGCTTGCTGGAGACGAAGGCTTCCGGTTCGGTCGCAGCCGCGCCGATGAAGTGGACGCCGTAGGGCTCAACCAGTTCGGCATAGAGCTCATGGCCGCCGCCCGACTGCATGAAGCCGAGCAGTTCGAACGGATCGCTCCAGGCGCCGACGAGGTTGCCCATCATCGCGAAAGCGGGGTCCTTGCCCGCGAAGTAGCTCGGGTCGGTCAGGTGACCCTGCAGGATGCCGGAACCGACAGCCTCCAGCGTATCGGTGTGCGGAACCACCGCGCCGATCGGCAGGATTTCGATTTCGATGCGGCCGCCGGACATCTCCTTGACGCTTTCGGCCCATTTCTGCTTGTTGATGAAGCCGGGCTCGCCGGCGGTTTCAGAGGTCTGGAACGTCCAGTTGTAGTCCGCCGCCATGGCGGCACCCGAAACCAGCAAGGCCGATGCGGCGACAAGCGCCCGGCCGAGAATCTTGGTAATCATTATCGTCTCCTCCCTGAGATCGATTTGAATAGTAGACGGGTCCTGCGACCCTCCATGGAAAGCCATCGGGCTTTCACGGATCGGAAACAATGCATGAAGTGCACCGCCAATCAACATGCCTCGGCGCCAAAACGTGACAAAGGCCTGATAACACGGCAATTCATGCGGGAACCCGCGAGCGTTGATGCGGAGAACCGCAGAATTCTGTACTCAAACTGCTGATTTCTGCGCTGCGACCGGCTTTCGGAAGGCACCCGCGCGGACAATTCGCCCGCCTGAATCGGGAGCACGCTCACCAACGAGGCGGGCAGCTCGCTTCTGTTGTGCCGCATGGGCTGAAGCGATGTCGGCCGGGTTGCCCCGGCCGATTTCCGGCAACCGCGCCGGTCGCGCCGGTTGCCGGGTTGTCACACTCGGATGCCGCTCAGAGGTGACCGCAACGACTGTTCGCCGCTTCCGGTCACGCGGCTCTCGCGCCCACCCGATGTCAAGGCATGAATGGAGATGACGGCTGCTGATCCTCGGGTTGATGCGGACTATGGGCGACACTTTTCATGTCGTACCCGCTGTCATTCCGCGCCTGCCGTTTACCGGCCGATTTTCAGCCGGACCCGAGGGTCATGGCCGCCTGATTGTTCCCGAGGGGTTTTCGCGTTAATCGGTCCGGGAGCGCGGCTTTGCCAAAAGGAAACAACAGATGTCAGATCAAGGCACTCAAAGTGCGGACGATAGCCGGCCGAAGGTCGAGATCGGATGGGTGATCGAGGCTGATCTGACGGACGAACTCCGGGAAGCGGCGAAAACCACGGTGACCAGGCTCGAGAGTTTTCTTCAAGACTGCATGCCGATGTTCAACTGGATCTTCGATACGCTGGAACGGCCGCTTGAACGGGGCGATGGCCGCGCCGAACCGGTTCAGCTGCTCGATGCCGTCGAAATCGACCGCGACACGCGCGGCTGGGATTTCGCCTTCGTCCTGACCGGCAGAAAACTGCACGGCCGCGAAAAGGCGCAGGTTCTGGGAATGACCTCCGGAATTTTCTCCACCGCATTGATATCCACGGCGTTCCTGAACAGCCGCGCCTCACCCGAAAAGGGATCGGCCGCGCAAAGGCTCTATGCGTTGTCCATGCATCTGTTTGCCCGCCTGAACGGGCTCTCGCCCGACCGGTCGGACACGTTCATGCGCTCCGTCACCACCCCCGAGGATCTGGACCGAATGAACGGGTTGAACGCCCCGGCAATCGATCAACTGACCGAGAACATGAAAGATGTTGCGGACCTGCGCGCCGAGGAAATGTTGGAGCCCGAGCATGGCAGTATTCGCTTCTATCTGCGCTCGATCTGGCTCAATCGCGGCACATTGCCCGATGCGATCCTGAGGATGCGTCCCTGGGTTTTGCCTTTGCGGCTCCCGCGCCTGACCACCGCGGCAGGCTCGGCGCTCGCGGTGCTCCTCATGACCGCGGAATCGTGGGAGGTCGCCGCCAATCTCTCGGCCGGCGCACTCATTGTACTGTCGGTGCTCGCGCTTGCGGCCACCAGCACCTATCTCCTGAAGGCGCAGCGTCTGCTTGCCTCGCGCCAGGGCCCCTTGCGCGAACAGCGCGCGGTCAGCAATGCGGGAACCGTGCTCGCCATCGTGTTCGGGATGGGCGTGACCTATCTCGGCGTCTTTGCAATCGCCTATCTCCTGGCCGTGGGTCTGTTCGGCAATGGGTTGCTGGAACGATGGGTCGGCGAATCCGCGTTGCCGTCGGTGCGCCTGAGCATCAGCGGACTGGTCGCGTCGCTGAGCCTTGTAATAGGCGCTCTGGGCGCCTCATTCGAACCCTATGGCTATTTCAGGCATGTAACCCAGATTGACGACGAGATCTGATCGATAAGCCGTGGCCTTGTGCAAGCACAATGATAGCAGTTGAGTCCTGTGAGATTATTCTGACACCCACCGCTGGACAGCGTGCAGTTTCGCCAAGCGGCGCATGGAGAATTAGATGGGTCAATCATTTCTGGATTTCTGGATTCGTCCCAGGTTCCGCAACTATGACCTCACCAACATGGTGTTCTACAGCGTCGCGCTGTGCATGGGCGTTTTGACGGGGAGTCTCGTCTCTGTTTTCGTGATCTCGACCGCAGTCTACAGTACCGTCCATCTTGCAACGGGACGGTTGCGCTGGGCCGGCCCGAAGCCGGTGAAGACGGTGGCACTTGCCTTTGTGCTGTTCTTTGGGGCTGACGCGGTTGCCTTCCTCGCGAATCCGTCTTGGATCAGCTTGGACGAGGTGACGGAAAACTTCCCCTTCCTTGGATTTGCCGGGGTATACTCGATCACGTTCATCGACCGCCTCAAGCTGTTGCGGACGGTCGAAATCGTGGCCTTCGCAGTTCCCTTGGTCGCCCTTGCGGTCCTCCTTTTCTGGTTCAACCAGGAAAGCCGTCCCGCACTCGCCGCAGGCAACCCAAGCGTCCTTGCCCTTCTGGCAGCTCTTATCTACGTCATCAATATCGGGTCGGCGTTACGACGGATGAACCGTGCATCGGCTGGTTTCCTGCTGGCTGCACTGGTTGCAGCCTATCTCGTCATCCTCTCGGGCACCCGCGCAATCTGGCCCATTCTGGCAATCGCACCCCTTGTCGGACTGGTTTGCTTTGGCTCCCGCAAGATGATGAGGTGGAGCATCCCGTCGGGCATCGCCGCATTGTGTATGGTCATACTCGGGTTGAGCATGTCGACCACCGTTCAGACCCGCGTGCAAGCGCTCACGACCGATGTGCACGCCATCACAAGTGGCGACTATTCCGGCGCTATCGGACAGCGTATCCAGATTTACCGGGCTGGATACGAACTTTTTTTCCAGCGGCCCCTGCTGGGCTACGGTCCCGGCAACGAACGAGAGGAAATCGCGCGCAGAACCGCCGAAATCTACGGCGCGCCCATTGCCTACAGTCATGCTCACAACGCACTTTTGACTTCTGCCTTGCGATCCGGTGTGCTTGGGGCGCTGGCCCTCATCGCAGTATTTGCCACCCCGTTTGTGACCGCCATAAGAGCCCGCAAGGACGAAACCGGATGGACCGGCTTTTATTTGCTGACGGGTCTACAACTCGTCTACATTTGTTCCGGTGCCGTGGGTTTGTCTCTCGGTCACGACATTCACGACAGTGTTTATATCGCCGGCATTTGCTTCTCGCTCTACCTTGTGTTTGGCCGCACACGCGCTGCGGAAGGCGACCCGCGCAGATAATATGTGCTCATCTCGGGAAACCGTGCCGGGCTGATCGCACCTCAGTGAAACGGGCTTGAGAGAAGACAAGCGGATTGGGCGGAGCACAGCTCATCGCCGCCCCTCCAGGACTGCAGGATGGTCTTTATGCCCGACGCTTGCCTGACCCACTTGGCAAACTCCCGGACTCGGGCTCAGGGAGGAAGGCATCTGTAGATCCGGGAATGGTTCAGGCGGCCAAAGGACCGAACGACATTTTCTAGATCTTCTTCAACAAGCAGGCCAGTTGCAGGACCAGGTTCCCTACGAATGTCTGCCTGTAGACTCTCGAGATAAACAAATAATACAATCGATTTGGAAAACATGAATCCCTGGACTTGCAGAAATAGTCGAATGTTTTTATGTTCTCGGGCAGCATCAGCCCGATATTCTTGGACAAAAGATCTATATTTTTTGCATTCCAGTCACGGTATCTTCCGGAAAATCCCAATCGCATTCGATTGAACCAGTTTTTGAAACCCGCGCTGGCACCGACCAGATTCGTGGTGTGCTGGCGATATGAAATTGTGGGTTCTCGACGGTAGGAAACCGTTCCTCCAACCGCCGTAACGATAATATAGGCCCACCAGTCATGGCTTGCAAAAGGCCCTTTTTCAGAACTGTCTCGCAAGACCTGGAATGCCCTTGCGTCCATGACCATTGTGTTTCCGCCGGCAATACTCTGAACCAAGGCATTCCTGAACGACGGTTGCCGCCGGAAAATCGGCGAATATCCAACCTTCTCACCCCGTTCATCAATGTAGAGTGACCGTCCGCATGAAAGCCTCGGCCGGTCGTCGTTGGTGCTGTCCACCGCGCTGGTTCCGCGCTCCAGATGGTCGTGGTGCCAGACGTCATCCTGGTCGCAGAAAGCGTAGAACTCATGCCCTTGGCCTGCTTGACGTATAAGATACCGGAAATTTTCCGAAAAGCCGGCTTGCGGTCCGTTCATGATAAAGACCGGTATCCCATGGGACCGCGCGAATTCCTTGAGAATGTCTATCGTGTCGTCTGTCGAACCGTCATCCGACACGTAGAGAGTCTGGTCCTGTTCCGTCTGGTTTCTGAGGGATTCCAGCTGTTGCCTCAGGAACTCGCCTCCATTGTAAGTGGCCATGAGAACGGCGATTTTGGATTGCTTTTCGGGGGTCTCGATTTTCATCATGCTACGAGCGGTCTGCCACCAATACATCAGCCTTGGCTGCATTCCAGTGCGGAATGCAGAAAGGCGATCGAACAAGGCAACCGGTATGCCCCCGGGCAATATGCCCGGGGAACGGCACATTACGCAAGCGACAGGGCCGATGGAATACGGCACGTTGCAAAGGCCCCCGAGGCGCTTCCCTTTCACCGGAGCGCCCGTTCGAAGCGGGCCTCAAAAATCAGAGGCAAGGCGGACTGTTGCGGAACTCAGAACCGCGAGCGGAGCCAGTTCGATTGGCGTCTCACGGTTTTTCGGAGATGACGTTTCGAGAGCACGCCGGTGAGGCTCGCATTCCCGTCGTCAAGATCCTGCAGCGAGACGTCTTCCAGCAGGTTGGCGCCAAACGGCTGGATTTCATTCTGGTGATCACCCCCCATTCGCAATTTGAATGCAGGAACCCTCATCTGGAAGGCCTCCAGAACTGCCGATGTCGGGTGTCCGGCCTCCAAGACAATATCGAGCTGGGCCAGGTAGCGATCCATGCTGATGTCGCCGATCTTGTGTATGCTCAGTCGAGACGGGGTGGCGCCCCCACTGTCCGCGTCCTCAAATGCCTTGTCGATTGTTGTTTTGAGGTAGTCGAGATCATCGGAGGATTCTCGAAGTCTGATTTTCAGGCTGTAACCGTTCCTCTCGCAGATTTTGACAAGCTCTGCGATACGTGTCCGGAGCAACGCGGCATCGGTATCGGCAGCGATAAGATCCTGCCCGCTGGTCAAAAAGACACCGATCACCGGTTTTTCCCGACCTAGCCTTGAAATCCGTCCCTGCTGCTTCAGCAACTGCCGCCTCAACCGGGCTCGAAAACCGGGATTGAAGCGCCAGGGAGGGGAAACATCTGCAGCCTCCTTCGCTTCTCCCCGAATCCACGCATGGCGTCTCGAAGGCGGACTGCCGGGAATATCGATGTTGATGCGGAAAGGTTCCGGCAACGGCCAAGCCCCATGATCGTAAACATGCAGCATCGCAGGCCTGCGCAGCGCGACTTGCAACAAGGGCATGAAAGCCGGGCTGACATGGTCGCTGACATGGAGTTCGACATGCTCTGAACCGTCCAGCACCTGCTCCAGACGGCCGGCAAAATCGTCGGCCCTCTCCTTGTGCTTTTCCAGGAAGCCCTTCGCGAGGTCTGAAACGCTCGTTGCTCCGGGGACCGTGTCAGAGCTGCCTTTCAGATCGAAGGGCATGAGGCAAGCATCCGGCAAAGCCGCCACGGATGAGACGATGAGAGAGCGGGGGCCGGCGTTCTCGCCGTGATGTATCGCGATCAAGCGTCCATGATTGCCGAGCGCGATGAGCTTCAGGCGCCCTATCGGGTCTGGAATGCCATGAAGGTCAACGAGCTTCAGCATTTTGGAATGAAGCGGCTCCCTCGGGGAACACGCTTCCGGTTGTTCGCGCATGAGGTCGGTTTCATGGGGTTCGACCTGACGCCAGCGCCACCCCAACATCAATGCGCAAGCCTGCAGGACGGGTTCGGCATCGGACCAGAGTTCACAGGAAGCCTGTCCAACAACCTTCGCAACGGATCCCGTCGGCCCTTCCAGCGCCATTTCCAAGGCTGCCGCTTCCCGCGCCGCCCTGAATAGAAGGGGGTTGAGCATGGTGTTTTCAAGCACGCCGGATTCGCCGTACAACGTCTGCATCGCTCTCGCCGCGACGGTGGTTGCAGCACGAAAATGAAATTCGGCGCGATCCCTGAATTCGGGACTGCGTCCGTCGGGTGCATCATCGACCAGACTGCGCTTCCGGTTATCGCCGTCAAGAACCAGGGTTGCGATCTGATCTCCGGCAAGCACCGATTCCTGCCCGATCGCAGCCCGCGCCGCAGCTTCGCCGAAGCACACGATGCAAGGCGAAGCCGGCTCACTCCCCCGATCGTCGACTTGCATCAGCGCAACCTAGGTTTGGCGTTGAACTGGAACATTGCCCTCTGGCGAACGACAGCAAGGAGAGCAGCCATGCACCCGCCCCAATTCACGTGGATGCAAAGAGCGAAAACAAGCGGCGCAAATACTTGCGCGAAAATTAATGTATGACCTTGGTTTCGTTGATAATTTTGGTCAGCTTCTCTGCGTCGAGCCACTCTGTGTTGTTGTCGCTGTTGTAGCTGAAGTCCTTGTCGACAGGCTTGCCTGTTTCACCGGAATACTCATTGATTTCCTTGTTGCCCCACAGCTTGATTGCCGGCTTGACCACAAAGAATTTCTCGAACTCGAGTGTTCTCGGCGCCTCTTCGCTTCCGATCAGATCCTCATAGAGCTTCTCACCGGGACGAATGCCGATTTCCTTGATTTCACATTCTGGTGCCATGGCCTTCGCCAGGTCGGTTACCATCATCGAAGGTGTCTTGGAGACGAAAATCTCGCCGCCATGCATGATCTGGGAGCAGTTGTCGACGAACTTCACGCCCTGCTCGATGGTGAGCCAGAACCTTGACATACGAGGGTCGGTAATCGTCAGCGTTCCCGTCGGCCGCATTTCACGGAAAAGCGGCACAACGCTCCCGCGGGAGCCGACGACATTTCCGTAGCGAGCGCATGCGAAGCGTGTAGCGCCCGAGCCTGCGAGATGATTGGCAGCGATGAAGAGCTTCTCCATGCAAGCCTTTGTCGCACCGTAAAGATTGATCGGCTTCACCGCTTTGTCAGTGGAGATCGCCATGACGCGACTGACGCCAGCATTGATTGACGCGCGAACGAGATTTTCGGCCCCTTCAATATTGGTCTTGATGCATTCGATCGGATTGTATTCAGAGGACACGACTTGCTTCATCGCGGCGGCGTGAAACACCACATCGATCCCCTTCAGGGCGAAATTCAAACGCTCTTCATCGCGAACGTCACCAATGAAAAACCTGAGCGCTTCGTGGTCTTCGAAACGTCGCGCCATCGTATATTGCTTGTATTCATCACGCGAGAAGATGACCAATCGGGCCGGCTTGTAGTTCTCCAGGACGTACGACGCAAATGCATTACCGAAGGTTCCGGTGCCGCCAGTAATCAGGATGTTCTTTCCGTCCATTGCAGGTCATGTCCTTTTCATCAATGTGATATTTCGCCCCGGGGGAGCCTTGAGATACCGCAGACAAATATCAAATCTTAACGGCTTTGAGCTACCGCACCTTGAACAATGGTACAAGCGGTTCACAGTTTAATTTGCCGTCAGTCCCGGACTCAGCCGCCTCCGCAATGATTGGAAAGATCTCGTCGTAGGCCGCGAGCGCCTCGTCTATCACGGCAAAATCGTGCTTCGCCCCCAGAAAATGAAGCCCGATATTGAAGATGCCTCTCAACGCTGCTTCCTGGATGAACAGCGTCTTGAGCTCGAAAGGAGTTGCGGCGGGAGCATCGGCGAAGGTGAAAAGCGACCAGCAGGGCTGACCAATACAGGAGACGTACCTGTCGAGACCTGTTCTTTCGAGCCTTTGCTGGACGCCTTCCAGCAACCGCCTGCCCGATCTGTCTATCGTCCCAAGACTGTCTTCATGGGCAACCTTGTCCAGCACCGCCCCTGCGGCGGCGAGCGACAGAGCCTCTCCGCCCATGGTGAACGAGAAGAAGATCTCCTCCATGAGCTTCATCACATCCGCACGGCCGGCAACCGCCGAGAGCGGCATGCCGTTTGCCAGGCCTTTTCCAAGCGCCGTCAGATCGGGCACAACCCCGTAGCGCTGCTGTGCAGAACCTTCCCGGAGCCGGAAACCGGTCACCACCTCGTCAAAGACCAGGAGCGCCGAATGCTTGTGGGCCAGTGCCTTCAATCCTGCCAGATAGCCAGGCTTTGGTTCGGTAAATGCGACAGGCTCCAGAATGATCGCGGCGAACTCGCCGGGATGGCTTTCCAGCAGGGCGCTGACGGCATCCAGATCGTTGTAGGGAAAGGCGGAGGTCAGTTCCTTGGTTGCCTTCGGCACGCCGAGATCCCGCGACGTCGAGCCGATGTACCAGTCCTGCCAGCCATGGTAGCCGCAGACGGCAACCCTGTCCCGGCCTGTGAAGGCGCGTGCGAGCCGTATGCATCCCGCAGTCGCATCGGAGCCGTTCTTGCCGAAGCGAACCTTCTCAGCACCCGGCAGCATCGCGACGATGCGCTCGGCGACTTCGGCTTCGATGACATGCGGCATCGAGAACAGGATCCCGCTTCTCAACTGGTCCTCGATAGCCCTGTTGACGGTCTCGTCGGCGTATCCCTGCGTCACGGAACCGAGGGAACAGGCGAAGTCAATGTAGCTGTTGCCGTCGATGTCGGTAATGCGCGGACCGAGGCCGCCGGTGCAGTAGAGCGGCGAGACGCCGACCGGAAACTGCGTCCTGCTCTTTGAGAAGGTCTGGGATCCGAGCGGAATTGTCCGCTCCGCTCGCTCAAGATAGTCAACCGACTTGCTGTAGTCGCGAATGTTCGGGAACATTATCCGCCTCGAATCGGTGCTGGTCGAGACGAATCAGTAAACCATTGGCTGTGTCGCGAAAACAGTTTTATCTGCGAAGGGCCTCCGGTCGGGTGAAGCATCCCCTCAGAATCGGGCCGCCCTCGGGCAGGCCCGATGATTGCAGACGAGAGACGTTGCTGCTAGTTGATATCCGAATTGTATGAAAGGTTCAGCGCCATGACTCGGGCACCGTTTTCGATAGCCGGGAGGCTCATTTCCGGCGACCAGCCGCCTTACGTGATCGCCGAGATGAGCGGCAATCACAATCAAGACATCGAACGGGCCAAACGGCTGATCGAGGCTGCTGCGGAGGCCGGGGCCGATGCGGTGAAGCTGCAGACCTACACTGCCGACACGATCACGATCGAGTCCGACCGGAGCGAGTTCAAGATTCATGACGGTCTATGGGCCGGGCGATCGTTGCACGAGCTCTATCAGGAAGCCCACACGCCATGGGAATGGCACAAGGAGCTTTTCGATCATGCCGCCGCATCGGGGATCACGATCTTTTCGAGCGTCTTCGACCCGACATCTGTCGATTTCCTGATGAGCCTGGGCACACCCGCCTTCAAGATCGCGTCGGCGGAAATCATCGACTGGGGTCTTCTGGAGAAGGTGGCGGGCACGGGAAAACCGGTCATCCAGTCGACCGGGATGGCCTCGCTGTCGGAAATCCGCGAAGCCATCGAAGTGCTGCGTTCAAACGGTTGCACCGACCTGGCGATCCTGCATTGCATATCCGCCTATCCGACCCCGATCGATCAGGCCAACCTGCTCCGGATCAAGGCACTGGAGGATAAGTTCGATGTCTGGGTGGGATTGTCCGACCACACCATGGGATTGACCGCCGGCTTCACGGCCGCTGCGATCGGAGCCCCGATATTCGAAAAGCACTTCACGCTGCGCCGCGCCGACGGTGGCGTCGATTCGGCTTTTTCGCTGGAGAAGGATGAACTCCGCGACTATTGCAACGGGGTACGCGACGCGCATGCCGCGCTCGGGGATGGAGACCTCGGCGAGGCCGAGGTCGATGCCGGAACGCGGAAGTTCCGCCGGAGCCTGTATGTGGTGAAACCGTTGGCCGCCGGCGAAACCGTTGTCGGGGACGCAATCCGGTCGATCCGTCCGGGCAATGGACTGCTGCCACGGCATTTGAGGGATATCGTCGGCAAGAAAGCAACACGCGACATCGCATATGGCGAGCCGACCGACTGGTCGATGTTCGAGTGAGCGCCGCGCAATGCCGTCGCCGCAAGCCATGACCGGACGCCGACGGCTCGCAATCTTGCCGGCCCGCGGCGGTTCGAAGCGGATTCCGCGCAAGAACGTGCATCCATTCATGGGAAAACCGATGATCGCCCATACCCTGCTTGAGGCAAGGGCGGCAGCGATCTTCGACCGAATCCACGTTTCGACCGATGACGAGGAAATCGCCGGGGTGGCCTTATCCTACGGCGCTGACGTGACTCCGCGCCGCCCCGCGAACCTCTCCGATGACATCACTCCGCTGCTGCCCGTCGCGCGCTGGATCCTCGAACAGTTCGAGGCGCAGGGCGAACGCTATGATGATGTCTTTATCCTGTTTCCATGCTCCCCGCTGCTTGAAGCCGACGACCTTTCCGCAGCCTACGACGTCTATTGCCGGCATGACGGCAAGCGCAACCTTCTCACCGTGGCCCGAGCTCCGGTTTATCCGGAATGGTACTTCAGGAGGCTCGACGACGGTCGGCTTGTTCCCATGACTCCCGGCGGTAGCTTTGTTCGGGGTCAGGATCTTGAACCGGCCTATTACGAGACCGGCACTTTCACGATCTTTTCCAGGGATTGGTTGATGGCGGCTTCGAGTCTCGAGGATGACAGCAACTACATTTCCTACGAACTGCCGTCCTGGAAGGCAGTCGACATAGATGAGCCGGAGGACATCGAGTTTGCCGAAATGCTCTGCATGGCCCGCGACAGGATGCGGTTGCTGTAGAGCGCAGTACCGGGCTACGCCGTGACTTGGGCCCTGTCGGTCACCCGGCGCCAGACCGCACCGTCCGAGAAAGCGAGGACCGATCCTCCCGCCTCGTCGTCCACGTGGATGATTGTGCCGGCGCCGCTCCCAGAAGCCGAGGGCAAGGTGGCAACCTGAAAGCTGCCGACCCGAACCGGACCGCCCACATGCAGCGCTGCGGTCGGTTCCGAGATACCGCCAATGCCGACATTGCCTCCGGATTCGATGAGCAGGCGCAACTGGTTCGATGTGTAGAACATCATCGGCCTGGCCAATTCGCACACGAAATAATACCCGTGATCCTTGTGGACCTGAAGGTAGCCGCTGCGCGCCTGTTCCGTGTCGTCGTAGAATGCGACGAACGCGCTGTTGCTGCTCAGACGCATGCTCCCGGCGACATGGAGTGGCGCCTGCGGGTCGCCGACTCCGCCAAGACCGACATTCGCGGTGTCCGGCGCAATGGTGATCGCATTGCGCCAAGTCCCGTTCTGATCCGCGACCTTCATGGACAGCGCATCATTGCCGGCGAGACCGACCTCCGCTCTGCCTGAGTAGCCGCTTTCGAAAACCACCGACGCGGTATCGGCTGCTGTCTGCTTGTTGACATGAATTCGGTGATCACCCGCTTCACCGGCAAACAGGGTCGAAGAGCCTCGGACGGACAGCCGGTGGTTTTCATCCACGGCCGTGTTGACTCCCAGCGCCGGAACTTCGGTTGCGCCCGGAGCGGCAACCCAGTGGCTTCCGCTGAACACAAGCAGGGTCGAAGAGTGAAGGTCGAAGGTGCGCCATCCCGGCTCGGGTTCAAGATAGAGCCAGTCGTCTCCCTGATACACTGCGATGCAGTTCTGGCGTGTCTCCCAGATGCCGGACGGGTCTTCGCCGACGATAAAGCGCTCACCTTCGGAAGGGGTGGCAGGCGGGGCGGAAAGCCGGTCGGTCACCGTGAGCTGAACCAGAATGTCCAGCTTCAGCAATGCTTCGTTGTGAGTGACATGTTTCTGCGCCTGAGACGGCAGGATCAAAGGCAGCTGGAGGCGGTCGGTTGTGGACATGAGGGCGACTCCTGTTTGGAGCGCTCATTATAGGCGGGCCGGAAAGGGTGGGGATGAAATCCCGCCAAACTGCGGCTCTAGACTGCAGATACAAGTGCTTCAGCGACCCGGGCGCCCCCCTGACCGTCAATCAGACGAACGGAGCTGAACGGAGCCCCAAGTCCGCTGATGATAGCGGCGGCAAGCTGGTCCGGCGCAGTCAGCGGGCTCGCTGGCAGCCCCAGTTTCAGCGCTGCATCGAAGGCCGGTCTCTGGTTGTCGACCAGGCTTAGTCCGTACACTGGTTTGCCGGTGGCAAGCGCCTCGAGATAGCTGACGCCCAATCCCGTGACGAGCTTGTCATACTTCGAAAACAGCTCAACCATGCCCTGGCCGCATTCAAGCCGCACCATTCCGGGGATCGTTATGCCTTCCGGGGGTTCAGGTGCTGCAACCCCGACTGTTCGGGCGGTCTCCCTTGCGATCCTGCCGGCCAGTTCAATCGCGAGGATACAAAACCGCCGTGCACCGCCCAGGGTGACCAAAATCTCGCCATCCTCCGGGGGATCCTTCCGCCGCAGGGCGCCGAATCCCGGATCGATCAGCGCATATTTTGGCCCAAGAAGGGCTTTGGAAGCCTGCGGGTAGCTGAACCCCTGCGCATACAGGTTGTGATTGACAACGACATCTGCGGGTATCGGCCGGTCGGCAAGATCGTCGACCACACACATCAGTCCGCGGAACCGGCTTCGCAGTTGCTCAAGGTCGAAATGATAACCGTCCACAACCAGGATATCCGTCGTGATTTCGGTGTCGGGTTCGTAGGCGACGGCATCCTTTCCCGCCAGGCCGGCATCTCCGTCTACATGCCACCGGACCCCCGCGCCGTGTTTCGACAACGAACGGGCCAGTGCCTGCATCCGGCGAAGATGTCCCAGGCCGGTCTCGGGCCCACAGGCAACCAACATGGTCAGTGTCACGCTCATCCGCGCATGTCTCCGACCCGATCGATCGCCGCGCGCGAATCGAGCACCGACGCGATTTCGGTGTACAGCGCCGGCCGCGTCAGGCTTTCGATCTCCGCGAAGCGATGGGCGCGCACGCGAATGCAGGCCGTCTCCATCTTCAAGGCGGCTTCCACGTCATGCGTCGGGTCGTCGCCGATGATGATGGCGGTTTCGGGCTTGCCGCCAAGCACCTCTGTCGCATGGAGAAAGGCGCCCGGGTCAGGCTTGCGGGCATCCAGTTCCCAGCAATAGACCACCAGATCAACCAGCCCGGCGAGGCCGAGCGCCTGGACTTTTTCCTTCTGCATGTTCGCGTCTCCGTCGGTGACGACGGCGATTTTGTGCTGCTTTCTAAGATCCGTGAGGAGGTCACGGACCCTCGGATCCAGTGACAGTTGCGGCGTGTGCAAGCGATAGGTCCTGACCAGCTCTTTCACCAGGGAAGACGGCAAACCGTAGGCCGCGACGATCCGGTCGAACAGGCCTGCGCGGCCGAACTTGCAGTAATCGTAGCGAAGGGCGGCATACACCGAATCCGTGGGGTTCCCGGTGCGCGAAGCAAGGGTTTGTGCAATGGCCCGATGACCACTGCGCACATAGTCCGCTTCGGGATAAAGCGTGTCGTCGAGGTCAAACAGGATAACGGTGTTCACGGCTGGCCTTCCGGACATTGAAGCAAATCCGTCTTGTAGCGCACGAGCCGCATACCGCGAACCACCGGCCTCACTGCGAGCGCGGACATGTCTGCGTTGGCAAGCGCGAGCACGCGCGCCGGGGAATCGAGGCCCGCGGCGATCGAAAGGCTCGATGCGCCGCCGAACCGGGGGTTGATCTCGATAAAGGATGGCTGCCCGTCCTCGAGCCGAAAGGCCTGCACGGTGTTGTGCCCGCAAAGGCCGATACGGCTGCAGACTTCGAGGCTGAGTGATTCGAGTTCGGGGTCGTCCACGACCGTCGAAATGACCGATTCACCATCGACGACCAGATCACGGCTGCGGGCGACTGCCTGCACCGGCCGGCCGTCCAATGACATCAGCGTGTCGATCGTGAACTCGCGGCTGCGCGTCGTATCGACCAGCCGGTTGATCAAGTAGCGCGACAGGTCGCCGGCACTTTCCAGGCCGGACCGGTCGCCAATGGCGAGTGCACCCTTGCCTCCGGCGCCGTCACGCGCGCGAAGGAACACCGGCAGCATGGAAGCGGCCCGATCCGGTTCTATCGCAGGAAGAACCGGCAACCCGTGCTTTTCCAGCATCTCGGTAAACTTTATCTTGTCGCGGCAGATCGCAATCGCCTCACGCGGCGAAACCAGGATGCGAATGCCTTCGGCCGCGAAGCGTTCGGCAAGACCCGAAAGGAGTTCAAGTTCGCCATCCCGGGTGGGAACAACCACACCGATGCCCTTCTGGCGGCAAGCCGTCAGCAGCGCGTCTGCAAACGCCTCGTGATCAGGGGCCGTTCTCGGCAAACGGATATAGCCGTCCGCAAAAAGCGCAGCGATGCAAGTTTCTTCAATGTCCGCCGTATAGAGAAGGCAGCCGCGCTCGGAGGTGGCTTTGCGAAAGGCCTGGGTCAGAGGAACTTTGGCGGCGGCGCTGGTCAGAAGCACATTTTGCATCAGCTGCCTTTCCTGAAGGGGGTGCCGGTTGCGGCCGGGAACAGCCGCTTGCCATTCATTGCATATGTGTCATAGCCCTCATGCGCGGCCGCCAGCACAAAACACCGCTCGATTGCATGCTGCAGCGCTCCGTCGAGCTGACCGGCTTCCTGTTCATAGGCGGCCTGATCGCCAAAAAAATGCGCGAGTGGCCTGATCGCTTGCGGTCTGAACCAGAACATGGATCCCTCGAAGAAGGCGACGGCCGGTTCCCGGTCCGACCCGATCTTGCGCATCACTTCCCCCACCCGCGGCCGATTGTCCATCCAGTATCCCTGCTTTGTCCGAAAGCTGGCCGCCCAGCCAACCAGCCCGGTCCCTGGCGACTGAAACCGCAGTGCCGCCTTGCGTACCTGCACCTCCGTGCCGCCAAGCATGGCGAGCAGCATGCGGCGGCGGATGCCGCCATTGAGAAGATGGGGACTGCGTTTGGTGTGCAGCTTGAGTACCGCATCACATCCGTCAAATACCCCCTCCGCAAGCAAATGCAGGAACGGTGCGATGTCACGGCCCCGGTTCTCGAGCACCCGGATCGTCGCGTCGACCCCCTCAAGGGCCGCCTGAACTCCGGAGTACTTTTCAGGCGTGGTGGTGACAAGAAACCTCGAACCGGCAGGAAAGCGGCGCCATATGCCCAGGATTTCCGGCAGCATGTCCGGATAGAACACATGCGCGACCAGCCCGAGCCTGACGGGCGGAACGTCGGCCTGCCGGGTGGACGGGCGGCGCTGGATCTGACTCCAGGCCTTCTGGCCTGCCGGCGACAGAAAAACCAGGCCGGCGGCCACCTCCACCACCGTGCCTGCGGCAGACCGGATCTTTCTCAGAAGCAGGGACATTGCGTCATCGGCTCCGCATTCGCTGACAGTGGGATCCGCCCAAATTGGGGACGAGACGGCGTGGAGACTTTTCCGGGCAATTCTTTGCCCTCGGGCGCGATTGCAATCAAGTACAAACCCGGCTGCAACACCCATTCCTTTTTAGTTGGCCGATGTTGCGCTTTTGCTGAATTGATTTACAACGCCGACGCAGACGGACCAAGCGAAATTCTCCATAGTTTATTGGGTTCCATCCGATGGCCAAGATACCTTTTGTCAACAGAACCGGGTCGGAAGACCGCTTTCACGAAGAACGACTGGACTATATCCAGAGTAACGAGCGCTATCACAATGGCGAGTATCTGGATCAACCGTTCGTTTTTTGCTCCCGGCAGGCTTTGACCGGCAGTCTTTTCCGCATCAAGCTCTATGAACAAATCCTCGACGTCCATGGTGCCATCGTCGAGTGCGGTGTCCATCGCGGCAACAATTTCATGCTGCTCAATCATCTGGCGTCGATCTACGAACCCTACAATCTTACCCGCTCGATTATCGGCTTCGACACGTTCGAAGGCTTTCGCAGCCTCAAGGGCGATGTCGATACCCATGTGAACGAGAATCATTTTTCCGACTCCTGCTATGAGGACATCGCAGAAGGGCTGCGGCTTTCCGACATGAACCGGGCAGTTCCGCATGTTAAGAGGGGCGAACTGATCCGCGGTGATGCGACAGTCACCATCCCCCGATATGTCGCTGAAAATCCGCACCTTGTCGTGGCGATGCTGTATCTCGATTTCGATATCTACGAGCCCACCAAGATCGCGCTGGAGACCATTGTTCCGCTGATGCCGAAAGGTGGGATCATAGCCTTCGACGAGCTGGCCGTGCGGCATTGGCCCGGCGAAAGCCGGGCCTTGAAGGAACTGTTCGATCTCAACAAGCTCCAGATTCGCAGGTTTCCTTTCGAGGCCTACGCCTCTTATGCGGTAATCGGGGACTAACCCGGCTCGGCCACGACCACTCAGACAGCCATGAATGGATCTTCAGGTGAGTAATGAAAGAGGATTGATCCGGATAAGGCGCGCGATCAACCGGCGTATTCTCTACCCGGCATTCCGCGCGTTTCACCGTTTTGTCGTCTACAAGAGAAACGACTGGCTGCTGGAAGTACTGGAAGATGCCGCGCGTCTCAGCCGGCTGACCGGGACGGACAGGTTCGTCGACAGATGGGCGGATGTGCTCAATCGGATGGGTTTGCGCCAAAGGCACGTCGCCTTTCTCGATTGGGCCGCCCGGAACGTCAATCAATCGAAATACCAGGCGAAAGCCATGTTGGCCCGCGCGGCCAACGGGGAAATCGATGTCGGGGACATCGGTGAGATCGTCCAACTGAACGCCGGGACTTCGGTGAATTACTTCGACTATCTGAGCCTCCTTAAATTCGAACTGATCACCTATGCGCAGAGCCAGAAAAAGGACATCCTGGGCTTTGGACAGCAGCAAGCCCAGTCTGATGACCTGGCGGCGCGCGCCTACCGCCTGATGTGGCTGGCACATCAGGTCAACGACGGGGCAAAGGTCGACTATTATGCACGCACCTACGCCCAGCTGACCCGGTTCGACCTTCCGTCCATCCGCAACATAATCGTCAACATCGCCGCTCCGACAGGGCGGCATCAGCTGGTGCTCGACCTCCTCGAAAAGGCGGAGGCGCGCCTCAGGGAGACGAAAGCCAAGTTGCGCAAGTCCCACCGTCACACCCGCCGCTCGGAAGCGGAAAGCGCTCGGGACATGCCGCAGGCTGCGGAATGGGACCGGCAGTTCCAGGAGTTGCTCGCCCTTCGCAACCAGGCCCGTTACGAGCTCGGGCTTCCGCTCGAAAGCAGGGGACTGGGTACGTCGGCCACGTCTGCGCGCAACCCCAAACAGCATTATTGGACCGCCCTGTTTGCCAAGCAGAACAACGATACCGAAGAACTCGTCAGGCACATGCATCTCTATCTGAGGCATGCCTCCTCCGGCGATGATGCGGAATTTGTTCATCTCGCGCATTTTCACCTGGCGTGCCATTACGAAGCGGTTCTGGACAACCGGAGCGCAGAATTCCACTACATGCAGATGCTGCTGGTCGAGGGGGTTCCCTATTACCTTCCCAATACGACGTGGCGGTATGTCACCTTTCTGATGGCGCTTGATCGGTGGCCGGAGGCCGCAGTGATCCTGGCCCAAGCCGGGCGCATCCTGTGGCAGAGCTACAAGGGGTTCGCGCGCGTGTCGTTTGCCAGACGCTGCGCTTCGGGGAACCTGATCCCCAAGGGCAAGTTCGTGATGCTCGGCTGCCAGGGGCTGGGCGATGAGATCATCCGGCTGGGACTGCTGAGCAGATACCGCAAACTCGACTCCGATATCGCGATAACCATCGACCCGCGCATGAAATCGCTTCTTGCCCGGTCGTTTCCGGGCCTCGAGCTGATCCCGATTTCCCGCCAGAACGGAAAATTCGCGGTAACCGAGGCGGAGTACTGGAAAGACCGCGAAGGCGTGCCCGAGGATGCTGATCTGGCGCGCATCACCCGAAAGGGCGTGGAGGCCTTCCACGAGCGCAAGGACCTGATCATTTCCGAGGATGTCTTCCTTCACTACGTGTCCAAGCGGGGCAAATTCCCCTCTGCCAGCCAGGGTCCCTTGCTCAAGGTCGATGAGGACAAGTTCAAGGCGGCCCGCCAATGGGTCGATTCCCTTCCGGGGGTACTGAAGGTCGGGATCTCCTGGCGCAGCGGCTTTCGCGACAAGATTCGCAGCGAATCCTACGTCGATGTCATGGACCTTGGTCCCGTCTGGTCGCTTCCGGATGTGACGTTCTTCTCTCTCCAGTATTCCGACACCGAAGAGGAAGAGGCGGAGGTCCGCGACAACTTCGGCGCTGTACTCCACAAGATGCCCGGCGTCGACCGCCGGGATGATCTCGATGAACTTGCCGCGCTTTCGCTTGCCGCCGACGCGGTGATCGCGCCGGGAACCGCGGCCCGTGAACTTGCAGGGGCGGTCGGTGCAAACACATTGTCCTTGACGACCACTCCAGTCCTGCCCGATCTTTGGCGCACGGAGGAGGACCGGGAGGTCGACACGATTTTCCCGTCAATCCGCCATCTCAACACCTTCCACCACAAGGACAAGGAGGGAGTGATCGAGGAGCTCGCGCGAAGGCTTCAGGCAATGGTCAGCGAACGGCAGGGCGGCGGACGGAAGCGCGCCTGACACGAGAGAAGAAGTCCCTGACAGGCAAGAGTCGGCTCCGACAAGTCACCAAACGCGAAGAGCCGTCTTTCGGACCAGCAAGAACCCGGAGTCTGCAAGGAATGCTAGAATTGTTGCCAAAGGCCGAGTGGACACCCGAGCAGCGATATCACGCCGGGCTGGAATTGTTCCGCTCACATTCGATCGACGATCTTGATGAGGCCGTTGCGGGACAGGCTGCAGATCCTGAGGATTTTGACCACATCTATCCGGTCTGGGTAGCGTTTCTGACGGAGTGGAATTATTTCAACCACGCCATCCGGTGGCACGAGGCCGCGGTTCGGAACGGCCACAACCCCTATGACGTCAGCAGTCTGGTTGCGAGCGTTTGGGAGAGGCGCGGCAATTCTGCCGCTCTCGCCGTTTGCGAGGCAATCGACCCGGTGCTCGATCAGACCTCCTACCGTATTCACGGAGACCGGTTCCACGTGGAGAAGGCGCGCGAAGCGGTTGCAGGATTCAAGCGGGTGATTGCCTACGAGAATGGTGCCGACACGCACCCTGGAGAGGTCGCCGAAAACCTGCACGATGCGCCGCGCGGCGCGATCTGGGAACGATGCTGGCAATTGCTGCGCATAGCGGAGCATGACCGGGTTGCCCGCATGGCAGCTCTCTATCCCTATATCTATGGCAATGATCCCGGCCCGACGCTCGATGCGGTGGAAGCCTTTCTTGCGCCGGACAAGAGATGGGCGGCCATTGCCGAACTGGTGGATGCGGCACGTGAAAAAGGCGAGCTTGGGCGCGGCGCAGCGATGCGGCTGCTGCATTGGCAGCAGATCGCCTTCGAGGCCCTCGAGGAAGCCGGACGGGCAGGGCAGGTCGAAGCGGAGAGCGCTTCCCTGCTCGCGGCCGAGGGAACGGCCGAAGACGACCCGCACAGGCTGTCACTGGCGGCTTTGCGGCTTTGGCACCGCTACCGCGAAAGCGGCGGCGCTGACCTCACCTACCTCGAGGGTCTGCGCGCCGAGGCAACCATGTTGCTTGAACGCCTGGGGGACGGACAGCCGCGGAGTGTCGCGTCTGCCGATCTGACCATGTTGATCGCACATCTTTACGAAGACCTCGGCGATCACGGGAAAGCCCTTGAGGCCTATCTCGAAGTTGCGGGCTGTGATCCCGGCGGCTACTTGCCCGAGCCCTACTGGCGGGCGTGTTCCTTCCTCGCGGGCGCAGGTTGCTGGCGACAGGCAGCCGACATCCAGGGCGCTGGCGCGCGGGCGAACTGGCTCAATTACCAGACCCCGGCCCGACTGCCGCCGGCGGAACGCTACAGCAGCGGAATGATGCTGCCGAAGCGGGCGGTGATGCTGAACACGAACGGGATCGGCGACGATCTCTGGCGGGTCTTCATGTTGCGGCAATTGCTGCGGGGGGATCTCGACTATGCCTGCGTGGTCGATGAACGGCTCGTCGATCTGCTGAAGCGCTCCGTGCCCGGGATCGAATTCATCGTCCGCTCCCGCACCACCGGGGTCAATCGGGTGACGGCCCGCCAGTTTCACGACGACCGCGAAGGTCTGTACCGGTCGATCGAATCGACGATGACCAGTACCGAGATCATGCGGAAGATCGAAGACTACGGCGAGATCGTCATATCGGAAGATGTGTTTGCTGCCTATTTCAACGCCGGTGGAAAGCTTCCCGACGAAGCGCCGGCTTTCCGCCTGACAGCCGATGCGGACATGACAGCGAAGGCTCGGGACTGGCTTGCCGGCCTGCCGGCAGGCCGGATCAATGTCGGCCTGTCATGGCGATCGGGCAGGATCCATAGGAACCACTATTCCATCGAGGAACTCGGGCCGCTTCTGACACTGCCCGGGATCAACTGGGTGGTGCTCCAGTATCTGGTAAGCGAGGAGGAGATTGCATCTGCCAGGAACCGGTTCGGCGTCCATCTGCACCTGATGCCGGGTGTCGATCTGATGAACGACATCGATCAGGTCATGGCGCTCGGCGCTTGCATGGACATCATGCTGGCCACCCCATCCACCATCGAGCCGTTGGTTGCGTTGACGGGCACGCCGACCATGTCTCTGGCCGCCGGATACGACAGCGTATCGCAGTACCGGATCTCGGACGATGGCGAAACCGACCGGATGCTGCCGAACCTCACCCATATCAGCCAGCGGCGCTATGGCGACCGTCAGGGAATTGTCGAAGAGGCTGCACGCCGGCTGGCCGCATTCGCGCAGTCCGGCCTGACAGCGTGATCCCCATGGCGAACCAATTGAAGCCCCGGCTTTTTCGGAGGGATGGCTGAGATGAAAATGGCCATCCTTTGTCGCGGTTCGCAGTCTCACGGCCTGGGCCATCTTTATCGCGCGGCGAGCTTCGCGGCCGTCGCGGCCCTCACCCACGACGTTGTGGTGATCGCCATTGCGGACGAGGAATTTCTGCCGATTTTCGACGGGCTGGAGGCCCGAACCATAATGGTTTCATCGGATTCGCAGGCCGCGGCACTGCTGAGCGATGGCGGGTTCAGCGCCTGTGTCTGCGACTGCGTGTCGCTTGAGGCCGCGGCGTTCACTGCAATCAGGAACGCCACGCCGACGGTGGCCTCGATTTCCCCGGTGTTCGAACACGCCGATGCAACCGACCTGTTCTTCACCCGAAGTTCCAATGTCGAAGGAATCAACGGGCCCAGGATATTTTCGGGACTTGCCTATGCCATCATCAACAGCAAGTGCCGTCCGATCACCGACAATCAGCACGAAACCGCGCTGTCCCATCCCTCTTTGCCGGTGATGCTGAGCTTCGGAGGGGCGGATTCGGACAATCATTCAGGGTTGATGGTCGAATTGCTTCGCGACGCGAAAACTCCCTTGTTGCTTTGGATCATGCTTGGCGACGGCTACTCGCATTCCCATGACACGCTCGTCTCCAGGCTCAGCACGATCAGGCGGCATGAGATCATTCTGGCGCGGACCAACCGCTCGATGTGGAGTGTCGCGGCCAATTGCGCGGTCGGGATTCTTTCCAGCGGCATGTCGACAATCGAAGCGATCTATGCCGGCCTGCCGGTGGTCTCTGTACGCCGCAGCGGGGATCCCTCGGCCGGAATCGCCACGGAATACGATGCGCTGTGTATTGATGGCGGCCAGTTTTCCGATGGGAGCTATGCCCGGATCCGGAACATCATCGAGGATCTGAGCGCCGACCGGGACAGGCTGAGAACGCTTCGACGGCGCCAGAAGGGCCTGATCGACAATCTGGGCGCACACCGTGTGCTCACTGCGATCGAGGATCATGTCTCAGAAAGGGCCGCCCCCCGCGATGACATCGTCAGAGAATCGTGAAACCGGCTTGCGTCTCGGGGCCGTTGTGCTTGCCCGGATGGATTCCTCGCGGCTTCCCGGAAAGGTACTGGCGGAGGTCTGTGACCGGCCTCTTCTGAGCTACATTCTCGAGAGGTTGCCGAGGGATATCGTTGCCGACAGAATCGTCATCGCAACCTCTTCGCGCGAAGTCGACGGGCCAATTGCCGAGTTTGCAAGGGCGAACGGGGTTGCCTGCTATCGCGGGAGTGCGGAGGATGTCACCGGCCGGTTCGTCGAGGCTTCGAAAAGCCTCGGCCTCAAAGGGGCCTTCAGGATCAACGGCGATTCGCCGTTTGTCGAGGCGGACCTCATTCGCAAAGCGGCAGCACTATTCCAGCCCCCCAGGACCGGATTGATCACCAATCTCAAACCCAGATCCTATCCCTACGGGGTAAGCGTCGAATTGATCGACGTCGAAACGCTTGCCCGGCTCAGCCGGGTGAACCCCGATGCCGAAACGATGGAGCACGTCACCCGGGTGCTTTACCGTGACTTGCCCGAAACCCGCATGAAACGTCTTGTGTGCGAAGACATCGGGGCGCCGCAAGACTTGACTGCCATTCGATTAACGATAGACACGTCTGAAGATCTTGAGAGGTTCAGGCGGTTCGTGCTTGACCTCGATCAGCCATTCGTGAACGTGGATCACATGACCGCGGTTGAAAACGGTTACTTCCGATAGTCCCACGCACAGTACAGCGACGGAAAAAACATCAATGACTACGATTTTCAATGTGAGGCCCCGGGCCCTGAACGTGGGCAACGACGTCATCGCGAATGGCCTGAAGCAGTTTCTGACAGAGGCGTTCGGCGAAGAAGTCAACCTGATCTCCATTCCTGCCACCTCGAAATATGAAAACCACAACAAGGCCGGCCTGAACGCGGGCACGATTTACCAGATCAATCAGTATGGACATGGCGTCGTTGTCGGCGGCGGAAACCTCTACGAAAATGGGGAACTGGAATTCGATATGAATGCCATCGACCAACTGGAGCCGCCGTTGATGCTGTTCAGCCTGTCGATGGGACGTGTCTACGGGCGCAACGGGAAACTCACGCCCCGGACGGACCGGATGCCGCTGGACCGGATCCGCAAACTCAATTCAAAGTCGCTCGTCAGCCATGCCCGATGCCAGGCCACGTTGGACTATCTGGCCGAGAACGGTATCGCCGACGCGGTGCTCGGCGGATGTCCCACCGTCTTTCTGAACGAAACCAGGGCCAGCCTGCCGAAAGTGGCTCCGGCGAATTCCGGGCTGACACTTGTCTCCATCCGCAACCCGGCATTGATGAACATTCCGCCATCGGACAAGGCCAAGGTGAAGCGGGAGATCGATTCCATCGTTGCGCTACTGCGTTCACGGGGCCACGACCGTGTAAAGCTTCTCTGTCATGACATCAGGGACATTGAGTTCGCCGCCGCTTTCGAAGGCATCGACTACATCTTCAGCGAGGATTCCCAGACATTTCTGGCAATCCTTGCCGAAGCTCGGCTGCTTGTTTCCTACCGTCTCCATGCAACGCTTCCACGGCTGTCCTACAGGCTTCCCAGCGTCAACATCTCCTATGACGAGCGTGCCAAGAGCCTGATGGAAACCGTCGGTTTCGGCGAATGGGACATCGACATGATCCAGTGCGGCGATGTGGTGAGCGAGGTTGCCTCGCGGCTTGATGATTTTGACCGGCTCTGGGCCCTGTGTGACAAGGCCATTCCGACGCATGCTCACCTGCGTGATGTCGCAAGCTCGGGTTTTGCGCGGTTTGCCGAGGCTGTAAGAGAGTTTCAGGCAGCCGTATGAACGAATGAACAGATCGCGCCGCACCGGTGGAAGTGGGGCCCGAAGCGCAAACCGGAGAACCGCCGTTCCAGCCGTGGTTCCGAAGCCGAGATTGGGAATGCCGATGACAGGTCGAGTTCACATCATTGCCGAAGCCGGAACGACCCACGAGGGGAAAGTCGCTACCGCGCTGCAATCCGTAGCCATCGCTCGGGAGGCCGGCGCCGATTCGATCAAGTTCCAGTTCATCGAGCCTGAAGAGCTTTATCTCGGCCAGATCCGGGAGGACGGCGACCTGGTGGACAACCCGCCGATTGCGGCGCGAACGGCGCAGAAGCTGACGGACGAAGAATGGCGCAGGGTCGCCGGTGAATGCGCACGGCAGGACATCGCCTTTGCGGCATCGGTGTTCGGTCCCCTCTCTCTCGGCAAACTGATGGCGCTGGATCCCCCCTACATCAAGATCGCTTCCACCGACGCCACGAACATTCCGCTCATCGAACTGGCCTGCGAAACCGGAAAGCCCGTGCTCCTGTCCACGGGTATGTCGGATCTTGGCGAGATCGAAACAGCTGTAAACGCCATCCAGCGGGTTGGCGCCAGGGAGGTGGTGCTCCTCCATTGCGTATCTGCTTACCCCTGTCCGGTCGAAGAGGCGAATGTCGGGTTCATCAGAACCCTGCGCGAAGCGTTTGGACTTCCGGTAGGCTATTCCGATCATACGGAGACCTCGGTTTCGGCAATTGCCGCCGTCACGCTGGGAGCCACGTGGATCGAAAAGCACATGACGCACGACCGGGCCTCGCCGATCGGATATGATCACAGCTATGCCATGGAGCCGGACATGCTGACCGGCTACATCGCCGATATACGGGCCTGTGAGGCAGCGCTTCAGATGCGGACGCCGAAGGTCGGTGCAACCGAGGCGACGGTCAGGAGCCGTGCACGCAGAGGCCTGTGGGCGGCGCGCGACCTTCCCGCCGGCCACGTGGTCACCGCAGAAGACATACTCCCGGTCCGGCCGGCCGGTCCCATGTCGCCCGCCCAGGCAGATCAACTCATCGGCAGGACACTGTCCCGGCCGATCCTGAAGTCCGAAGCTTTCAGGCTGGAGAACATCGCGCCGTGACAAGCTATCCCCTGTTGCCCGGCACTGACCACTCGTCCCGCTTCGACCCGGCCGCTCTCATCAGCGATGACGCGCTTTCGGCCGGTCTACGGCCGACGCCCTCCAGGCAGAGCGACTCCGAACGACAGGCGCTGGTCGAGCGGATCAGCGAGAGCTACATCGCCGCCAAGCGTGATCAGAAGGGGTTGTCTTCGGAGTGGCTGCCGGAAGGCGAATGGTCGAACCATCCGATCCACGACGCGGCTTTTCGCAACGCGCTGCTCACACGATCGATCGAGGAAGCCGCATCCATCCTGAACAACTTCTGGCGCAACGGTCTCGGCCTGATTGTCAAGGAATATGCATCGTTCGATGCCCTTTCCGATCCTGCAAATCCGCTGCGGCAGCGTTTCATGCACAATATCGTGCGCAACTGGCTGATCACCCGCGAACTCACCGGAGCGGGTGTGAGCGATTTGGCGACAGCCCCGGTCGGCAATCCGTGGGGGTACATGATTGACGGCACGGTCATTTCCCCCAAGGCGTGCCGCTATCATCTGATGGCACGGGATCTGCGTGGCATGGTGGGGACGGAAGAAGCGCCCCTGGTTGCTGAAATCGGTGGTGGCTATGGCGGTTTGACGGCAGATTTCATCGGCCGCAATCCGCACGCGGCATGGGTGAATTATGACCTGCCCGAAACACTTGCCATCTATGCCTATTTCGTCGGCAGCGCCCTCGGGTCCGGCCGTATCGTGATGTACGGGGAGGCCGCGGTCCCTGCAGACCGGGGTGACGTGGCCCGCGGCGCGGTCGCCGCGATGCCGAATTTCGCGATCCGCAACCTCCAACCGAGAAGCGTGGACGCGGTCGTAAACATGTTCAGCCTTTCGGAGGTCGGCGAGAAGCCGCTCGCGGCCTATCTCGAACGGGTGCACAGCGTGACTGACGGCTGGTTTGTGCATCACAACATGGACCGGCAGGGCGTGATCAACCGCGGCCATGCACGCATTCCTGCGTCCAGCTTCGCAATCAGTCAGGATACGCTGCCGCTGGTCGCCACCGGGTTCGATCCGTTTCACGGGCTCCATGGCGATTACCGCTGGTACATTCACCGCAGGGGATCACGGTGATGCGGCTTTCGGAAGCCGACATAAGACCCAAGGACTTCGATGCGCTCCGCTTTGCCGCGCAAAAGAAGGACATCGCCAGGCTGACGGCCAGGACAGCCGAGTTCGTGGCCAGTCATTGCGTTGCCTGCGGCGCCAGCGGAAGCCAGGCCAAGCACACGAAGTTCGGCTTCCAATGGGACCAGTGCGGAAGCTGCGGCACCGTTTTCATGAATCCGCGTCCGCCGGTTTCAGTGCTAAGCGATTTCTACGCCGGCTCCGAACTCTACAAGGTCTGGAACGACGTGATCTTTCCGGCTTCCGCGGAAGTGCGCAGAACCGGTGTTTTCCGGCCGAGGGTCGAGCGACTGCTGGAGATATTCAAGGCAGAGGACCGGAACCCCGGTACGCTTGTGGAGATCGGCGCGGCGCATGGACTGTTCTGCGAAGAGGCCATGGGGACAGGAGAATTCGAGCGCGTGATCGCCATAGAACCGTCCGCGTCACAGGCCCGCAGCTGTCGTGCGCGGGGTATCGAGACCATCGAGGCCACAGCGGAAGCCGTGACCGGCCTTGACGAATCGGCCGATGCAGTCGCGACTTTCGAGACGATCGAGCACGTCAGCGATCCCGGGGCGTTTCTTGCCCGGATTGTCAGGTTTCTCAAACCCGGCGGGTTGCTGGTGCTGACCACGCCGAATGCAGCGGGTTTCGACGTCGAGTATCTGGGAACGGATTCGGATCAGGTCTATCCGGAGCACGTCACTCTTTTTTCCCCCGGTGGATTGCAATCGCTTCTGGAGGCCGGGGGGCTGGAGACAATGGAACTGACCACACCCGGCAAGCTTGATTGCGACATTGTGCGCAACAGGGCACTGGCCGGCGAGCTGGATTTGCGCGCCGACCCGTTCATGCATAGGGTTCTGATCGAACAATGGGACGAACTCGGCGGGCGCTTCCAGGCTTTCCTGGCGGACAACGGTCTTTCATCGCACATGTGGGCTGTTGCGCGGAAACCGCATCGAGGCAATTGAGACCCGGGTCATGAAGATTGCCGTCATCGACTATGGGATAGGAAACGTCAAATCGGTGGTCAACGCCTGCGAGCGCAGATCGTCGGCCGTACAGCGGGTCGTCAATGGCGACGAACTGGCGCGGTATCAGCCCGACAAGGTCATTCTGCCCGGCGTAGGTGCAATCGGCGCGGCCCTCGGCCTGGTCCGGGAACGGGGATTTGAGGGCGTCCTGCGCGAAATGGTGCTGGAGGGCTCTACCAGCTATCTCGGCATTTGCGTGGGCATGCAAATGCTCGCCGAAGACTGCGAGGAATTCGGACGGCATCGCGGCCTTGGCTGGATCGGCGGGGTGGCACGACGGCTGCCGGACGGCGATGGGGTTCGCATTCCCCATATCGGCTGGAACAGCATCGCGGTCACCGCGGCGGCAGGAGGCCTGCTTGCGCCTGCGGACGGCAAGGACTTCTACTTCGTACATTCCTATCATCTGGATTGCGACCAGCCGGCAATCGCCGCCACAACCAGCTACGGAACCGATTTCGTCTCCGCCGTACGTTTCGGAAATGTCACGGGCGTTCAGTTCCATCCGGAGAAAAGTGCCGAGGAAGGCCTTCGCCTGATTGGCAGGTTTCTGGAGGAAACGCCGTGTTGAAGCGACGACTGATGCCGGTTCTCTACCTCAAGGACGGATGGATGGTGCGAAGCCAGGGCTTTACGTTGCATCAGTTCATAGGAGAGCCGGTGGCGCATGTGGAGCGCATGATCCAGTGGGATGTCGACGAACTGATCATTCTGGACATCGGCGCGGAGGATTCGGTCTTCGACCACCATCGCACCGACTATCGCTATCCGCCCGTGATGACCATGCTCGATTTCATCGAGCGGACCAGCATTCAGTGCAACATCCCGCTGACATTCGGCGGAAGAATCCGCTCGACCGCCGATATCGGCCTCCGCATCCGCAACGGCGCAGACAAGGTCACCGTCAACACCATGCTTTACATCGACCCGAACGGAGTTGAAGCGGCCACCCGCGAATTCGGAAGCCAGGCTATCGTGGCGAGCATAGACTACCGCATGGTTGATGAAGTGCCGCTGGTCTTCTACGAGCGCGGCAAACACCAGGCGGGCATCGATGCGGTGGCGGCCGCCAGGCGGGCGGAGGCGCTCGGAGCCGGCGAGATCCTGCTCAACAACATGGACAGGGACGGCATGGCCGGAGGCTACGACATCAAGACCGTCCATTCGGTCGCCGCGGCTGTGGCAGTTCCTGTCATCGCCTGCGGCGGCGCCGGCACCAATCAGCATTTTCTTGAGGTCCTGCAGGGAACGGAGGCATCGGCCGCCGCTGCCGGCAACATTTTCCACTTCAAGGAAAACGCCTATCCGCAGGCGAAACGCTTCCTGAGATCCCAACTGGACGATATCCGATGACCCGGACCTATATGACGACACCTCCGAAACTGAGATGGTGCAGCCGCTGCGTCTATCCAAGTTCGTCGGCGCTGCCCATGGCATTTGACGAAAATGGCGTTTGCACCGGATGCAGGGTCGCCGAACTGCGCCAGAAGGTGAATTGGGACGAGCGCCTGAAGGAGCTTCTGGAACTGGTGGAACCCTACCGCAAGCCGAGCGGTTACGAGTGCGTGATCGGGGTCTCGGGCGGCAAGGACAGCTATTTCCAAACGCATTTCGTCAAGGAAGTGCTTGGGCTGCGTCCGCTTCTGGTCACCTACAATGGAAACAACTATCTCGACACCGGCTGGGAAAACCTGTTGCGGATGAAAGAGGTTTTCAATGTCGACCATTACATCGCGTCGCCGTCCATCAGCATGCTGGTGCGGATGAACCGGCTCGGCTTCCGGCTGACCGGCGACATGAACTGGCATGCACATGCAGGCATCCAGACGCTGCCGATGAAAATCGCGACACAGTTCGGCATAAAGCTTGTATTTTACGGGGAGCACGGCTGGACCCTGATGGGCGGAATGCTTTCGCACGGCGACGATCCCGAGTTCACCGCGCGCTGGCGCAAGGATATGGCGCTCAGGGGCTATGACTGGCACGATTTTCTGGGCGACGAGGAGGATCCTGTCGAGGAATTCGAGCTCGAGATGTTCCGCTACCCGTCCGACGAGGAGATCGAGGCAAACGGCACACGGGGCATCTACATCGGGAATTACGACCGGTGGGACGCCAACGCGCACACACACCTCGTTCAGGAGAAATACGGCTGGAAACCGTCACCGGTGCCTTTCGAGCGCACATACCGCACCTCCTCGAACCTCGACGACCGGTACGAGAATGGTGCCCATGACTACCTCAAATATGTCAAGTTTGGTTACGGTCGCGCCTCCGACCACGCCTGCAAAGATATCCGGGCCGGAAAGATGACTCGCGATGAGGGAATCGCGATGGTTCGCCGTTATGATCACGTCAGGTCTTCGGACATCGATTTCTGGCTGGACTATGTCGAGCGAACCCCGGAGTGGTTTGATGAAATCGCCGACAGCTTCCGCAGTCCCCGAGTGTGGGGCAGAGAGGAAAACGGATCGTGGGTCAAGGAAAACATCTGGGACCGCGACTAAGTCCGGTTCCCGCCACGGATTGATAAGGAGGATAACCTTGCAGACTGCCCAGAATTATCTATTTTGGCACCTCCGCGCCGTTCCAGGTATTTGGCTGGAGATCTCATCTCAGACGCGAAAAACTGGAAAATCTCAATGAACAGACGGTTTATTGGTTACGGTCGGCAATCCATCGAACAGGATGACATTGACGCCGTCGTAAAATGCCTCGCCGGCGACTACTTGACACAGGGACCAGCTGTCGAGGACTTCGAGGCTGCGATCCGTTCGTATCTCGGAGTTAAACATGCGGTCGCCGTTTCGAGCGGTACGGCGGCGCTGCACATCGCCGCGATGGCGGCGGGGGCTCAACCGGGCGTCCTGGGTGTGACACAAACAATGACGTTCGTAGCCAGCGCCAATTGCCTGGCTTATTGCGGGGCCGATGTTGGCCTGACCGACATCGATCCCGGCACCATTTCGATGTCACCGGACACTCTTTCCGTGCACCTTGAGAAATATCCGCAAACCCGGATCATCATTCCCGTATCGATGACGGGCCTGAGTTCGGACGGCAACGCTCTGCGGGCCGCCGCCGGACCTGAACGGATCATCATCGAGGATGCCTCGCATTCGCTTGGCGGCCAACGCGAGGACGGCAGCAGGATCGGCTCTCCGGGCTATGCTGACATGACGGTTTTTTCCTTCCATCCGGTCAAACCGATAACGACCGGGGAAGGCGGGCTCGTGGTTACCGAAGACGACGAGCTGGCACGGCGGCTCAGGCTTATGCGAAGTCACGGCATCGAGCGCCAACCGGAAAGGCTCAGTCCCGGACACGACGGCGAGCCGTGGTATTACGAGCAGCAGGAACTGGGCTTCAACTATCGCTTGTCGGACATTCAAGCCGCGCTCGGCACGGCGCAGATGGCCAGGCTGGATGATTTCATAGCGCGGCGGCGCGAGATTGCCGAGAGATACGACCGCCAGTTCTCAGGTCTGCCAAATATGCGGATTCGGGTTTCTGACCCGGCGCAAAGGGGCCGGTCCGGTCACCATCTCTATGTGATCGGTCTGGACTACACCGCTCTCGGAAGGTCGCGGGCGGAGGTCATGAACCTGATGCGCCAACACGGTATCGGTTCCCAGGTTCACTACATTCCGGTCCATCTGCAACCCTGGTGGAAGAAGCGATTTGTAAACCACTCGGATCGGTTTCCCGTGGCGGAGACCTATTACGGCGAATGCCTTTCGATCCCGTGTTTCCCGGGAATGAGCGACGATGAAGTGGATTACGTGAGTGAGATCGTCGAAAAAATCGTAAGAAAGCGGATTTAACGGCATGCGTGTAGGGATAGCGGGATTGGGGTCGATCGGAATGCGGCATGCCCGCAATCTGAAAACACTGGGCGTCACGGACATCGTTGGTTTTGACCCGGATCATGACCGCCGCACGGCGTTCGTGTCGTCCATCGGCGGAACAGCCCGGACGGACTGGGCCGAGGCCCTTGACGATGGTCTTGACCTTGCGGTGATCGCAAGTCCGAACGCCTTCCACCTCCCACAGGCAATCGCCGCCGCGAAGAAGGACGTCCATCTCTTCATCGAAAAGCCGCTGGGCCTCGATGCCGAAGAGGCAGGGGAACTCTCACGGATCGTTGCGGCATCAGGCCTTTTCGCCCATGCCGGATCCAACTGGAAATTTCATCCCGCGTTCAAGCGGATGAAGCGGCTTCTCGATCAGGGAGCTATCGGCCGGCCCACCGGAATCCAGGTGGTCGCCGGGCAATGGCTGCCCGACTGGCATCCCTGGGAGGACTTCCGAAAATCCTATTCGGCCCGCAAGGATCTGGGGGGCGGTGCCGTCAATGACACCCACGAACTGGATTACATGAGCTGGCTTCTCGGCCCGGTCACCGGGATTATCGGCATGACTGCCCACAGCGGGGCGCTACCGATTGAAACCGAGGATGTCGCGGTGTGCAGCATGCGGTTCGCCAACGGGGCATTGGGAAGTCTGCTGACCGACTATATCCAGCGCTGCCGGCGGCGGCGATACCATATCTCGGGAGACAGGGGCACCATTGAATGGGACTTCCAGACCGGTTTGGTCCAGCTGTTTCAACCCGGCGACGAACCTGGCGCGATCTACGATGAAACCGTCTTTGACCTGAACCAGATGTATTTGGACCAGATGCGCCACGTGCTCGACGCCGTCAAATCAGAGGGCAAATCCAAGGGCGAACCGGTCACCTCCATCGACACCATGATCGGTATCATGCAACTGCAACTGCAATGGAAAAGGCCGGTACAGGCCTCCCCTTCGGATTGAATGATGAACCTTCGGGAAACCGCCTCACGATTGCGGCAACGGGTTTCGAAGTCAGGAGACACATGACTACTGCAAGTTTGAGCGGAATCGGAGAATCCGTTACCCAGGGCTATTTTCTCGCCCTGTTCGACATAAAATCACGCTATGTCCGCTCAGTGCTGGGACCTTTCTGGATTACCCTGAGCGCGATGATCTTCATTTTTTCGATCGGGTTCGTCTGGTCCTTCCTGTTCAAGGTCCCGCTCTCGTTCCAGCTTCCCTTCATGGCGATGAGCTACACGATCTGGATCTTTTTCCAGGGCACAATGCTGGAGGCGACCAGCGCGTTTCAGCATGGCAACAGCTATGTTCGCGATCGCGGCGCCAACTGGCTGACATTCTGTTTTTTCGTTTACTTCCGCCACCTGATCTATCTCGTACACAGCATCGGCGTCGGAATCGTGCTGATGTGGTGGTTCGGGATGGGATCTGTCGAGGGCTTTATCGAGGCCATCCCGGGATTGATCGTGTTCCTCGTTTTCGTCCTGCTTACCGTGCTGCCTATCGCTATGGTGTCCACGCGGTTTCGGGATATCCGCGCAATTATCGAGTCGAGCGCAGTTATGCTCTTTCTGCTCACACCGGTGACATGGTCGCCGACCATCCTTTCGGAGCGTGGGGCGGGTTTCGTGCAATACAATCCATTTGCCCAATTGATGGCAGTCTGGCGGGACCCGATGCTATTTGACAGTCACGCGCCGATGTGGAGCTGGTTCATATCGATGGCCATCATAATCATTCTTGTGATCGCCAACTACATTTCCCTGCGACGCATCAAGAATGTCGCTTTCTGGGTTTGATTGAGATGACTTTGATAAAGCTGGAGAATATCCGCCTCGATTACCCGGTCGCCGATATCTCTCACTATTCGCTCAAGCGGCTGGTTCTGGACACGCTGACCGGGAGGCGGCGCGAGCTGGACTATGTCCGGGCTCTCGACGGGGTCAATCTGGAAATCATGGAGGGAGAGCGAATAGGGCTTTACGGACCGAACGGTTCGGGAAAGTCGACACTGTTGCGGCTTCTGGCCGGCATCTATCCGCCGACCGAGGGGCGCCTTGTCGTCAACGGTACACTCGCGCCACTGCTGGGACTCGGCGCGGGAATTCGGCCCGAGATGTCGTCTGTGGACAATATCCAGATGCTGCTCAGGCTTGAAAGCACGAAGCCAACGCAGCAGGTTATAGACAAGATCTGGGCTTTCACAGAACTGGAAGACAGATACCGCGGCTACCCCCTCAAGACGTTCTCTTCCGGAATGCAGATGCGCGTCCTTTTCGCGGTTGCCACCTATGCTTCCCGCGACATCCTTCTGCTCGACGAATGGCTGAGCGTAACCGATGCCAACTTCCAGAAGAAGGCCGAGGAACGCATGAACGACATGGTGGAAAACAGCCGAGCTCTTGTCATTGCCTCGCATGACATGGGTCTGCTCAAGCGCCTCTGCACACGAATTCTGCATATGCGCGGCGGGCAGATCGAAACGGTGGAAACCGTCGACCCGCTCCCGCAGGAATAGGCCGCGATCACGCGAACACGAAATCCGCGTCAACAGTCAGATTGGTCGCATTGAACCCGACCAGAATGACCTGATCTGCGCTTCCGGCGAAGGTGACGACCGTGTCAGCGCCCGACTGGGCGATCGCGGTGTTCAACCCCGTTGCACCGGTATATCCGGTCAAGTCGAGGAAATCGATGCCATCCTCGAAGTCGGTGATGGCATCGACGCCCGATCCGACATGGAAGTAGAAGAAGTCAGACCCGCTCCCTCCGGTCAGGGTGTCGCCGCCTGCGCCTCCTGTCAGCGTGTCGATACCGCTGCCGCCCACAAGTGTGTCGAAGCCGTCCTCGCCGTAAAGCGAATCGTTTCCATCGCCACCGACCAGATAATCGTTGCCATTGCCTCCGAGAAGCTCGTCGTCATCGGCCCCGCCATCCATGGAATCGTTGTCTGCCCCGCCAAACAGCCGGTCATTGCCCTGCTGCCCGATCAGGGCATCGTCTCCGGCCCCGCCGATGATGATGTCATTGTTGTTTTCTCCGTAGAGGATGTCACGTTCGTCGCCACCATCCAGCGTATCATCGCCATCTCCGCCATTGATGGTGTCTTCTCCGCCAAATCCAAAAAGCTGATCTGCGCCTGCACGCCCCTGCAGTCCGTTGGCAGATCCGCTGCCGTAGATGGTATCGGCATGTGCGGACCCCTCGACATTCTCGATGCCGAACAGGGTGTCGCCTTCAGCCTCGCCGCCGGTACCGGTGCCGTTGCCGAGGTTCACGGTGACCCCTTGTGCCGACTGGTGATAGATGGCCGCGTCGATGCCCTCACCGCCGATCAGCACATCGGCATCGTCGCCGCCCTCCAGACTGTCGTCACCGGCGTCACCTGCCAGCACATCCATGCCGGTGAAGCCGAACAGCCGGTCGGCCTCATCGCCACCGGAAAGCACATTGGCAAAGCCATTGCCGTAGAGAATGTCGGCTTGATTGGAACCGTCGACATTCTCGATCTCAAACAGGGTATCCCCTTGCGCCTCGCCACCGCTGCCGGTGCCATTGCCCAGGTTGATGATAACCCCCTGAGCCGACTGGGCATAGATCGCGGTATCGGTGCCATCGCCGCCAATC